>Ga0210386_10002134_pt1 | contig 17220 bp, 17 predicted proteins | sample IncBWH32OmetaG_FD_160091 | JGI IMG/M metagenome (GOLD analysis project Ga0210386, IMG submission 160091) | Forest soil microbial communities from Barre Woods Harvard Forest LTER site, Petersham, Massachusetts, United States - Inc-BW-H-32-O ... | reverse complement strand
GATAAAGCATCGCGTTTCCAAGCACCGCGATTACAAACGGCTACAACGACGCAACACGGACGCAACACGCCTTGCAAAGCATTGAGATGACTCACCGATTTCGAGACACACGGATACGATATCCGTTACTCAGGGAAAACGCGGCTTTGCAATGAGTGCAGGATTGCGTCGCGCGCAAGCACCGAAAATGTCTGTCGCCATGGCGCCTTATCGTATCGGTCCATCCCCTAAGAAACAGACCGATGCGATACGGTCCCCTACAGGCATGGAGTGAACTCCCATGCCGTAGGGCGATACGTATCAGGGGTGATACGGTTCATGGCAAAGCCTCTATTTCGTCGGCGGCCTTGATTGCCTTCTTGCCGGCGGCTGTCAGGTTGAGCCCGCGGCCATCGTCGCCCTTCTCAATGAGCTTGGCCTTCTTGAGGCTTTGCACGAACCGCTGCGCGCGAGGCTTGTTCGGTTCGCCGCCGTGCAGCTTCCAGCCCATGTCCCGCGCGATCTTGGTGAGCGAAATGGTTGGGTTGGCGTCAATCAGCTTTAGAACCTCGTCCTCAGTCATGCGCGTGACTGCGGCCATTTCCGCGGCGGCCTCTTCCGGGACATATTCGCAAACCACGGTCGGCAACAAGCGGCCATCGCTGTCCTTCAAATCGAGGTTTGTCACCGTCTGGATTTGGAAGTTCATGGGACCGAATTCGGGGCCGCGAAACTTGCCGTGCCAATGAAGCTCGGTAAGCGATTCCCTCTTGGCGCACGTCAGGTTGCCGTCTACTTCATTGATGAACGTGCCGCCGCCGGCCGGCAACAGGTTGTCAGCCGTGGCGTTCTTCACCGGATGCACGTTGACCATGACCGTGGGGCCGCCAGGTATCACGTCAATCAGGCCGCGCATCATGCGGGCATGCGCCAGCATTTGTGTGCGGCTGCTCTCATCATCACCTTCAAAGAAGGTTGGCCCGGTGTCGATTATCGCAAAACCGAATTCGCCGCCGAGCGCTATCGCTTCCTCGCGCAGCTTCGCCGCCGTCTCCGAAATCTTGAACGTGCCGGCGGTGAAATAGACTTCAATCGTGCCAGTGTCGAAACCCATCTGCGCGGCGAGTGCAATCCAGCGCATTCGCACGTCATCCGGATTTTCTGCAGCGGCGTACAGCACGCGGCATTTCTTTGTGAGCCTGCCAGCAAACGGCACGCCCAGCGCAACGCTCGCGGCCAGGCGCAGCGTGACACAAGTCTTGCCGCTGCCCGTCATGCCGGTGAGCGAATAGACGAAGCGGCGAATGAGAACACCGACTAGCACATAATCCGGCGGCGTGAAGTTGGCGGCAAACTGCGCGCTACTCACGATAAGGCACACGGTTTTCTTCTCATCCTCGCCCTTTGGCGTCCACATTTGGCGCGTCGAGGCAAACATCGGCGAGCCGTTTTGCGTTACGCTCGTCCGCATCGAGCCAATCGGACACGTCACCTTTATCCGGCAAGTCGGGTAGCCGTACTATCCGAATTGACTTGGCCGTGCCGTGCAGTGCCAGGGCTGTCGATGCTGCTTTCTCGCGGCCGGCGGCGTCGTTGTCTTCCATGATAAAGACATCGCGGCCGGCGAGCGCCTGCACGATTTCGGGCGTCCACTTGCCGCTGGCCGCTGTTGTCGCGCAATGGCCGAGTTCCGCGACACGGTCGGCGTCCTTTTCACCCTCGCAGATTAATACAGTCGCGTCGGGAAACTTGAGTAGCTCGCCTAGCCGATATGGCACCCGCTTGTCGCCAACGTCCCAGATCCAGCCACTGCCGTTCGGTCGGCGCTGGCGAAAACTTTTCGGTTCAAGCCGGCAGACTTGGTACATGAGCTTGCCGTCGGCATCACAGTAATCGTATGTGTTAATGATGCGCGTCCTGGTAGGCGCTGCTGCGTCTTGCCGTTGCGACGCCAGCGCGGCCATCAAGCTCGCTTGAATATCCAACGCGCCGCGCGGAATTTTCTGCTTCGGTTCGAATGCCGGCTGTCCCGTCTTTTGTCGGACATAGTCCCGACATTTAATCGGGTCGTCGCCCGCGAAACTGTGCACCCTGAAGTCGCCGTCAGGCATAGGCCAGACAATCATGCTTCTGTCGGCTGCCGAATGCCCAGGACCAGGCGCCTTAACTTTGTCGCCGTCCACCTCACCGCCCAGCGCCGCGGCTAGACGCGCGATGTCAAATCGCGTATTCATGTCTCAAGTCCAAAAGCAAAAATGTAAAAGAATGGCGGCTCGGGGATCAGCCGGCCGCCATTTGTTTTGTCAGAACGGCGCGTCCTCGAGCGGCGACACATCCTCGAAGTGGTCCGAGATGTGGTCTCTTTCCTCGAACATGCCCGTCCAACTCTTCAGCGAGAATTCCGGCACCTCAACGCGGCCGTACTGTTTGTGCTTGTAGAAGTCGGTCGCCAGCGTAACGATGGGCAGTCCCCGGCGCGCGTTCCGCAGGAACAGGTTGGTCAACTTCCCGATCGCGGAATTGCCGCCCTGGCTACCCGTGACAAAGGTGAACAGTTCGCCTGTCCGGGCATCCTCCAAGGGCAGGTAGTACTGCTTGCTCCAAGGATCGCGCGGCGCACCTGATGGCTCCCGCTCCCATTGGCCTCGATCGGTGTCGCCGAGTTCGCTGCGGTCGGTGACAACGAAGCCGTTTGCGACGATGCCGACGCGCTGATCGGCTACCTTGCCGTCGATGAACTTCACCCAGCCGTGCGCAAGTTGATGCACGTGGGCAATGAACAAGCGATCAGCAGACAGCTCATCGTCGCCAATAAGCCAGTTACCTTTCGAAAACTTCAGCAAACGCATTTCCTGCGCTTGCGCGGCAACGGCGGCCAGATGTGTCAGTGCCGTTTCGTTTTTTATTAATGCTAGTTCGTTCGCCATTTCATATTTCCTATGTTTACCCGCGTCGCGGGCCTGATTAAGCAGGTGCCGCATGGCATCTGCATTCCCGCTGTCGCGGAAATTTTTGAAGCAGCGCTGCCCAGATACGCCACGGCAACACGACCATTGGTGGTGAGTTATTTCTGCGTAGGAACAGCGCGTCGTTTTCGCCGAGCCATTTCTCTAGCGTGAGAAAGCCGGCGCCGTTGCGCCGCGCTTTGACTTCGGAAACCAGTGGCGCTTCGTCCTTGCCGAAAACGTAAACGTCCACGTCGGCGCCGTTGTTCTGGTAGCGGCTGGCGCCGCTTAGTGGCACGCGCTCAGCATGGACACCCAGATCAAGGTGCAACCGCTTGATCTCGCGCTCGATGTCCGCGCCTCGGCGGCGCTGCGATGCGCCCATCACAGGGCTTCCGTTTTGCGGCAGATCCGCGCGTAGTGCTCACGCAGTGCGGACTTGGAAGCAATCCATTGGTTGCCCTCTTTTCCGCCAGGTAGCTTGCCAGTTGAGAGCTTGTTGTAGGTCGAGCGCGTGTCCTCGTTGATAAATGCCGATATCCGTTTCACACCGCGCAAAATATCGTCGGCTAATTCAAACTCCATTCTTTTACCTCCAATTACGTTAGGAGCGATTCGTCCAAGTAGTAAGTCCTTGTACCTCCCCTTTGAAGTCGTTGACAAGTGTGTACTTACTGCTTACACACAATCCTGTGGATTAGGGGAGCTAGCGGGAAATGCAGACATTCACGGTTGGTGAAATGGCAGAGCGCATAAAACGCCCTAGCGAGGCCACGGAAGCCGCGATCTATCGCCTTCAAAACTGGACAAAGGAAAAGATCATTCAGCCGATCGATGAGACTCGGCCGGGTACGGGCAAGCGCCGCCTCTATTCACGCCGAAGCCTGGTTGACGCTCTTATTGTCCAACTTCTGACTGACGCAACGGGAATGCCGGCGCTCAAGGTGGCACGTGAACTGGAGCGACTCCGAAGATACATCCCCGAAGAGCACGAATCCGGAGTCTCGGTCATAGTAATCGGGACTTCTTCGGGTAGCGATCAATGGAAGTTCGGCAGGGCAAAGTTTTCGGGCCTGGGCAGATACATCGCCGATTCGGAAAGTGAAATTCACGTCATTGTCGATTTGCACAAATTCTACGCTCGTTTAGAGGGGATTTAAGATGGCTACAGTCAGAAAACGCAAGCTTCCGTCCGGTCTGATTCGTTGGCAGGCGGGCTATGTCGATGGCGCCGGGGAGCGGCGTTTCAAGATGTTTGACCGGAAGGCCGACGCCGAGGCGTGGCTTGTCGAAACGGGATATGCCCTGGCGCGTGGTTTACACACGCCCGATAGCGTCTCGCCAACGGTGAAGGCAGCAGCCGAATTATGGCTTAGGCGCTGCCATGACAACGGGTTGGAGCAAATGACCCAGCGCGGTTATCGCCAGCACTGCGACCTTCACATTCTCCCGCTCATCGGCGCAAAGAAGCTTAGCGAACTTATATTCCGGCCGTGAACGCATTCGCCGATCAACTCCGCGCCAAGGGCTGTTCACCTGATATGGTCAGGCGCGTTGTTAAATCGCTTGGCTCGATCTTCCGCGATGCCCAGCGTCGAGGTCACTCCAATGCAGACCCGACTGCCGGACTAAAGCTCGACCTGCCGGAGCGGGACGATCCCCGCGCCGTCATTCCCAGCAAGGCAGAACTTCAGGCACTTGTCGCTGGAGCATCCGGGCGCCTGCGTCCGCTTGTCCTAGTCGGGACGTTCTGCGGTCTGCGCGCCTCAGAGCTTCGCGGTCTGCGCTGGAGCGATGTTGACTTCGAAGCGAGGGTCGTCAGTATCAATCAGCGGGCCGATGCCGCACACACAATCGGGCGCCTCAAATCAAAGAGCGCCTATCGCTCGATCCCGATGCCTCCGATCGTGCTCAATGCCTTACGTGAGTGGAAGCTCGCTTGCCCCAAGGGCGAACTCGATCTTGTCTTTCCAAATGCCATCGGTCGCGTTGAGTCCTATGCCAACATCGTTACGAGAGACTTCAAACCGCTTCAGAAGGCCCTAGGCGTAGCCTCCGAAACCGGAGAGGCGAAGTTCGGTCTACACGCGCTGCGCCATGCCTGCGCAAGTTTGTGGATTGAGCAGGGCATGAACCCGAAGCGGATTCAAAAGCTGATGGGTCATTCCTCGATCACGCTGACTTTCGATCGCTATGGCCACCTGTTTTCCGATGCTGGCGCCGATCAACGCGCTGCTGAGGAAATCCAGCGTCAGCTGCTCGGCTGCTAGGCGCAACGCCAGAGCAACATGAGGCGCCTAAGCTATTGATTACACTAACAGTGTAGTGGACTCTATATCTGCGGCTCGACATCGCTTTATGCGGTCTACACCAGCGCGCAGGGCGCCCTGAAGCCGTGAGTGCTTCATGTCGTTGCGAGCCAACGGGTCGCGCGAACGCGCGCCCGATGGCAGGCTCCGCGAAGCAATCTAGCATTTCGTCATTCCGGGGCGCGAGTGAAACGAGCGAGCTTTGATGTGCAATTGCACATCAGAGAATCCATGGTGCCGCAGGGATATTGGGAGAAATGGATTCCGGGCCTGCGCCTGACGGCGCATCCCGGAATGACGGCCTGGGTCATCGCATTGCTCCTCGCAATGCCGGTGACAGCTATCCGCTATTTCTCAATCCCGCCGAAATGCCGTTGATCGTGATCTGGATTCCGCGCAGCACCTGTTCGTCGGGGTTCTGCGCGCGGTGCTCCTTGAGCAGTTCCACCTGAACATGATTGAGCGGGTCGAGATAGGGAAAGCGATTGCGGATCGAGCGCTCGAGAAGCGGGTTGCCTTGCAGCAAGCGCTGCTGCCCCGTGATATCGAGAAGCATGTGGATCGAGCTTTGCCATTCGCGCCGGATGCGTCCAAAAATGCTCTCGCGTAAGGCGACGTCCGGCACGAGTTCGGCATAGCGCGAGGCGATCGCGATCGAGCTCTTGGCCAGCACCATGTCCATGTTCGATAACAGCGTCCGGAAAAACGGCCACTCGCGATAGAGCTCTCTAAGGAACGGCATCCCCTTGTCCGGATGCTCCTTGATCCACGCCTCCACCGCGCTGCCGAAGCCGTACCATCCCGGCAGCATCAGGCGGCATTGCGCCCAGCTGAACACCCACGGGATCGCGCGAAGATCCTCGATCTCTTTTGTCTTCTTGCGCGACGCCGGCCGGCTGCCAATGTTGAGGCTTGCGATCTCGTTGATGACGGTTGAGGCCCAGAAATAATCGGCGAAACCTTCGGTTTCGTAGACCAGCCCGCGATAGGCCTTGAAGGCCAGCGCCGACAATTCCCCCATCGCGTTGAGATATTCCGGATTTGGAGCGCTGTGCTTGGGCTGCAACAGGCTTGCTTCAAGGGTGGCCGCGGCAAGCACCTCGAGATTATTGAGGCCCACCTCGCTGTTTGAATATTTGCTGGAGATGATCTCGCCCTGTTCGGTGATCCGGATCTGGCCGTTCACCGCGCCACCGGGCTGCGCAACGATCGCGTCATAACTCGGGCCGCCGCCGCGACCGACCGAGCCGCCGCGACCGTGAAACAGCCGCAGGCGGACGTGGTGATGCTCGAACACCGAGACGAGGCCGATCTCGGCCTTGTACAGCTCCCAACCGGAGGTGACGAAGCCGCCATCCTTGTTGCTGTCGGAATAGCCGAGCATCACCTCCTGAACCGAGCCGCGGCTGTCCACCAGCTTGCGGTAATCATGCATCGACAACAGCCGATCCATGATGCGGCTGGAAGCCTGCAAATCCTCGATGGTCTCGAACAGCGGCACGATATTGATCGCGCTGCGGCCGGAGGGATCGACAAGGCCCGCCTCTTTCAGGAGCAGCGCGACCTCGAGCATGTCGGACACCCCCTTGCACATGGAAATGATGCATTGGGGGATCGCCTCGGCGCCGAATTTGGCATGGGCTTCGGCAGCCGCATGGAAAACGGCGAGTTCACCCACCGTTTCCTCGCTGTATTTCACGAATGACGAGGTCAGCGGCCGCGAGTTGCGCAATTCGCTCGCCAAGAGCGATATTCTCGCTTCTTCGTTGAGCGCCATGTACGACATGCCGGGCGTTGCCGCATCGATCAGCTCCGCCACCGTGCGCTCGTGCACCGCCGAATTCTGCCTGATATCCAGACGAGCCAGATGAAAGCCGAAACAATCCACCGCGCGCCGCAGGTGGCGCAGCCGCCCGCGCGCGATCACGCGCGAATTGTTCGAAATCAGCGAGCGATAGATGACGTCGAGATCGGCCTTGAACTCGCTAGCATGCGCATAAGGCGCGGCTTCGCCGACCGGCGCCCTCGTGGTTTCGACATCGAGCCGGGCAGCGGTCGCGGCAAGCCGCGCATAGATGCCGGACACGGCCAACCGATAAGGCTCGCCCTTTCGATGCGGCGAGGTGTCGGGCGACCGCTCGGCAAGCATCCGCAAATCCTTCGAGACATCGGCAAGATGCGCGGCCAGCGACAGTTCGGAGCCGAGCACGTGCAGTTCATCGAGATAAAACCGCAGGACGCGGCTCGACTGCATTTTCAGCGTGTTGCGCATCACCTCCGCAGTCACGAACGGGTTGCCGTCACGATCGCCGCCGATCCAGCTTCCCATTCTCAAGAATGATGCCAATTCGCCTTGCGCGGCGCCCTCGCCCTCGTTGAGCCGGTCTTCCAGCGCGCAATGCAGCCGGGGTACTTCGTGCAGGAAGGTGTAATCGTAGAACGACAGGCCGTTGGCGACCTCGTCGAGTACCGTGAGCTTGGTGCGGCGCAGGATATTGGTCTGCCACAAGGTCAGCACGGCACGGCGCAACTGCTCGTCGCTTGCCGCCAGTTCCTCCGGTGTGAGCTGCACCCGCTCGCGCCGGTCGAGCAGTGCGGCAATCTCCATCTCCCGGTCGATCGTGCTTTTGCGCCTGACTTCCGTCGGATGCGCCGTCAGCACCGGACTGACCTGGGCGGTCGCAAAGAACTTGCGCAAATCGACGGCAGAGGTGCCGGCCGCACGGGCATGCGACAAGGCCAGCGCCAGCGTCCCGGGGATTGGCGCACCCCCGGCCTTCGAGCGCATCCGCATCTGCCGAATGTTGTTCTGGTCTTCGGCAACGTTGGCAAGATGCGAAAAATAGCTGAAGGCGCGCACGATGCGCACGGTCTGGCTGATCGACATACCGTCGAGAATGAGCTCAAGCTCCCGCCGCGCCGGCTTGTCGTTGTCACGGTGAAAGCGGATCGAGGTCTGGCGGATGCGTTCGACCAGATCGAACACGTCGGCGCCTTCCTGGTCGCGCACGGTATCGCCGAGGATGCGCCCGAGCAACCGGATGTCGTTCCGCAGCCTTCTGTCTTCTTCGAGCGCCGAGGCTTCCTCGGCTCGGCTGGATTTGAGCTCGGTCTCGGAAGGCATGACCTGGGGTGACATCCCAAAAACGCTCCAGAAACGCCCTAGTGCGGCGAATTTGAAGTTCCTATCGGTATCGCGGCAAGTTTCATCATAGGAGCTTCAAATTCAAAGCCGCACTGGAATCAACAAGTTGCTAGAGCTCCTTTGATTCCGAAGTTCGCATCAGAGGTCGCCACAACAGCTTGTGAACTTCGGAATCGGAGCTCTAGTAGTCCGATTCTAACATTCGCATCCCATTGCCGCGTACACCTGCAGCAGCCTTGAGTCGCAATTTTTTGGCTTTGGCGCAAGACCAAGAAACGGGCGGGTGAACACCAATAATAGTCAGTGTGCGCTCGACATGCGCCCGGCGAGACAGCGAAGGAGGTCAAACGTCCGCGAAATGTCGGGGGGCGCTTCTCGATATTGGCGCGCACCGCCTCGAGCTGGTTCGGGCTCCCCATCAGCTTCATCTGCTCCATGGATTCGGCGAGCAGCGCGGCGGCCGGATCGACGGAGAGATTATTGAGAAGCCGTTTGGCGGCGCGGATCGCGCCTGGACTGCGGCCTGCGATCTCTCTTGCGAGTTCGAAGGCGGCAGCGCGTGGATCATCGCAGACCCTGGTCGCCAGGCCATAGCCTGCGGCCTCCTGCGCCGAAAAGATCCGCCCGGTGTAGGTCAGCTCGCGCAGGATGTCGTCGCGCACCAGACTGGCCAGAATCGGCGTTCCGGCCATGTCGGGCACCAGGCCCCACTTGATCTCCATGATCGACATTCGTGCATCCACGCTGAGGAAACGCATGTCGGCGCCAAGCGCGAGCTGAAAGCCGCCGCCGAACGCGACGCCGTGAACCGCCGCGATCACCGGAACCGGAAGCTGCCGCCATCCCCAGACCGCGGCCTGCGGAAAGTTGGCAAGCCCATGGCTGCGTGCCGCAAGGTCGCGCTCCTTGCCGCCCGCAATCCCGCTGCCGCCGCTTTCCTTCATGGCGGCGAAGCGACCCATATCGAGGCCGGCACAAAACGCAGGGCCCTCGCCGGATAATACTACCGCCCGCAAGCCCTTCTGTCCGGCGAGCCGCTCGGTGGTCGCAACCAGCGCCTCGAACATCGGGATATCGAGCGCATTCATCTTGTCCGCGCGCACAAGGCGAACGTCGGCAACACCTTCCGAGATCGAAACGGAGACGCGATCATCCATGGCAATCCTCCCTTGCGGCTGTTCGCCATGACCGCTTTACACGAAAGCATTGTCCGGTTTTAGTCGGTTGAAGCGTAAAGATTTTGCAGAGGGGAGACTCGCCATGTTCCGTGAAAAGCTTCTTGCAGGCCGGCGTATCCTGGTGACCGGTGGCGGTACCGGGCTCGGCAAATCGATGGCAGGGCGCTTTCTCGAGCTCGGGGCGGAGATCCATATCTGCGGCCGTCGCAAGAGCGTTTGCGATGAGACCGCGACCGAGTTGATGGACCTCCATGGCGGCCGCGTGACGAGCCACGGCCTCGATATCCGCGATGCGCCCGCGGTCGACCAGATGGTCGATACGATCTTCAAGGACGGGCCGCTCACCGATCTTGTCAACAACGCCGCCGGCAATTTCATCTCGCGCAGCGAAGACCTCTCGCCTCGCGGCTTCGACGCGGTCGCCAACATCGTCATGCACGGCACATTCTACGTGACCCACGCCGTGGGGCGCCGCTGGATCGCGGGCAACCACCCCGGCAATGTGGTGTCGATCACTGTCACCTGGGTTCGCAACGGCAGCCCTTATGTCGTGCCGTCGGCGATGAGCAAATCCGCGGTACACGCCATGACAATGTCGCTCGCAACCGAATGGGGACGCTACGGCATCCGCCTCAACACCATCGCGCCCGGCGAGATTCCGACCGAAGGCATGAGCAAGCGGATCAAGCCCGGCGATGAGGCCGGCGCGCGCACCAGGGCGATGAATCCGATGGGCCGGGTCGGCAAAATGGAGGAGCTGCAAAATCTCGCGGTATTTTTGATTTCCGGCGGCTGCGACTGGATCAACGGCGAGACCATCGCGATGGACGGCGGCCAGGCGCTGGCGATGGGCGGCAACTTCTATCAATTGCGCGAATGGTCGGATGCCGATTGGAAGCAGGCCCGCGAGCAGATCCAGGCGCAGAATGAAAAGGATCGCGCCGCAAGAAGCTAGCACAGTGGATTTGACATTCGCACCCGACCTGGCCACGGGTTCGTTGGCGAATGTCAAATCCCTAACTCCACCAGAAACCTATATTTTCCAGTGTGGGGTTCAGAAGTTCTCTTCGGTTCTGCCGCGAGTTCGTCAAGAGAACTTCTGAACCACCACACTGGATTCATGGTTTCTGGTGTCCTGTTTAATCCGAAGTTCGCAAGATTGGGGCCGCTCGCGTGTGCGAACTTCGGATTCAGGACACCCGTGGTCCTTTGATTCCAACATTCGCAAAAGTGCCTGCCGGGAAGGGATGCGAATGATCGGATCCCTGGCATCTCTCCATATTGTCTTTGCCGCGCAACGACGCCAATATTGCGCCAAACAAGAGCAAGACATCGGGAGGAGGACATGTCCGTTTCGTCGGCACCGGCAAACCTTGCCGAAATGGTGCGCACGCTTGCGAAGTCGCGCGGCGCTGAAATCGTCCTTGAATTCGAGGGACGGCAGACCACCTTCGCCGAATTCGACAAATTGACCAATCGCGTCGCCAACGGATTGAAGGCGCTTGGCGTCAAGCCACAGGAACGCATCGCCTATCTCGGCAAGAACAGCGACGTCTATTTCGAATTGCTGCTGGGCGCGATGAAAGCCAATGTGGTGATGACGCCCGTGAACTGGCGGCTTGCCGCGCCCGAAATCGCCTTCATCGTTGCCGATTGCAAGGCGCCCGTGCTGTTCGTCGGGCCGGAATGCGTGGCGCAGGCGCGCGCGATCCGACCGCAACTGCCGGAACTGCGCACGGTCATGGCCACCGAAGGCGGCGCGCCGGAATGGCAGGACTATGCCGCCTGGCGCGACGCGCAAAGCGCCGACGACCCGAAGGCCGAGATCAGGCGGCAGGACATCGCGATCCAGCTCTACACCTCCGGCACGACCGGCAGGCCGAAAGGCGCGATGCTGTCGCGCCAACCTTATCAACCTCATGGAGACCGGCGAGGGCGAAAAGCCGGAATGGAAACAGGTGGACCGCGGAAGACGTCTCGCTAGTGGCGATGCCGGTCTTCCATATCGGCGGCACTGGTTGGGCATTGCTAGGCCTCTATTCCGGCGCCAAAGGCGTGGTCGCGCGGGAATTCGATCCCACCAAGGTGCTCGACTTCATCGAGCACTCCAGGATCACGAAATTGTTCATGGTGCCGGCCGCGATGCAGTTCGTGGTGCGGCAACCGCGAGCGCGGCAGGTCGACTTCTCGCGCCTGAAATACATGCTCTATGGCGCCTCGCCTATTCCCGCCGCACTCCTGAAAGAATGCATCGAGGTGTTCGGCTGCGGCTTTGTGCAGCTCTATGGCTTGACGGAAACCACCGGCGCCATCGTGGCGCTGCCGCCTGAAGACCATGTCGAGGGGTCGGATCGGATGCGCTCGGCGGGCAAGGCACTGCTGGGTGTCGAGCTTGCGATCCTCGATCCTGACGGCAAACGATTGCCGCCGGGAGAGGTTGGCGAGATCGCAACATATTCCGGCTCCAACATGGTGGGTTACTGGAACCAACCTGAAGCTACCGCGAGGACAATTGACCGCGACGGCTGGCTGCGCACCGGAGATGCCGGCTACATGGACAAGGATGGCTATGTCTACATCCACGATCGCATCAAGGACATGATCATCTCGGGCGGCGAGAACATCTACCCGGCCGAGGTCGAAAGCGCGATCGGCGTGCCAGACGACACATGGGGCGAAGCGGTCAAGGGAGGAAGGGCCAGCAGGCAACGGCTTCGGAGATCATCAATTTCACCCGCGAGCGCATCGCCGGTTTCAAGACCCCGAAATCGGTCGACTTCATTGAAGCCCTGCCGCGCAATGCTTCCGGCAAGATCCTCCGCCGAAATCTGCGCGATCCCCATTGGGCTGGCAAGGATCGTCAGGTGAAATGAGGGCGTTTTGGCCCTCGGGCTTGACCTCATTTCCCGCTGAACTTTGCCGGCGCTTTTCGAAGAACGCGGTGACGCCTTCCCGGAAATCTTCCGTCGCGCCCGCACCGCGTTGTGATTCGAATTCAAGGTTGAGCTGGTCTTCGAACGAATTGTCCGGGCTCTCCCAGTAAAGCTTCCGGATCAGCGCCAGCCAGCGTCGGACCATTTGCGAGTTCACGGGCAAGCTTGATGGTCTCTTGCCAAAGAACCGCGTCATCATAAACCCGGTTGACCAGCCCCCACTCCAGCGCCTTCTCCGCGGGCAACCGTTCGCCCATCAGCGAGAGTTCGATCGCACGCGCCCGTCCGATCAGCCGCGGCAGCAGCCAGGTCGAGCCGCAATCCGGCACGAGGCCGATGCGGCGGAAGGCCTGGAGAAAATATGCCGAGCGCGCGCAAAGGATCATGTCGCCCATCAACGCAAAGCTCATGCCGGCACCTGCCGCCGGCCCATTGACCGAGGTCACAAGCGGGCAATGCAGGTTGCGCAAGCGCCGCAGGAACGGATGAAACGCGGTCTCAAGCGCCGCACCCGCGCCGCTCTTGCCCGGCTTCTGGACGTTGCGGCCCTGCAAATTGGCGCCGGTGCAAAACGCCCGCCCGGCGCCGGTCATCACCAGGCAACGCACCTCCGCCTTTTTATCCTCGACCGCCTCAAGCGCCTCGACGAGGCCTGCCAGCATGTCGAGGGAGACCGCATTCATGACCTCCTGGTGGTCGAGCCTGAGAATGGCGACCGCTGCGTCGAAATCGAGCGTGGCGTGGTGAATTGCATTGGTTCCTCGCGAATTGTGTGCCGGGGCGCGGGGCTAAGACATACGGCATCCTATCACAGGGCGCGCGCCGGGTGAGGAACGGTAAATATCGGGGCGTCATGGACGCGTCCGGCCCCCAGCCGCCAGTGCATGTCGCAAGCAGAGCCCGAGGCAAGCCTTGCAAATCACCAAGCCCTGCAGATCACAAGGCCTGGTCAGGGGGACTTCGCGCCATGACCGTTACTGCATGTACCAGCGGGCGGCCTGCGCAGTTTCGGTGCCGGGCGACTTAAGGCAACGTCGCGCCGCCTCGATCTCGGCATCGCTCGCCCCATGGCCGCGTGCCCACATCTCGGCGGCGGAAGCCGAGTATTTGGCGACATAATATCGAACGACCGCACAGGACGCGCGGCGAATCACGCCGGAGCGCCCGCTCGCTTCCGCCTGCGAAACCATGCTTGCGCAAATGGCTGCGGCCCACACCCAACGTGACAACAACATTCTCCAAGTCCCCCGATCGCGATCAAGAGCTTCCATGCCAGTTCCATGCCAGGAACAAGCTCTTGAAAGCTCGCGCCAAAGCACCCCATGCTGAGCTAGCCCGCGCAACGAGTTGGGGACAAGTTACAGATCAACGGCGCTGGACTTCTCCACTATCTTTCGCGATTCGACGTGTTGTTCCCTCCATTTTTGACCACACGCCTTTCCGGTGTACGATCGCTCCTAAAGAAAAAGACGTTCGCGTGGAGGAAGCCAATGATCGGGTCATTGAAGGTGCTGCGGCTTGCGCTTGTCGTTGCAGGTCTCGCCGGCCCTGCGGCTGCCCAGCAACCCCCTCCGCCGATGGGACAACCGGCAATTGCACCCGGGGTCCCGAAATTCCAGCCTGAACCGTTCTGGCCGAAGCCGTTGCCGGGCAATTGGATCCTGGGCCAGGTCTCCGGCATCGCGGCCGACCGCAACGATCACATCTGGATCGTCCATCGGCCCGCAACGCTCGCCGACGACGAAAAGGGCGCGACCAAAAATCCGCCCGAGACCAAGTGCTGTACTGCGGCACCGCCGGTTCTGGAATTCGATTCCGACGGCAATTTGCTGCGATATTGGGGCGGCCCCGGAGAGGGTTATGACTGGCCAAAGTCGGAGCACGGCATTCACGTCGACAGCCAGGGCAATGTCTGGCTTGCCGGCAACGACAATTCCGATCACCAGATTCTCAAGTTTACCGGCGACGGCAAATTCCTGCAGCAGATCGGCAAAGCCAATGCGACCGGCGATTCCAACAGTCAGGACAAGCTTGGTCGGCCAGCGCATGTGATGCTCGACGAGCCGGCGAACGAACTCTACGTGGCCGACGGCTACAAGAACCGCCGGGTCATCGTGTTCGACGCCCAATCCGGTGCCTTCAAGCGTCTTTGGGGCGCCTACGGGCATAAACCGAGCGATGAAAAGATGGCCGCCTACCGGCCCGACGCGCCGCCTTCGGAACAGTTCTCCAACCCGGTGCATTGCGTCCGCATATCCAATGACGGCCTCGTCTACGTCTGTGATCGCGCCAACGACCGCATCCAGGTTTTTCGGAAAGACGGCAACTTCGTGAAGGAGTTCCGGATCGAGCCGGAGACGATGCAGAACGGTTCGGTCTGGGATCTCGTGCTTTCGGAGGATCCGGCGCAAAAATACATCTTCATTGCCGACGGCGCGAACGGTCAGATCATCACGATCAACCGCGGGGACGGCAAGGTGCTCACGCAATGGGGACGCCACGGCCGTCAGGTGGGCCAGTTCAAATGGGTGCACAACATCGCCATCGATTCGAAGGGAAACATCTATACGGCCGAAGTCGGCTTTGGCCGCCGCGCGCAGAAATTCCGCAGGGTGGAGTGATCGAGCGCGCACATCGTCCCCTCTCGTTTCAGCTACCGGGCAAGTTTGTCGATTTCGCCGCGCTCGATCGTCATTGTCACACCGGCGAAGGTGTCGAGAAGTTTCGCGTTGGATTCCGTGATCAGAAGCGTGGTCTCCTTGTCCTGTGACCGGAGCCGCTGGAGTGCTTCGGCATAGCGCTGCGCCAGCACAGGCGCGAGCCCCTGGAACGGCTCGTCGAGAATGACAATCCTCGTTCCGAGCATCAGAGCGCGGCCCAGGGCCACCATCTTGCCCTGCCCTCCCGAAACCGATCCCGCCGATCGTCCGGCGAGTTCCTTCAGCTCGGGCAGCACGGAATAGGCGCGATCGAGCCTGCGCCGGCTTTCCCGCGGATCGAGCCTGGCAACGCGTCCGGGGAGAAGGATGTTTTCCTCCACCGTGAAAGCGGAAAACAGGCGGCGATCTTCCGGCGCATAGCCGATCCCGAGCGAGGGGCGGCGATGAGGAGGAACGCGCCCAAGGTCCTCCCCACCCAAACGCATCGCACCGGTTGCTTCGGTGAAGCCCATGATGGTGCGCACCGTCGTCGTTTTGCCGGCGCCGTTGCGTCCGATCAGCGCCGCGCTTTCACCCGCCTTCAGGGAGAAGCTGACATTGCGCAAAACCGGTGTACCTTCGATCGTAACGTTGATGTTTTCCAGGCTCAGCATCCATCATATTCCGATCACGTGCTCGCGGACTTTCGGGTCGGCCAGAACTTGCACAGGCGTACCGATCTTTTGGATTTTTCCCATGCTCCAGACAGCGACCCGATTGGCATAGCGCTCCACCACGTCCATGTCGTGCTCGACAAAAACCGAGGTCACCTTCTCCCGCGCAAGCGCCCTGGTAAGGATGTCCATGATGCCGAATTTCTCGGACGAGGCGACACCCGAGGTCGGCTCGTCCATGAGCAAAAGTCTGGGTTTGAGCGCAAGCGCAAGCGCGATATCGACGAGCTTGCGCTGTCCTTCGGGCAATTCGCGCGCTTTACGGCCGGCAAATTGCCCGACCCCCACGAGATCGAGCAGCCGCGTCATCTCCGACACCTGCGGCAGGCCGGAGAGAGCCCTGAAGCCCGAGGGGTGTCCGTTCAGCGAAGCGGCCGCGATCAGCATGTTCTCCATCACGGTCTGATCGAGAAAGAGTTGCGGGATTTGAAAGGCGCGCGCGATGCCGAGCCTGGTGACGGTGCGTGGCAGTTGCGCGGTAATATCGCGGCCAAGAAAACTCACGCTGCCCGCCTGCGGCCTGAGGTAGCCGGTCGAGACGTTGAGAAACGTGGTTTTGCCGGCGCCGTTGGGGCCGATGATGGCGAGATTTTCGCCCTCATAAACATCAAGATCGATTCCGTCTGCGGCGATCACCCCGCCGAAGCGAATTTCGATCCCCTTCGCCGAGAGCAGAACCTTCGCCATCATTGCGCCCCTTGCTTCGCGCGTTTGCCGCGCTGCCTCAACCCGATCAGGCCGCCTGGCGCGTAGAGAATGATGACGATCAGCACCACGCCGAGAATGAGCTGCCAGGCGTTCGCCAGATGAGCGGCCGCATAGAAGCGAACGGCCTCGAACATCGCAGCTCCTGCGAAGGCGCCGAAGGCATGCGCGCCGCCACCGAGGATGGCGATGAATACGAACTCGCCCGACTTGGTCCAGAAGCCGAATTCAGGGGTCGCGATCTGCTGGATGATCGCCACCAGCGCGCCGCCGATACCGCCGAGAAAGGCAGAGAAGACATAGCCGACAAGGAGCACGCGGCGCGCCGAAGTTCCCAGATATTCCAGCCGCGTCTCGTTCGACTTGATGGCCCGCAACATGTGCCCGAGCGGACTGTCGAGGTAGCGCTGAACGCCGAGGAATGCCACGATCGCGATCAACAAGCTCACGTAAAGGACGACATACTGGAAGGTCTCCGGCGTGAAGGCCATTCCCAGAAGGTGCGGACGCGCCACGCGAATGCCGTCGGCGCCGTTGGTGTAGGAGAACATCTTTTCCAGGAGCGACCACAACACCATCGAGAAAGCGAGGTTGAGCATGCCGAAGAAGATTTCGCGGCAGCGCACCACGAAGAGGCCGACGATCAGTCCGAA
>Ga0210386_10002133_pt1 | contig 17221 bp, 8 predicted proteins | sample IncBWH32OmetaG_FD_160091 | JGI IMG/M metagenome (GOLD analysis project Ga0210386, IMG submission 160091) | Forest soil microbial communities from Barre Woods Harvard Forest LTER site, Petersham, Massachusetts, United States - Inc-BW-H-32-O ... | reverse complement strand
GCGTCTTTGAAGGCAACCGGCCGTCGAACACGATCCTCGCGGAAGAGTTGACGCCCGCAGTCCTCGGCAAGCTGGTTGCACTCTATGAGCACTGCGTCTTCACCCAGGGCGTGATCTGGCAAGTGAATTCGTTTGACCAGTGGGGTGTGGAACTCGGCAAGGCACTGGCGCAGAAAATTATTCCGGAATTGGAGAATCCTTCGGAACCGCAACTGGCCCACGACAGTTCGACGAATCACCTCATTCATCTCTATCGCAAGCACAAGAAGTGAGTGGTTAGACGCCCACTTTCAGTTTCGGAGCGACTTCACCTGTGACGATCACTGGCGCCGCAGCCAGACGGGCACCCCATCGTCCTCACCAGGTAAGGGTTACGGTGACCGTCTTCCAGCCTTCGCCTTGTGGAAAGTCGAAGACGAGCAGAACGGGAACGGCCGGATCTTCGCTGGCTTCACGCATCGAGATTTTTGCGTCCGTCGGGGCAGTTGCCGAAGCCTCTCCTGTATCGATTTTCGGAGTGAAGCGTCCGTGGCGGACAAGGCTGACAGACCCTTCTGTTCCGGCAAGACCTTCGGCGACAAGCGTGAGCTTGTGGTCCGCGTACTCTGAATGAACGATGCGGAAGCGCGATGTGCGCGATCCAGGCAGCGGAGCCCGGTCCGGCAGGGATGCTCCGACCGCATCCGTGACGTTGTGAAGATTCGAGAGTAGTGGATCAATCTCCAGCGCGGGAACAGGAATTCGCAAACCTCGCTCAACCGGGTTCTTCGTTTTTTGGGAAGGCTTCTCGGCGTCGAGCGCACCAAACGAGGCGCCGGGCAGATCGCTCTTCAGGTGCCAGTTTTCGGTGGAGGCGTAACCGAGAGAGACCTCGAGGTGATCGGATTTGCGCGTGAAGTAAAGAGCTGAAGGACCGCCGCCAAGTTGCAGGTTGAGGATCTCGGCGCTATCCCAGCTCGCCGGCAGATGCGGATTGACGGTGATGGTCTTCGTCTGCGCATCGATATCAAGTCCGAAGAGGCCGCGCAGCGTCGGGGTAATCACCATGGCCGATGACCAGAGTTGATGGCTGGTACTCCGTCCAAAAGGAACAAAAAAATCGCCAGAGAGTAGTTCAGTCACGGCGCCGAGGTCCTGCGCGCGGGTAAGGTTTGCGTTCTCCATCAATAATTGATAGCCGGCGAGGGGCTGGTTGCCGCGATATTCAGCTAGCGCGGCCCAGCCCGTGAAGAGCGGCCACACCGAGCCCTGGTGGTAGCTCATACCGTCATAGATCTTTTCGTCGTTGGAGACGTCGCGCAGTCCCCAGTCGGTATTGAGCGCGTGCCCCGCGAACTGTTTCAGGCAGTCGTTCGGATGGGTGAAGATGGACGAGTTGGCATGGGCATCGGGGGCGTCAAACACCTTCGTGAACTCGACCGATGGATTGGTCCACCACGCTAGCGCCGGATAGACGGTAGTTGTGCGGTCTAGAGAGCCATCGGTGTTGCGGCTGAAAGCGTAGCAACCCTTGTTCGCGTCGTAGAACTGTTGGTTGATCGTGCCGGCGATATCCTCGGCACGTCGGCGCGCCGCAACAGACTTCGCGCGGTCGTTCAGGAGATTTTCGATCAGCCCCATGGCGGCCGATGCCTGCTGATCCAGAGCTGCGAGATAGACCTCCTGGTGCGGCATGCCGCCGGGCCAGCTCTCTACCCAGCCCGTCCCTTGTGCATTGGAGTAGATTCCATTGGCATCGGCGTGACCTGTTTCGAAGCTCCAGGCCTTTTCGATCGCGTCGCGATGCGTGTTCAGGAACGCAACATCGCCGCTCGATCGAACGTAGTCGGCTACGGCAAGAAGAAACAACGGAGTGGCGTCGGCTGCGGCATACATGTACGGGAACTGGCGCCAGTCAATAAACGCGGCAGTCTGCGAATACTCGTGCATGATCTTGCCGTCTTCGCGCTGGCGCTTGATCAGGAACTCAAGTTCCGATTTTGTAAGCGAGAAGTCGCCATATCCGTTCACCGCAAAAAGAGTGTAGAGCGCGTCGCGTCCGAAGAACCAGCCAAACCCGGGGCGCGCGGAGTCGGCCGAAGCGTAGTAGCCGGCGACGAGAGCGGTCTCATCGTCGGGAAGAGCCTTGGTCTTGAGCTGCTCGATGGAAATAACGGCCCACTGGAATGCTTCGTCAAGCCGCTGGTCGGGCGTCTTGATCAAGGTAGCGGTCGAGAGCAGTTTCGTATAGCTGTCGGCGTGGGTCTTGTAAGTATCGGGGATGGTGGCATTCAACTTGGCGAGTGTCGCGCCGAGAGCAGCGCTTGTCGCGGACGCCTTGTTCATGCCTACGGCCATCAGGAGCGGAAAGAGCCGGCCGCGGTCGCGAGCTGGATCGATGTGCAAATGGAGTTCGACAGGGTGGACCTGCGGGCGTTCCTGATAGGGAGCGAGGATTCCCGGCTTTGCGCCTGGAATCGTGATGGCGCCTGCAAGGTCGGGATAGTCGGCGTGAAGTACATAAAATCCACCCGCAACCGAGGGTGTGCGCGGATCCGGTGAAACCCACTCCACCCCTGGAACGCCTTCGTTACGCTCGGGCCACATCCAGCGCAGTTCCGGCGAGAAGCGAAAAATGAATTCGGTCGGGTGCAGGCAATCGAACTCGAACAGGACGATGGGGCCGGTTCCGGTTGCCGCGTTATTGGGCGAGAACATGATCTGGCGCACGGTAAAGCCGATGTGGCTGTAAGTAATCACCGTACGATCGGGGCGCACTTCAATTTCGGCGGCCTGCTGGTTCACATCAATAGGAACGGTATAGCCCTCGATATCGGCCTCGATGCTGAGGTGCGAGAGCAGCTTGACCGGAAGAACCCAGGCTTCAAAAGTGCCGTTCTGCTGGCCAAGAACCACGCCGCGCTCTCCAGCGACGGTAAAGGGCTTCTCGGTTTCAGAGTGAGCGCGAATCACAGGGCCGCTGCTGTCGAATGGGATGGCGGCAAGGGGGTTGAAGGCAGACGTTTGAGCCAGTGAGGTCGCAGCAACGAAAATGAAGGCAATCCGGCTGAATGCGCGAAGCCACATCGTTCTTGATCCTCTATGTGTGTTTCCCCAAGAAACCAGTCTACGTGTTTGCCGCGAACGGCAGCAAAACGAATGGAGTCTGAGGGTTTCTGCCTTTTCGGCAAATCCGCGGAACGAGACAAATCCCTGATATTGAAGGAAAGGTTACGGTTATACCGTTTTCAGTAGAACTTTGCTGAAAAACGGATTTCAAGACTCTGATGCGAGGAGTCGCCGGGTGGACTCATGCTTGTTAAGTTATTGTAAATAAGCGTACGAACAGGCTCTCCAACTCTGGCACAGTTTGGCATTTCAATTGCAACTGTGAGCACAGTCACACATACGTTTCCCCTCATTCATTTGTCCCTTCTGCTTTTAAGGCCACTGGCGAGAAGCATTCTGGCCGTACCGTCTCCTCTTGACGGCTGTAGTTTCTTACCTGATCCAGAGTTGGAACCCGGTTTCAAGTCCAAGCGCTGTCTGAGTGAAAACAACAGAGTCGGCTGAATTGTCCGTCAACGGCGAACAAGCGAGAAAGCCAGGGCGACACGGCTGGCGCCGACACCCGAACCACAAAATTCAACTTCGAGGAACAATGGGTATGAAGAATCTCCCAAGGCTGAAGGTATTGGCTCTCTGTATCGTTCTGCTCGGCGCGTTGAGCATTGGCCACGCAGCCGATGTAAACGGCCGAATCAAGGGCACTGTCACGGATCCTAAAGGTGCCGTACTGGCGGGCGCAAAAGTGTCCGCGACCAACGAAGCAACCGGCGTGAAGTTTGACACGGTATCCACAGGCGACGGTGGATACTACTTCCCTCAGTTGCCAGTCGGAACGTACACCATCAATGTCTCGGCTACCGGGTTCAAATCCTTCACCGCGAAGGGCATCGTGCTGAACATCGATCAGGAGTACATTGAGCCGGTAAAACTGGATGTCGGTTCGACCGCCGAAATTGTCGAGGTCGAGGCTTCTCCTGTCCAGGTAAACACCACGGACATGGAGTTGAGCAATGTGGTTAACTCCGAACAGATCGTCGAGCTGCCTCTTATCAACCGCACCTTCACCGGTCTCGAGCTGACTCTGCCGGGCGTGCAAGGCTCCAGCGACCGCTTCAGCGGCAATTACTCGGTCAGTGGCGGACAGACGCAGCAATCGGAATACCTCATCAACGGCGCCGATACGAACGACATCGCGCTGAACACGCTCGTGATCTCTCCCAACCTCGACGCCATCGATCAATTCAACCTGATCGACGGTCCATTGAACGCCGAGTATGACAGAAACTCCGGCGGCATCGTCAGCGCGACCATCAAGCAAGGAACGAACCACATTCACGGCGATGCCTTCTGGTTTTATCGCGACACGTTCCTGAACACGGCTAACTTTTATCAGCACAACGTGACGACTGGACAGGCCGTAGTGAGCCCCTATCACCAGAATATTCCAGGGTTCACCGTCGGCGGTCCGATTCTCAAGGACAAGTTCTTCGGCTTTCTCGGTTACCAGGCGACGCGTCAGCGCGTCCCGCAAGCTGGCGGATCACAGAGCGTATATTCAGCCGCAAATCTCACCGGAGACTTCTCGGCCGATTTCAACGCGAATTCGAATCCGGGGCAGCTTACCGGCTTTAGCACAAACGTTATCCCGGGAACACTCAACAACGCTATCCCCGGATGCGCAGCGGGCGAGACTTGGACAAGTTGCCTGACTCCCCTCGGTGGGAAGATTCCGACCAGCTCGTTCAACTCGTTGGCGGCTACGGTTGTCTCAAAGTATGTGCCCCATGCCAACAATGGCGCCTACGGATACATCTTCAGTCCGGTTACCGTTACTTCAGCGAATCAGTGGCTTGGTCGTCTCGACTTTTCCATGAACCCGGCCAATCAGTTCACGTTCGTCGGCATCAACATCCAGCAGACCGCAACTGATACGCTTCCTTTCACCGGGGCGACGGTGCCTGGATTCGGCGACCTGAACGAGGAATCCATTAATCAATACACCTTCGACTACGTTCACCAGTTCAACTCAACCACGGTGAACGACCTTGCTGCGCACTATACCCGCTTCAACTATAAGGCGGTTGAGCCGCAGAATACCCTCAGTCCCTCCAGCCTCGGATTCAACATTAATCCGCAGGATGCAACGGCCGAAAGCCTCCCAACGATCTCGGTCGGCACCGGTGGCTCATACTTTACACTGGGCTTCAGCACAAACGGCCCGCAGCCCCGAATCGACCAGGTTTATCAGTTGGACGATACCATCTCCAAGGTGGTCGGCAACCATTCGTTCAAGTTTGGCTACGATGGCCGGCGCTTCAACGTTTCGAATCCGTTCTTCGCGAATAACAGCGGATCGTACAGCTTCAACAACAGCAGCAGCGTGTTTTCCACGGGCGACCCGACGCTTGACTTCCTCCTGGGAGTTCCAGGCAGCTATGCTCAGGGATCGGGAGCCCAGATCCAGGCAGACGCGTTCCTTAACTATATGTTCGCTCAAGACACCTGGAAACTGACGCCGACGTTCACGTTCAGCTACGTTCTCGGCTACTCTATCGACACCCCGCTTCATAACAACCAGTATGGCGGTTTAGGTATCGCCTGCCTGATCCCAGGGGAAACATCGAAGATCTTCCCGACCGCGCCCACTTCTGTTGTTTACCCGGGTGACCCTGGTTGCAACAATTCGGGCCAGGCCACAACACGATACGGCGAGTTTGGACCTCGCATCGGATTTGCGTGGTCTCCGGATCTTGGTCCGATCTCGGGCGGAGCCGGCAAGTTCTCTATCCGTGGAGGGTATGGCATCTACTACAACCGGACAGAGGAGGAGTCAGCGCTTCAGACTCTTGAGACGCCTCCCTTCGGCATCAGTTCCAATGGCGTGGCCGATTACGGTGGCGCTGCTCCGCAATTCGCCAATCCCTGGGCGGATCTCGATGTGGGGACTGTGAACGCAAACAAGTTTCCGTTTAAATTCCCCACCAAGGGGCAGGCAATCAATTGGGCACCGCTCGAACCGCTTGACATCAGCACCTACGGGAAGAGCTTCCGCGCTCCGTATGCTAACAACATACAGCTCAGTGTGGAACGGGAGTTCCCCTCGCGTCTGATCGCAAGAATCAGCTACGTGGGTTCACTTGGGCGTCAGAACCAGATCACGCCTGAGGGTAATTACGAAACCGCCGCTGGCCACGCGGCCTGTCTCGCGTCTCCCAGCTGTATAGCCAACCGCAACCTCCAGAGTTACTTCTATCCGCAGAACACCATTGCAGGCGCGATCGATCCCAACACTGGCAGTCCGGGGATCGTTAGCGCAGGCACCGTCAGTTCCGGCGCCAGCAGCAGCTACCACTCGATGCAAGTCAGCATGGAAAAGGGCATGACGCATGGCCTGTATTTCCAGCTCAGCTACACCTATGCACACGCGCTCGACAGCGGGTCAAGCTTTGAAAACTCGGGCTTTGGTTCAAACGGTGCACGCGGCTACAACCAGTTTGTCCCATCGCTGAACTATGGCGACTCTGCATACGATGTGCGTCAGCGCCTGGTGTTTTCGCCCATCTACATCGTTCCCCAGTTCAGCGGAAGCCAGTTCTCAGCGCGAAACCTGGCCCTCGGCGGATGGGAGATCTCCGGCATCACTGCGGTGGCGACGGGCTTCCCGTATGACGTCTCGTACGCAGGCTCAACCTCTCGTTCGCTGTGGTGCACGGTCGATTTCAACTTCTACGCATGCCCCGACGTACCCGAGCAGAACGGTCCACAGGTTCGCGAAAACCCCAGGATTCGTCTCGCGAATGGCAACAGCACCTGGTTCAATGGATCTAACTGGTCCGCCGAACCGATCGGGACCTTTGGAAATACCCATCGCAATCCCTATCACGGACCGGGCATCAATAACACTAACCTGATTGTTGCCAAAAACTTCATCCTGTCAGCGGAGCGCGGCTTGCGGCTGCAAATGAAATTGGAAAGCGACAATGTGTTCAATCACACTCAGTTCGTCAACCCGACCAGCACCTTTGGGTCCGGCAGCTTTGGCCAGATAAGCTCTGCGGCGTCAGCCCGTCAAACCCAGCTATCTGGAAAGTTCTTCTTCTAAGCCGGAACTACAACCCAGTACGACAAGAGGCGCCTTCGGGCGCCTCTTCTCTTTGTGCAACAAAATAGTTGTGTTGAACAGAAGATTCAGGGGAAAGGATTACTGCGCGGCTGCCTTCGCTTGTTCCGGCACCTTCATGAAGTCTAGCGCGCGCATGAGGTAGTTCTTTAGCTGATGGCGGTGTACAACAGCGTCAAGGAAGCCCTTTTCAAGAAGGAACTCGGAGCGCTGGAAGCCTTCAGGAAGCTTTTGCCGTATTGTCTGCTCGATCACGCGGGGTCCGGCGAAGCCGATCAGAGCGCCCGGTTCGGCGATGTTGAGATCGCCCAGCATGGCAAAGCTGGCAGTGACTCCGCCGGTCGTGGGGTCGGTCAGCACGCAGATGTAAGGGATGCCAGCATCGTCGAGCTGCGCGAGCGCTGTAGAGATCTTCGCCATCTGCATCAGGCTGACAACGCCTTCCATCATGCGTGCTCCACCCGACGCGGCGACCACGATGAGGGGTTTCTTTTCGGTGCGCGCACGATCGACGGCCCGGGCGATGGTCTCGCCCACAACGGCGCCCATCGACCCGCCGATAAAGCCATACTCCATGGCGCTGACGACAACAGAGTGTGTGCCTATCAGGCCTTTCGCGTTGAGGATCGCGTCATTGAGGCCGGTGTCCTGCTGTGCTTTGCGCAGGCGCTGCTTGTAGGGCTTGATGTCGGTGAAGTTGAGCGGATCGGTGGAGCGAAGTCCGCCATCAATCAGCTCGTAGCCCGGTTCCAGCAGCAGGTCCAACCGCTGTTTCGCACCGATCTTGAAGTGGTACTGGCACTTGGGGCAGACGTTCATGTTGGCCTCAAGGTCAGCCTTCCAGATCGTCTGCCGGCAGCCCGGGCACTTTACCCACAGGCCCTCGGTGCGCACGCTTTTCTCTCCGTCGTCGCCGGGACCATCAAACTCGCCGTTCTCGCGCTTAAACCAGGACATAAGACCTCAGCCATTATAGCGAGCCGGGAGCAGTTCCGAGTTCAGAGTTCGCGGTCTCAGTCTTCCGGAAACGAGAACTTTCGGGTAAATCGGCATGCCTCCGACTACGAACTCAGAACTATGAACTGCGAAGACTGCAGCGTTACCAGGTGTAGTGGGCTGTATATGTGACAGTAGCCTCGCCCTTGGCCGGCACCTGAACGGAAAACTCGATCGTCTGGCTGTCCCGCTTGGTGAAGTCAGAAGACTTGTTGGTAATTTCCCAGTTGGCGCCGCGATATAGGTGCTCGATAGCGTTCACTGTGACGGGCTGCTGTTTCTGGTTAGTAAGCTTGAGTTCGAAGTTCTCGTCGATCTCCCGCCGGTTGAAGTCGACGTGAAACTCGGTCTGGCGGCGCGAGCCTTTGACGTCGAAGGCGCTCCCTGTAGGAACCTTGAGAGTCTCTTCGGTCGGCGTGTGGTTGATGGTGCTTTCGCCCACAAACTCCATTTGGCCATCCGCATCGCGGCGATAAAGGCGCAGGCGGCCCGCGGGCAGCGGCATGCCCAGGTGATTCGCTTCGCTATTCTTGATCTCCTCAACCACCAGGACTTTGGTGTTCTCGTTGTCGAGGCCGTAGCCGCGGTTCTGGTTCACGTTGCCGCCGTAGATCGGTTGAATTTGTGCGTTGAGACCGTCGTAGATATAGGTCCGGCGCATGGCAACGTTGGTGGCATCGATGAATTGCACCTGCTTGGTTTCGCCGTCGCGCAGTGAAACTGTGCGGTTCAAGTCGTAGAGGTGAAAGTCGTCGAAAGCTTTCTGTGTGACCTGAGGGCCGCCGATGGGGCCATCGTAGACGGAGACAGCATCCATCGCCATTGCCCTTCCGGCCATGATTGCAGGTTGGCGGATCTTGGCGACATCACCGGCCATCAACTTGATTCTTGCTTGCGGAAATTCGGTGCCCGACTGGTTGTGGATTGTCACCCACCCGTGAACATCTGCCTTCTCATTGCCGGTGACGTCTGAACTTTCAGGCGCAACAACGTTGTACGTTGCGTCCCAATCGAGACCGCCTGTGATGTAAGCGAGTTCAACTGGGAAGTGTGCGGCGGCTTCCGCGTCGATTTGCCAGCGCAGCGTGGGCTTGAGAAGCAACCCATCGGTTGCGGATGGGAACTGCGGGAGACCGGGCAGCTGGAACTGCATCCTGCTGTTGACCTCAATGAGTGGCTGTGCCTGCTGGCCATTTTGGTATTGGCCATCATACGTGTATCCGGCCTGGCGGTTAAAGCCGGCGCGGATGATTTTGCCTTGGACAGTCTGAGTTCCCTGGGGCGTATTGACTTGGAAATCGATTGTTTTGCCTTCGTACTTCTGGAGCAACCACTCCTGGCTGACAACCGCGGCATCGTAATTCTGCTCGACGACATGGATGATGCGTTTGCCGGAAGGGTCCCGGAGAACAACTGAGTCAGGCTCAAGCATGCTGGTAACCCGGGATGTAGTGATCTCGTTGATGCCGGGATGGAGATCGAGGTCGATGGATGTGCGCGCGACAGCAAAGTTCTGGTTGTAAATGGTGAGGGCTACCGGCTGCGACTCCTGCGCATGCACAAACGCGGCGGTGAAAAGAGCCGCCAGGGCGAGAGACGTGATTCGCACAATTGTCCTCCTGACTACGGCAGCTTCGGAATTGGCGTAAACCGAAAATGTGCACTCGAGTGGCTTTTTCATCAAGAAAAAAGCCACCCTCAACACGTTCAAGGGGTCTACGAATATTCCAAAACTGCTCTCTAACCTTGGAACGCAGGGGAGGGAGCAACTTGCACTTGGACGTCAAAGAATGTGAAACGGGAGTGCGGGGCGGTCAGTACTCGATGCCGCGCTGGGCCAGGATGCCTTTCTGGTAAGCGTGCTTTACCTCGCGCATCTCCGTCACCGTATCGGCGAGTTCGACCAGGGTGGAGTGTGCATTGCGTCCGGTCAGGATGACGTGGACCATCTCCGGGCGCGTGCGCAGCGTCTCAGCAACTTCGGCCGGATCGAGCATGCCGTAGCCGATAGCGTAGTTGATCTCGTCGAGCACTACCATGTCCCATTCGCCTGAAAAGATGGCTTCGCGCGCTTCGGCCCACGCGGCCTGCACCATGCGTATGTCTTCGGGATCTGTCTCGGCGCCGCCCACTTTCACGAATCCGCGGCCCATTTGCTTGAGCACGAAATTTTGCCCGAAAGCCTGCGTCGAATCAAGTTCGCCGTAGTGCCACGAGCCCTTGAGGAATTGCAGCATCAGGACGCGCATGCCGTTGCCGACCGCGCGCAGAGCTGTGCCCATGGCGGCAGTGGTCTTACCCTTGCCGGGGCCGGTGTTGATGAGGATGAGTCCGCGTCTGGAAGAGAGTTCAGAGTCCATAGTTCGCACTTCAAAAGCCTGGATGGCCAGTCCTTCTCAATGGCCGGAGTGATAGGGGTGGCCTGTGAGGATTGTAAATGCGCGGTAGATCTGCTCGGCCAACACAACGCGGGCCAGCGCGTGAGCCAGCGTGAGAGGGCCCAGAGAAAGCATCAACGTGGCGCGCTTGCGCGAAGACTCTGACCAGCCATCTGCTGGGCCGATGGCGAACACGATCTGCTGTGCGCCATGGTCGCGCTGTCTGCCAAGCCATTCGGCAAATTTCTCCGAGGTCATCTGCTGTCCGCGGCTGTCCAGCAGGACGATAATCGCAGGCGCACGGCGCTGTTGCCGGTCGATCCACTCAAAGAGTGCCTCTTCGCTGCGGAAAGAATCTGCCTGGCAGCGCGCATGGGCACCGCAGCGCTCGAGATACATCGACGCGAGACCCTCAAACGGATCCTTGGAAGAGGGGCGCGCGCCAATATAAGTCAGGGCAATCTGCATGGAGCGACGATACAGGATCGGGACCAGCCCAGACTCGATCGGAAGAGGCGACGAGATAATGCTTTGTGAAATAGCCGAGAATTGTTCTACAGCTTCTCATATTCGAGTGTGATCTATATCACTCATTCTGTTGGCTTAATCCTTTAGATTGCGAAATGGGACAGTGATCCAGGTTTGGCATGTTGTGTGCACTAATACTGCCTAAGAACCCTGTTTACCTTGGAATGGTATTGGTCACTCATTCGAATGAGTGATGGAACCAGACCTTTAATTCTTTGTTGTTTTTCGATTTTTTCTAACTAATAACCGCGGAACGGACCTACCCCTCCCCAGCTAGACCCGAGACGCCGAGCGCGATAAGCGGATCGGGAACTCGCCCCCATGAAGTCCCCCGATCCGGATTCGATTCGGAGGATTTCAATGCGATATTTACGGTTGCTGCATGCTGCTTTGGCGCTGAGCCTTTTGGTGTCCGTCGGCCTTCTACTGAACACCTCGGCTCCTGTGCTTTACGCCCAATCCAACATCTCCGGTGACATTGCCGGAACCGTGACGGACGCATCCGGCGCCGCACTGCCGAATGCCCAGGTGACCGTCACCAGCCTTGAAAAGGGTCAGGCAAAAGAGGTCCTGTCCGATCGCGTTGGCGATTATCGCGTGCCGCTCCTTTCACCGGGCCGCTATCAGGTTAAGGCGACGGAGAAAGGATTTGAGACATCGACAGTTCAAGTGACTGTATCGGCCGGCGCCATCACCCCAGTGAATATTGCACTGACAGTGGGCCAGGCGTCGACCACCATCGAAGTGAACAGCGGCGAGATCGCGGTACTGCACGTCGATGACGCGCAGATCTCCACCAGTTTCGATCTTAACCAGCTGCAGAACCTGCCCAACCCCGGCGGCGACCTGACGTTTGTGGCGCAGACGACGCCCGGCGCAATCATGAATACCCAGGGCGGCTACGGCAACTTCGCGGTGGACGGCCTGCCGGCCACCTCGAACACATTCACCATGAATGGCGGTTATGAGGGTGATCCCTATCTGAACGTAAACAACTCCGGCGCAACCAACCTTCTTCTGGGGCAGAACGACGTCGACACCGTGACGGTGACGACGAACAGCTACGATGCGGCATTCGGCGGACTGGGCGGTGCGCAGGTCAACCAGGTCTCGAGGTCAGGAAGCAACCAGTGGCACGGCAACCTCGACTACCTCTGGAACGGCCGCGCGATGAACGCCAACAGCTGGTTCAACAAGTACTATGGTTCTCCGCGCAACTTCGACAACGCCAACCAGTGGGCGGCGGCGATCGGCGGACCGTTGAAGAAAAACAAAATCTTCTTTTTCGTCGATAACGAAGGACTGCACGTCATTATTCCGTTGATCGGGCCGGTGTATGCTCCGTCCCAGAATTGGCAGGCCGCGATTCTCGGCCCGGCTGGTTCTGCATCAGCAGCCTACGCGCCGTATGGCAATCTGGCAGACAACGGCAATTCCAGTGAAGCACCGATGTACCAGACGATCTTCAAGTACTACAACAACGCACGGAACTATGCTGCAGGCAAGCAGGATCCGAACGATCCCGATACCTGGATCTTCAATGGGCAGACGACGAATCTGGCCACGGAATGGCTGATCAACAGCCGCGTGGATTTCGATCTGGCCCAGAGCGACCACATGTACGTCCACGCCAAGGTGGATCAGGGCATTCAGCCCACTCAGACCAGCTTTCTTGATCCCATCTTCAATGCCGCAAGTCCGCAGCCTTCCTACGAAGGACAGTTGAGCGAGACGCACACCTTCACGCCTTACCTCACCAACCAGTTCCTGTTTGCGGCGAGCTATTATCGCGCCATCTTCACCAACACCCACGGAACCACACTGGGTGCTTCCAATATTCCGTTTGTGCTGATTCCTGAAGGCTTTGCAACCGGCAGCGGCGATTGGGATCTGTCAGGCAACGCCAGCGACTGGATTGGCGGCGCCAACTACGCTTTCCCACAGGGTCGCAATGTGACTGGCTACCAATTCGGGGATGACCTCACCTGGGTAAAAGGCAAGAACGCCTGGAAGTTCGGCTGGTCGTTTCGCCGCGATGACATCACCGACTACACGCCCAGCGAACACCAACTCGCCTATGGCGGCGGCGAAAACATCGTCTTGGATCAAGGTGACTTCGCAGCCGGGTACAGCGATGAGTGGGCTGAGCGCTTCCCGAAGCGTCTCACGGAGCCGATCGCAACTTACGTGGAAGGCTTTTACGGCCAGGATCAATACAAGCCGCTCCCGAACCTTACCTTTACGATTGGCTTGCGCATCGAGCACGATTCCAACCCACTGTGCCGCACCAATTGCGTCTCCAACTTCTCTCAGAATTTCAGCCAACTGCCGACGGGCCAGAATACGCCCTATAACTCGATCTTCTCCTCGGGTAGGTCGAAGGGATTCCTGGAGGAACAGACGCTCGGCTGGCAGCCTCGCTTTGGTTTTTCCTACCTGCCTTTCGGTCCTGGATCGAAGACTACAATCCGTGGCGGCGTCGGTCTCTTCAATGACTACTTCCCTGCACAGATCATGGGCGATCTGATCGCCAACGTGCCAAACGTAAATCGTTTCACGGTGCTCGGCGCGGCTTATGGCAATCCGATCACGATGGATCCAACCCGTTCGGACAGCGGACATGCGACTGCAGTCACATCGAATGCAGCGCTTGAATCGCTGTTTCCGCATGGTGGATATTACAAAAACGCCGCCGGGACATGCCCTGATCCCTTGAGCATCTACTGCGCAACCGGAGGGGTATTCAGCAGACCCACGGTCACTGCATCGGCAACCAAGGTCTTCCTGCCTGCCTACGACGAGTGGAGCTTTGCGATCGAGCACCAAATCGTGCGGAATACGGTGCTTGCAGTACAGTACGTTGGCAATCGCTCGTACCACCAGCCGGTTTCGTACATGCCGAATGCCTTCTGGTCCCCGAATGGCGGACCGGGCGCGAACGCATCGCTCCCGACATCCCGGCCGAACGCCGCTCTCGGAAGCACGACTGAGTACTATAGCGGTTCGTGGTCCAACTTCAACGGGTTGCAGTCGACACTTACCAGTCGTTTGAGCTGGCTGACGATGCAGTTCAACTACACCTACGGCCACGCACTAGATACGACCTCGAACGGCGGATTCAACGCATTTGGTATCAACTCCAACGGCCAAATCAACCCCTACAACCTGGCGCAGAATTATGGCAATGCAGACTACGACGTCCGCCAGTATGTCAGCGCCAACTACTCGATCCGGGTTCCTTATTGGGGTGGACCGCACGTTCTGACGGATGGTTGGCAGATCGCCGGAACCATCTTCCATAACACCGGCTATCCGTTTTCTGTGACGGATAACACCGGCCAAGTAGCATATGGCAACAACCCGCTAGCCAAGCAGATCGACAACAACTTCAGTCATCACTGCGGCGGCTCACAGCACGTAGCTACATCGTGCGCCTTCGCCTCGCACTTTACCAACTCGACCGACTACGGCCAGCAACGGCGTAATCAGATCTATGGGCCAAACTACACCGACTTCGACATGGACATGTCGAAGAGCTTCCGCGTCGTGCCGAAGAACGAATCAATGAAGCTGAAGCTCGCGGTGCAGTTCTTCAACACCTTCAACCACGCCAACTTCCAGCTTCCGCTCGCCGACGTGAACGATGGATCATCGAACGGAACCATCTACGCAGCGGCGAGCACACCCACTTCGGTTCTGGGCGCGTTCCTCGGCGGCGATGCTTCTCCAAGGTTGATCCAGTTGAAGGCCAGCTTCGTTTTCTAACTTTTTAACCGGTCATTGTTTTCACGGGCGCTCCGAGGAGCGCCCTTTTTTCTTACTTGAAGCGAACTCTAACTCTAATAAAACAGGTAAGTTGACTCTCATCTGTGGGCCGATCAACTTCCGTTCTGATGCGATCAGAGCTGCAGCAAAATCTTAGAATTTGAATATACGGCTAATTTATTTCCAATATTTGTAGAACCGCCTTCCGGAACGCGATCAATGCCATTACGACTAATTCTTTTTGCTGCAGGCGCTTACTTCTGACTTCGTGCCGCGAGGGCAATTTGGCACATGTCGTGCATAACCACCCCATGTGCTTAGTGTCCCCGCACCTTCCCAAGCAAGCCCCAGGGACAAAGATTGAACTAAATTGATGAGGTCCGTTGTTTAGCTTCCCTACGGCAGTAGAGGCGCTGTGCCCAAAAGGCGTACAGGGCTACAAATCGACACAATACGCGAATCGCTCGAAAACCCCGTTTACGGGCTTTTGGATTTGTCACGAATTTGGAGGAGCAGTATGCGTTTTATGCGGTCAAGAATGAAAATGGCCACCGGTCTTCTGGCAATTTGTGCGGCCTTTGCGGTCTGCATAGTGTCTGGGACCTATTTAGCTTCCGTTGCCTATGGTCAATCGCTTCTAGCGGGAGATATCAGCGGAACGATAGTCGACCCGAATGGTGCGGCGGTTTCGGGCGCAACCGTCAAAGTCACCAGCAAAGACACCGGTACGACAGCAACTACGATCACATCCGGCACCGGACTCTATCGTTTTTCTCTGCTCAAGCCGGGTACCTACACCGTTGCAGTGAGCGCGAGTGGATTCAAGGCAACAACGGCGACGGTTGTCGTGAGCCTCGGACAAGTTGCGACGGCGAATATTGCGTTGACCCTTGGATCGGCGTCAGAGACTGTCGAAGTGACGGCGGGTACTCCTTTGCTCCAGACCGACTCAGCGGAGTTGAGTACCGGATTTGAATACGAACAGTTGCAGAGCGTTCCGAACCCTGGTGGCGACATCACATACGTAGCGCAGACGGCCCCCGGCGTGGTGATGAACACCGGCGGTGGTTACGGCAACTTCTCCGTGTTCGGCCTCCCCGGCACATCGAATAACTTCACGATGAACGGTATGGAAACCAATGATCCGTTTCTCAATCTGAACAATTCAGGACCGTCGAACCTGCTGCTCGGTCTCAACGACGTACAGGAAGTCAACGTCGTGACCAATGCCTATGGTGTGCAATATGGCAGCTTTGGCGGAGCGCAGGTAAATTCCATCAGCCGTTCCGGTTCGAATCGTTTCCACGGCAACGCCAATTACTGGTGGAACGGGCGGTCGCTCAACGCGAACAACTGGTTCAACACCGGTAATCCCAAGCCCTTTGCGAACACAAATCAGTGGGCGGCAGCGGTGGGCGGTCCCATCAAGCGCGATCACACCTTCTTCTTCGCGAACTACGAAGGCTTGTCCTTTATTACGGCGCCTGTCAGTGTGCTGTTCATGCCGAGTACCGCGTACGAACAGAGCGTGGTCGGAAACAATGGCGCCTGCAGCGATGCAAGCAGTTCCCTCTACAACGCTGGCAATGGCGGCGAATGCGCCTTCTACAACAACGTGTTCAACATCTATAACAATGCGCCGAATCATGCTGCTGCAACGCCCGTGACCGACGCCAACGGAAATCCCACCGGTCAGTTGCAGTTGACAGCGACTCCGAAGACCAACTTGAGCGAGAAGCTGTTCACCGCGCGTATTGATCAGGTCTTCAGCGATCAGGACAAGTTGTTCGGGCACTTCAAGTACGACCACGGCGTTCAGCCGACGTATACCGACCCGTTCAACCCGGTCTTCAACATGCAGTCGGACCAGCCGGACTATGAGGGCCAGTTGAGCTGGACCCACATTTTCAGTCAGAAAGCAGTCAACCAGGTCCTGATCACCGGTTCCTGGTACAGCGCGATCTTCAAGTCGGTGAATCAAGCGGCCGCCACAGCTTTGCTGCCTGAGACGCTGAACTTCGGCGATCTGGACTGATTCTTCACTGACCTGAACCCCGACGGCTATATCTTCCCGCAGGGGCGCAACGCATTCCAGGACCAGTTTGGGGACGACTTCAGCTACACGCTGGCGAAGCACACCCTGAAGTTTGGCGCTCTCTACAAGAAGGACTACGTGTCCGACTACGACGCAACCGAGTTTACAACTCCGCTGCTGCTTACCTGCGGAACCACAAACAGCTGCAACTCGGCGGCCGGTGGACCGGTGGGAAACCTCTTCGGGCAGGGAATTTCCCTCGAAGGGATTCAAAGCTTTCCCCTGGCTACTCACGTTCCCATCAGCCTTTATTCGCTTGGATTCTATGTTCAGGATGACTGGAAGCGGCTT
>Ga0210386_10002131_pt1 | contig 17225 bp, 8 predicted proteins | sample IncBWH32OmetaG_FD_160091 | JGI IMG/M metagenome (GOLD analysis project Ga0210386, IMG submission 160091) | Forest soil microbial communities from Barre Woods Harvard Forest LTER site, Petersham, Massachusetts, United States - Inc-BW-H-32-O ... | reverse complement strand
GACGTATTTTCCGGCAGTGCTTCACCCGAAGAGAGTGCAACTTTCCCCGTCACATCCGTAAGGGGCGAACCAGTTTTCATATCGACCGTCTCGTCGGCGGTTGCATCTACTGAAACAACGCGGCTCGGTATGCCATCCCTTTCCGGCATCCGAAATTCGTATTGACCTGGCGGTACGCTGATTTCCATTGCACCCTCTTGGTCTACGAATGGCATGCCAAATAGGGATTCTGGGGTGCCAAAGACTCGATGTTCTATCTGTGGCACGAAGAAAATACCCTCTCGCCCCGATTGCGGCATGCGTACGGTAATGTGTACGCCGCGAGTTGGATGCAACGCAAAATTGATCCGGATGTGCTCGCCACTCTTGATGGGAATTGGTGCTGCTGCATTCTCATCGGTGGTGTCGGGATAAAACGTCGTGGCGTACACGACGTCTAAAGGCGAGTGCGTGTCATGGTCATTATCACTTCGATTTGCATCCGAGTCGTGTGACTGAAAACCTACGAGGCGCGCTAGCAATGAATACCAGGGCTGCCCAATCGCAGACAGGAAGTAGCTGCCGGGTTCAAGACCAGTGAACTCGTATCTCCCCGCTTCATCGACGTTTGCCTGGTGTACGCGCCGTATACGCCCATCGCCGGAGGGACTTGTCTCGCGATAAAGAGCAACCTGGCCACGCGCCACAGGGTCTCCGGAATCCTCCATTACTGTCCCCGCAATAACCCCTCCGGGAACCAGGTGCAGCTGAAGGTTCGTACAACAATCTTGGCCATCACCTGTCACCAGCGCTGTTGTGAAATTGTCATGGGCATCATACGCGGTGGTTAGATATCCACGGTGAGATCCGCGCAGAATATACCGATCCGCAGGCAGGTGAAGGAACTGAAAAGCTCCATTCTCGTCCGTCAATACCGAGGCAAACAGTGTGCCGTCCTTCGCTAGTTCCAGAGAAACCGTAGCGCGGCTGAGAGGCGAGCCTGTGACCGCATTGATCGCCTTCCCTGCGAGACTAAATGGTCCGCCGGTCTGAGCCTGCGCCCTCGTAGTAATTGGGAGAAATGAGAGCACTAAGAGTATGACGTAAAGCCGCTTCCGCAATGTCGCGATGTACCGCACGGTTGTAGAAATCATTGGCTTTGGGAATCGGTTGAAATGACATCCAGTTTTATCTGGGCCGAGCCGCTCGGCGCGAGCGTCACTCTTTGCCCCTTTCCGGCATAAGCGCGCATTGCTGCTGGATTGGTGTACTCAGGCTCACGGGGTTCGTCGAAGGCAAGCACCCGATAGGTGCCCGGCGGGAGATTAGCTATGTGCATCACTTCCTGTGTGAGCGGAAGGTTTTCCGGGGCCTGCCAGGCAGTCTCAAATTCAGGGATGAGAGACAGATACGCTAGAGGTCCGGAATTGCTGTTTGCAGGAACAGGCTGATTCAGCGATACACCCAGGTTGGCGCTATCGTCGCGAAGCACTATCTCAATGGGAGAGGACGTTGAACCCGGCCCGACAACAAGAGGGTGCTGCGCAAGGTCAACTTCTCCGCTGGTGATAGAGGCGACATATCCATGGAAGGCCTGAATCTCTACTGAATAGGTTCCGGGGCGCACGTTTTCCAGGATGAATGCGGAGTTGTCAGGATTGTCTTGCGGATGACGCAGGCTGCCACCCATGAAATCTGATATGCCCCCGATGACTCGTCGCAGTGTTAAATTGACTCCCGCTGAAATCGAGTCTGGCGCACCGTTGAAACTACTACTGTCGTTGGTCGCGCCGTGGTCCTCATGGGTGAAATCGCGGCGAATGATGACGGAAAGGGGATTCAAGGGAAGCAGTGTCAGAAGCGCAGTAACAGGAGTATTCCTAACTGTAATCTCTACCCCGCCAAACATCTGGGCCGAACCAAAGGTCTGAGTTTCCAGGTGATACGTACCTCTCGGCAGATTCGAACGCATGACCTGCTCGTGCTGGTCATAGTGGAAAGGATAGGAAAGCTGATGTCCCGCCGAATCATAGACCTCCAAATTGGCTCTGCCACCAACCGTTCGGTTTGAAATTGCCACAGTTACCGGATAAAACGGCTCGTGCGACAACATGATGTCAGCCTGCTGATTTTGCCCGGGCCGCAAATTCAGGACAGCTGTCTCATCAGTAGAGTCTCCGGTATTTGGGAGGTATTCCGGTGGGAATCCCCACCGTTGACGACTGTGTGCCGGTTCGGGATCGGGGTCAATTGAGCCCGACGTATAAACGCGGTACGTACCCGCTTCGAGATCGCCAAAGAAATAAATGCCATCGCCGTTTGTGGAGCGTATTTGAACTGTCTGCCAGAAGGCGTGGCCATCCCGAATTGTCTTCTGGAGCAAATGCACCTGAATATTTTCTGCTGAATCTGACGTCGAAAGCGTGACCTGACCAGTGATTGTGCCCGTCGGGAGAAGCCCGATGATAACGTCGGTCATACTTGGCCCGACTTGTATTCTGGGTCGTTCCGGTGCGAAGGCGTGCCTCGTTGAACCCGAAAACCCTGGGCGCGAGACCATGAGAGTGCAGGTTCCAGCGGGGACGTTTGCAAACTCAAACCGGCCCTCACGGTCGGTAAGGATTGCCTCGGAAGCTTGACCTTGCAAGATCACCAACGCTCTGGCAACTGGCTGACTTGAGAACTTGTTGATGATGCTTCCGCGTACGGTGTAGGTCGGTTTCGGCGCAACGCCTTCCTGACCCACGACAGGCGCGGCGTAGCCGATGATAAAAGATAAGAACAAGGGCAGACGACTTGCCAGCACGGCTATGGGACGAACGATAATCGGAAAAAGCCTCATGCAAGGGTATGCCCCAGTGTGGTTTGCTATTCCTTCACTGCACAGGATTTTCACCTGCTACTCCTTGCCGGTCTCCCGGCGCACTAGCATACGATTCTTCACGTCTGTTAGGAAAGATTATGCGGGACCGTGTTCAGGACGGTACTGGATGCCAGATCCACTACCGTTCCTCCGCAAGCCCCCAAACGTCGAAATCAGCACGGTGAATTCGCCCGGTTTGGGCGCTGCAGGTTAGTCCAATGACCTGAGTGAGGATTTCGTTCGAATCGTTCTCAGGGGAGAACAGCTACGAGTGCAGGGAATGGCCGATTCATCCTAAGGAACCAAACGATGAACTGTCCGCTCTCCAATCTGAGCGAGTCACGTTTTCGGTAAAGTGGCCGGGCTGAAACCGACGAATGTCTCGAACTTACTGAAAACCCCTGCCGGGAACAACCGCGTGAACCTATTAGACTAAATGACCTGCAAATGCTCTGGTGCTGGCGTTGTAAGGCCGAGATGCTAATGCTCGACGAGCGAGAGTATCAGCAAGTCACCTCGCCCCGCTTGATATCGCTCCGCTGCGGATTGCTTTTTCAAGGATGGTGGCTTAGGTCAGGCTCGATCATCAGGGAACTTTCTCCAGAGATTGACAGCAATTTTGAGAACGTACTAAAAGAGGTTGAGTCTACTTCGAAGGAACAGGCGTCTGCAATGCTAGGGCTAAGGTAGACGCCTTCCTCGCGTTGTCTCAACACGGTCTCCGATAGATGTTGCAAGGATAAGGTGGACCGACCACTCCATCTCTGTCGGCTCTTGCAGTCGGCAATCACGGGAGGCTATGGATGCTCACCCTCTTAGACGACTTTCGTTATTCTCTGCGAGCTCTGCTGAAGAACCCGACTTTCCTCATCACTGCCTTACTTTCCATGTCCATCGCGATTGGTGCCAATACCGCGGTGTACAGCATTGTTCAGGGAATTCTTCTTCATCCACTTCCATATCCCGGTGCTGACCAAATTGTAAGTATTTATAGCACTCTGCGGTTAGGACGAGGTGGCATCTCACCAGCGGAATTTCGAGACATTCGGCAGCAGGCAACATCATTTCAGCAACTCGCCATCGGCAGGCTCGAGCAATACACCTTAACCAACCTCGATCGTCCCGAAGCAACATGGGGCGGTGGCGTTTCCCCGGAGATGTTCCGCGTCCTCGGCATTAAACCGATGCTAGGACGCATCTTTAGCGATGATGAGCGGGAACCTGGTAACACACATGTAGTCATCTTGAGCGAAGGACTCTGGAGCCGAGCCTACAGCCGAGATTTAGGAATCATCGGAAAGACGGTCTTGCTGAACCACGATCCATACACTGTGATCGGTGTATTTTCAAATCGCATGTTGCCTTTCAACGCGGCATTGGAACCACGAGCAGAATTGTGGGTTCCGATCACTTATCTTCCCTACGAACGACAAGAGCGTGTTGCCCGCACGTTCTTCGTAGTAGGACGATTGAAGGCTGGCGTTTCTCTCGCGAACGCTCAGAATGAGCTCCTCACGATTGGCCGTCGACTCGAACTCGTCTACGCAGCGACCAATACCTCAGTTAGTTTTTCGGCGGAACCCCTCTCAGAAGTCTTGGTGAGTAATGTGAGGACTCTGTATCTTGTCGTGCTGGGCATCGTCGGTGTCATCCTCTTAATTGCCTGCGTGAATCTCACGAATCTCGGTCTTGTAAGAGCGTTTGTCCGTTCTAAAGATACGGCCGTGCGCCTTGCCATGGGCGCGTCGCGCAGAGCCCTGCTTCGTCTCTATTTCATGGAGAGCTTGGTTCTCTCCTTGTTATGCTGTGTAACCGGCATCCTTGCGGGACTGTTCTCTTTGCGTCTGTTCGCATTCGTCCTTCACGGGAACCTGCCCGCTTTTGCCTCTCTCGAAATGAATAGACAAGTCTTGATTTTCACAATCGGCATTTCTGTGATTTGTACACTGATTTCGAGCACCCTGCCGGTTTTGTTTACTCTCACAACCGATCTGAACTCGTTCTTAAAAAGTGCCAGCAGAGGAACCACTGCGAGCCTGCAGCGGCGATGGCTGCAATCAGCTCTCGTCGTTTCAGAGATGATGTTCGCCTGCCTCCTCTCGATTGGGACCGGGCTCATGGTAAATACCGTGATCAGGTTGTACCATGTCGACCCAGGTTTCGATCCCAAGAATCTTATCGCCGTTGAAATCGAAGCACCCGAGGCCAAATATCCAGAAGGCCGACCAGTCGCCGCGTATTTTCAGCGCATCACAGAACGGCTGGAGAGTCTCCCCGGAGTGCTTGGAGTTTCCGCAGTCACTGCGCCACCGATCAGCGGACGAGACACTGATAGAAACTTTGTCATAGAAGGAGCCCCTCCTCCCGCTCCCAAAGACGTTCCCAATGCTCAATTTCGAGTGATCGGTCCGGGTTACTTTCACCTTATGAAAGTGCCCATCTTAGCGGGGAGGGAGTTCACGGATGCAGACATCGCAGGAACCCCGTATGTCGTGATTATCAATGAGGCCCTGAAAAAGCGGTACTTCCCCAGTGGCGATCCGACAGGAAAGGAATTTCGTCGTGGTCTCCCCGGATCCACAATGCCACTGATGAGGGTCGTAGGTGTCGTTGGCAACGTGCGACATTCGGGTTTGGACATCAGTTACAAGCCCGAGTTCTTTATTCCCTATCTGCAGGATGGTCGAAAAGACATGTATCTGGTGTTGCGAACCGCATCCAGCCCGACAACTGTCTTTCCGGCAATCCGCAAGGCGATAAGTGCGATTGACCCCGAGCAACCGATCTCCAGTATGCTATCGATGACCCAGATGATCGATGGTTCACTGAGCAATCGCCGTATCGTCACCGGACTGTTGGGCTTTTTCGCAGGCCTTGCTTTAGTGCTGGCCGCCGTTGGTGTGTACAGTGTTACTTCCTCCTTCGTCTCCGATCGTACCCATGAGTTTGGGGTCCGTCTTGCACTCGGCGCAAAACCTTCCAATCTCGTCGCACTGGTGATGCGTCGCGGAATGTGGCTGACTTGCGTGGGCATTGTGGCCGGTCTGATCTTAGTCGTCCCGGTTAGCCGCGTACTTCGAGGATTGTTATTCGGTGTGGGCACACTTGATGCGCCGACGTACGGTATCGTCGTTGCGATCTTGATGGTGGGTGGCCTCTTGGCCAATTATGCTCCCGCAGTGCGCGCATCCAGGACTCTGCCGATGACAGCCTTGCGAGACGAATAGGAGTTATGCGCACGAGAAAACAAAGATTGATGTCCTTCGTCGTCATCGTGGGGGGCCCACTCTGTTTCGTCGGAACGCCCGCCGGGAAGTCTTTGGTTTCACCCCCGGGGCCGTGCCCGGTTGCTATCGAGAACGTAACCGTCATCCCAATGGACCGGGATCGTATCCTTCCTGCCCAAACCGTGATCCTTCGGGATGGTCGTATTTCCTTTGTAGGATCCAATTCGGCAGCCAAGATTCCGCGTGATGCTCTGAGGATCGACGGCACACATCGCTATCTGTTTCCGGGCTTAACCGATATGCACGCCCATCTTTCTCGAAGCCATGAATTGAGTCTTCGTTTCCTTACCTTGTTTGTCGCGAGCGGCGTCACCACGATCTTGAACATGCGCGGTGAACCCGACCATCTCGAACTAAGAAAGGAAGTCGCCGGGGGCAAGCTCCTTGGTCCGGCGATTTATACGACTGGGCCTTTTCTCGGCGATCTGGAAGGTGGTCCACTCGTAACCACGCCGCAGGAAATTGCCGCTCGTGTCGCAGAAGACAAGGCAGCTGGTTATGACTTCATTAAGTTGCATGGAGATTTATCACGCGCCTCCTTTGATGAATTGATGTCGGACGGCAAGAAGGATGGAATTCGTGTGGTAGGGCATTTGGCTAGAAATCTCGGTATTGATCCTGCGCTTCAGGAACACCAATACGCCATCGCACACGGCGAAGAGTATCTCTACGCTTATTTCTATTACCATCGCCCCGACAAGGATAATGATCCTCCAATTCCCCACCTCGCAGAGAAAACGGCTGAGATTGCGAGGGCGACGGCCGCTGCCCATGTCACGGTCATTTCGAATCTTGTTCTTTTCAAAGAGATCGCATCTGAGGAGGTCGATGTGAGACCTCTGCTTCGCAGGCCGGAGATGCGATACATGCCCAAGGAGATCTATGACAACGAATGGATTCCGGAAAACAATGCATACGTGCATAAATTCCAGGGACGTACATATTGCCAGCGTCGGTATCCGATCCTTCAACACCTGACAAAGGCCCTTCAGGACGCTGGCGTGCGACTTCTGGTTGGAACGGATACGCCGGCGCCGTGTCTTGTACCCGGCTTTTCGGTTCGTCTTGAACTTGAGGATCTAGTAGAGGCGGGTTTGACTCCTTATCAGGCTCTTCGTGCAGGAACTGTCAACGCGGGCGAGTTTTTGGGAGTTCCAAGCGGGACCATCGCGCCTGGGCAGGGTGCAGACCTTTTGTTGTTGCGTGCCAATCCATTGTCCGACGTGCGAAATGTTTCGGAACTGGACGGAGTGATCCTGAAGGGGCGCTGGCTTCCTCACGAGCAGCTTCAGACTATGCTGAACAATCTGGCCGTGATGCATTGATCGCGAATCAGCGTCATTACATTCCATCCCTTAGTTCTGCGGCGGGATCTGTTCGGGTGAAGACTCCTTACCGATACAGCAGCTCTGAAGTTGGAGGATGGGAGGTCGTTTCACATGAATACCGCGTAGCGGTTAGCGGTTTAGTCAAAGATTTGTTATGTGGCCGGCCACATAATAACTCGAAGACGAAATAGCAGTGCAAGCGAACGTGGTAGAAGAGCAGGTCGATATAGAAGGTCTGCCCGTCCACGGTCAATGGGACTTGGCTCCCCACAAAGGAGAAGCCGCGGCCCAGCTCTAAGAGAAGATCGCGAAGATGGGTCAAGAGTCCCCGCTCGATCTCCCGCTCCTTCGCCGCCTCGGTCACGGTCAGGAAATCGAAGTTGTAGGGGTCTTTGAGGATTCGCTCCGCCATATCCGACTCTGGAGGAGGCAGTTCTCGCTGGAAGTTGGTCAGTGCCTTTCCTTCCCTCTCGTGCAAGCGACTCTTGATCTGGAGAACCAGGACATCCTGACTCCAGCCGTATTCGAGCGTGGCCCGGAGGTACCATTCTCGGGTGGGAGGGTCCTTGATCCGATCCAAGATTCGGACATTGTGGCTCCAGGGCAACTTTGCAACGAGCTGTTGCAAACTCTCCTCGTCAGGCCAAGCCTCGGCATCGTGCCGTCAAGACAAGAGCGCGGATGCTTGGCGATCTCACCGCCTTCCGGTTCAAGACCGTTCCCACGCTCGTCCAGGCGTTGGCAGCCAGGCTGAGAGTTCACTGGTGCGTGTTGAGGGAAGATTGACGAGCAACTGTGTGAGATAGAGTTGCGGATCGATGTCATGTCTGCGGCAGGTCGAGGTCAGGCTGGCTAGGGCTTAAGGGCGTTTTGGCGTCCTCCATGAGGCACCTGCACCGAATAACCATCGCGGGCTATTAAGGTGGACATCCCGTAATTTAACGCCTCTTCCGGTTCTCCAAGTTGGAGAGCTACAGTGTATAAACCAGCAGCAGGCAGTGGGCTATCCTGTGAGAGGAACTGGGCTCGGTCATCCTCGCTCAGTCAGTTTCTTGTGGAAGGCTATCGCTGATGAATCGACTGCTCATCTCAGTAACAGCTGTGTCGGCGTTGATGCTGACGTTTTCATTCAAGGTCTTGTATGCAGCCGCAGTGAATGAACAACAGCGCACTTCTAGCTCCACTGAGATCGGCCTTCTCATGACACGGGCTGCTCGTCTACCGATCGAGTACCACGCAGATATTATCTTTCAGCTAGCAGATCGAGGAGACATCTCGCCTACCCACCTACGTGCGGTGCTTGATCCGATTTTTAGTGCGGCTGATTCAGCCCAACATCCCTTCCCGATGCGCGATGCCGTACATATTCCGGATTCGCTATCCTCGGAACGCGAACAGGCTTCGGGACTTGGTTTAGATACCCTCACCATTAAGACCCGCATAATCGATAAACTTATTCCAAGCAATCCTTCTTACGCACTGAAACTCGCTGAAGAAGTAACACTCGGGTTGCCCCAGTCGTCATGTGCTGATTTTATGGTTCCGGATGTGTCCCCTTACTTTACGATCATCGGGCAGATCGCATCCAGAAGCACGGGCGCAACTCTCCATGCTCGCGTAATGACATTAGAGCGTGACCGTATTGAACATGCCTCAAGCAGCATGGAGCTAAAACCGGTAAGCAAACTTGTGCTGTCGATCGCCCCAGACTCATCTTTCCTTGACGCCCTCTCAGATCTGACGCATGCAATCAATATCGAAACCGCGAGCGATCGAGAGTTCGCACAGATTGACGAGAATGGCGAGTTCACGGCGCTCATTGGTGGATTGATTGATAGGGCCGAACAGAATGGCATTTCGCCTATGCCTTTAATGGAGGCATATAGGGGATTTCTTACGCGATCACTTTCTGGGACTCAGTGTGGTTTCCACCCGACAAATCGTCACACCGAGGCACAACGATTCAATACAGTACTTGAACGGCATCACATTTCGAACGTAAACCGATTAAACGATAAGGACCTTGTTGGAAAACCTGAACAGCACTTCGTTGTCGAAAGCAGTCTTCCTGATTACCCGGAATTCCACCCACTATTGCATTCGTTATTTCTCGCCCATGACGTCGAGCTAGCGGAACGCTCATCACCCAGCGAGATCAGCGCTTACAGGCTGTCTCAGGCGGATCTAGATGACTATCTAACCCTTTTGGACAAACTCACTGAGCAGGAGGACCGCTGTCCCGCATGTAAATTTGTTGCGGAATCTCAGCTCTATTTTGCACTCATTGACAGTATCCCGTCGTATTTGAATCCTGATCGCGCCATCGATTCATACATCAAATGGTCTTCAGACAGCGCGATGCAGAAAGACGATCCAGAGCTTTGGCTCTACCGCTTCAAACCCGTTTTGAATCTGAACAGAAACGTTACTAAGGCGGACATGGCAAGGGTGGCTCAACTCCGGACTCAAGGCAAAATACTGAACGCACTGCCTCATTCAGAATATGGAGAGATCATAAAGGCAGCGCGCGAGTCCACATCAAACATAGTGCAAACGTATTCTTATGCCGAGAGTGTGCTAAAGCCGAACTACGAAATGCCGCCGCTGTAGCAAAGGACGTAACCGCCGAGATGCTGACCACTTCCCTTCCGACGATCGGCAATGCCGCGAAGAAGATTATCAACCTGATTGAAATTTCAGGCGAACTGATTAAGTCATTAACCCAAGGCCCATCCCAAGCATCAGTAGGGATAGCAAAGTATCACTTTTTACCTTTCTCAAGCGATATATTGTGTATCGCCAGTTGCTCACTAGCGATTCGATCATGCCAATTTAGCACCTTCCTGTCTTAAGATTGAGACTGCCAATCGTGCAGTGCGTTGATTGAATCCACTTCCAACTGATGGCTGTTTCGGTGACCGCATGCATGATCGCCAGACAGCGAAATGGTAGGCTCATCCTTAATGCGCTCTTACGTACGCAATCCCATTCTTCTTGGATTGCTTTCCGCCATTCTCCTTGATCTGCCCTTCCCCATCGCTGGACCATTGCCGCCATGGCGCGCGGCTTTCTCCTGGATCGCACTTGTACCTCTGTTTTATGGATTGCTCGCTGAGCCGAGCGTCGCAGCACCGCGATATCTGCGCCGCAGCGTGCTCGCCGGCTATGCCTGCGGAGTGCTCTGGTACATCCTGAATTGCTATTGGATCTACTACACCATGCGCCTCTATGGTGGCCCCGACGGTATGCCTGTTCTTTTGGCCGTGTGTCTGCTCGTCCTCTATAGCGTGGTTCTGGGTTTGTACTTCGCGCTTTTTGCTTTCCTAGTCGCGCTGTGCCGCAAAGCGTTTCGCACGAACATTCTGCCGCTGGTACTCATGCCTTTTTTCTGGGTTGGCATTGAGTTCGCCGCGTCGCGCATTACCAGCGTTCCATGGGACCAGTTTGGCTACTCTCAGGTTGACAACTTTCTACTCACACGACTTGCGCCTTTCACCGGGGTTTATGGAATCTCATTCGTGCTCGCCGCAGGCAATGCTCTGCTTGTGGCGGCATTGCTGGCGCGCTCCGTTCATACACGCATCAGGATCGGTGTGGGCGCGATGCTGTTCATCGTTCTGCTACAACTTGGTTCTTTCTTGCAACCCAAGCCATCATCTACTTCAAGCTATGCAGTGCTGTTGCAGCCAAATCTCGATGTAGGCCAGGACAATGCCTGGGTTGGTCCCGAGTGGAATGAACATGCTTCGTGGATTCTCGATCAGGGTCGTAAAAACTGTACGTCGGCTATCTCCGGGATGCCGGCATCTGGCGCAAAAGTCGGGATGCTGTCGTGCGCCGAGAATACCTCACATCCCGATATCATTGCTTGGCCCGAAGCGCCATCGCACTTTTTTAGCGACGATCCACTGGTCGTCATGCTGTTGCGCAATATCGCGACAACTACGCATGCTACGGTCGTTGCTGGCATGCTCGGCCGTGATCAGCCTGGCACCTACAACTCCGCAGTCATTACCACCCCAGACGGCAAGATTCTTGGACGGTATGACAAGATTCATCTCGTGCCTTTTGGAGAATACGTGCCGTACCGCGATTTATTTTTCTTTGCACATCAGCTCACACAACGGCTCGCGGACTTAAATCGCGGCCGAGACCGCAAGGTTTTCCGCACAGATGGACACACCTTCGGCATCTTCATCTGCTATGAATCTGTCTTCGCGGACGAGGTTCGTCTATTTGCCAAGAATGGCGCGCAGGTCTTCGTCAATATCTCTGATGATGGCTGGTATGGCGACACCAGCGCGCCCTGGCAGCATCTGAATATGGCGCGCATGCGGGCGATCGAAAACCGCCGCTGGATCGTACGCGATACCAACAACGGCGTGACTACGTCGATTGATCCGTATGGCCGCGTCACCCTCAGCGCCCCGCGCCATATGCAGACCTCACTGGTGGTGCGCTACGGATACAATGACGAGTTGACCTTCTACACGCGCTTCGGCGATCTCTTCGCCATGCTGTGTGGGCTAATCACATTAGCGGCCGCAGGGAACGCAATGCGCCTTGTTGCCAGCCAATCTTCACGTAAAAGACAGGTCTCCTACGTATTTGAACGATCTCGAATTTGCCTACCCTCCCGTCCGGGAAAAAGTCAGCGACCTGCGGGAGTGCCTTTGACCCCCCGTCTCCGCAAAGAACTAGCCGAGTCGAAACCGGGCTTTCCGGTGTGGAGTGAACTGGCGGGTTCACAGAGAGGGAATTTTGGCGCACCCCGATCTGTGTCGGCAACTTGCTTTATAAAATTCGACGTGCCTCACGAGTAGAACCGATGGAAGCATTGCGACACGAATAGCTGTCAAATTGCATTCAGCTTCACTCCGAATGGGCCACGAGATTCCGTCTTGTATGCGTCGATATCGTCGAAGTCTGAAAGTCAGCCGAGCACACACTGCGCTTTGTGAAAGAGCAGCACCTCGAAGGTGTGGTTGCCAAACGAGCAGACGGCATCTATCTGCCGGGAAAGCGCACCGGACTAGCCACGTCTTCTGGTTTACCGTGCAGTTCTGTGAGTAAGGCGAGAATATAACGGTCGCGGTCGCGTCAGTGGGGACCCAATTCCATGCCGGTTTACTCGTGGCGGAGGGTGGAGATGGGGTCGAGGTTCATGGCGCGGAGGGCGGGAAGGACGCCAGCCGCCAGGGAGGCAAGGAGTAACGTGATCGCTGCGCTTGCGATGACGACGGGATCGGCGAAGGAGAGCGTGAAGAGCATGTGCTGGACGAGGCGGGCAGCCAGAAGGGCGCAAGGGATGCCGATCCCGATGCCGAAAAGGGTCAGCACAAGGGCTTCGCGGAGAATCAAGCGAAGAATGCCATGGCGCTGCGAGCCCAGCGCCATCCGTACGCCGATTTCGCGGGTGCGGATGGTGACCGAATAAGATAGTAGCCCGAACAGGCCGAAGGCGGCGACCAGGAGGGCAATCGCGGCGAAGAAGGAGGATAGGGTGGCGATCATTCGCTCGTAAAGGAAGGTATTTTCGCCCCGGTCCTGGAGTGTGCCAGTGGAGGTGGAGTATTCGCGGCCGAAGGATTCTACTTTGTGCTCGATCACTTTTGCTAGGGCCGGACTGCCGTAGCCGCGGACGAGTAACGTCATGGCTTCTGCGTTTTCGCCGGCCTGCAGGGCTGGGACATAGAGGAAGCGCGAAGCGGCATCGCGGACATCGAGAAGCCGGGCGGACTGCGCGACGCCCACGATTTGGAGGTCCTGCATGTCGGGCTGGACGCCGAAGCGAATGTGTTTGCCGATCGCTGTTTCTGATGGGAAAAGTTGGCGCGCGATCGCACTGTCAATGATCACGACCTTCGGGTGCTTCTCGTCATCCGTTGTAGCAAAGTCGCGGCCGGAGACGAACGGGATGCCGAGTGTCCTGAAGAAGCCTGGCGAGACGGCGATGCGGGCAACGGTCACAGCATCCGCTGCATTTCTACTTAACGTACTCGAAACTGTATCTTTCCAGCCTCGGTCACCGCCAAGGATGGGTGAACTGGCGTAGGCAACGGATTGGACCGATGGCAGGCCTGCGACGGCATCGGCGACTTGGGCACGGTATGCGCCGATGGCCACACCATCGTAGCCGTGGGGGCGCGTATTGAGGTCGAGTTCGAGGACACCGCTGCGATCAAAGCCGGGATCGAAAGACTTGAGGCGAACCAGTGAGCGAAGAAAAAGGCCGGCGGCTTGCAGCAGCACGAGCGAGATGGCGATTTGCGAAACAATGAGGGCTTTACCGAGTTTGCCGCTGGCGTGACCAGCGTCCCGGCCGACGGTGCCACCACTTTGACGCAGTCCTGAGCCCGGAAGCCGACGCGCGAGCTGCCAGGTGGGCACAAGACCGGTAAGAAGTCCGGTGAAGATTGCAGCAGATGCGGCGAAGGCGAGGACGCGCCAGTCGGGACGAATATCGAGCAGGATGGGGACGGTCTGGCCACGCGTAAGGGAGGCAACCAGGAATTGGCTACCCCACCAGGAGAGGAAAAGGGCGAAAAGCGCGCCAATGGTGGAGAGCAGGAGCGTCTCTGCAACGAATTGGCGGACGGCTTGCCACGGACGGGCGCCGAGAGTGATGCGGGTGCTGATTTCAAGGCGACGCTGACTCGCGCGCGCGAGGGTGAGGCTGGCAAGGTTCACACAAATGATGAGCAGGATGAGGGCCACGACTCCGAGCAGCAGGGAGAGGGGGCGCTGGACCTGGGTACGGAGATCGCCGATTGTCTCAGCTCCACGCGCAGCGGAGTTGAGCTGGACGCCCATGGAGAGGAAGGATTGACGCCGCGCGCCGGCGCTCTGCGTGGGGACGGTGGCTGCCAGCAAAGCCGGCCAGAAGGATTGGACTTGCGATTGAGCATGGCCGAGGGACTCGCCGGTATGAAGGCGGCCCGTGGCGATGAGCAAGAGCAGGGAGCGGCTTTGCCGGTCATAGATGCCGGCAGCGCCGATGGGAATGGTGATCTGCGGAGGAGTGCCGAGGGAGAGGCCGGTGAACCATCGGGGCGTGACACCGATGATGGTAAACAGATTGTCCTTAATGCGAATGGACCGGCCGACGACGGAAGCATCGCCACCGAAGCGCTTCTGCCATAGTTGATAACCGATGACGGCAACCTGGCTGTTACTCTGCATGTCGCTGGGCCGGATGAGGCGACCGAGGATCGGACGGGTGCCGAGGACAGAATAGTAGCTGCCAGTGACCGAGCGGACGTTGGCGAGGCTGCCGGTGCCGTTGATTTCCACGTAGAAGTCCGAACCGACGCTCCAGCCGCAGATCTGGGAAAAGGCCCGCTGGTCCCGCTCCATCTCGGCGTACATGGGGTAGGAGAGCGGCGTGAGGGAATGGGTGCGGTAGATTCCGGTGAGCTCGACCAGCTGCTCAGGGTGCGGCACGGGGAGCGGGCGCAGAAGGAGCGCGTCCATGACGGTAAAGATGGAGACGGCTGAACCGATGCCGACGGCGATGGCGAGAATGAATGTGACGGCAAAGATGGGGCTGCGGGAGAACGACCGAAAGGTGTAGAGGAATTCCTTGCGTAGCAGGTGCATGCCGGCCCTCAACGAGCTTGATCAGGATGCGACAGAGCTGTCCCGTCTTAGACGACGGTTTCAGACGAAGGTTACGTGAGATCACTGCAACTTGCTAGTTGGTGATGACCCGCTTGGTTGAAATGGTCGATTTCATGGTATCGCTTGGCAAGGTTATGTACAAAGTTAGGTTGCCTGAAAACGTTTTGCAGGGCACCACGTCGCGGAGCGGTGTCTCAATGGACAGGTTCTACCTACTTATTCTTCGAGGCTGTGAGCATGAAGACATGGTGAGCGCTACTTAAACCCCATCTTGTTCTACTTCGAACGAGGAAGCATTGTTGTGTAGATGAGACAGCACATGACGTGAGCGATTTACTGTACCTGGGCTGTTACCACTTGAAGGTACCCTTGGCCGGCACCCGAAGTCAGGAACCGAAATGTCCTCATGACCTTAGGACTCCGCCCCCGAATTTTACAGGATGGCGGGGTCGTGCGGCTTGGTGTAGCTTCCATTGACCCGGCAGCCAGGCTGAGAGCTCACTGGTGCGTTCTGAGGGAAGGTCGACGAGCAACTGTGTGAGACGTTCACCGGACCTCCTTGGAGACCTTGTACGCATCGGCGATCTCAGTCAAAAAATTGGCTTGATCGCCAAACGAGGTTATTTTTGGAGAGTCGGAACTCAACTGATCTGAAGTGACCGTCGCATTTGGTGACAGTTTGAAAGAGCCCCCAGGGAAGATGCGGTACTGAGTAGTACCAGCCACTCGGTGCAGAAAGAAAATATATGTTTCCCCGAGACGTTGCCAAGCAAATCCTGCGTCAGCAGCGATTACCCTCACCCCACTTAAGGCTATTTCTCCTCCAGCCCGGACAACCGTAAGATCTCTGCCTTGGATTAGTCGTTTTTCTTTGTCGAACAACACCTCCTGAACATAGACGTGAAATGGAGTGTAGAGGAACGCATTGTTCGCCGTCAGGTAACTAGGCATTTCCTCGTCCATGACGCCGACGATCGCGGCATCTGAAATAGAGGCTTGATTTATTAGATAGGGCGTTTGATAGGTGCTATCGCGCTCAGGCAACGGACCGCTGCCTAGAGTTCCCATGATAATATAGTGCGCGTTACTCAGGGCTGCAGAATTTGTGAAAGAAGGAAGGGCAGGAACCAAACGAGGATCGAGCTCTCCCGACAGAGCATACTGAGAGGCCCTTCGCAACTTCATCGATGGTGGGTGCGCTAGAGTAATCGTCGAAGGCCTTCGCTAGAGACGATCGTGCCGACGGTTTTTGGGCAAATAGCGAAACTGCAGTACATAAGGCACAAATCCCTACTGCCGACAGTGTGCGTCTCAACATCTTACGTTCCTTTCGCAAAGACTCGGAATGAGACATCCATAGGCAAGTGTGCGAACCGCACTCATCATCAACGCGACGGAATGAGAAGGCGTGCCAGTTGGCATACCGGTTGCATTGATGATGACGCAGGAAAAGAGAAGCCGTAACGAAACGTTTGTTCATCGATTAGGGGAGCAGGTTCAATCCTAAATTTGTTTGATGGGTTATTTGCTCGGTCGATCCTTTGCCATAAACCGCAATGCTGTATGACTCCGGAAAGCCATTAAACGTAATGCCGCACGCGGAAAGCCCCGACAGGATGATAGCGGTTACGAAGATGATCAACAACTGATATAGCCTGCGGTTTGCTCTGCGTGCTGGGACAAACAGCAAAATGCTAAGCAAGCATGCCAACAAGGATAAAAAGGTTACTGCGGTCAATCTCCTACCTTTTGTGTGACTGCCCGTTATCAAACCAGATGGAACGACCTTATGCGTGCCAATGATGAGCTGAGCCGTCTGAGTAACACCACTGCTTAAGTCGAGCTGTTGTGGCTGAAACGAACAGGAAACGGTTGCCGGTAGCGTGCCGCAACTCAGCGCGACGCTGCCCTGAAAAGACGAGGTTGGCGTCAAGGTAACGGAAACCGTGCCTTGCTGCCCGGTTACGACCCGCACGCTAGATGGGTTGATCTTCAGCGTGAAATCAGCAGGGGGCGGAGGGATAGGTACGCCAGGATATTCATAAACGCCCATGTCGATGATGGATAACGAAAGACCTTTGGCGTTCTGAATTCGAGGTTTTCCTGAAAGGTCTTCCGCAGATAAATCAGGAGCATCGTTGTTGCCGG
>Ga0210386_10002129_pt1 | contig 17233 bp, 9 predicted proteins | sample IncBWH32OmetaG_FD_160091 | JGI IMG/M metagenome (GOLD analysis project Ga0210386, IMG submission 160091) | Forest soil microbial communities from Barre Woods Harvard Forest LTER site, Petersham, Massachusetts, United States - Inc-BW-H-32-O ... | reverse complement strand
GGGTAGCGGTCGTCGTCGCTTGCTGCCAGGCCCACCAGGGGGTTCGTGTGGACAGCTAGCTAATGGATCATAAGTATGGGCGCGGTAGGCGATTTTGAAGGGTGAGTAATGAGGGTTCCGGGCGTAACCGCCATTGTCGGCGGTATCGCCGGTGGAGCAGTACAGATGTTGCAAGCCGGCGTGCAGGGTGTGGCGAACACCGCGGACACCATGCAGACGCTGGCCGGTCCGGTGGTGCAGTCGGTGAGTCAATCGACGGCCCGGGTGCTGGGGACGGGCAGTTCGTCTGACGGCAAGCCGGACGGCGCCGCGGCGACCGTGCGTTGGCAAAGCGGGCGGCGGGTGCACCTGGACCTGGATCCGCTATTGCCGTTCCCGCGCTGGCACGAGTATGCCGCGACCGTCGAAGAACCGGTTCGCAGGATTCCGGGGGTCGCCACCGCGCACGTCGAGGGCTCATTGGGCCGGCTGGTGCTCGAACTCGAGGATGACGCCGACAGCGACCACGTCTTGGATGAGGTCCGTGACGTGCTCGGGTCGGTGGCCGCCGACCTGGCCGCTGCGGGGCCGGAGTCGGAAATCCGGACTGCACCATTCGCCGACCCGGGTAATCCGCTGGCGATCCTGGTGCCGCTCACCGCGGCGGCCTTCGACGCGGTGGCGATCGGCGCCGCGGTCACCGGCTGGGTCGTCAGACTGCCGGCAGCACCGAAGACCACCAGAGCGGCGGCCGCCCTGCTCAACAACCAACCGCGGATGATCTCAGTACTCGAGTCGCGACTGGGCCGAGTGGGCACCGATCTCGCGCTCAGCGCTTCGACTGCGGCGGCCAACGGGTTGACCCAGGCGGTTGGCACTCCGCTGTTGAACCTCGCCCAGCGAGTCCTGCAGATTTCCGAAGCCGATGCCCATCGCCGCCGCTGGCGAGACCGCGAGCCGCAGCTGGCCTCACCCGACCGACCGCAGGCCCCGGTGGTCCCGATCATCTCCTCAACGGGCGCCAAATCGCAGGCGCCACGGCATAATTGGGCGGCCGCAGCGGCCGGCGAGGCGTCGCACGTCGTGGTCGACGGAGCCATCGACGCCGCCATCGACACCGCCAAGGGATCGATGGCTGGGCCGGTGGAGGAATACGTCAATCAGGCGGCCAACGGTTCGCTGATCGCCGCGGCGAGTGCGTTGGTGGCCGGCGGCGGCCCGGAAGACGCGGCCGGTGCGGTGCTGGCCGGCATACCGAAGGCGGCGCACATGGGCCGTCAGTCCTTCGCCGCGGTGCTGGGCCGCGGGCTCGCCGAGGACGGGCAGATGATCCTCGATCCGGGCGCGCTGCGTCGGCTGGATCGGGTGAAGGTGGTCGTGGTCGATGGGGCGGCGCTGCGCGGTGATCACCGCGCGGTGTTGCATGCCCGCGGAGACGTCCCGGGCTGGGATGAGGACCGCGTGTATGAGGTCGCCGACGCCCTGCTGCACGGTGAAGAGGCGCCCGAGCCCGACCCCGACGAGTTACCGGCCACCGGCGCACGGCTGAGCTGGGTTCGCGCGCAGGGGCCGTCGGCCACACCCGCGCAGGGCCTCGAGCACGCCGACCTGGTGGTGGACGGCGAGACGGTGGGCCACGTCGAAGTCGGCTGGGAGGTCGACCCGTTCGCGGTTCCGCTGCTACAGATCGCGAACCGCACCGGAGCCCGGGTCGTGCTGCGGCATGTGGCCGGCACCCAGGACCTGACCGCCAGCGTCGCCGCCAGTCATCCGAGCGGCACGCCGCTGCTGAAACTCGTGCGTGATCTGCGGGCGGACCGCGGACCGGTGCTGCTGATCACCGCCTTGCACCGCGACTTCGCATCGACCGACACACTGGCAGCGCTGGCCATCGCCGACGTCGGGGTGGCGCTCGACGATCCCCGTGCGGCGACACCATGGTCCGCGGACATCATCACCGGCACCGACCTGGCCGCCGCCGTGCGGATCCTCTCGGCGCTGCCCGCGGCGCGCCAAGCCAGCGAATCGTCGGTGAACCTCGCCAAAGGCGGCACCACGCTGGCCGGGCTGCTGCTGGTCACCGGTGATCCACGCACAAGCACTAACCCCCTGGCGCTGCGGCGCTGGCTCAACCCGGTCAACGCGGCCGCTGCCAGCGCCATGGTGTCAGGAGCCTTTTCGGCCAACAGGGTGCTTCGGCAACCCGATCCGACCCCGCAGCCGCTGACCGCTTGGCACGCGTTGGATCCGGAAATCGTCTACTCGCGGCTGGCCGGCCGGGCTCGGCCGCTGACCGTCGAGCCGCTGGCGCCAGCGTGGCGCCGCGCTCTGGAGGATCTGTCCTACAGCCCCCTATTCGCCCCATTGCGGGGGCCGGCACGTCAGGCGGGGCGGCTGCTGGATGCGACCCGCTACGAGCTCCGCGACCCGCTCACCCCGATCCTGGCGGTGGGAGCGGCGGCGTCGGCGATCATGGGCAGCAACGTCGACGCGCTTCTGGTCGCGGGCGTGATGGGCGTCAACGCGCTCACCGGCGGGGCGCAACGGCTTCGGGCCGACGCAGCGGCCGCAGAGCTGTTCGCCGAACAGGACCAAGTGGCCCGTCGCGTCGTTGTTCCCACGGTGGCGACGACACGACGGCGGCTGGAGGCGGCTCGAACCATCGAGCGCACGGCCACGGTTTCAGCGAGCTCGCTGCGGCCCGGCGACGTCATCGACCTGGTCGCACCGGACGTGGTGCCCGCCGACGCGCGTCTGTTGGTGGCCGAAGACCTCGAGGTCGACGAATCCTTGCTCACCGGGGAGTCGTTGCCGGTCGACAAGCAGGTGGACCCGGTCGGCGCCACCGACACCGAACGGGCCAGCATGCTGTTCGAGGGCAGCACGATCGTCGCCGGGCATGCCCGGGCGATCGTGGTGGCCACCGGGGTGGGCACCGCCGCGCACAGGGCGATCTCGGCGGTTATCGACGTCGAATCGTCGGCCGGCGTGCAGGCGCGGCTGCGGGAACTGACCGCCAAAGTCCTTCCGCTGACGCTCGCCGGTGGTGCCGCGGTGACGGGTCTGGCGATGCTGCGCCGCGCGACGCTGCGTCAGGCCGTCGCCGACGGCGTCGCCATCGCTGTCGCTGCCGTCCCCGAGGGCCTGCCACTGGTGGCTACCTTGTCCCAGCTGGCCGCCGCTCAACGACTGTCGGCGCACGGTGTGCTGGTCCGGGCTCCCCGCACCATCGAGGCGCTGGGCCGCGTGGACACCGTGTGCTTCGACAAGACCGGCACGCTCACCGAAAACCGGCTGCGCGTCGTGCGTTCGGTGCCTGCAGCGACGAAGTCGCGAGGCCCCTTCCCCGACGTCGCCGACCCGCAAGCCGCCCACGTCTTGCGGGCCGCCGGTTGGGCATCCACCCAGCCAGAGGAGGGGCGCGGCCACGCCCACGCCACCGACGAGGCGATTATCAAAGCGGCGGATTCGCTTACCAGCGATGGTGATTCGGAGTGGAACCTGATCGCGGAGGTACCGTTTGAGTCCAGCCGTGGCTTCGCCGCGGCCATCGGCACCCTCAGCACGGAGCCGAAAGCCCCGGTGCTGATGTTGAAGGGCGCTCCGGAGGTCGTGCTGCCGCGCTGCCGGTTCGCCAATCCGGAGGCCGACCAGGACCATGCGGAGTCGTTGGTGCACAGCCTCGCCGAGCAGGGCTTGCGGGTGCTGGCGGTCGCGCAACGCAGCTGGGTACACGAAACCGAAGACGACGACGACACCGATGCCGACGCAGTCGACGCCGCCGCGCACGACCTGGAGTTGATCGGCTATGTCGGTTTGGCGGACACCGCACGACCATCGGCGCGCCCACTGATCGAAGCGCTGGTGGACGCCGAACGCAACGTCGTGCTGATCACCGGCGACCACCCGGTGACCGCCCGGGCGATAGCCCGCCAATTGGGTCTGCCGCCGGATGCCCGGGTGATCACCGGCGCCGAGCTGGCGGGGCTCGACGAGGACGCGTCCGCCAAACTCGTCGCCGACGTCCAGGTCTTCGCCCGCGTCAGCCCGGAGCAAAAGGTGCAGATCGTCGCGGCGCTGGGGCGTTGCGGACGAGTGACGGCGATGGTTGGCGACGGCGCCAATGACGCCGCGGCGATCCGGATGGCCGACGTGGGCATCGGGGTGAGCGGTCGAGGGTCCTCAGCCGCCCGCGGCGCCGCCGACATCGTGTTGACGGAGGACGACCTGGGCGTGCTGCTCGACGCATTGGTCGAGGGCCGCAGCATGTGGGCCGGCGTGCGCGACGCGGTGACCATATTGGTCGGCGGCAATGTCGGCGAGGTGCTGTTCACCATCATCGGCACGGCCTTGGGCAGTGGACGGGCGCCAGTGGGCACCCGTCAGCTGCTGCTGGTGAACCTGCTGACCGACATGTTCCCGGCGCTCGCCGTCGCCGTCACCCCGCAGTTCGACGAACCCGAGGCCGACGAATACGACACCGAGGAAGAGGCCGACGAGGCCAGGCGTGCCTATCAGCAATCGGTGCTCACCGCGCCGACACCTTCGCTGGACGCTCCGCTGATGCGCCAGATCGTCACCCGCGGCGCCGTGACGGCCGCCGGCGCGACCGCGGCCTGGGCTATCGGGCGTTGGACTCCGGGCACCGAAAGACGCACGTCGACAATGGGACTGACGGCATTGGTGACGACGCAGCTGGCCCAGACGCTGCTGACCCGGCGGCACAGCCCGCTGGTCGTGGCGACGGCGTTGGGTAGCTCAGCGGTTCTGGTCGCGATCGTCCAGACGCCCGGCGTCAGCCACTTCTTCGGATGCACGCCGCTCGGGCCGGTCGCCTGGACCGGGGTGGCCGGCGCGACCGCAGCGGCCACCGGCCTATCGGTGCTCGCGCCCAACTGGCTGGCCAAAACCGCCGGAATCGTAGCGCCTGAGCAGGAGTGAAATTCCGGCACGAGTGACCATCCGCCTGAGTTGCATTACTAGATGATTTTGCTGCGGGCCGTCTAGCCTGATGCTATGCGGCGCGCATCGTTTGAAGAGCTGAATTGCTCGGTTGCCCAGACGCTCGAGGTGGTCGGCGATTGGTGGTCGCTGCTGATCGTGCGCGACATCTTTTTTGGCGTCACTCGCTTCGACGACATTCAACGGCGCCTCGGCATCGCCCGTAACACGCTTACCGATCGGCTCAACTGGCTGTCCGACCACGCCGTGGTGACCCGTGTGCCCTACGGCGATTCGGGGAACCGATACGAATACCGGCTCACCGAGAAGGGACGCGATCTGCAGCCCGTCTTGATGGCCATGGTGGCCTGGGGCGACAAGTGGGGTGCCACCGCCAAATGCCCACCTTTGCAGCCGAGCGACCAGAGTGGCGATCCCGTCGAACTGCGCATCGTCAACACCAGAACGGGCCGTCGGGTGCCCCGCGACAACGTCCGCATGTTGTCGACCAAGGGCGCCACCGATCCGAATATGGTGCCGCCGCGAAACATCCAGTCTCGCTCCGCGAACCAACGCACATAACGCCGTCGGCGACCATCGGCGTGGCGCTTGCATCCAAGCTGGCCGACCGCTAGTTTAAGTTGCATGATGCAACTATCTCCGTTGGTTGGGCCCCCGCCCGATGTACTGGTGATCGGCGGCACCGGCAGGCATGGAAACACCGGTGCCACCGTGGTCGACCGACTTGTTGCTCAGGGCCGCAACGTTCGAGTGCTGACCCGCACTGACAACGGGCGTGTGGACGCACTGCGCCACAAGGGCGCATCAGTGGTGATTGGGGACTTGCACGACCGCAGTACGTTGCCGGCCGCTGTGGACGGCGTATCGGCGGTGTACTTCACGTACCCGATCGCCCCCGGCGTCATCCCCGCCGCGGCGAACTTAGCCTCCGTGCTGGTGGAGTTGGGCCAGCGGCCCCACGTGGTCGTCATGTCGATGGCGGTGTCCTCGCACGACCACCCCAGTGCGCTCGGGCGCGCTCAGGCTATCGCTGAAGAGATACTGATTTGGGCAGGTCTGAACCCGACAGTCCTGCGGGTCGCGGCGCTTTTCCACGAAAACGTGCTGATCCTGCACAGGGAATCCATCCGCCAACACGGTGTCATCACCAACAGTTTCGGCACCGGACGAGCCCCATGGATCGGTGGACAAGATGCCGCCGAACTCGCTGTGCACCACCTTCTACAACCGCCGCCACCAACGCCGGTGGTGAGCTATCCGCCGGGAGGCGAGGCGCTGAGCCACGCCGAGATCGCCGAGATCATCTCGGCACAGACCGGTCAGAAGATCGAGTACCAGCCGATCTCGCACGAGCGGTGGCGCGAGATGATGGCGAGTCAGGCAGACAGCAGTGGGCCAGTGAACCACGGTATGGCTCAACATATCTCGATCATCGGCGCAGGTTTCGCCAGCGGTAAGGCGCCAGTGATGCCGGCCGATCCCGACGCATTGGCCAATACTCTTGGCCATCCGCCGACCACATTCGCCGAATTCGTCCGCAAACACCGCGAAGAATTCGCCGCTGCCCTCACGTAAGGGATGAAACGGCAGGTGGCCTCGCTGCCGCAACCAGCGCAATCCCGATCGTGCAGCTGACGCGCCATTCGATCTGCTCATAGCGTGTGACAGCACGCACCAGGTTCCGGATAGTCAACCGCCAATCACCAATCACGCCATAGACTTTCGCGCCGATAATCCGGCGCAGCAGACAAGTCTGCCGCTCGCCACGGGCACGGGGGCGATGCTTTCATCAAACTCGGCATTGAACCGCGCAGGCAGCTCGACCGTGTCCTATCCGATTGAGTCGCCGCTGCGAGTCAAACCGAGCGCTCGCGGATGCGGGCGCAACCCCAGGCGGCCGATGATGCGTCCCAAGCACAGGAGGAATCGAAGATGACATCGACCGTCGCCGACTTGCATCGAGTCGTCACTTGTGTCGATGACGACGGTGGCGAGCGGATAAGCGCTTTCGGAATGGACCGGGCAGAGATCTGCGGCGCGTTCAAGCCGGCAGGCCGCCCATACTGGCTGATATACATCAGTACCACCGTGGCCGAAGTGGGCGGCCGGTCGCATTCCCGCCTGGTCCCGCCACACCTTCAGCTGGGGAACCAGCAGAGCGCCCGTGAGTGGGTTGAACTCATCGCCCACCTCTACGCACGATCAGCGACATCGTGAGCGCGCCGGGTACGCGGCCCTGGGCATCGCCAGACCACGGCCAAAGTGGATCCTCGCGGAAGCAGCCCGGCGTGGCAATCCGGCGAGACCGCCCGCCTCTCGGCCGCAGCCGGATCATCGCTGCGAGGGATGGTGTCCGGCTGTCCGTGCGTGACTATGGGTCTCGCGCGCCCGACCACACCGTGGTCCTTCTGCATGGCCTTTGCTTAGACCAATCGTCGTGGGATATTCAGATCGGTCAGCTGATTCGCGAGTGGGGCAATGACATTCGGATCATCAGCTACGACCATCGCGGCCACGGCGACTCCGCCGACGCGCCCATGCACACCTACCGCATCGAGCAGCTCGCCGACGATCTCGCCGCGCTGCTCACAGCGCTTCGCGTTAAAGGCCCACTCACCCTCGCAGGGCACTCCATGGGCGGCATGACAGCCCTGGCCTACCTCGCCCGCAGCGCCAGTGATCGCCCCGTCGAACCGAAATCGCTTGTCCTCGTCGCCACTGCTGCAGGCAAACTCGCCAACCGAGGCCTCGGCCGGCTCCTGGCCACCCGCGCGGCGAAGATCCTCCACCGGCTCGTGCAGCACACGCCGCATTCGATGACTGACCAGATAGTTCGGGCTGTCGCCCGCCCGTTGTGGCCCGCCCTGACGAGATGTGCCGGATACGCAGCAGGCAACGGTGCTCTCGCCGCTGTATCCGCCGCAAGCATTAACGCAACCCCATTGACGACCAAAGTCGGGTTTCTTCCCAGCCTGCGGAACTACGACCAATATCACACGCTTGGTTCTATCTCCGCCGCCACGACCGTCATCGCCGGTGGAGCCGACAAGCTCACCCCGCCCGCGCATGCCCGCGATATAGCCGCCGGCATCCCCCGGGCCATGCTCGTGCACGAGCCCGGCGCCGGACACATGCTGCTACATGACGCCCCGCGCCTCGTCACAGACACCATCAGCCGCGCCCTCACACGATCCGCTGAACCCCCTACACCACAGGATGTTCCGGCTTGATCGGTGGCTGACGATGAGCCCAGCACGAGCATCAGCCGACGACCAGTGATCGGTCGGGAACCGAAGTGTGTCGGCCATCACACCACCGCGTCGGATCACGTGTGACGGTCGTCGTTGTTGCCCCTTCTAGGTCGCATTACTAGATGGAGAGGGCTTTGCATATGACTACGGACGTCCGCAGCGAGATCACCAACCCGTCAGGTTCGAGCGACACCCGAGCGGAGCGACGGGCGCGTCGTATTGCGCAGCTCTACGCCTCCGACCCGCAGTTCCGGGCCGCCGAACCGATCCCGGACGTGATCGACGCGGCGCGCCGGCCTGGGCTTCGGCTGCCCGCAATCCTGCAGACGTTCGTCGACGGCTACGCGGATCGGCCCGCACTGGGGCAACGCGCGCGAGAGCTGGTGCTCGACCCGGCGACGGGCCGCACCACCACCCGGCTGCTGCCCAGCTTCGAGACCATCAGCTATGGCGAGCTGTGGTCGCGAGTGCGCGCTCTGGCCGCCGCGTGGCGCCACGATGAGACGTCTCCGGTCAATCCCGGCGACTTTGTGGCAATCGTTGGTTTTGCCAGCCCCGACTATTTGACCGTCGACACGGTGTGCGCGTATCTGGGTTTGGTGTCGGTGCCCCTGCAGCACAATGCCCCGGTTTCGCAGCTGCGTCCGATCATCGCCGAGGTCGAGCCGCGGGCGCTCGCCGTCGGCGCGGCGTATCTGGACGTCGCCATTGAATCCGTGCTCGACAGCGCATCGCTGCGCCACGTCGTCGTGTTCGACTACGACCCGCGGATCGATGAGCACCGGGAGAATCTCGAGGGTGCCCGTAAGCGTCTACGCGACGCCGACGTGCCGGTCGTCGTGAGCACGCTGGACGAGGTGATCCAGCGCGGTCGGCAGCTTCCGACCGAACCGTTCTACACCGGGGGCAGCGACGAGCGGCTCGCGATGATCCTCTACACGTCCGGCAGTACCGGGACACCCAAGGGCGCGATGTTCACCGAAAGGACGCTGGGCAGGCTGTTCACGGCGCCGATGTTTGCGACGGAAACCCCGGTGTTCAACGTGAACTTTATGCCGCTGAGCCACATCGCCGGGCGGCTGCCGTTGGTCGCGTCCTTCTTGACCGGCGGCACCAGCTATTTCGTTGCCGAGTCCGATCTCTCGACGTTGTTCGACGACTGGGCGCTGGCGCGACCCACCGATTTGCTGCTGGTGCCCAGGGTTGTCGAAATGCTTTTTCAGCGCTACCGGTCCGCGGTCGACCGATTCACCTTGGAGGGGGCCGACATCGCTGACGCCGATGCGCAAGCCACCGCCGAACTGCGGGACCAGCTGCTCGGCGGCCGGGTGCTCCAGACGTTTGTCAGCACCGCCCCGCTAGCCGCCGAGCTGGGGGCATTTCTGGATTCGTGCCTCGACCTAGACGTGGGCAATCTATATGGCCTGACGGAGGTCGCCCCGGTACTCAGGGACGGCATCATCGCCCGTCCGTCGGTGATCGACTACAAACTCATCGACGTCCCCGAGTTGGGCTACTTCACCACCGACAAGCCGTATCCGCGCGGCGAGCTACTGGTCAAATCGGAGAACAGCACACCGGGGTATTACAAACGGCCCGAGGTCACCGCCGAGGCGTTCGACGAAGACGGCTACTACCGCACCGGCGATGTAATGGCCGAGATCGCACCCGACCGTCTCGTCTATGTCGATCGGCGCAAAAACGTCCTCAAGCTCGCAAACGGCGAGTTCGTGGCCGTGGCGAACTTGGAAGCCGCGTTCGGCGCGGCGCCGCTGGTGCGACAGATCTTCGTCTACGGCAACAGCGAACGCTCCTTCCTGCTGGCGGTGATCGTCCCGACCGCCGAGGCGCTTTCGCAGTTTGGTGGCGACGCCGCCGCGCAGAAGGCCGCGCTGCGAGAGTCGCTGCAGGAGACCGCGAAATACGCTGAGCTGCAGTCCTATGAGGTGCCCGTCGACTTCTTGATCGAGACCGAACCGTTCAGCGCGGCCAACGGCTTGCTTTCCGGGGTCGGTAAGAATCTGCGGCCCAAACTCAGGGATGCCTACGGTGCGCGGCTGGAACGGCTCTACGCCGAGCTGGCCGCCGCGCAGCTGGACGAGCTCCGCGCGCTGCGCGGCGCGGCCGCAAAGCAGCCGGTGCTCGACACCGTGATCGGGGCGGCACGCGTGGTGTTGGGCTCGCCGAGTGACGATGTGGATGCCAACGCTCATTTCATCGACCTGGGCGGGGATTCGCTATCGGCACTTACGTTTTCCAATTTGCTTGCCGAGTTGCTCGAGGTCGAGGTGTCGGTGGGGGTGATTGTGAGTCCGACGAGCGACCTGAGACAGATCGCTGACTACATCGAGGCCGAGCGCCGGTCCGGGTCCAGCCGACCGACCTTCGCCAGGATCCACGGGAAGGGCGAAACTACTGTTTATGCAAGCGATCTGGCGCTCGCGAAGTTCATCGACGCAAAGACGCTGGCTGCGGCCAAGGCGCTGCCACGCGTCACGCGTGAGCCGCACACCGTTCTGCTCACCGGCGCCAACGGCTACCTCGGCCGCTTCGTGACGATGGAGTGGCTGCAGCGGCTCTCCCGTACGGGCGGCAAACTGATCACCATCGTCCGCGGCGGCGACACCGATGCGGCACGCGCCCGGCTCGAGAAGGTCTTCGACACCGGAGACCCCCAGCTGCTGCGCCGCTTCCGTGAACTGGCCGCCGAGCACCTGGAAGTCGTCACTGGCGACATCGGTGAACCCAACCTCGGTCTGGACCCTACAACCTGGGAGCGGCTGACCCGCACCGTGGACCTGATCGTGCATGTGGGCGCGTTGGTCAATCACGTGCTGCCCTATGAGCAGCTGTTCGGCCCGAATGTTGTTGGTACCACTGAGGTGATCAAGCTGGCGATCGTCTCGCGGATCAAACCGGTCACCTTCATGTCGACGGTGGCGGCCGCAATGCAGATCGCGCCCGACAAGTTTGCCGAGGACGGAGACATCCGCGCCATGAGCCCGGCGCGTACGGTCGACGACTCCTACGCCAACGGTTACGGGAACAGCAAGTGGGCCGGGGAAGTCCTGCTGCGTGAGGCTTTCGACCTGTGCGGCCTTCCGGTGGCGGTGTTCCGCTCCGACATGATCCTGGCCCACAGCCGATACGTCGGACAGCTCAATGTGGTCGACAATTTCACCCGGCTGATCTTCAGCCTGCTGGCGACGGGCATCGCGCCAGGGTCCTTCTATCAGACCGACGCCGCGGGAAATCGAGCCAGGGCGCATTACGCCGGGCTGCCCGCCGACTTCGTTGCCGAAGCCATCGCCACCCTGGGCACACAGGTCACCGATGGTTTCCGCTCCTTCGACGTGGAGAACCCGCACGACGACGGCATCTCTTTGGACACCTTCGTCGACTGGCTCATCGACGCCGGCCACAAGATCCAGCGGATCGGCGACCACGGCAAGTGGATTACCCGGTTTGAGACCGCGCTGAGGGCGCTACCGGAGACGCAAAGACAGCAATCAGTGCTGCCCCTACTCGGTGCCTATCGCGAACCCGAAATGCCGCTACGCGGCGCCCCGACCCCAACCGACGGGTTCCACACCGCAGTACGGGCGGCCAAAATTGGCGCAGACAAGGACATTCCACACCTGTCGTCTGCGCTGATCGACAAGTACGTCACCGATCTCCAGCATCTGGGCCTGCTATGACAGGCCCAAACCACGGGATGACACTCGGGGCGCTGCCGGGTAGGCGTTAGAGGCCTCGCGACCTCGAAAAAGCGGCAAATTCACGTTTTGGCCATCTAACAGCGGGCATTCCCAGCAAGATCGATTCATGGCGATCGCAAGCGCGGCTCAGCCGGGCGCAGCGGGTCGCCATGCGACAGATAGTGCGAGATTGCTGAGAGCACAAAAGGAAGTTCAATGAGCCAGACCAGCCTGAGCCCGACGGCCACCCAAGCACCCAATTTGGCGATGCTGTTCCTGCAGCGCGTCGAGGCATCGGCAGACAAGGAAGCCTTCCGATACCCGGAGAACGGCGGCTGGACCTCGGTCACCTGGAGCCAGGCGGCCGAGCGGGTGGACGCCCTGGCAGCCGGATTGCTGTCGCTGGGCATCGCGGCCGAGGATCGGATCGGTATCGCATCGACCACCCGGTTCGAGTGGATCCTGGCCGACCTGGCGATCATGTGCGCCGGCGCCGCAACCACCACCGTCTACCCGAGTACCAACGCCGAGGACACCGCCTACATCCTCGCCGACTCCGAGTCGCGGATCGTCTTCGCCGAAGACGACAAGCAGGTCGGGAAGCTCGCCGAGCGTCGCGGCGACTTGCCCAATCTCGCCAAGGTGGTGGTGTTCGACGGAGCCGGTGACGGCGACTGGGTGATCACCCTGGACGATCTCGCCGAGCAAGGCGCGAAGTACCTGGCGGACCACCCATCCTGCGTTCGCACCGTCGCCGAGGAGATCCCCGGCGACCGGCTGGCAACGCTGATTTACACCTCCGGGACCACCGGCAAGCCCAAAGGGGTGCGGCTCCGTCACGAGGCGTGGGTGTACACCGGCGCAGCGATCTCCGACATGGACCTGCTGGGTGAGGACGACTTGCAGCTGCTGTGGCTGCCGCTTGCGCACGCCTTCGGCAAGGTGCTGATCTCCACTCAACTGGCCTGCGGCTTCGCCACCGCGATCGATGGCCGCGTCGACAAAATCGTCGAAAACACCGGGGTGGTCAAACCGACGTTCATGGGGGCGGCGCCGCGGATCTTCGAGAAGGCCTACTCCAAAATCGTCACGCAACAGAGCGGCTTCAAAGCCGTCCTGTTCAACCGGGCATTCGCGGTGGGCAAAGAGGTCGCCCGGCGCCGCCGCGAGGGCAAATTCGTGTGGCCGCACTTGCAGCTGCAGCAAAGGCTGTTCGACCAGTTGGTGTTCGCAAAGATCCGCGACGTATTCGGGGGGCGAATCCGGTTCTTCGTGTCTGGCTCCGCGCCGCTCAACCGCGACATCGCCGAATGGTTCGAAGCCGCCGGCTTGCTGATTCTGGAGGGTTACGGGCTCACCGAGTCGTCCGGCGCGGGCTTCATCAACCGCCCGAACAACTACAAGCTCGGCACTGTCGGTCTGCCCTTCGAGGGCACCGAGGTCCGCATCAGCGACGCCGGCGAAGTTCAATTCCGCAGTGACTGCGTGATGGCCGGCTACCACCATTTGGATGACGCCACCGCCAAGGCGCTCAGCGACGACGGCTGGCTGTCCACCGGGGACCAGGGCAAACTCGACGACGACGGCTTTTTGACCATCACCGGCCGTATCAAGGAACTGTTCAAGCTGTCCAACGGTAAGTACGTCGCGCCGCCGGCGGTAGAGGCGAAGTTCGCGACGCTGTGCCCGTACGCCAGTCAGTTCATGGTGTTCGGGGAGGGACGCAACTTCGCCGTCGCCCTGGTCACCCTCGACGCGGACTCGATCAGCGGATGGGCCAAAGACAACGGCCTGGGCGACAAACCCTACGCGGAGCTCACGAAATCCGACGCCGTGCACAACATGATCGACGAACACGTCCAGAAGCTCAACGCCAGCCTGAATCGGTGGGAGACGATCAAGAAGTGGGCTGTCCTCAGCGAAGACCTCTCCGTCGAAGGTGGCCAGCTGACACCGTCGTTGAAAGTCAAGCGCGGCGTGGTCGCCGAGCAGAACAAGGAAACCTTGAATGGCTTCTATTCCTGACCCCGCTGAATCTGAAGCCGAGCAACCCGCTCGGCTGCCCGATGCCGTCAACGCGGCCCCGCCGGCACATCTGCTGCGTTGGCTGGAGTGGCGCAGCGGCTTCGAGTATCTCGCCGCCCTGCGCGCTGCGCGACGCATCGCCGACTGGCCCCGCGGCGACGGCCATCCCGTTCTGGTGCTTCCCGGATTCCTGGCCGGCCCCGGCTCGACACAGCTGCTGCGTAATGTGCTGCGCCGCTTGGGCTATCGGGTCTACGACTGGGGTTTGGGCTACAACATGGGGTACCGCGCCAGCATGACGGAGACGCTGCCGGCGCGCCTCCACCGCATCCGCGAACGGGCCGACGGGCGGCGCGTGAGCCTCATCGGCTGGAGCGCCGGCGGCATCTATGCCCGTGAACTGGCGCGCGCCTTCCCCGACGATGTCCGGTCGGTGATCACTTTGGGATCTCCCTTCCGCGGCAACCATCGGGCCAGCGCCGCGTGGAAAGTGTGGCGGCTCGTCAACCGCGGCGCCGACGCCACCGAGGCAGTCTCCGAACAGGCGCTGTTACGCCGCGCCCAACCGCTCTCCATCCCGACGACCTGCATCTACAGCAGAACCGACGGCATCGTGGCCTGGCAGTGCTGCACCAGCTTGCCCGCCCCGGAGACCGAAAACGTCGAGGTGCACAGCACCCACCTCGGATACGGCCACAACGTGGAAACGCTGTTGGTGATCGCCGATCGTCTCGCCCAACCGGAAGACCGCTGGCGGCCGCTCCAACGCTAGGAGCCCAGCGCTTACCAGGCTGCTTCCTGGGCCACGTATGGGTTGCGCATCGATGTCGGCCCGACACGGCGTCGTCGACGCCGCTGCCGACGACAGCTCCCAACCACATTGATTCACGTTTTGCTAACTGTTTGTAAACCTTGTAGCCGGCTTGCATTTACCTTTTTGTTGCGGCCCTGGCTGGTTTTGTTACACCTCAGGTGCGGATGTGTCGCTGGACGTGCAGATGTGGTGAGATGTCGGCGCGGAGAATCGCGCATCTACAACTGGTTAACGTCTCACCAAAAGCTCCCTCGGTGAAACACATTGGCAGCCAGTCGATTGCCTGGGTGATCGCAGCTGCGACATGATCGGTGCATGGCCGATATCGATTTTTCGCTGCTGGATGTGCCACGGTCTGCGCCGGTTGGCGATCCTGAGGCGTACTTACGCGCGGCGATAGCCTGGCACTTCGGCGAAGACACCGGCTCCGCTTTCTGGCTCCGCGCGGCGCGCACGCTGAACTTCAACCCGCTGACCGATGTCAACACGTTTGCCGATTTGCGGCTGTTCCCCAACTTGCTGAACGAGTTGCGGAACGTGCCCATCGAAGAGCTGATCCCGCGTGGCTACGGCTCCCCGCCGCCGATTCCGCAGATTTTCGAGTCCGGTGGCACCACAGGTGCGCCCAAAAGGACTGCACAGCTGCCAGATTGGATCGAGCAAGTCATCGAATGGCAGACCGAGGACTTCGGCGCCGGTGGTTTTCTGCAGGGCCGCGGCTTTGTCTGCATGATGCCGAGCGGACCGCACGGGGTCGGCTACTTTTCTCGTCTGGTCTCGCAGCGGCTCGGCTCGGTGTTTCACTCGATCGACCTGGATCCCCGCTGGGTCAAGAAGATCGCCGCCCGCAACGCCACCTTTGAGGTGTCGGCCTACGTCGACCACCTCATCGAGCAGGCCGTCTACATCCTCCAGACCCAAGACGTGGCGAATCTGCACACCACTCCCCCGCTGCTCGAGGCCATTGCCCGCAACGACCGGGTGGCGAACCTGGTGAACGAGAAGATCCGCTTCACGCTGCTCAGCGGCGCTCATGTGGACGTCGACACGCTTGACTTGCTGCGGGAAATCTTCCCGAATACGACGATCACCATGGTGTTCGGCAGCACCATGATTCTTTCGCAGGCGATCACTCGCCACAACGGCGACGGTGAGCCGTTCGTGTTCGATCCGCGCACACCCTACGTCGTCTTCTCGATAGTGGATCCCGACACCGGCGACGAAGTGCCTTACGGACAGCGCGGGCAGGTGGTGATGAACCATCTCAGCAAGGGCATGTTCCTACCGAACAACCTGGAGCGCGATAGTGCGATCCGGATACCGGGACCCGAAGGCCAAGTCGGCGATTCGCTCAGCGAGGTGAAACCCGTCGCTGCTTTCGAAGGCGAGCCCGTCATCGAAGGCGTCTACTGATGGCTTCCGTGAATCTGCTGCGCATCGAAGCGCTCGGTCCCGACGGTGCTTACCAGACCCGCAACCGCGAAGTTGTCACCAGCACCGCCGGCGTCGCGGTTGTCGACCTCAGCATCGCGCCGCCGCTGTATGTCTCGCGCACCATCAACACTCAGCGCGACACCAGACCGCTGCCGGCCCAACAACGCGAGGCCGCGTTGGCCAAAGCCGCCGACGCTTTCGCCACCGGGGTGATCGCCGGGCTGGACTTCGACACTTACGTCGAGCTGGCCAGCCGGATTTCCGGGGTCCCGATCGCGGTGACCCGTTCGGGGGCCCGCGGCGTCGCCGATGGCGTCGCTTCGGCGTTTAGCGTGGTGCGACTGGCCCAGCCGTCGGGCGCCGTGCTGGATTGGCGCGACGAGCGCACCCGCGACGGTGCTGCGGTGTGGGTCCGGCGGGGCGAAGTGTTCGGGGTGCTGGCCTCGGGAAACGGTCCGGGCGTGCACGGGCTGTGGCCGCAGGCGCTGGCGCTCGGATACCGGGTGGCGGTCCGACCGTCACGCCGCGAGCCACTCACCGCGCACCGGCTGGTTCACGCGTTGAGGGAAGCCGGATTTCGCCCACAGGACGCGGTGTATCTGCCCACCGATCATCGGGGAGCCGACGAGATCATCCGGTCGGCCGACCTCGCCATGGTCTATGGGAGCCAAGACGTCGTCGACCTCTACGCCAACGACCCGACGGTGTTGGTCAACGGCCCGGGCCGGGCGAAGATCCTCATCACCGCCGATCAGGACTGGCGTGATTACCTCGATGTCATCACCGACTCGATCGCCAACCTGGGCGGGATCGCCTGCGTCAACACCACCGCCGTGCTGTACGAGGGCGACCCGACCCCGCTGGCCGATGCGATCGGCGAGCGGCTCTCGGCGATTCCGGTGCTGCCGACCGAGGACGAGCGGGCGATCCTGCCCACCCAAAACATCAACCAGGCAACGGCTTTGGCGGCCCACCTGACGGCCGTGGCCGCAGGGACCACACCGGTGCTCGGCGCCGATCAGGTGGTCGCCGCGCTCAGCGACGGCTGCGCCGCGCTGCGCCCGGCCGTC
>Ga0210386_10002127_pt1 | contig 17234 bp, 13 predicted proteins | sample IncBWH32OmetaG_FD_160091 | JGI IMG/M metagenome (GOLD analysis project Ga0210386, IMG submission 160091) | Forest soil microbial communities from Barre Woods Harvard Forest LTER site, Petersham, Massachusetts, United States - Inc-BW-H-32-O ... | reverse complement strand
GTCGATTTCGCTGTTGACCCAGATGAATCCACCGCTCTGCTTCACGATGCCATACACGGTTGCCAGGCCCAGTCCGGTGCCTTTGCCGCTTTCTTTGGTCGTATAGAACGGCTCAAAAATGTGGGGTAGATGCTGCTTCGCGATGCCCTTGCCGTTGTCCGTAACCTCCAACAGCACGTATTCGCCCTTGGGTACGACCATGTGATGATTGATGTCGTTGTCACCGAGTTCGGCGTTGCGGGTGGTGATCGTCAATTTTCCGCCACCGGGCATGGCATCGCGCGCATTGACCGCTAGGTTCATCACCACCTGCTCCAGTTGCACGGGATCGAGTTTCACCTTGCCGAGGTCACGTGCAGGGCTCACCGTGAGGACGATGTCTTCTCCAATCAGGCGCGGCAGGAGCTTCACGATGCCATCGAGCGCCGCGTTGAGGTCCAACACCTGCAGCGACTGCATTTGCTTGCGCCCGAAAGCCAGCAATTGCCGGGTGAGATCTGCGGCGCGGCGGGATGCGCCAATAATTTCCTGGAGATTCCGATGCAGCCGATGCTCGGGCCCGATGGAGTCCTGCATCAGTTCCGCGTAACTGCTAATCACCATTAGCAGATTGTTGAAATCGTGAGCGACGCCTCCCGCCAGCTGTCCGATGGCATCCATTTTCTGGGCCTGGAAGAGGGCTGCCTCCAATCGCCGGCGCTCGCTGATGTCGCGATCATTGGAAATGAAATGGGTAATGCGTCCCGCGGTGTCACGAACAGGCGTGATCGTTTTCTCGGCGATGAAGGATTCGCCCGTCTTCTTCCGATTGACGAGCACACCGCGGTACACTTCGCCCGCCTGAATGGTTTCCCACAGGGTACGGTACACTTCCGGCCCCTGTTCGCCCGATTTCAGAATCCGCGGCGGTTGCCCGAGCACCTCCGCGCGAGAATATCCTGTGAGCTTCTCAAAAGCCGGGTTTACGTATTCGATCGCGCCCAGACTGTCGGTAATTAACACCATGTCTGCCGATTGCTCAACCGCGCTATACAGTTTCCGCAGCTTCTCTTCGGCAATCCGCCGCCGCCGGTCGATCTGATGCAGGCTTACTGCGTTGCGAATGGTCCGAACCAGGGACGCATGGCTTAGCTCCGTGCGACTTACATACTCGCATGCTCCCCCTTCGATGGCTTCCGCGAGTGTGGCTTCGTCTGCATGCTCCGTCAAGAACAGGAAAGGCACAGTTTTTTCCCGCAGGCGGAGTTGCTGCACGATCTCCAACGCCTCTCGCTCCGACGACTCGTACTCGAAAAGCACCAGGTCGTAACTCTTCTCGGCCAGCTTGGTGTGGGCTTCGGCGAAGGTCTGGGCCTGATCGAGGTCGGCTGCGATCAAATCGCCGTTGGCTCGCAACAAGTCCTGAATGATGAAGTAATCTTCTTCCCTGTGTCCGATCAGAAGAAGTTGCAGCCGGGCTGGCTCGCAGCCTTTGGTCCGTTCCGGGTACATTGCCGACTCTCCCTACTTCTCATCGGAATTCACGCCGGAACTTGGCTGGAGAATCGCGGTTACTTAAATAAGGGCGAGTTTTTTCCCGGAACGAAAATTGTCGCTCAGGATGAAATCAGGATTCGGCTCTGACGAAAAGCAGACTGGGGCCGTCTCATGGTTTTGTGTAATAACCGGCGCGCGACCGCAAATGTGATCCATCGTGCTGCCTGGAAAGGATGTACACGCGCCGGAAATTCCGCGTCGCACCCTCATCTGCCGTTCGGTAGTAGAGCAGGTAGGAGCTGCGCAGTTCTTGATTGATCATTGAAAGCGCTAACTCCAACTGGCCGGCACCTTTGGCGATAAAGTCCCTGCCTCCTGTGGCCGATGCAATCGTGTTGAGCACACCATCGCCGGGAGCCGTTGAGTGTGGGCTGTGCATGGTGATGGTGTAGACGGCGACCGCATTCAACTCCGCTTCGTCGATGACGTCGTTCAATCCGTGCAAACTGATGTCGTCTTCGCCGTCGGAGATCAAAATCAGGGCCGAGCGATGGGGCTCGCCGTCCTGCAGAAATATCTCGTGCCTGCAGGCGCTAAACATCGAATCGTAGAGCGCGGTCAGTCCGCCGGGGGTGGGCTCCTGCAACGCCGATCCAAGGGAGGCGGGCTCTGCGATCGTGCGTAGCGTTTCGATCTTGCTGTTGAACGTCATCAGCAAGAGCCGATCCTGTGGCCGAATTACCTCCGCAACCGAACGTGCCAAAGCCGCGCGCAACACGGGCCATGTCTTCCGAGTGGAGTCGCTGAGGTCGAGCACGATTCCCAGTCGCAGGGGCAGATCCCCCCCAGAACGCAAGTTGAATTGAGAAATGGGCTGCCCGTTTTCCAGAACCGTGACGTCGCCGGGGGAGAGGTTGGTCATGGGACGGTTATTCCCGTCCATGGCCACCACGGTGAAGGCGACTTCGCTGATGCGTTTACGGATGAGAGGAACGGAATCCCCGGCGAAGCTAATGACCGCGAAGAAAGGTAGCAGGAACAAGAACACGGATTTCTTCATCACGCTTTCCTGATCGGCACGAAAAGGTGAGTCCATTCGTGTCGAAAAAAACGGTCGTAACCCCTAAAGGCTTGCCGTATCCGGACGAGAGCCGTTTCCCGCCCCGGCAATGCATTTCGTTTTGCTTTGGACCCCGCGCTAAATCACCCCGCCGAATAGGCGAAAAACCCCGATTTCGCACTCTTTGCCCGGCTGACCGATTGGATGCTTAGCTAACCCCATGAAAACAGGAACTTAACGGTCCCCACATTGAGTCCCTTTTTGGCACAGAAGGTGCTTTCAGAGAAAGTGTCCGAAGGGCACTGCCTTTGGAGTGGCGACCATGCCAAACGACTTCCCGGAAGCCCAGAACACGTCTGCTGCTTGGTCGCCAAAACTCGTCTATGGGTTGGCTGCAACCTGTCTTGGCTTGGGTGTCCTGTTCGGGTACCTGGTTCGCGATTCGGCCGGGTCTTCAGCCCCCGTAGCGGCGGAGGCCAAACAAGCAGAAGTCCCCGTCGGCATGCCCAAGGTTCACCCCACGCCAACTTTGGAACAGATGAAGCAGTTGGCGGACAAGAAAGCTGCTCCGCTCATTGAGGAGCTCAAGAAGAATGCAAAGGACAAAAATGCGCTGACTCAGGCCGCCTACGTTTACAAATCGGCCCACCAGTTTCAAGACGCGGCCAACTACTTCGGCAAGGCACTCGAGGTCGATCCGAAGGACGTCACCGTCCGGACCGAAATGGCCTCGTGCCTGTACTACAGCGGCGATGTGGACGGAGCTTTGGCCCAGCTGCAGCAATCTTTGAAATATGCCCCGCGGGACGCGAACTCGCTCTTTAACCTGGGAATGATCCGCTGGAAGGCGAAGAACGATGCCGCGGGCGCCGTGGCCGCGTGGCAGGAGTTGCTGAGAACCAATCCCAACCTCGATCGGAAACCGATTGTCGAGCAGATGATCGCGGAGGCGCAGCAGGGCACCGCGCATTGATGTCCAACCGCGTCTCGTAGCCTGGAGGGAGCACAGAGATTATGAGCGAAACGAAGAAAAACTCATCGGTGGAACAGTGGACCAGTCTTCAGGCTTATGCCTTGGCGGCTGTATGTCTCGTGGTAGGCATTGCCGGCGGCTGGTTCGTGCGCGGCTCACAAGCTCCCGGAACAGCCGGGGTGGTCCAGAGTGCTGCTGCGGCGACCGCGCCCCAGGCCAATTCTGCCGGCGCACAGCCGAGTCCCGAAGAGATGCGGCGCATGGCCGACAAGCAGGCTGAACCGCTGCTCGCGAAGTTGCAGACCGATCCGAGGAACGCCGGGCTGCTGGCGAACCTGGGAAACATTTACTACGACACACAACAATTCCCGGTGGCGATCGACTATTACGAGAAGTCGCTCAAGCTGAAGCCAAAAGACGCGTCGGTGCGCACAGACATGGCGACGGCCTACTGGTATGTGGGCAACGCCGACACCGCGATCGCCGAATTCAACAAGGCGCTCGCCGACGAACCCAACAAGGCCAATGCGCTTTTCAATCTTGGCGTAGTGCAGTGGCAAGGCAAGCTGGATGTCGAAGCGGCTTTGGCCACGTGGCAGGAATTGCTAAAGACGAATCCGAATTACGAGAACAAAGACAAGCTGGTCGAGCTGATGGCACAGGTGAAGAAGCATGCCGGCATGAAGCCAGGCACGCAGGCAAAAGCGATCGCGGAGTAAAGCTGCTGCACCAATCATGAGAGTACTTCACTCTGTGGGGAAGCCAGCGTCCTCCGCAGGCGCCAAAGTGTGCACGCAAGGCTTCCGACGGACGCCCACCACATGACCAGGACAACCCGCACCACCCACGCGTGCACTACGCCCACTCGGTGCAACACGAACGGCAGAAAATTCCACGTCGTGATGTGGACGTAATCCCAGGGGTCCGTGGTCATATCGGAATTTGTGAGCCCCCAGGCGTCCATCTTGCCGAGAGTGAACGCCGCAATGTTTTCGAACCGTAGGCATACGACGCACGTTGGATGGCCCAGTGTCGTCATCTGGTACAGCTCTAAAGGAAGCCAGAACGCAAGCGACCCAATTTGGACCGCGCCACTGATGGCGATCATTGCCAGCCCTACACTCCACAAGAGCCTGCCTGCCTCTGTGCGATATCTGAGCAGTAGAGGCACCGAGATGAAGGCTACAAACTGGACGGGGGTCGAAACGTAACGGTCCCCCCATGCCGAATCCCCATTCCAGACGGTGTATCGCGCGTAGAAACATAGATAGCCAAGCAATAGAAGAAAAGCCGTAATCAGGTACGCGCGAATCTCCGGCGAGAATCTCTTCCATAAAACAACAGAGAGGACAATCGTGAGCACAAGCAGCGGGTCAAAAAGAAAGATGGACTTCTCGGGCGTAAACAGCGCTCCGAAGAAGCCCACGCGGAACGGAACTTCAAAGGGATAGTTGGCGGACAGCTCTGGATGCAGCACCTTCTCTTGCGTGGCGAAAACGGATACGTAGGTGTTGAAGAACGACCCAAACCGATAGTACTGGTAGAAACGATCGAGGACGAAAAAGAAACCATAGATCGGACCAGCGATCTTGATGTACGCGACAATCTTCCCCCACCAATTTTTTAGAGGTGCATGTTCCAGCCACATCACGAATAACAGAAATGCTCCAACAGCGAGCAGATCCAATCCCGTGGTGAGGCGAGTGAGTAGGTTCAGACTCAGTGCGGCCGATCCGATCATTAGCGACCGGAGGTTTCCCTTCCGAAACCAATCGAATTGAAAAGTGAATCCCGTCAACGTCAGAAGCAGGATGTAGTTGTTCTCCATCATGTTCTGCGTGTAGTGCAGATGGGTCGTGCAGAACAAGAGCGCCAGGGCGCCTGCAATCGACTGCTTTTGCGAAAAATTCAACAGAGTCAGAAATCGCAGACACACCAACGCCGTCAGGACGTTGATCAGAATGTTCGTGGAGTAAGCGACAAAGATATCCCGAACTCGCGGATCGTTCCCGTTGTAGTCACGGAAGATCGGCAGTCGTTCCAGATAAGTACCGACAATGTCCGTTGGGAGCATCAGCAGAGACTGGCCAATGCCGTACCACGCATAGATTCGGCCGTCTCGTCCACGCAATCCGAAATCCGGATAGTCTCCGGCCAGCACTGGTGGCTCTGAGGTCCAGAACGAATGCGTCGTCTGCAAACGGCGCACGGTATCCACCGATCCGAGGTCACCCGATTGCACCACGACCGCAAGCAGGCCCGCCGCCAGGATCGTCAGAAATATGGGGTCGCTCCACCAGCGGCGAGGGTTCGTGGTCATCGTTTGCGATGGTAATGCACGGGATTGGCGACCTCCAAGCTAACCGCGAGTCTCTAAGCGACGCGAGTTCACTTCCTGGGCTTGCCGACCCGCTGCGCGGTGGCAAACATTTTGGCAACTGTGTCCATGTCCTTGGGCTGAACTTTGCCCGCCGGGATACGCATGTGCGTCAGATCTTCCAACTTCAACAGCAGGTCGACGAGTTCCATCGAGTCGATCAGACCAGACGATACCAGCGGAGTGTTGTCGTCGATGGTTACGTTCGGCTTTCGAATCAGTCGAACGATATGTTCGATCATGTGTTGCGATTCTGGCGTCATGCGGTCGTGATCTCCTAGGGTTGGCTGTTGAATTCAGGATGCTCTTTCAGCAACTTCTCTAGGGTGTTCGCACGTGCCGGTTTTCCGGCCGTACTCTTAACGATCCACTTCGGAGGTTTGAGCAGAAACGTTCTCACAGCGACGCCGAGTCCGGCCACTACCGAACTTCGCAGTTCTTTCTCGATCTCGGCTGACCTGGTAAGCGAATCATCTTGCTCGACTTCGGCAACGACAACGATGTCCTCTGTTCCAAGATTCGGGTTAAACACACCCATCGCGACGGCCCTGCCGTCATGGATTGCCGGATGAGCAGCTACGATTTCCTCGATGTCCTGTGGGTAGATGTTCTCGCCGCCGACGATCAGCAGATCTTTCTTGCGGCCCACTACGTACAGTTCTCCATCCAGATGAAACCCAAGATCCCCCGTCCGATACCAGCCATCGACGATGACTTCGTGGCTAAGATCAGGACGGTTGTAGTATCCCTGAAACATGCAGTCGCTTTTCAGGTAGATCTCTCCCACGAATCCCTCGCCCAACCGTTCGCCGAATTCCGATACGATCCGAATTTCGTGGTTCGGCAGCAGGCGGCCTGACGAAGTGAACGAAATGGCGCCGGGGGTGTCCGCTGATACAACCACAACTCGATGCGCTGCACGGTATGTCTGTCCATCTGCCCAGATTCGTGTGGGCCCCGCCTCTGAAGCCATGTCTGATTGAGTTGCTGCGAAGACGTTTTCCGCCATCGCATAGGACGACTGCAGGACGCCGGATCGCAATCCGATTGCGGCGAACGCTTCTTGGAATTCCTTCATGCTCGCCGTGCGGACGGGTTCCGAGCAGTTGATGATCGCCCGCATCGAGGAAAGATCGAGGTGTTCCCAACGTGCCTTCGGCGTCCGCCGCGGCACAAACTGAAACGCGAAGTTCGGCAACCACGCCAGCGTACATTCGCAGTCGCTCATGATTTGCAGCATGTTCCCCGGAGACATCACCCAATCCAGCGGCGACTGCATGACCACGTGCATGTGAGCCACCATGGGTAACATGAAGCAGGCGATCAATCCCATATCGTGGTAAAGAGGAAGCCAACTGTAGATTCGATCGCTCTCGTCGATCTTCAAGGCGTCGGCGAGATATCCGAGCTGGCGAAGCACCGCTGCGTGCGTCAATGCCACGCCTTTCTGCAGCCCCGTGGTCCCAGCCGAGTGCTGGATGAACGCGAACTGGTCAGCCGGAATCTCCGCAGTGGAAACACTTGCACCCGGCAAATCCGAACCGTCTCCTACGCGCAATAAATTCGCTTCGTGACTCAGGGATACGTGCGCCAGCATCTCGTCGGGAAACTGCTGGTCGATCGCTACCACCTTCGCCCCGAGGTTCGCCGTCACTCCGCGAAGCCCTGAACTGTACTTCGAAGGGTCGATCTTGAAGTTGGGATACGCGAGAAATGCTGGGACCGCGCCCAGCATCATCGCGCCTATGAATGTCGTCATCGCAGCAATGCCTTGCGGCATGATCACGACCACGTGATCCCCCTTGCGAACTCCGTTCTCCTGCAGCACGGTCGCCTTTGAAAGCGCTCGTTGCCGGAACTCGCCGAAGGTCACGGTTTCGCGCTCGTCTTCATCGACCCAGAAAGTAACAAACGGACGCCTCGCGGGAGCGGCTTCGAGCGCGTCGACGAGATTTCTAAAATGGTTCACGGCGCGGATATTTTATCTTTACGATCTAAGCGCAGAATCTGTGCTGCGTACAATGAGGCATGTTTCTTCGCGGCAGCCTCTACGGCATAGCTTTCCTGCTTTGCCTCGTTGTCGTCGCGAGCATTCGTTCCCCGCGTGTTCGACAACTGGTTCTTCTGCTCGCAAGCTGCGCGCTGTATCTCACATGGACTCGATGGTTCTTTGTCGTCCTGCTGACTTCGACGGTGATGAATTTCCTTCTCGGGCGCGCAGTTCGGCGAAAACAATCCGGAGCGCTCCTGACGACGGGCATCTTGCTTAACCTGATTCTGCTGAGCGCGTTCAAATATCTTCCCGCGATTGCCGTTCCCGTGCCGTTCTCGTCGCTGCAACGATTTGCTCATCTCGCGCTGCCTCTGGGAATCTCCTTCTGGACCTTTCAGGCCATGAGTTACCTGTTCGATCTCTACCGCGGGGAAGAACTCGATCCTTCGTTCGTCGAATTTGCACTCTACATGGCCTTCTTTCCGATCACGATCTCCGGCCCAATCTGCCGTATGCCCGATATGCTTCCCCAATTTCGCTCCGACGGGCCAATTCCATGGGAGAGTATCGGCCGCGGGTTCCAGCGCATCGCGATGGGCGTTCTCATGATGCTGCTCGCCCGCCTCCTTGGGCAGGGAATTCTCGCTGGCGACGGCATCAACAGCGGCTTCGACCACGCCGCGCGCTGGAGCGGGCCTGATGTCTGGTGCCTCGCTTTCGGATATGGCCTCCAACTCTTTTTCGATTTTGCCGGCTACTCCCACATCGCAATCGGTGCGGCGCAGGCCCTTGGATTGGTCGTGCCCGAGAACTTTGCCCGGCCATTTCAGTCGACCACGCCATCGATCTTCTGGACGCGCTGGCACATGTCGCTTTCCTTCTGGATTCGCGACTACGTGTTTCTGCCATTGGCCACGCTTCGACGTGAAATCTGGTGGCGCAACCTGGCCCTCGTCATCTCCATGGTCCTCTTTGGCCTGTGGCACAAAGCAACGATCCTTTTCTTGCTTTGGGGCGCCTATCACGGACTCTTGCTGGTCGCACATCGCCAGATACAACAGGCACAGCGCAGATTCGATTGGGAGCCAGGTTCTACTTGGTGGACGCCGCTCTCGTGGCTCGTGACTATCGCCCTCGTGAGCATAGGCTGGATCTTCTTCCGCGCGAACTCCGTCACCGAAGTTGGCACTATGCTGTCAGCGCTGGTCTGGCCCGCAACCTACAGCGCTCATTTTCTGAGCGGGAGTCTTTATCTGCTGGTGGCAGGATTCTCGCTCGGCTACGCTATTGTTTTGGTGGCGGCCCATGCGCTCGATGGCACGGGGGAAGACGCCTCTGCTGAAAACGCGAGCGCGGGTCTCACCTCTCTGGCCGCTCGTTGGCGCTGGTACTGGCTCCCGCCTCTCTATACCGTGGCACTGTTTTTCGTTCTGATTGTGACACTCACCCGCGGTACCAGCACTGCCCAATTCATGTACGGCAACTTTTAAGACTCAGTCCAGGGGCGTGCCGTCGGGCGTAAACACGGGAAACCCGTCCCATGGCCGCGACAACCGCAACTCCTGAGCTCCTGCCGCGGGATTGTAAACAAACAGGAAGAGACCGTAGTTGTAGTGCAGAATTCGATCATCCGGCTTCTGCGCGATCGCCCACTGATACTCTCCGGTTGTTTCCGACGGATTCTCATCCGGGTTTTGTGCCTTGATTGCCAGCCGCAGGATCTGATCAGAATGATTGAGTTGATTGGTGAAGGGCGGGCGCTGCAAACGCTGCAGCATTTCCGCCGCGATGCGCATCTGGTCGTGATTCGTGAAAGCCAGCACGCGCTCGCACTCTGCCTCGGACGGAATGTCCGCGTCCTGCAACGGTTGCCCGTTCTCGAGCGGAAGCTTGCTGGCGATCTGCCGGAACATCGCGCGGGCCAGCGTGTAGTTGCCCAGCGGAGTCATGTGAACGTGCTCGTAGACGAGTTCGCTGCCCGTGACGCCGTTTGGGGTCTGATCGGAGAAGATCGCGTCCGCGTCCACCAGTTCTGCTGCCGCAGATGACGCCACCGAGCGGTTGATGTCATTCATCTTGCTGTCCGCCCGAAAGCGCAACGTGTCGAGGTCGCACGCGCGCGCGAAGTGCGCTTTCGCAGCGGCGTAGTCGCCTTTGTTCCATTCCACTCGTGCGATGCGGAATTCCAGTTCTGCGTACGCGTTATCAATCTGCAAGGCAGCCTGATACCGCTGGAGCGCCTCGTCATAGGAGCGCGCACCTTCGAGGGCCGCTCCCTGCTGCACCAATTGCGTCCACGATCGCAACGCATCTTCACCCAGCCCTTCACGATGAAGCGAAGCGAAGGGCGCACAATCTTTCAAGTTCGTTGCCACTGTGCTGACGATTACCCTGGCACCCGACGCGCGAGCCGCAGCCACCGTATCGCGCAAGTTGCGTTCGAAGTTTTCGTACGAGTACTTCATGAGCGGCGAACTGGCGCGCACCTGCTTGTCGAGGAACATCTCCATCCCGCGCCATTCTTTCTTCTGCTCGCCAACCTGGGTCAGTAGCTGGCCGATCCGGGTGGAATGCACGAAGATGCTGGCGCGGATCACCGGCAGGCTCATGCTCGACGACGTCAATGCCGTGCCCGGACCATAGGGGCCCACGACTTCGTTATTGCCCGAATAAATAATGAAGAGGTCCGGCTTCTGTTTTGCGAGGCCCTCGGCGATCGGCAGCAGCACGTGGGAGTTGATGGCCACGCTGCCTGTGTTCACCACCTCGAATTTCATCGCGGGGTAACGCTCGCGCAGCATCACCTCGAGGTAACGGCTGAATGCGTATGCCGGATCGGGATCGCCCATGGCGGCCGATTCGCCCAGCACAAAAATTCTGTAAGTCCTCTTCGGCTTGTCAGCAGGAATGGCGTACGCCTGCGGCGTCTTGATCATGCCGGGAGGAAAAAACGGGGCAGGGAAAAAGAGGTTGTAACAAGCCGCCGGACGGCCCTGTAGCGTACACGGCACGGTAAGTTCGGTCGAGTAGCCGACTCCCGCCAGTCGCAGCGCTCCCTCGACTAAGGCCAGCAGCACCACCGGGCCCAACAGAGCAGCGGCGATCCGTGGAACCCAAAAGGCTGCCCCGCGCGGCCGCTTCGTTGTTTCAGTCGTTTCCGCCATCCTCGGAACCTACGATCCAACCCCGCGTCTTTCTTCGCTCGCGATACAGGGCTGGATTCGACCTGATGCTGTGGGCCTAACCGCAGCATCCGATCGTCGAGCATCCAGCCCCGACGGTTCCCTCAACGCGTGGTCCCCGTTCCGGATGCGGGTCTCGTCGCGCCTGGAGAAATTTCAGAATTCAGATCCCTTTCACGCGGCCGCACGTTTACTTCTTGGTTTGGCCGGTTCCCGCCACCACGTTGCCCACACCTGAGGCGCTGTGGGCGACCCCGTGACAGGTCAATGTGCAAGTCTGCGAAGCGCGGTTGTACGAGATTGGCGTGCTGCCATTCTGGCCAACCACGTTCGCGTCGAAGTTCACCATGCGCTCGCCGCTGATATTCGGCGAGACCGCACCCATTCCATGCGACGTGTGGCAAACGGAACAGCTGAAACCTTCTTGCCCCACGTGCAAACTGTGTTTCGAGAAACTCGTGTTGGCGAGAATCTGTGTCAGATCATGGCACTTTGCGCACAGTGCATACGGTCCCGTCACACTCAAATCAGGATTCGGGAACAGATTCGACACGGTGCCGCCCGGGGTGGCCGCCTGGCTGAATTGATAATTGCGCTCCAGAATGTGCGGATAAACGGACCCATGTGGGCCATTCGCACCGGTCCCGCCAAACTCGCGATTGTCGTCGCTATTGTGGCAATCGGTACAGAAGATACGAGTTCCGACAGCCCTCGCTGATGGTGTGCCGTTCTGGTTGAGCATGTTCACCAGCAGGCTCGGTTGCGGGAGCGGGCTCGTCCGGTCGTGCGTGACGGGATGGCTCGAGGTTGCCGTCGCCGCAAACTCAGGAATGATGTTCAACGCATCTGCCGCCGAGACCACCCGCGTTGGAGCATATCCGTAGGTAATCAAACGCTGCTTGCCGACACTCGTGCCATGACACCGCAGGCACGTCTCGTATTGATTGATCGCCGGGACTAACGCCGTTACGCCATCGGCGGCGTTGACGCCCGTCGCCCCATTTTGTGATGGCCTGATCAAAGGCGGTGCAGCGAAAGAAGTCACCTGGTTCGAAGCGTGCGCGTTATGGCAATCGACGCACGTTGCGTGCCGGTTGTTGTTGAGTACGGTGGCTTCGCTGGTGTCATGAAAGTTGTTTCCGGAAGGCAGTGGATGGCCCACCTTCGCTGCTCCTGAAATTTCTGCCATCACGTTTGGAGCGGCGGGGGTCACATACGTGCCACCGTTATGGCACGTCATGCAATCTTGTGTACTCACATCGGTCGCTGCTGAGGTGGGAGTAGCTGGCCGCAGCAAGCGCGCCGGCGAGACTGCCTGGTGCGACATATGGCAGGACGAGCACGCGTTGACTCCCACCGTCAAATACGAACCGACGTGCGCATCTGGCGACACACCGTTCGTCGCGGTCACGTGGATGTTGTTCGCCCAACCCGCCAGCGGATTGACCTGCCCCTGCACCACTCGATTCGGATCGTGGCAGGCAAGGCACATCTGCGCATTTGAGCTGTCGCGAACCAGGAAGTTCTGCGCGATGCGGTCGATATTCTGCACGTGCGGATCGTGACAGCTCGTGCACTCAACGCTTCCGTTCACCAACTTCACCGCACCCGTCGGATCTGCGGTCTTTCCTTGCGCGACCAGAGATGCCTGCAGGCTGGGAGCATCCTTCAGCGGCGTGACCAGGCTAAAAGGATGCGATCCGGTGAGCGTCGTCCCGAAAGAATCGGCGCTCTTGAGAGTCCCGGTCACCGGCAGAGGCCCGTACGCGGCGGACTGGCCTACGGCGACCGTCCCATCGTGGCAGCTCAGGCAGAGGCTGCTCGTGACTCCCAGCGTAGGCTGGGTATTTCCCTGCTGGTGATACGTTGAGCTGTTATAGGGCGTATACGTCTGTTGCGAAAGCTTCTGGTTCCACAATGGCGTTACACCGCCCAACCCGCTGTGGGGTGCGTGACAGAACGTGCAGCCCAGACTCCCCTGCGACGTCACCGTCGCGCCGCTGCCAGGCGACAGGTTGTGCATCCCGAGCACGTCGCCATTTACCTGTGCGATGGTCGCGACCTGCAAAAAGATCACCAGGCCAATCAAAGACAGGACCTTCTTCATTGTTTCCCCCTGTCTCCCGCTTGGGCGAGCGCGTAGTACTGAAACACCTGGACGCGACGGTTGAACGAATCCACGACGTAAATGCGATCTTTGCTGTCGATGACCAGGCCGGTCGGCAGTTGAAACTCACCCGCACCCGTCCCGCGCTGCCCGAAGTAATAAAGCAGTTGTCCCTGCTGATCGAACACTTGCACCATCCCCCACTGCCCATCGACCACGTACAGGTGGCCTTCGGAGTCGATGCCGATTCCTTTCGGGCGAAATATCGATCCGGCGCCATCGCCAACCTTGCCGATGGCATAGCGGAACGTGCCCGAGCGATCGAGCACCTGCACGCGGAAATTCATGGCGTCGACGACGATGAGGTCCTGGCCATTGAGTCGCAACTCCGTCGGGTAATTGAACTCTCCCTCGCCGGTGCCCAGTTTCCCGATTCTCTGCAGCACGCTGCCTTGCATGTCCATCATGAAGATCTGGTTGCGCAGCGTGTCGGTGACGTAAATTCGTTGTGCGGCCGAATCCACCGCAATGCCCGTCGGCCGTTTGAAGTAGCCTTCGCCGCCTTTCAGGCTTCCGATCGCCCGCCGAAACTTACCGTTTGCGTCGAAGACGAAAATCTTTCCCACCTGCGAGTCGGTGACGTAGATGTTGTCCTGCGCATCGACGGTGACGCATTGCGGCGTCAGCATGGGATCTTTCCCGGTGTCCCGCCGCGAAACGAACTTGTATTTCTGCTGGGCGAAATCAAAGATGTGCAGGCCTGCAGCCCCGGTGTCTGTCACCAGGATGCGGCCGTGCGAATCGGTAGCGACGCTATATGGGCTGACCAGGTAGTGGAAGTCTGGTTCGCCGGCGATGGCGTCAACCACCTTCGTCCAGAAGCTGCGCTTGGGCTTCACCTCGCGCTCAAGGCTGACAGTGCGCTCGAAAGCCAGTTTCCGTCCGCCGTCCAGGAGAAGATCGGGCGGAGGAGGCTGCGCGATTGTGCCCTTGGATTTTTTCGATGCCGCCGCCGGGGATACCAAAGCGAGCGCCAGTACAAATGCCGCAAGCGCGACACACAGCAGCGATCTCGAGCGGCCGCTTAGAAAATGTCGAACCATCGTGTAACCCCGACGAAAAACGACGTCGTGTTTGCTGGTGTGCCGACTGCGCTGATTCCCTGAGTGAATCGGGTGTAGCCCGCCTGCAGGCCGATCTTGCGCAGGCGATATTGGAGTTGCGAGTTGATGATCTCGGTGTTGTTATGCGAGAACGTGCTGCCGATCGTGTTGCTGATCGCTCGGCTGAAATTCGCAGAAATGGTCAGCTTGCGGATCGGTGTGAGCGCGGCGCCTCCGCCGTAGCTTGTACCGCCGAAGAAAATGAAATCCATCAGACCTGGAGTCGGTGGCGGCGTAACCAGTCCGCCGATGCCCAGCAAGGAAACCCCGCTCGAGTTCGTGTAAATCCCGTTGATCGCCATCTTGCGCATGCTGAGCGACGTGGAGTATGTCTCACTGCGGTTGGTCGTGCCTGCGTAATTGTTAAGGCCGCTGTGCGTTCCGTTGAAAGCTGCAGTCCAGTTGACACCATTAAAAATGCGGCGCCGCACATTGCCGCTGTAGTTGTAATAAGACGTTGTATACGTCACCAGCAGCGTCTGAACATTCTGCGCGTAACTGAACGCTCCGGCTATCTGCCATCCCTTGAAATTCCGGAAGAAGTTCACATTTCCCATGAACCCCACGGCATTGTTTCCCTGCCCGTTGGAACTGTCGATCACCGTCGCCGAGAAGGTGAACATATCGAACAGACGCCGGTTGTAGTTCACCGTTCCACTCAAGTACGAGCCTGTGTAGGTTTTGCCGAAGTAGGTTTGGTCGTAGTAGGTGGCTTGGGCTTGTGCCGAGATGTAATTCGTGAACTGGTATCCAGTTCCGCCGCCAACGGTAGAAGAGTGCGATCCTGAACCGAGGTTTATGCCCGGAACAATCGTTCCATTGGTCGTGAGGTTCTGCGTCAGGTCTCCCGTCAGGTTGTCGGTATAGTTCTGCATGACGTTGAAGCTGAGCTTCTGGCTGGGGTGGAACGTTGCCGACATGTTTTCGTTGTTGGTGGTGTAATTTGTGGCATTGTGCTGGGACTGAGTTGATGAGAAGTTGCTGTCTGCGGAGGCGTGGTCGTAAGTAATGTTGAACAGTCCGTGAAACGGCAAACTGTGTTGCGCGCTTGCTCCGACATCTTGCCCAGTTGAATCCTGCAAGGCCTCCTGCTGACCGGCTAGAAATTCTGGGAACTTGGAGTCGACTGTCGTGTGATTGTAAAAACCGTTCAGCCGGAAGCCCTCTATCTCGTAGGTCGAGCGCAAGCTGAGCAAACGCGTGTTGGAGTTGGCTTCGTCCGTCGTCCCGTAAACCGTGCTGTGTCCGCCACCCTGCGAGTAGCCGACGGATAACGTCGGCAGATTGGGCAGCAATGCACTCCAGTTGATCCCGAATCCCTGGCCGCGTCCGTACGTCGTGAAGTTCGGTTGTCCGACCAGTCCGAACGTTCCTGTGCTGTTGGCGTCGTAGTGGTACGTGACTGATCCGGGGAACTTACTTCCGCTAAAGAAATTGGCGCTTCCGATGATGCCACTCGCTCCCGTCAGCGATTGGGAGGCGGAGTTGGCACGCGATTGGTTGTAGTACGGCGTTGCTTCGAACGATAAGAAACTAGGATTGTAGTAATAACCGGAAAACTTCCCATCAATTCCCACATCCAGTCCGTGGCTCGATGGGATTGCATCGCCGTAGTCTCCTGTGTAACCGAGCGTCAGGAGCGCCCCTGCGTTCAGCTTTGTGTTATCTCCGACCTGCAGTTGTGCGGAGGCTTGCTGTGCCAGCGCCAGAACCGCGAGGCCGAGCATGCGATTCTTCCACTTCATGGTAAGACTGCCTTTCAGCCAGAGGTCAGGGCCCACTTGCGCCTACGGCTTTACAAGGCACAACGATTGCCAAAAGGGGAGATCCCACATGGTCTGCAACTGTCTGAAAAAGCGCCGTTTGTTTGAATCTCGCGGCCTGCTGTTCATAACTGACAGCCCGGCAGTGCGGCATATCACGCGCCCGAGGGTTGAATAACTCAATAGTCACCGCGGGAAAACCCGTGCTGGCCCGAGACAAAAAAGGCGCGGCTGAGCCGCGCCTGAAAGTACGCCATTGTTCTCTCCACCCTGAGGTGGACCCGACTCTCTATCCCACCTCGATCTTTGCTTTTGCGCGCAGTTGCTTCGCCAGCCCCGAGCGCAGCTTTTCGTATTTCGATTTCTGCAATTCGACCTTCAGATCATTCTGAACTTCTTCAAGTCTCTGCTTCCGTCCGACTGTGTGCGCGTTCAAGCGAATGATCGTGTACGCACTTTCGATCTGGATCAGAGCGGTAATCTGCCCTGGTTGAATCGCCGCAAGAGCCTTGAGCACCTGCGGAGGCAGCTTGTCACGGCTAACGGTCTTGTGGTCGCCCATGTTCACGCGGAAGTCATCTTCCGAGAACTTCTCGGCGAGCAATCCAAAATCCTGATAGCTTTTCGTTGCCTTCGCCTGCCGCAAGGTATCTTCGGCTTTTTTCTGTGCTTCTTTCGCCTGCTCGGCGGTGGGTTTCAGCGGAGGCACGATCGAAATGCTCTGGAACGTGAAGGTTTCGGCCTGCTGGAATCGTGTCGGATTTTTCTCGTAGTAAGCGCGAACTTCCGCCGCCGTCACGGCCGCCTTCGATTCCACATCGCTCTTCAGTACCTGCTCGATCAGCAGAGAACGACGAATCTGTTGCTGCAGCTGCTGCTCGGAGCCGTGCATTTCGGCTTGCAGGTACTGCTGGTATTGATCGGGACTGGGGAACTGCTTCCGGAACTCGCCCGCCTGGCGGCGTAAGGTCTCGGACGGCACGTTTAGTTTGCGCCGCTCTGCCTCCTGATACAGGAGCTCTTCGAAGATGATCATTTCCAGCGCGCCCTGCCGGATTGTCGCTTCCTGCGCTTTCGGGAACCCGTTATGTTGTTGCGCGTACGGGAAGATCGCATACATTTCGCGCAACAAGTCACGAT
>Ga0210386_10002125_pt1 | contig 17246 bp, 7 predicted proteins | sample IncBWH32OmetaG_FD_160091 | JGI IMG/M metagenome (GOLD analysis project Ga0210386, IMG submission 160091) | Forest soil microbial communities from Barre Woods Harvard Forest LTER site, Petersham, Massachusetts, United States - Inc-BW-H-32-O ... | reverse complement strand
GCAGAAATTGCGTTGAAGCCTGAAGTTCTCTATCACGGTCTATTAAGAGCAACATGGGCGATGATGAGCCCGGCTAGCAGAGCCATCGTCCAAAAATGAGTTGTTCGCAATAACCGTCGTCTGGACTGGAGGGGATTCCGCAACTGGAACCCAATTGCGATCTGCCACACTATTAGCATCAAAGCAATCGTCGCCAACCAGATTCCTGTCAGATTCATTCCCTTCATGTTGCCGGTTCGCATTGGCAACCATGCATGCATGAATGCAGTCGCGAGCGATCCATAACCAATCCAGTAATGCAGCCAAAGTCTATTGAGAAACGGTTTGCCACCTGTGCGCGTTCGGCGAATAAGGTAGGGAAGTGTCAGGCCCACTAAAAAGAAGATGAATGCTCCCCATCCGCTAAGAGCTGTTCGCAGGTAGTCATTCACCCCGCTCACCTCTTTTTTGCTCAACGCGTAGATATCCGGTGAGAATCACGATCTGGTTTGTATGCAGAATGTGACTGTGGTCTAAAATACCGGCAACCTGCACGACTGCGCCCGGCACGATATCCTGCGGTCTTCCCATAACGACGACTGTCTTCGTCGTTAATGCAGCTTCCAATTCTGAACCTGAATCGGCCGCCGGCTGCCGGTAGACGGTGTCGTTTTCTCGTTGAAGGAGCGTACCGCTAAGCTTGCCATCGGCAACGCTGTTGACGTATACAACGGCTCTTATATCCTGGCCCGTCGACATAGCTCTCAAAACCGATGTGGGCGAATCAGCAGGTCGCATTCGACGCGCACGGACGAGCACACTCCGAGTGATCCAGCTCGTGGCGATGAAGCGAACCCGCTCGAGGTCGCTTATCTCGTAGATTCTGTATCCGGAACCAGAGCGCAAGGGCGCGGGTAAGAGGCCCTCACGTTCGTAGAACCTTAGTGTTTGTATATTCACCTCAGCGTGTCGGGCTAGCTCCCCAATTCTCATAAGTACATTCTGAACCTTATACCTCAGTATAGAGTCCAGAATTTCGATGTCTTATCGGGGCGCACACAGGGCCATTGAAGCCCGCCCCCGGAATTCCGGAAAATTTTCGATCACATGCGAGAGAAATTCTGCCATCACCGATCGAGACTTGCTTTCCGGGTCTAGCAGTGCGGCATATTTTTGCCATAAACGGAGAAACGCATATCGCCAACGATGCACTATCGGTCCGTAAGGCGATTTAAATTTCCGTGCGTTGCAAGACTTTTGATTTTGTTGTCGTAGATCTCGTTTAGCTTGCGACGGCACGAGAGGGGACCACGAAAATCTACGATTTGAAGATAACGGGAATTTGATCGCTCGCGAAGGGAGAGAAGTCAATAAATTGTTCTGCGTTTTTGGCAAGCAATGAGTAACGCCTCAAAACGCGCTGAGGACAATTTGTTTGACTATTTCGCTAAGTCATGTAAGCTGGCTTGCGTTCGCGATACTCCATGTCGCCAGGTGTAGGTTTGTGCATCCGTTCTAGCGCCTGATCGAACTACGCTCCATAGTACGTTAGTACGTTTGCCCACGTCACAAAGTTTGTACTGAAGAAGCTCTCACGAGGGAATTCCATGCGCGGTCTTGGACTAGTCTTTCGCCCACTAAGCATAGTCGTGTGTCTGGTTTCGCTGTCGTGCACGTTGCGGTCGCAGACGAAGGTTGAGCCTTCCCACAAATCTCTGAGTGCAACGGACAACCAACAGCAGCACCTGGGCTCAGGACGTACTGGTTTTTCGTTGGAAGATCTTCCACTTCAGTTTGAAGAGAATCAAGGTCAGGCCGATCCTCGGGCGCGTTTTCTGGCAAGGGGCAGAGGATACGCGCTACTGCTCAACTCGGACGGGTTGGCACTCAATCTCGCGCCAGGCCGGAAATATGAGAGCAGCAAAAGCGTTTCGATGCGCCTGCTCGGCGCGCAGGAGTCGCATCCCGTCGGCCGTGAGCAGAGCGCAACTCGCACAAACTACTACATAGGCAAGAGCCCTTCTGACTGGCACTTGAACGTGCCGAGCTACCATTTTGTGATGTATCCAGGGCTGTATAAGGGCATCGATCTCATCTATCACGGCAACGGCAATCAACTGGAGTACGACTTTGTCGTTTCACCTGGCGCCGATCCTGACCAGGTCCAGATGCGCTTTGACGGGCTTACGCCAACACTGAGTGGAAGCGATCTTTCGTTCGAGGGTGAAACTGGATTCACGGTGGGAGGACTCAAAGCTTTCCAGATGATCCATGGAGTGAAAAAGCCGGTGGAAGTTTCCTGGCAGCTTCAAGGAGACCGGGCTTCTATTCATGTCGGACCCTATGATCGTCAACAACAACTTGTCATCGATCCGGTGTTCTTCTACGGTGCGTATATTGGCGGAAACTTGAACGATGCTGCAGTCAGCATCGTTCAAGCAAGTCAGCCAGGTTATTTCTATGTAGCGCTCTCGACAGATTCCAGCGAGATCGTGGAACCGTCCCAACTGCCGGGCAATTCGAATTGCGGCCAGAAAGGCTGTCCCACAAACACCCTCATTTTAGGGCTCAATGCCACCAATGCACCGGCACTCCCGTCTCCTTTTCCTCCCTACTCGTCTTCAGTTGCACCGGTCCCGTCGCTTGTCGTCGGGAGTGCAACTTATATTGGAGGCACTACAGGGATCACTGTACCGACCGGGATGGTAGCCGACTCGAGTACAAATCTTTACCTCACTGGGACCACAACCAATGGTAGTAACTTTCCACAATTGGGTAGTCAGATCTGCTCACAGTCCTGTAAGGGCTTCGTTGCTAAATTAGCGACTTCTCTGGATACCTCCTCGGGTTCCGGCACTGTAACCCTGCAATACTCATTTGGCCTGCCGGCAACACCGAATGCCATAGCAGTGGACACCGGAGGCGACGCCTACATTACAGGATCTGCTTCTACAACTCCTGGTGACGAGAAACTGACCATACCATCCAGCGACATTACATTCCAGAATCAAGTCGCGCTGGGAACAGCATTAACGTCAGGTACCCATGCATTTCTGTTGGAGCTGGATCCTAGCGGCGCAACGCTGTTCTGTTCCTATATAGGTGGAAGCAGTTCCGAACAAGGAAATGCTATCGCCGTATCCGGCAACAGTGTCTTTATCGCTGGGCAAACATCTTCCTCCGACTTCCCAACCACATCCGGCGCGGCCCAGAAAACCTACGGTGGTGGCACCGAGGACGCTTTCGCTTTCGCCGCCAGCGGCCTATCTGCATCTCCCGCTTTGGTCTACTCGACCTATTTGGGAGGCTCCGATACAGATTCGGCTTTCTCGATTGCAGCCGCCACTGGTTCTCCGGGCAACGTCGTGGTGGCAGGCTCTACCAAGTCTTCACAGTTTCCCATCCAGGCTTCTCCAAGTTTTTCTGCTCAGGCTTGGCAGGTAGGCAGTCAGCCTGACGGTAATGGCGGAAACTTTGCCACGCCTCCAACAGCACCTCCAACTCTTGTCAATCTCCCGACTGCAGTCCCACAAGGCGACCAAGACGCTTTCGTGACGAGTTTATCTGCAAACGGAGGCCTCCTGTTCACTGACTTCCTGGGAGGAGACGCTAATACGTCAACATCAACAAGTGCGCAGACGCTTGCTTTGGATAGCCTGGACACGATTTATGTCACAGGAACTTCTACTGCGACTGGATTCACACCTACGACTGGCCGGGGGCAATTTCTAGGCGGAAGCGCCACTGAGGATCTGCCGGGCCAAGCTTCTTACACTGGCGTTAGCAATGTTTTTTTCGCCGAAATTGACCCTAGCGGTTTGTATTTACTTCAGGCGACGCTTGCTGGTGGTCCGGGAACCGATCTGCCGGGCGGCCTAAGTATTTCCGGTCCACTGGCGTCGGCTGGAGTCGCGTCGATCGTAGGAGTAACAACACCGCCCCTAAGCACTCAATTTCAAAACCCAGATTTGTTTCTCGCCGCCAGTCAATCGACATTGAATCCGGTGAATCCGCCGGGACCAGCCAAGAACGATATTACGGATTCCACGGCGTTTTTTGTCCAGGAGGCGCTCGCAGGTTTTTGCAGCATGCAACTCACAAAACAAGTGGGCACCACTCTGACTTTCAGCGGGCCGTGTGTCTCTGGCACTCAGAGCGGGACTGTATTTGCAACGGCTCCAAGTTCAGCCGCATCGATTGCCCCGATTACAGCACCGATTTCTGTCGCAGCAGAGGGTAATTCACTTGTTGGTACGGCCACCTTGAATTTGGGCCCTATCACCGGTAATCAATCATTTAATATCACCTTCGCGTTTTTACCCTTGGGTGCGATCGGAGGTGTTGGTACCTGTGCGATCACCGGTTCAGGAACCGGAATCAGCGGGTGCGGTATAACCACCAGCGGTGGCGGTGGTGGAACTCTATTCAACGTTTCCACCGGGACTTTGACTATTTCTCTTACGTGCACACCGGCTAGCAATTGCATACCAGTGGGCGGTAATAGCCCCAACTCGTATTATGTTTTGCCAGGCTCGCCTGTCACGCTCGGCGCAACTCTCACCAATAGCGATCCGAATACCGTGACATGGGGCGCAGTGAATACGCCACAAGGAACGTTGATTCCGCCTTCCGCGCCATCCACATCCGCGACGTTCACTCCGGGTCTCACCGGCGGACCGACAGTGATCACTGCTACCTCTGCGGCGGACGGCACCACGAAGGCAAATCTCACTCTCATTACGCTGGAAACCCCAACTCTGACGTTGGCAATCAACAACACCGGCACGGTCAGCTATGGACAGACCATCACGGTGAATGTCGGAGCAACCGGCCTTTCGTCCATACCAACCGGCCCATTTACCTATGTGGTGGATGGCGGTACAAGCACGAAGGGCACTCTATCTACCGGCGGCGTTGCCACGATTTCCTTGCCTCAGTTAGGCGCTGGAAATCATGACCTTACAGTCACATTTCCAGGTAATTATCAGACAGGCGGCCTCTTCACAACCGCAACAAAGACTCTAAACTTTACCATCGCCCCGGCCACTCTGACGGTACAGGCTACGAATGCCAGCGTAGACTTCGGCCAGGATATTCCGGCACTGACCTATACGATTACCGGCTTTCAATATGGAGACAGCCAGTCCACGATCGGTGGCGCGCCCACTGAGACGACGACGGCGACGAAGGGTTCGCCTGTTGGCCAGTATCCCATCACCATTACCCAAGGCACGCTAGGTACAAACTCTTCCGTGCAGAATTACACCTTCGTTTTTCAAAATGGCACATTGACCATCACTTCACTGGGGGCAGTTCCTCAGCCGCTTATCAGCCTGCCGTTCGGAACCTATACAGCGGCTCAGACCGTGACGATTACAGATTCGCTCACCGGGGCTACGATCTACTTCACTACGGATGGCTCGGCGCCGACAGCCAATTCGACCGTTTACGCCGGCCCCATCAGTGTTAGCAAATCGGAAACGATACAGGCAGTTGCTAACGCACCAGGCCACAGTCTAAGCGCCATCACGAGCGCAGTATATGTGCTCGCACCTCCGACGCTTTCGACCACATCCCTGGATTTCGGCAGTGTTGTGCAAGGACAGGCGAGCGCTTCTCAGGCTGTCACTCTGACCAATCAGGGTAAAAATGTGCTTGCTGGGGTTGGCGTTGCAATCACCGGAACTAATGCGGGTGATTTTACGGCTCAACCCGGATCAACGTGTGGCGGCAGTTTGCAGATAGGTGCCAGCTGCACGTTTACGATCACGTTTACTCCTTCCGGAACCGGAAGCAGGAGTGCGATCCTCACAGTCAGCTATACAGGAATTGGCACACCGCAAACCGTAGCGCTCGAAGGATCAGGTGTTGGACCTGTGTCCATTGTGACGCCGCCAAGCCAGCTGGTTGCAGGCACAACATATCAGTTCATAGCGAGTGAGCCGGTCACCTGGACAGCAAGCGCCGGTACAATTACCAGCGCCGGCCTGTTTACCGCACCTAATCCTCCGCCGAATCCTCCTACGGTGACGATTACTGCCACTTCAATATCGAATCCTCAATTTTCGGTGACATCGCAGGTGACGATTTCCCCGGCACCGGCAATTACCGTGCCTACCGGGATCACTTTAGGAACTGGATCAACAACAAGCATTCCATTATCCATTAGCGCCGGAACCGGGGTTCCGGGAGAGCTGCTGGCGTTTGCCTGCACTCCAGCTACACTGCCTACCGGTATTAGCTGCACATTTACTCCCAATCCGGTTGTAAATGCCAGCGGCGGAACTACCGTGACGCTAAATCTGGCTTCGACTCCAATCAATTCAATGGCTGCACAAAAACAACAAGCTCCATGGAAGAAATTCCCTCTTGGTGGCTCGGTTGTGCTGGCTGCCTGCTGTCTCCTGTTTGGGAGCCGTCGCTTCCGCCAGGGAAGAATGCTGGCACTCCTGCTTTGCATGCTTACCTCTGTGGGACTCATGTATCTCACTGCCTGCGGAACAGGCGGATCATTCAGTACCAAGGCGCAGGAGGGTTTTGCAACTGGTACCTACGAAATCAAGGTGACCGTTACGGGCGCGACGCCGGGAAGCCCGGACTATAACCAGGTCGTGACTATCTTCTCGGTCAATGTGAGCGTTCAGTAGAAATTCCGGGCCCGTTAACAATAGAAGATTTCATGACGAGGATTTGCAATGCGTAAATGGACGTTTTTTACAGCAGTATTTTTCATGCATATCTCTGTGGCCTTCGCACAGGTGAATAGCTTCTGCCAAGCGCATGCGACCTCACTCTATTGCAAGATTCCTTCGTTATTCGGGGACGCCGCAGTCAATCCGCTCGGTCCGCTTGACGAGGCATTGGCAACACAACTCACCCTGGTACCTCTGGCTTCACCCGCGTCCGGCATCGTCTACTCCAAGGACCCACGGACGAAGTTTCCAGTCGCCTCGGGAACAGAAACATTTGGGCCGGTGCTAACAGAAAGAGGAGAAACGCTTTTTAACGGAAAACTTTTTGTCTCCGCCACTTATCAGCGGTTTCGCTTCGACAGCCTGGACGGTGTTGATCTTAAACGCATCCCAATGATCTTTGATTTCTGTACGACCGCAGGACAATGTGGCCCTATTGCAACAATCGTGCGCGCGGATGCGCACTTAGATCAGTATGCATTTTTCGGTACCTACGGCGTGACCAGTTGGCTCGATGTTTCTGCAGCGTTCCCAATCCTGCGGGTCTCTGTAGCAGCGAATGGCGTGAGCTGCGTTGAGCCTTATTGCAGTTTCACGACGCCGGGCGGTACGACAGTGAGCTTCCAAAATGCGCAGGTAGCTGGTACTGCTACCGGTTTGGGTGACATTGTTCTTCGCGGTAAGGCGAGCCCTTTGAAAATGGAAAAATTCAGGCTGGCGATAGGAGTAGATGTACGTCTGCCAAGCGGAGATGAGCTGAATTTCCTGGGTTCCGGAACCGCCGGCGTCAAACCTTTCGTCGCCCTATCACGGTCTGGAAGAATTTCTCCGCATGTCAATATTGGCTATCAATGGAACGGTGATTCGCTGTTGGCTGGAGCTGTCGCAGGAGAAAAGGGAAAGCTTCCTGAGAACCTCTCATACAATGCCGGCCTGGATTTAGGTGTTACAAGAAGGTTCACGGTCGCAGCGGATTTTCTGGGAGAACATGTCGTTAACGCCGCGCGGCTGGCAAAAGTAACCACGCTGGGCTTGCCGAACACCATCCCTGCCGAAGGGAGTTTTGAGACAACCCGCGCCGCCATCGGGTTCAAGTGGAGCCCAATTAATCCCGATCGAGGGCTGCTCATCACCGGTAATCTGCTGGGAAAGTTTGACCACAATGGCCTGCACCACACCGCGGTGCCGCTCATAGGAATCTCGTACACCTTCCATACACCACTCGAGAGACGGTAGGGTCTGGAGCCTGCGAGGATGAATCGGTTAATTTGAGCGTGGTATCTGATTGATGATCCAGCCGGTGCTCAATTTCCCCATATAGAAGGTGACATTGTCTTCTGAAGTCTGACCGTCGTATTGCAGCACCTGCTTACACTTTACGACCGCATCCTCCTTTCCTTCGAGAAGACTGATATGTGTGATCGTCAGGGCAACATTGACGCCTTTATGCTTGCTGCCAAGATCCTTCATGATTTCGAATTGATCTTTCGGGATATCGGGCCACACGGCACGAAGCTGCTTCATGTCTTTGTGAACGATTGCACCAGCGTAACGGTCCAGCACCTGCTGAATCTGATTGCGATCCTCCTCCGACACACCTGTTGGGGCTTTAGTAACAGGCGCCGTGGTTGCTGGAGCGGCCGAAGGCGCTGGAATCGGAGTGAGATTTGCAACCAGCTCGTCTGTCTGCCCAGCGACAACATTTGACGCTTGTGCCCAGGGTTTATAACCAGAGAGAAATACCTCTACCATTCTTTGTCCCGGCTGTACTTTGCTTCTGAATGGTCCACCGGTCGAATGCCCCGCTACCTGTTGGTCGATATGTATCTCAGCTCCAGCCGGAGCCTGAACCACGATGAAGGTATCCGGAGCTGGCGTCGCGGTGGCGATCTGGTTAGGAGGATTTCCTGTAGTTGGCGTCGGGATCGGAGACTGGCTGGCACCGGCGTGATTCACGACCTGTGCAGCTGAGAGCGGTTTTAGCTTAAAACTCACAAGTGCCGGGCTGTTCTTTGCAACATTCACCGTCTGCGATGGAGAAGATTCAAAGCCAGCCTTTTCCACGTGAAGCTGATGCGATCCCGCTGAAACTTCAAGCTGATATTTTCCGTTGTTGCCGGTCAAACCGACAGGAACGGGCGAATTATCTACAAACACCGATGCACCGGGAATGGACGTGTGCACGTTAATGCGGGCATCCTTCGCTACTGCGACCGGCGGCTCAGAAACGACGGCTGGTATGGCAGGTTGCGTCGCTGCATGCGAGAGCGTAAGGGCGGGGACTTCCGTGCCAAACCATGGAACGTGGATGGTCTGGTGCAACGTCTCGAAGCCAGCCATAGCAGCCTGGACATCGTGCTCCCCCGCGTGCAGACTCGGTATGCATGGACTTCCACATGGCTGTCCATCAACTGTTATGCTCGCCCCGTCAGGCAACGTTCGAATCGGCACGCGCTTCGGCAGAAAAACAAAGACAGCCACGCCCGCGATACATACAGAGGCGATGCCTGGAATCGCAAAACGCCGAACCGCACTGCGCGGTATTGCGGCGATCGGCGTTGATGCGGTAACACAAGCCGTTCCAGAGGGTTCCAGGTGGGGAGCTTCGCCCTCCAAATCCTCGGGCTCAAATACCTTTTCGTGTTCTGCAGCTTCCACTGATAGAGCTTCAGCGAGATAAGCACGGCGCTCGGTGATCGCGGTATCAAGCTTGCGCTCAAGGCTGCTGAAATGGGCGTCCCCCGGAAATCTCTTCAGTAAATCTCGACGGCGTGCAAGGATCAGGTCGAGTTCCGCCTGTCCCGTGGCCTTCAAAGCGCTGGAGGCGAGCATTTCGAAATTTGTGGAGATACGACTGTACTCTTTTTTTCTCTCTTCGACGCTATGTCGTATTTTTCTGACAAGCTCGTTTGCTTCCTCGAAATCTTCCGAGCTTAGCTGTTCGGCAATGGCACTGCCAGTTTCAATTTCCGTCAGACTCTTTGCATTTGTAATTTGTGACGCAGCTTCCTTCAGTCGTGAGATGACCTGGGCAAGCCGCTCCAGGCTTGCCCGTCCAAGACTTTCAAGGTGTCCAACCGCTTGATCGATATCGGAATCGTGGAAGTCGGCGACAAGCATCTTTGCCTGCTCTTGCAGCAGGCGGAGCTGACCGGCGCTGCGCGCCGTTGATACGGACTCAGTAAGATGCCTTAGTTCTTCGAGGACTGATTCCTTATGACGTCTTACTTCGTCGACATGCGCTGCAGCCTGTTGGACTAGACTGCGGATAAACGCATCCTCTAGCCATGCAGCAGTCATTTTCTGCATCTGCTCCTGCATTTGCGTGAGGACGCTCAGGTCCTGGCTTATCTGCACTGAGCGAAGCAATTCCGAGGCGGCGGTGCTTACTGCGTCACGTTGGAGCTTAAACTCCTCTGCATACTTATAAATCTGCTGGTATTCGCTCCGGTGCTCCTCACTGTTTCCGTATTGTTCGGCAATGAAACGCGCCCGCTCGGCGATGGAGGCAATTTGAGTATGGTCTTTTAGCCCATGAATCGATCGATGAAGTTCCTTCAGTTCCTCGCTGTCTCGCTTCCATTTATTTACCCGGAAATTGAACTCAGCCAGCAAAGCCGAGTATTGTGCAGTCTGTTCGGCATTTAGTTGCTTATGGGCCGAAGCGAAAGCAAGTCTATCTGCCATTCCGCTCAACTGAGGAACGGGCAGTTTCTGTGTCAAAGCCGCCTGGAATGACCCCAGCAGGTCAAGAACTTCCTGACGTTGCTGCGCTGACTGTTCGACGGATTCATGTGCTGAAGAAAGGGAGCGCTGCTGTTTTTCGCGCTCCTCTTTTTCATATTGCTTGCGTTCTGATTCGCTGCGAGCAATTGCCAGCAACGTTTCCAAATTCCCTTCATTGGGGTAGGAGATCAGCAGTTCTTCAAGCAGTCGTATGGCTTGATCGTGCTGATCGGCATCTACAAGTCGACGTACTTCGGCGCTTGCTTTGTCGATTGAGCGCCGGCGCGCGATCACGTCGAGTTGACGACTCGCGAGCTGGAATAGCTGGAGCAGGGAAGGCTCGTCGGGAAACCGAATGAGTGCCGTGCGGCAGGTTTCAAGAGCCTCGGCATACTTGTCCGCGCTCAACAGCTGTCCAATTTCATTGGTAGATGCCTGCAACTCGCTTCTGAGTTTCTCCTGCTCATGGCCCCTGGCCGCCCAACTAAGAAGCTCCCGGATATTTGAATCGGAGGGATCGATCTCCTGGGCTTTTTTAAGTGATTGCAGTGCGGAGAGGAAGTTATGGCCCGAAATCTCCCGGCGGGCTTCTTCTACAAAACCTTGCAACTGCACTCGCCTCTTTCGCTCATCCAATTCCTTATAGATAAGACTTTCGAGCGCCCGCGCTTCGGTATGGCTCTGTTCGATTGCGAGGGCTCTTTTGACCGCGAGTTCAGCTTCCCCAAGATCACCAGCGTAAAGCGCAGCCTGCCCTCGCCGCAGTGCTTCGGCCAGCTCTTTTGCCTGTTCAACCTGCGCCTTAAGCGAGCTGGAAAATGCGAGTAACTCCTGGTCATCGGGATCGAGCCGGCGCGCCATCTCAATGCATTCAAGAGCCTCCTCATAATGCAGGCCGGTTAAGGCTACCTGCGCCTGAGATCGCAGTTGCGCAATCTGCACAGACTTCTGCTGTCGTTGAATCTCCTGGCGGACAATCAGGATGAGTTCGTTGGCTTCTTTGTTCCGCCGTTCGAATTGCAGGATTTCCTGGAGCTGTTGACGCGCCAGATCCCAGTCCTTCCGCTCGATGGCGAGCTTCGCCAGGGAGAGAAATTCGAGGGTCATGCCGCGCTTGATGGTTTCCTGCAATCGCGAGAGTTCGAAGCCAAAGTCTTCTGCAGTCTGGAAACGTTCTTCCACATTCTTCGCCATTGCCTTCTGCAGTAACTCGTCTAAACCCTCGGGAAATTCGCCGGGATATTTGGTGATGGAGGGTATTGGATCGTTCAGGATTTTTAATAACGTGGCGTGCGCATCCGCGTCCGATGATTTGAAGGGAAGTTCCCCAGTCAGAAACTCAAAGAGCATGACTCCAGCGGAGTAGATATCGGTGCGCGAATCAACTGTCCCGCCGCTAATCTGCTCCGGAGACATGTAGAAAATACTGCCGATGATCTGCCCTGTGCGGGTGAGGGTCTCGCTTCTGCCAGCCCGTGCGATTCCGAAATCCACAATCTTCGCGATGCCCTCTTTCAGAACAAGAATGTTGGCCGGCTTGATGTCGCGATGAATGATATTTCGCTCATGTGCGTACTGAAGTCCTTCGCATACCTGGCAGACAAGCCCAATCTTGTCGACTATGCGCTGGGGCGCACCTGACGAGATCATCTCAGCCATGCTCTTGCCCTCGAGGTATTCCATGACCATATATGGAAAGCCCTCGAAGCTATCGAGGTTGTAGACCGTTACGATGTTCTTGTGTTGAAGGTTTGCGGTCGAACGAACTTCACGGTGAAAACGCGCCAGCAGGTCCTTATCCTCGGCGTAGGTTCCGTGCATCATCTTAATGGCGACAGTTCGGCCAATGGTTGTGTCAACGGCCTTGTACACAACCCCCATGCCGCCCTGGCCGATGACGTCGAGGAGCTCGTAACGCCCGACCTGCTTAATTGGGAGTTTTTCCATCTGAACTCCGGCGTTGCCGCGATCTTTTCATCTCTACAGAGCTTCAAATGGCTTTTCAGCAGGCTTTAGGAGATGAAATGACCTTCCGACTTAAAGGCGAAGATACCAAAATCCGCACGTATAAAGATACCGGATTCAACCTGTATCTCTCTGCAACCATGGGCAGAATACGGTCAGATTGCCGGCAGGGAAGAACTAGGCCAGGAAGGAATTGGCTGGACTTTGGCCCAAAGGATGTAGTCGAGGGTAGGAGGTTTTCCGCCATTCTCGCGAAGGCGAGTGAGGTACTGTCCAAGATGGTTCTGACCGTGCATGACTACCTGGGTGAAGCGCTCGGCGATGTTGGATTCAGCAGATGGCTGCGGTCGTCAATTTGGATAGACGCGATTGATGCCAAATCGCATGCACTCAATAAAAACTTTTCAATGCTACTTCGCCCCTCACGGGGCGAAGTAGCTGGAAATATCCAGGATGAGGTTGGTTGGGTTGGAGGAGAAGGCATCGATGCTTCCGTTAGTGGTCGGCACGATGGCCATGTTGGACGTGATCGCTCCGTCCGCTGCATTCAGGGTAGAGACGACGGGTTGCGTTTCTCCGGCGGGCCACAGGGTCAGGAAGTTCAACTTTCCAGGCGGTACCACCGTCGCATTCAACACATAGGCCTGCGCCGCCGCCGGCGGAGCACATGTGCTGGTCTCGACATCCTCGGCCAGCACGCCGTTGAAGGCCCCCGCTCCGCTCCGCGTATCGATCACCCGGCACGGCGTCACCGTATACAGCGACAATCCCCCCGTCGCAGGCGGCGCGAAGTAGCCGTTCACATCCAGCACCACATCGGAGGCGTTCGAGACAAAGACGGAAATCTCTCCAGTGGTGCCTGCCGGCACCAATGCTGCATTTGCCGTCACCGCTCCCGTCGGCGAGTTCAGTGTCGACACAACCGGCTGCGCCACCCCCGACGGCCACGTGGTCAGGAAGCCCAGGGCCCCATGCGGCACTGCCGTAACATTCAGCGAATAGGCCTGCGCCGTGGCAGGAATATTGCAACTGCTGGACCGTACCGGAAAGGCACGGCTGGTGCCCGCGGCGAGAGAAGGTCCTCCCAGCGGGCCCGTGGCGTTGCGGGTATCGGCCACCCGACAAGGTGTTAGCGGATAGAAGGCCAGGGCCGAGGCCGTTCCCGCGGGCACGAAGTAGCCGTCGATATCCAGAATCACCTGGGTCGCATTACTGGCGAAGATGCTTACCCCGCCGTTGGTCCCGGCCGGAGTGATGGCTGCGTTGGCCTTGATGCGGCCGTCGGAGTTCAGCGTCGAGACAGCCGGCTGCGCCAGTCCGGTGGGCCACATGGTCAGGAAGCCGAGGGCCCCACTTGGCACAACCGTAACATTGAGCGAATAGGCCAAGGCCGTGGTTGGGATGCCGCAGGCACTCTGCGGAATCGCAAAGGAACGAGTGGAACCAGCGCCTAACTCCGGACCGCCAAACGGCCCGGTTGCGTTCCGCGTATCCGCTACCCGGCATGGCGTCACCGGGATAAACTGCAGACCAGTCACGGATGCGGTAGACGTGGTGAAACTACTGATGGCACCGTTGACTGTCCCACCGCTGTTGGAAGCCACTGCCCGGAAGAAGTACTTCGTATTACTGGCCAGTCCGCTCAAAGCCGCGTTGAAGCCCACGCTGCTCGTTCCCGAGCCAAGGTCCTGCATCGTAGTGGAGCTGGCACCGGAGAGCGTGCTGCTCGTTCCGTACTGGAAAAAGGCATGTGTGTCCGCCCCATTGGGGTTAACTGTGCCCGCTACTGAAGCCCCGCTGGTAGTCACACTCGACGCAGCTCCCGTGGTCACCGCCGGTATTAATGCAGTAGTGGTGAAGCTATTGATGGCACCATTGACTGTTCCGTCGCTGTTGGAAGCCACTGCCCGGAAGAAGTACTTCGTATTGCTGGCCAGTCCGCTCAGAGACTGATTGAAAGCTACGTTGCTCGTTCCTGAGCCAATGTCCTGCATCGCGGTAGAGCTGGCACCGGAGAGCGTGCTGCTTGTTCCGTACTGGAACCAAGCCTTTGTATCCGCGCCATTGGGGTTGACTGTGCCCGCTACTGACGCTCCGGCGCTGGTCACCATCGACGCGGCTCCCGTCGTCACCGTCGGTGCGGCAGTGACAACTAAATGCCAGTTGTTGACGAGATTGTTTGCGTTGACTGAACCAAGGCCTGTGGTGAGGTCATAGCCTACGGTGGAGGTATAGCCGTTCAACACGCCTACCTCATCACCGGTGTGATGTAGTGTACAGTTCGGGTCACCAGGGATGCAGGGAACCGCATTATTATCTGTGGTTATGTCATAGAAGTTGCAGGCGTTCCCGGACCCCACTGTATTTGCGTTGCAACTGGAGCGGTTATCCCGTGCGGCAAGTGCATAAAAGGCAACGTTGGCGTTGCCTTGCGCCGAACCCATCTTCTGATTGACGAGCGCCATGATGCCCGCCATTGCCGGCGACGCTACTGAGGTGCCACCAACGCCTTGTGCGAGAGCGTCATTGGCATTGCTGAATGTGCAGGGAGTGCTTTGTGAATCGCAAATGACATAAGCGCTGTTCAACGCGCCGCTGGAGGCGAAGAGAGAAAGATCGGGAACGTCCCGCTTGCCATCTGCCGGAACGCCAGTACCAGCTTGCCAGGATGGCTTGGCGTATCCACCCGAGCAGCTTGCAGGAGTGTTTCCGCTTGGAGTTGTGCAGGCGCTAACGCCACCGGAGCCGCCGATTACATTGACCAGGTCAATGTCAATGTCCTGGTTCAGCAATGCCTGACAGGTCTGCTCCTCATCGAAACCTGCCGCAGTTCCGCCAATGAGTTCATCTACAGCATCACTGACGCATGTGCCGTTCCACGGGACCTCGGGGATATACCCGAGTACGGAGGAACCATTTGCGGCATTGGTGCTACTCCAATACGTCTTGCTGCTGTTTGCCCAATTCAGGTCTGTTCCGCCAACGGCGACATTGTAAGGAGTGCTCGAAGTTCCACTCACTGCGAAACCGAATTCAGCGCCATAGGGTGCTGCTTGGCCTCCGTCGCAGGCCGCGGCCCCTTGATCGCCCGACGCTACAAAGATCGTGATTCCTTCTGCAGCGCCTTGTTGCCATAGCATATTATTGGCGGCGTTTCCGGCCGTCCCGAAAGCAAGTTCGCATGCTCCATAGCTGAAGCTCATAACGGGCGCAACATTATTGTCGATGATGTAGGTCGCTGAACTCACAGCGCCGTCAGTGGTAGCGGTGCTGGCAGTAGTGACGAACTTAATGGTCGCGCCCTTGGCTACGGCACCAGACCACTCGACGTCCAGCGTATTTTCCACCTTGTCGTCCGCCGTAGGTACGCCCGGGTCAGTGCCATTGGTGATAATGGTGGGAGCATTTGCGGGCAAGCCGAAAGCCGAACGGAAGGTCGCGACGTCCGTGAGGCTGATGTCGCTGCGTCCCGCAATCGCAATCGTCTGGCCGGTTCCATCGATGTTCGCATTCCACAGCGGTAATACGTTGTAAATCGTGGCAAAGTCAAAGGGAGAAACCAACTCGAACGTGCCGCCAGTGGTAGAAACGTTGAAGAGTGGCTTGGTCACGAGGTCTTCATCCTCGGGCGTCCACTTTCCTGTCTTGGCATCGCGACGGAACGAGCCCAGATCATGATGCAACGGTTTGGTAAAGAAATTGTTCAGCGAGAAGATGCCAGCGACGACCGGACTAATCGCTTCGGGGATCTTTGGGTCTGAGTTGTTGGAGACATGCTCCTGACCCTTCACCATATAGCGATGCATCTCTGTATGGAAGGCATGTTGGACGAGGGCGGCGCTGCCTGAGAACTCAATAAAGACACGGCCCTTACCGACATTGTCCACTGAAAAGCCCTGATTCTGGAGCCACGCAGTGATGCTTAAGATGTCGTTATCGGAGGGACCATACAAGGCGCCGAATTCCTCTGGTTTGAGCCAATGATGGAAATCGGGCGAGCGAGGGTCTAGTTGCCGCGCCATAAATTTTTCGAGCGCGGCTTGTTGTTCTGGACTGCGCTGCAGAATGAGAACCATGCGTTCCATCCGCAGCTGTTGATCGACGAGTCCCAGATCGAACTCCGGTCGCGCCTCGGGATAAGTGTTCCCGCGCAGCGTCACCAGCTTTGTTTCACTGATTGGCAGAACAATCCGGGAGACGGGCTGCGGTACTTCATCAGCCGTCTGACCATGAGCAAAAGTCCACCCGCTGATTCCCGCCATTAAGAGGACGCAAATTGCTGCTTTACCATTGCCTGCCATCTCTACTCCTCCAAAACACACGCCATGGAGTGGCCACTGCGGCGAAAAGCAGACACGAAGAGGATGGGACGGGAACGTGCGGGCTGTTCACCTGCCATCAGGCGGGTTCACGGCCACTATAGTGAACCAAAGACATGAAACACGCAAGCGGCAATATGAATGGAAGGAGCTTCGCAACAATCACGGATTAGCCACGAGCGAAGGGCTTGTTTCACCACGCTTCAGGAACTGCGACATCTGCCGCGCTCCACTTAGCAGCTACGCTGGCGGCATCTCCCACCCCGGCCCAATTTCAGGGGCGCATTGTAACCCGGTAGTCACATTAGCCGTCAGCGACTCGCGTGCGTTAGGGGGTAGAGTGAAGTGCTGGCGCGGCAATCCCGTGAGCTGGAGCTCGATCCGTTGCGGCGTTACATCGATGCTCTGAAGATAGAGTGGCTTACCCTGACTATCTGTCGCCAGACGGGCAACACCTTCCACCCTGCCAAGCTGGAGAGTGCCAAGCCTTAACTTTGCGCCTTTGCCGTAGTAATGCATTTCGGCCTGCTTTCCGCCACCTGCATTCAGACGAAAGACCGCATTC
>Ga0210386_10002124_pt1 | contig 17259 bp, 13 predicted proteins | sample IncBWH32OmetaG_FD_160091 | JGI IMG/M metagenome (GOLD analysis project Ga0210386, IMG submission 160091) | Forest soil microbial communities from Barre Woods Harvard Forest LTER site, Petersham, Massachusetts, United States - Inc-BW-H-32-O ... | reverse complement strand
GTTACGTCGCGACATGGAGCGCCGACGGCTCGTCAATAATCAAATCCGGCAGATTGAGGAGGAGCGCCTGGAGCGTATCGAACAAGCGCCCTGTGATGGACCGCACGTCATGGTGCGCCTGTTAGCGTGCGTGATGGGGGTCGGCATAGAGATAGCCGACATGCTGGTGCGCGAGGTGTTGTCGCGAAACATGCGCGACCGACGGGCCGTAGCGCGTTATGCCGGCCTCACTGGTTCACCCGACGAGAGCGGAAGGAAACGCCGAGAGAAAGGGCTGGCCCGCTCGGGCAATGCCCGGGTCCGACGAGCCATGATTCAATTGGCGTGGCGGTTCCTTCTACACCAGAAGAACAGTGCCTTGACGAAGTGGTTTCGATCCCGTACCGAGAACGCTCGCGGTACTCGAAAGCCCGTGATCGTAGCCTTGGCGCGCAAGCTACTGATAGCCCTGTGGCGGCTCGTGCGGGAGGGCATTGTCCCCGACGGCGTTGTTTTGCCTGCGGCACAATGAACGGAGGACGCTGAAGGTACCCCGACAGTTTTGTCCATATGCTTGTGACGGGACGCCGATAACGGTTCGAGGTGGCGGAATCCCGAGACGCCCCTTGGCTTTCATGCCGAATGGAAGAATGGGTCCGCCGCTTCGGAGCTTCGCTGCCGATGCGCATGACTGCATCATGGTTCGGGTCCTTGGACCTACCGAATACAAGGTTGAGGCGCGACTGAACCGCGCCCGAAAGCGGGCTCCCCTCTGATCGTCATCGCGACCGCATTAGCCGGCCGTCGTGCTCGAAGCTGCCAAGGTACGGCAAGGGCGAAGCATGCCGCAAGGTTGGGGTGACAGCCAACCTTGTACAGATTCTGCGCGCATCGACGTCAGCGATGCGCAGGTCGGGACGAAGAAACGGCCGCCCTGGCGAACTCCTTGACAAAGAAAACCCCATACAAGGGCCATGGTGCCGATTCCGAAGAGAAGCGCGAGCCCGTGAGAGACATTGACACCGCAGTGGTGGATAGCCTGAAAGTGCTTGACCCCAAATGGCCGATTAGAGAAGCGGACATATGATCGGCTTGGCGTGAAATACTCGTTTCCGCAGCCGATGAACCTCGCATCAACGTCGGAGGAGGACGGATGGCAGAGCAACCGACCGATAAGCGAGAGCGATATGTCGGCTATTCCGCTTACTGTTTGAAATTGGCCAAGGTCGCATTCGACGATCAGTCTCGCACTATGCTCAGAGAGATGGCTTCGGAGTGGCTAAAGCTAGCGGAGCAATCATATGATCAAGTTTAGTCTTGGCCTCGCAGGACGCCGCTGGCGTGAATGAGGTGATCGCTCGCAAGCCCCTGGATCTTCCTCCCGACGTTGCGACAAGCACTGTTTTCGTTGCATAGAGGCTGGATGAAAAATCCCAAGATCGCACTGAGGTTCATAGCATGGGTTTGCGTCGTCGGGCTTGCAGTGGCTTCCTGGACGCCCGGAGAAGAGATGGTCAGGACCGGTTTCAACACTCGGTTAGAACACACGGTCGCGTACCTGATTGCTGGAATTGCCATTATCATTGCATATCCCCGAAGGCCCATTTGGCTAATGGCAGTGATTTTGTGTGCCTACGCCGGTCTCCTAGAGGTTGGCCAGCTATTCATCCCCGGCCGTCATGCTGCCTTGTTCGACTGGATGGCCAGTTCCAGCGGAGTACTCTGCGCCTGCTTGGTTGTGTTCGTTTTTCGTAGACGCCCATGGAATCCACTCCGAGGCGGCGCGCCGAATTAGGCTGCATCAGTAAATCGCGCCCAACGGGGTCGCCGGATTGTTCGAGGTAGGTCACTCAGGTCGGTGGATCGCCCCCTCAGACGATCGCTAAACTGCTACTTTCCGAACTCGTCCGCGGAACATGATGGCTAAGCGAGACCAAGCCGGGGATACTCGATTTCCCGATTGAAATTGGCGTTGTTGACCACGGGCGTGCCCCTCCCGGCTCGCTGAAGCAAAGCGCGACCGCGTCACCCTCGTCCGGGCTCGGCATTCCCCGCTTCTTCATCTGATCCTTAGCCGTTGGCTGTGGGACTATATCGAGCCCTCGACAGTTTCTCACATGAGGTGCAGGGCCTCGCATCACCACCACCGGAGAAATTCGAAGACAGACTTCGCCCATATGCGGGCGAACTCAAGCCGGCGTTGGACGCCATGACGCGATGAGCCAATGACACGCGCAATTTTGCTGCGCTGCAAAGCGAAGAGCTTCGAAAGCCAATATCAAATAGCCACCCGTCACGCCCTCAACGGGGCGACGCCGAATGCCCGGAGCGGCGCCGCGACATCCCGCTCATAATCGCTCTCAGGCGCGCTGATCTCATTGGTGCGCGCGCATTTTGCTGCGATCGCCTGAGCAAGGGTACGATAGCCCGCCATCGTCTTGGGCTTTGCCTGAAGCATTTGCTCATAAAGCTGGTCGAATTGATCGTCGACGGCGTCGAGGGCCGCGGCTGCACCGGCATCACCTGCGCAGCAGGATGAGCACGGCGATGAAGGCAACTACCGCTAGGATGCTGCCGAGCAGGGAGTACGTGCGGGACGGCAGTTCGACGACGGCCGGCTTCGGTGGCTCGTTGTCGTCGGGAGGGGGCGATGTTCTGGAAATAGTTATCGTGAGCCAAGGCGTGGGGTCGCGGCCCAATCAATGACATGTCGCCCTTTAGCACGTTCAACAGCTGCGGCAATCGACCTGCGTCAATCGGTCAGAAAGTTCCAGAATTTACCCGTAGCGCCGACGTCAAGATTAACCCGCGAATTTCGTTGCGGCGTCATGCGGGTGGGCTATCAATAGCCGTCCCCGACATTGCCCTTACGTCCGGGAGCAGCCCAAGCCGTCTAGCGATCATATTCTGCTCGATGGCTCGGTTCTAGCTATTCGAGAGACCCGACGGAAAGGCGATTTTGCATGTCGCGCGCATGACTCGTCGCCGTGTTGAATCGGACTGCAATGACTACAACCGGGTCGCGTAGGCGCGGGGCCGTATGGCCACGGGTATGGTTGCTTCTGACGGCCATCGCTACAGTCGGATGGTTGGTTGCGATAGGTTGGGCAGCTTTCTCAATCTTTCGATGGCTGCTGGACTAGTAGATCGCGAACCGTTCACCTGCCTGTACCGCTGCGCAAAGGATCATGCCCCACAGGGCGAGGTTAACCTCTATAGCAACCCACATTGTTGCGTCCCCCGACGAACGAACGAGAATCTGCTGATTCTCGTCCCCATCAAAACCTTCAGGTGTTATTGTGCGGAAAGTGTGGTTCGCAGATGCGAACGCTAGTGGCAGTTGCCCGACCCGACTTAATCCGACTCGACTAGCGGAGCGCGCCACCGCCAAGGCTGAGCTTCCTGGCAAACCACTCCGCTCACAAGTCAGTACAACGCATGTGCGGCGCGTGGGTTCGGAGCATCTATCGGTTGTTCCTGCGGGTCTGCTTTGCTGTAAAAGCGTGACTGGCCGTTTCTTCGTGCGCACAATTGGGACGGGCGCTCGCCCTAATGGGGAGCCCTACCACCGGTCTAGCAGGACAGGACCAAAGTAAATCTCGCCAGTATTACATACTCAGCATCCCGACAGATCGCACACTTCCAATACCTTCAATGATCGTTCCAAAACACAGTTGGCAAAGTCGCCGTTGCCAGCACAGGTGTCCACTGCTTTGTTGTTTTGATCCGTCACACAGTCAGCGTAATTGTGACCCGTTGCTTCACCGAATTTCTGCCGAAATTTAGCGAGGCAAGCTTTGCTCGCTCTTGAAGTCTGCTCAATCCACTTGCCACGGTCGAGAGACCCCGCCTGAGGAATCGACCCCAGCAACATTGCGATAATCATGGCGGATCGCAGCATGTTGTTATCTCTCTTGCCTCTGCGGCAATGCGACTATGATTTGATGCCTGGCATGCCGCCAAAACCCGACTTGTTGGCTGATGTGCACCTCGACAGTATCACAACCAACCAGGCTGCGATTGCCGCTCTCTTCCGGGTTGTCAACCGCTACGTCGGCAATCTCGCGCCGATGCCGGGGGTCTTTCCTGACTATCCGGAGCCGGTGGTCCGCAATACCAACAGCGGCACCGAATTGGCCATGATGAGATGGGGCATGCCGCCTCCGCCACGAACGGGAGGCCCCCGGTCACGAATATTCGAAACACGTCGCCGAGGAAGACGACATCCTTCGACAAACAGCCCTGGCCGGCACCTCGGCAGCCGAGATCGCCAGTGCGGTCGGACGCACCGAGTCCGCTGTACGAGCCCGGGCCTATGTTCTTAGGGTGTTGCTGCGTCCCGTGGGTATCAGGCGAAGTGGTTCTGTTTGGCAATCAAGCGGTGCCTGAGGTAACACGCGCGGCGCCGGTGTTTGGCCTCTCTTCGCGCGGGCTCGAAGGGCCAAAGCAGGTCGGCCAAGTGGGGAAGTTCTCTGTCGTACCAGCTTACCGCGTTATTTGATGCGAGTTTGGTAAGGTTCGAAGCCCCTTTATCCCCTTGGGTCCCCAAAACTCGAGGCTAAAGGGCGGCGGCTCCGCCGCGTTTTCAGCGGCGCGGCCGAGCTGCTGCATCTTGCTAATTGGGGCTGTTTTTAGGGTGATGTAATGGATAGTGAATTTTTAAAAGAGCGTGCCGCGCATTGCCGTTTTCTCGCCGAGAAGGCTGACCCGTTCATCAAGCGACGATTGCTAGACTTGGCCGCGAAATATGAAGCGGACTTTTCGAAACCACCTTCACAAATTTCGATCAACCTGACGGCACAGGTCGTGCCGCTAGCGACACCTCGCAATCAATAACGCGGTGTTCGACGCCGGGTCTCGCAACCATGGTAGAGCACCCCACCGACAAGCTAGAGCGATACGTCGGCTATTCCGCTTACTGTTTGAAAATGGCCAAGGTCGCATTCGACAATCAGTCTCGCACTATGCTCAGAGAAATGGCTTCGGAGTGGCTGAAGCTGGCTGAACAATCATTTGAGCGCGATTAGCTTTACCCTCCACGAAGGCCGCAGCCGTAGACGGACTGCGCCAAATTAAGAGCCGATGGTCCATGCACAAGCCGGTCGATCTTCCGCCCGCCGTCGCCAGAGGGTTCGTTAGCGCGATGAATGACTATTTTGCCGAGAGCGACAATACCAAGCGTGATGCGATAGCCGCTCACCAACTCAGCGTGTTGAATCAGTATCGAGGACAGCGCGAAAAGCCGCTATGGCTCAGTGACATTAAGGAGATGTTTCGAGAGCTGAAGGGGATCGTTCGCTGAATAGGCCGCCAACAGATGCAGCCGAAAGAACCTAAATGAAAAAACCTGTCGTCAATCCGTCGGAACGTGACTGCCCGGAATGTATGGGTGCGGGCTTTGCAGTGGTAAAACACCCAACGCGGCCCGGAGTAAGGAAAAAATTCGTTCGTCACGCTTCGCACGATCGTGCCCGAGGCAATCCCCGTCGCCATGACGATGGGAAATCATGAATACTACCGCCGCTTCCTGGGAGAGGAACTCGAACCGCGCTCCCGAACACCGTGATGCAGACAAACGCCAGATGACACGGATATACCCAGCAAAAAAGGAATCCGAGAACCGCGTATGCGCCGAAGCGCTCTAATACGGTGAAAGCACCGCTGGCGATCACAGGTCGCGCGTCAATCGACGAAAGCGTCGCATAAATGATGAAAGCAAGACACGACCAAGCGCCAGCGATTATCAACTTGTGGAGCGTTACGATGTGCCGTTCCTTCCGTAGCGATCAACTTAACCCCGTCGCGCCTTATGAAGATGGTAGTCGATCTCTTCAAGATTTTTCTGAAAGATTTTCTTCTGCAGGTCTCTTTTGCGCTTGTCCAATATTAAGAAGGCGATCGCGCAGCAATTAAACGTGCATCCACACGCTACCAATGAAAAAGCTATGGTGTACATAATGAGCCTAAAAGCTCATCTTAGCGCGAGTTGGCGCCAAATAAATGAAGAAAATACTACCGCCTGCTGGCCAGATTGGGCGCCGAGCTCCGTGGTGGCAGTGAGCGCCAACGCCAATATCTGGTCAGTCTACCGGTTGCGCCACCACTAACAACCATCGGCGGCACTTCGATACTTTGGTTAGGCACGAAGGGGCTGGTCAGAGCCTTTGCATGAACGACCGAAGAGCGACTCTCAGCTCGAGCGATAGGTTCGCCTATATCGTCAGCGGCAGCCACCAAATCTTCCAATGTGGGGACACGAACATCACCTGCGTACCGCACGGCCTCAGCTTCGATCCTGCGCACGGCCTCCTCTAACTCCAGTTGCTCGCAAATAATTTCGGCTTCTGAAAGGGGCGGGTCAATGGTGCGCAGTTGAGTTATTTGCGCAAGGCGTGCGCGGTCATAGAGCGCCCACCTGCTCTCGCGGCGCGCATCTAGATCGAGGCGGGCAACAGCTTTTTTGATCAACGCATAATAGTCAGCCATTTTACTCGGTCACGGCTATTACAGCGCCTTCGGTTTTCGAATTTATTTTCGTAATGGCGAATGTTCTTACGACAAATCGTGGCGGCATAGCGCCCAGATTAAGACTTCAGGCGTTCATCATCGCGAGCTTCGGCCTCGGTGAAAGCCGGTTGAACCAGATGGAAAATCACCCAAACTCAGATCTTCAACTAGACCAAGATCCGCCCCCCTTGCTCGCGCAGCGCCAGCGCCAGATCGGCTTCCGGCTGCCCGTCTAGACGAGGTGGAAGTCACCCATGTGCAGTAACGTCTGGTGGGCGTCTCTCAAGGTAATGGTGTCATGACCGTCAACGGCAATGACCGTGTTGCCGTGGCTGTCGTCGTGCGTAGTGAAGAGAGTCTGCACGCTCGCAAATGTCGAACTACCAAACTGTAGGCCCTCAGAAAACCGATGGACGTCCGTCACCGTCGCATGGCCGACACCTTCCAAATTGAACGCGAAATTGTCTCCGGCGGCCAAACTGCTCAATGTGTGCATCGGCGTTGCCGCGACGATTGTGCTGCTTGGCGCTGGGGGGCCCGGATCGTGCATGACAACGGCATTCGCAGCCGGCCGGGCATCATTCGGGACCACGCTTGAGCTAACGTTTACTCCGGAGGACGCTGGCGGATCGACGATGAGCGTATGACCGCTACCGTCGTTCTCAATGGTAAAATTCGCTAACTGGTAACTTCCGTCGAACGTAATATGGTCAAGCGCATGACCGTTGGCGTCATACAGGCTTAGCGTTCCGGTACCGTTCCCGTTCTCTGTATAAGTGGTCTTGTTCATTGCGACGCTGGCAATATTGACGTCGGCGAGGTCGATCAGATCCGAATTTGAGCTCGTCCCGTTACCCGCGAATCCAACAATTTGGCCGGTGAAAGCCTTGGCATTACCGAGCACGAGTTCGCCGGTGTTGCCGTTACTGTTCGCAAAGCTCACCATCGCCGTGCCGGCGGCGGCGATGTCCAGGGTTGTGTCACTGGCGACCGTCACTGCGCCGGAATTTGCCGCCGGATCCGAGAACAGCGTCCCGCCAACTCCATCACTGGCAAACTCGAAATCTCCCGCGTGGTAGTCCCCAACCAGATCGATTGTAAAATTATTTGCGCTGTTACCGTTTGTGATGGTGACTGCGGTGACGTCGGTGGCGGAATTGAACGAAGCCGATACCACCTCCGTTTCAGAGTTGTTGTATGAAAAACCCTTTAGATCGATGTAATTCTCACTAGCCTCGGAATGAGCTTCCACGAGGCCCTTGACCAGCCCCTGGAAACCCTGCGGATCATCGAGGATCAGTTCGGCAGCTCCATTCGAGACCTCGAAGGTCACGGTCTGGCCGGCGGAAACCGAACCACCGATCTCGACCTGTGCGTTGTCGAAGATGTCGATTGATCCCGTTCCGGTGATATCGCCAGCGACGTTGACCACCGCAACCGAAGTGCCTCCGATGACACCAGATTGGATGAGCCCGTTGTTCAAGACATTGTCATCGATCTGTAAGAGGTGGCCGTCTGAGGCTTCCAGAATACCTGCGCTATCGTTCGTAACCGCAAGGCTGCCTACGGACCAATGACTGCCTTTGGGTCCGGCGCTGGTGTCGGTGTTGACGCCCGTATCAATGGTCAATGCGTTTGTTCCGGTAGCATCGACAGTGCCGTCGTTCACTAGCGTCAGAAGGGTGTCCCCGATGGTGCCCGCGCCGGTAATCGTGTTCGAGTTGGTAAGCGTCGCCGCCGACCCGTCGCTGACGATCGCGTTGTGGGCGTCATCAGTCAGCGCAACTTGGCCGCCACCGTTGAGCAGAACGTTCCCGGAGATTTCCAGCTGAGTGGTATCGCCCAACGAGTTCAGCGCAATCATGCCGCTATCGGCAATTGTTCCAACGAGTTCCAGCACGGTATCGTCGATCACATTCACGGTCGTAACGTTGGCGATTGCAACGTCGTCAAACGTGGTAATGCCGCCCACCGTCGCGATGGTGCCAAGGCCACTTAAAGAGCCGCCGTCGATCGCGTCCCCGTTCAGATTCAGCGTGGTGCCGACGTCGATCTGGATGATGCCGTCGGTATCGGTGAAAGTGGTGCCGTTCACCGTGTCATTGTCCATGGTCAGCGTCACTCCGCTGACCATTACCGCACCATTGTTTAAGACCAAGCCGCCGAGCGTGCTGGCGCCGGTGACGTCGATGGTGCCGGCGACAATGCTATCCAAAACCGTACTAAAGTCGTTGATGGTACCACCGCCGATAGTGGCCCCGTTCAACGCCAACGTGGCAGTACCGTCTACCGTTATCGTGGCGCCGAAGTTGGCGATCGTGGTGCCATCAAGGGTAAGAATGTTACCCGCGAGAATCTCGATGACATTCCCGTTGACGACATTGACACTATTTAGAGTCGCGCCGCCCGCACCGATCTCAAGGGTCCCCACCGATCCGACAGTTAGCGCGCCATTGCTCACCATGGTGGCGTCGTCAAGCAGCAGGGTCGGATCACCTGAGCCGACCGTACCGATGTCGATATTGCCGTTGTTGACCACCGCGACTCCGTCCAGCGTCGCATCCGGCGTGCCTTCGGAAAGCGTCGCCAGACCCTGCTCGACGTCAAGCTCGCCCAGCGTGCCGATGGTCAGGTTGCCGCTGCTGATGACTGTGCCGTCATCCAGCAGCAGGGTGGGATCAGTGGTACCCGCCATGCCGATGTCGATATTGCCGCTGTTGCTGACTGCGACCCCGTCCAGCGTTGCGTCCGGCATGCCTGCAGCAAGCGCGGCCGGTCCCTGCTCGACATCGAGCACACCCAGCGTGCCGACGACCAGATTGCCGTTACTGATGACTGTGGCGTCATCCAGCAGCAGGGTGGGATCACCGGTGCCCGCCGTGCCAATTTCGATGGTGCCGTCATCGGCCACGGCGACGCCGTCCAACGTCGCATCCGGCGTACCTTCGGAAAGGGTGCCGGGGCCCTGCTCGACGTCGAGCACGCCCAGCGTGCCGATGGCCAGATTGCCATTATTGATGACAGTGCTGTCGTCCAGTTTGAGCGTAACGTCGTCGTCGATCGTCAGAATATTGTTGTTGTCGACCGTGACATTGTCGAACGTGGCACCGCCCGCGCCGATCTCAACGGCCCCCTCGATTCCGGGTACCGGAAAGTCAACGTGAATCAGCAGCGTGCCGCCGGTCACCGTCGTGCCACCATCGAGCTCAAGCGAGATGATCCTGGTTCCTGGCCCATCCGAATCTACCTGGATGGTTCCCGAATTCATCACGTCGACGTCATTCAAAGTGGCGCCGATGCCCGTAACTGGATTCTCGATGTCGAGCGTCGCTCCCTTGGCGATCGACATCGCCCCAGCGTTCACCGCCGCCCCGCTTTGGAACGTGACGGCCCCGCTTATATCGATTGTCCCGGCGAAGGTGCCACTAATCGCCGAGCCGTCTAATGCCGACATGTCGGCCGTGCTGCCAACGCCGTCGTTAAAGGTCGTCCCCGTAACAATGTCGTTGCTGAGCGTCAGCGCGACGCCGCTCGCAATTGTCACGTCGCCATTGTTCAAGAACGCATTGCTGATCGTGCTCGGACCGGTCACATCGATGCTGCCAAACAGCGCTGGCGTGCCGGTCCCGCCGGCCGTGCCGTCATCGATGGTGCCGCCATTGATGGTAGCGTCCGTTAGCGTCAGAACGGTCCCGTCGTCGATCTGAATGGTGGCGCCACTGGCGGTGTCGGTGAACGTGGTCCCGTTCACCGTGTCGTCATCCAGCGTCAGCGTCACCCCGCTCTCGAGCGTCACGCCGCCATTGTTCAGGCTGGTGTCGCTGATCGCGCTTGCACCGACAATATCGATGCCGCCAAACAGCGCTGGATCGCCAGCCCCGCTGGCCGTGCCGTCACTGATGATGCCGCCATTGATGGTAGCGTCCGCTAACGTCAGAACAGTGCCGTCGTCGATCTGGATGGTGGCGCCGCTTGCGGTGTCGGTGAAGGTCGTCCCGTTCACCGTGTCGTTGTCCAGCGTCAGCGTCACCCCGCTCGCTATCGTTACCACTCCATTGTTCAGGCTGGCATCGCTGATCGTGCTCGGACTGGTGACGTTGATGCTGCCGAACACCGTCGAGCTGGTGCCACTGGCCGTGCCGTCGTCGATGGTGCCGCCATTGATGGTCGTGCCCGACAGCGTCAGCGTTGCGCCATCGTCGACTATGATGATACCGCCCAAATTGGTGATATCGACCTCGACATTGAGCGTACCGCCCGCGATCTCGATCGTTCCGGAATTCGTTACGGTCGATGAATGTTCAAAATCGCCGCCCTGGCCGAGCGTGATCAGTCCGGAATTCTGCAGCGAGCTCTCGTCTAGGAGCTCTATTTTCTGCCCGATACTAACCGTGCCCGATTCCGAATTGTTCAATACGCCATCGTTAAAGATGGTCAGCACTTCGCCGATCGTTAAGCTGCTGTCATTGGTCACCTCGGCGCCGGTGGTATCGTTGGCATTTAATGTTAGATTTCGCGCAAACGCCGGCGCCTCAATAGTCACGTCGTAAAGGCCGCTGCCACCCGGAATATTTTGGGCCGGAATGATGGCATCCTCGGTTGCCGTAGGAGGCGCGCCCGAACTCCAATCGGATCCGACGCTCCACAAACCCCCTGTCGGGTGAATCCATTCGACGAAGCTCGGAGCACTGATCGTGATCGTGAACGGGACCGTGCTGGCCTGGTCGAGCGGCGAGTAATTGTTGTTGACCACTGCGTCGTAGGTCAGCGTCAGCGTCTCGCCGGCGGTCAGAAAACTGAAAGCCGTGTCTGCGACATTATATGTCCAGGTCGCCGAACCATTATTATGGTTGCCGGCACTCGGCGTCACAACAAGCTGGGCCTCTATCGCGGCAATTTGCTGAGACGTCAGCGTCGCTGTGATGTCGTTCTGTTGAGCGTTCAGCAGTTTCAAAGAAACGAAGTTCGTGCTTGTCGTCGGAAGATCGGCCGCGTTGATGTCGGCAAACCCGATCGTGCCCGATACGCTATCGAAGCCGGTGCTCAAAGATGTGCCGTTATGCACGGTAAGGGCGGCGTTTCCGGAAACGGCAACACTCGGCGGTTGGTCGATGTGAGGAATGGGGATGAACGTCGGGCCGTTTGGAGATGGAAACGGCGAGGAATTGTTTATAGGCGTGGTGGTGAACAAGACCACCGGAGTAGCCGTGTCTCCGCTTGCCAGCTGGATCGGCGATAACCCCTGCGGGGTAATCGTATCGGTGAAATTCTGCAGCGATTTGGTATTCGAGCTGTCGGAGAATTTCAGCGAAAACACATCATTAATGAGCTGCTGTATCTCCGGCGACAGCGGAGACAGCGTCTGGCTCATGATCCCGTTCGAGATGTTGATCTGCAGCCCGGCCTGGTTGACGACGGCCAGCGGCGTCAGCGTCGTCTTGTCGAACAGGATATAGGAACCTGTCGTGCCATCTGGCTCGGCCAGAACCTGGAATCTCGCATCCGGCGTGCCTTGGCCGGGCACGGTGAAGTCGATCTCGACCAGGACCGCGGTGCCGCGGATGCCCATGGTTGCGACCGGCGTATCGACCTTCATGTCGCCGTGCTTCGCCGTTTCCCCGGCCACAAACGTGATGGTACCGGCCACCAAACTGAGCAGCGACGAATTGTTCGACCCGTTCGGGTCGTAGACCATCTCGTTGAGCACCATCCGCGCATTCGACGACAGGCCGAACACCGTGCCGTCGATGAAGGTGATGCCAAGCGTCGAATCCGATCCGGATGTGACGACATCGCCCTTTTCGACGTTATCTCCATTATTCAGGATGATTGAGACGCCGTTGCGGATCGCCGCCGCGGTACCGACGAGCTTGGTCACATGGCCGATGACCTGGTTGGCGCCCGCATTGCCGTCGGCCTGCGCGTACTCGACGTGACCGGCCAGGGCATTGACGAGATCGCCGGTAAGATGAGCACCGTCGGGCGACGACAAGGCCGCGCGCTTATCGCCCTTGAAGTAATCGTGCAAAACAAGTTCTCGATCCGCGCCAGAAAGAATAAGATCAGCGCCGGATCGGTTAAAGTCTCCGTGGAAGAGCAACTGCGCGTCGGGGATGATAATCGCGTCGGACGGAGCCTGGGCGGCGTGAACCGTCTCTATGTGGGTGTGACCGCCCAAATACGCGCCGAGCCCGTCAATGGGCATTTTGGCGTCAATTTTTCCCGAGTAATTCAAGGACTACCCAATACTTAACAAACATATAATTTTACTGGTCCAAGCTTCCTTATCATCAGAAGGCGAACAGGGAAACACCCCTTGCTCGTGGAACAACCGCGAAAGGCTGCATTGATTTTGGAAGCCGATGTTCCCGGGCATTTTCGGGGTTCTTCGGGCGTTAAAAATGCGATTTCAGCGCCAACGCCGGCAATTTGCGGCGAATTAGCCATATCTTTCGAAAGCGTCGCTGGTTCTCGTTTCCGCCCGTCCAAGTCTGCGAGAATTAAACAAAGTGGCGGGTCGCCCTTAGTTTTCTCGCTTTCTGGCCGGCCAAAACCAAACTTGATATGGCAAGAGCGGGCTTTTGAACCCGCCCCCCGATAGGTCGTGGCTAGCTCCAAAGCGACACCAGTAGAAGGCACCTCACCTGCTAGCCGAACTTTGAGTATCAACCCGCTATCGATGAGCGCACCAGCTTGAGCTCTTTGAGACGAAAACCATCTCTTGCTCGGCTGGTGACCGAGCTTTGATCAAGGAGAAACCTGGGTCTTTAAATCAACAAGGAACATAAAACGCCGCGCTTTAGTGGTTCGGGTAGCGTTCGTGCTCAAGCCATTAACCGATTCGATTATTGGTTCAGCCACCAGAAGCCCCCTCGCCAAATGCCATAAAGAATTTCTTCTCAACCGTCGGTTATCATCCTTGGCTTTCTTCAGCCCGTAAGGCTTTCGACTTTCCGTTGCCGACCCGGAATGAGAGTTCGCTTTATCTTTGAAAACGCCCGCACGGCCAAGCTGAGCAGAAACGGCTGCGTCCTCCGGCAGAACGCAAGTTTTCGGACGTGACCCTCGACCTGCCATTTAGCATGTGCGCCTTCCTTGAAGAAGATCACGTCGCCGGGACCGTAGCGTGTCGGAGGCATCCCGTCGGATTCAATAACTATCGCGCCCTCGAGCAGCAACATGGTCTCATCGATTTCGTAGTACCAATGGAACTTTCCAGCGCTGCATTGCCAGACCACGGTCCACGCCTGTCCATCCGCGCTCTTCGAAAGGAACGACGATTGCGCGATCGGGTTGCCCTCGATGATCCAGGAGCGCTCAATCGGGCTTGGCGTCATTTTTGAAGTCGTTTTGGCAACTTCTATAAGTCCGCGAGAAACCGCTGGCATCATCTCCTCATTTCCAAAAGGCTTGGTCTGCTCAGCTTTAGGCTGATTCGAATGGGGTAGGATACTGGAGCGCCTCCTCTAATTCGCTCTAAGGTGAACGCACCGGAAAAAGGAATGCGATGAATCGATATCGGTTCCCTACCCGTTCTGATAATTTTATGGATCGAGAACCCGCTGTCTTGAAGATGACGGGTCCTGATGGCAGCCGGTGCTTTAGGGAGGTTGCCGCATCACCTGCATTGATCGAAGTCTTGACCGAGGTCGAGCCGGCGGGCTGTTGAGGAGTGCAAGCGCCTAAAGCGCGCTCTTAACTTCCTGATCAATCATCGTGAGGCTCGCCTCTGCTGCAGGTCGGATTTCAATCAGCTTGGCGTACGTGTAGGCGAGTGCATAATGGGCTTCATCGACCCACCATGGCCGATTGTATGGGCGCCCTTGTTTCCCGTGGCTACGGCCGAGCTTCCAACTCGTGGCCCGATGCCAATGCAATACGATCGCAATCATTGGATAAAACCGCAATGACGGATTAATATGGAATAAAATCAAAGCTACAATAATCTGATTTAAGCACAAAATCGGAGGCTAGTCCTGCTAAAAAGGCTAGTCCTACTAAAAATTACCTTTTCGGCTTCAGCGTACCCGAGCTTTACAACTAGGGCCCGCGACAATCGGAGCGTTGCTACAATCTCGCAAGTCCCGCCTCGACGGCTTCAATGTCCTCGTCGAAAATTTGAATCGATCGACTCACATCGACCCAACCGCCAGCCTTTTCCTGAAGGCTTTTTCGTAACCGTTGGCGATGTTCTCGCATTTCCTCCAGGGCGGCGCGATCTTTCAGACTAACGTATGCGTCTACAATCAACTTTACAGCGTCTGACATGCATCGCACTCCGTAGAGGTGGCCCCCTTGCGCCGAACACAGCGAGGCCGCCTAGCCATTGGCTTTTTGCGGAGGGGATCGGAATGGCCCAAGGCTCCAACCATAACAAAGTTTCTGTCCAATTGTGAGGTATAGGGTTCCGACTGATAACTATCAGCGTTTCCCTGACAAGCACCAAAAGGCCCCCACGCGCTGAGAACGCGGTAGGGCCGCGGATGGCGGCCGGGAAAGGTAGGAAGGGTCCAGGGCCCATCTCGGGAGATACGGTCGCCAGTTGGATTTCAGTTGTCCCAATTCACCAGCCAGCGCCCAAACGAGAACGCCCCTGGCGCGTCACGCTATATTCTGGATTAAATATTGGTTCGTAGGTGCGAGCAGATTATCGCTGCGAGACGCGCCGCGGCGCTGGATCTAGATTGTTTTGCAGGGCTATCCACGCACAAGCTGTAGCGGCTTCCCTTCCCGCACGATCGCGGACAAGCACGTGCGATCTCGACCTATGCTAAAGGCGAAGGAGTAAACTTCGGTCAAACGACTTGATTAGGAGAGGGTATGGGATTTGGCAAAATTGGATTTGGAATCGCCCCGCTCGCGTTAATATGCGCGGCGATGGTCGCGCATACAAACGGCGCAGCCGCGGTCACCGCCGAAGTCGCACGAAAGTGCCAAGTTTTAACGTCTAAAGCATTCCCTCCGCGCGAGCCGGGCAATCCGGCAGCAGGTAGTGCAAAGGGCTCTGGGCCAGACGAACAGGTTTATTTCAGGAAATGTGTGGCGAATGGTGGCCATATGGATACACTTCCTGTGAAGGAAGAAAAATAGGTTGCCGTTCCATCCGTTGGCCGTCGTTTTGGTGATGGGATGGCGGGCGATCCTGCGTAGGCCCAAAACGGGAGAGCTTCATGTTGCGTAAATGGATCATCCTCGCGACCGCAATTTTGGCATCGCCGACTTACACACTCGCTCAGGTCCAAAGCGGTCTCCAAAGTGGCGCTCCCCAGAGCGGCGTCCAGAGCGGCTTGCAAAGCGGGGCTCCCCAAAGTGGTTTGCAAAGCGGCGCTCCCCAGAGCGGCTTCCAGAATAATAGTGTGCAGGGTAGCGCGGGAGGCCGCGCAGGGGGATCGCAAAGTTCGGGCCCTCTGCCCGCTGGCAACACAAGATAACAGGCTGACGTACTAACGCCCATGCGGTGGCGGACGTTACGTACCATCCTTAAAGGTCGCAGCATCGAGGCTTGGCGTGGCAACAAGGGTGTCTCGCTGAATCGGTCGGCAAGCAAGATGACCGGTTCTTAGAGCGTTCGGCCGCGACCGGAAACCCCGGTCTGAATTGCTGTCATCGTGGCTGAAGCTTGGTCTAAATCAGCTAAGAGCACTGATAAGATGGGACACCCCGATCGTAAGGCACACAATCATGATCCAGAGCGCGAGGTTGATTTCCAGTGCGATTGCCAATCGTCGCCTCGAATTTTTTGCCCAGGTCTAGTCCCGCAACAACCGGGTGCGCGGTCAAAGGTTCCAGCCCACGAGGGCTTGTGCAACGCGGCATTTGCAACGGACGGGGGATTTAATCCCTCGGAATACTATCTATCTCGGAGATTGTGCCAAATAATAAGCACACTCGACGAAATCGACTTCCAAGCCCGGCCAAATACGGATGCGACGGAAACTCCATCGCGCCACATTTCGATCAAACCGCGAGCGTCGGGCACGTGGCCTTCCGGGTGCTTAATCCATCCCGGCATGTCGTCGAAGCCCGGAAATGTCAGGAGCATATCGCGAAACAGAAGGGCGTTAGGTCCAAGGTTGTTGTCTTCTATCGTCGGATTGGTCTCTACCGAGACGGTCGAGATGTCCGAATAGGCAGTTAAAATCAGACCAAAAATATCTGCTTGCGATGCTGCGATGATCGAGATCCTGGCAGGGTCGCGAAATGAAACCAAGAAGATCAGGTCTGGCGTACCCGAAGCCCACCGGAAGGAGGCCTCGTCGCGTCGCGGTCTTTCGTCCACTTGAACAAATCCCGCGCGCCGTGCAGATGAAGTCAATTCGCCGAACGAAAACCGCTTAATCGCCAAAATGAAATATCTCATCTGCCTGACGGCATTCGACGCACGCTCCATTAAAGCAGATAGTGCTTCGGCTCCTTCCGGAAATGAGGTGTCTTCGTCACGGACCGCGGCGCTTCTGCGCTGAAGCCGCACGACGTTTGCCTCGACACTATCTCCTGCAACGACCGGCGGCATTCGGCTGGTCTTTTGCATGATGAACTCCAAACACGGGATCGATCGATCCACCAATTTAACACGGCAATCAACGAACTAAAATCGATTGGCGTTCCGGCGGTGGGCTATCGCTCGCTACGAAAATACCCAAACGAACGCCATTCGTCCAATATCGCGGATTTCGTTTTATCTGAAATTTCACGGCAGCACGATGGGGTCTGTGCCTTCTGGGCTTTTTGATGACAGGCGCCCGGCCGAGCTGACGCCCTCGACCCTTCAAC
>Ga0210386_10002123_pt1 | contig 17260 bp, 15 predicted proteins | sample IncBWH32OmetaG_FD_160091 | JGI IMG/M metagenome (GOLD analysis project Ga0210386, IMG submission 160091) | Forest soil microbial communities from Barre Woods Harvard Forest LTER site, Petersham, Massachusetts, United States - Inc-BW-H-32-O ... | reverse complement strand
ATTCCGCGTGGTCCGCGTAGTAACCCATCCGGTTCCTGACGAAGCGCAGGCCGCCGAAGGTGCCCTCGATAACCCGGCGCTCCTTGGCCGGGTAATCCGCCAGGGCACCGGAGTAGAGGTCGGGGTGATAGCGGACCAGGGTGGCGTCGACCATGGTGACCCACCACACGGCCTCGCTGATGACCGCGAAGGCGTGCGGCCGGTGCCAGCCGGTGGCCCGCAGCAGCCGGTCCGTCGTCTCCTGCATCGCGGTGATGGACCAGTCAAGGGTGCCCGCCTCGACCGGCAGGTCACTCGCGTTCTGGCGGTTCCACGCGACCCGGCAGCGCGCCGAGCAGAACCGGGCGTGCTCACGGCGGGGCGCGAACGACGTACCGCACTGCTCGCATTTCCGGAAATCCGCCACGGTCGCCATGTTACGCGTAACAATAGCCTGGTCAGGTTCTTTTCGGTGAACGGTTGGTGACGAGTCCCACCGCGGAGACCGGCCGCTCGGCCGGCCAGCGCGCCGGAGGCTTGAAAATGAGGCCATGACGGATGTGGCCGTCGCGCCGCTCTCCCCTGATCCGGACGAAGCACGGCTCGTGCTGAGCGCTTACTTCGGCGACCTCGCGAGCAGGGCTACCGGGAGGTACCAGCCTTCAACGAGGACATCCACGCTAACCGGCGGCACGAGAGCCTCAGCTGACCAGCGCGGACTCAGCGGTGGGCAGGGTCAGGGTCAGCTGGGTGCCCTGGCCCGGCTGGCTGGTGGCGGTCAGCGAGCCGCCATGAGCCTGGGCGAGCTCGGCGGCGACGGCCAGGCCGATCCCGCTGCCGGAGGTCCCGGACGCGTTGCGGCCGCGCCAGAACCGGTCGAAGATCCGGGGCAGGTCCTCGGCGTCTACGCCGGCGCCGGTGTCGGTGACCTGCAGTACCGCGTCTGGGCCGAGCATGCTCGTACCGACGGTGACGCGGCCGCCTTCCGGGGTGAACTTCAGCGCGTTGGTGAGCAGGTTCGTGATTACCTGGTGCAGCCAGTGCGCGTCGGCCAGCACCGGTACCGGCGACAGCTGCCGCTCCAGCGTGATGCCCTCGGCCTCGAATCTGCGCGCCAGGCTATCGGCCGCGGCCGCGGCCAGCTCGGCCAGGTCACAGCGGCGCCGCGCCAGGTTCAAGGCGGCAGCGTCCGCGGCCGCCAGTGACTGCAGGTCGTTGACCATGCGGGCCAGCCGCAGGACTTCATCGCGCAGCGAGGCCAGTTCGGCGGGAGTGGGTTCGGCGATTCCGTCGAGGAGCGCCTCGTGCCCCGCCTGCAGGATCGCGACAGGCGTACGGAGCTCGTGCGCGACGTCGGCGACCAGGTTGCGCCGGATCTGCTCCTGCCGGTCCAGGGTTTCTGCCATCTGGTCGAAGGCGGCCGCTAGCTCGCGCAGCTCGCTGGCGGCGCGGATCTCGCCGGCCCGGGCGGTGCGGTCCCCGGCCGCCATCGCCCGGGTCACCCCGATCAGCCAGGTGACCGGGCGGGTGATCCGCCGGGCCACGGCGAGCCCGGTGAGCAGGGCAAGCAGCGCGGCCAGCCCGGCCGCCCCGGCGATAGCCCGCAAGACGTCGGTCTCCAGGCCCTGGTCCGCGCCGCTGAGGCCGGAGCCGGTGGACCGGGCCGTAGCCATGCCGACGCGCTGTCCCTCGCTGACCACCGGGGTGCTGACCTGCGGGCCGATCGTCGTGGCGAAGTGAGGCGAAGCGGCCACGACATGACCGTCCTGGTCACGGATCTGGACCACGGTGCCGGTGCGCGCGGCCAGGTCCAGGATCGGGTCAAGGGGGGCTGATGACCAGCTGTCGCTCCGGTCCCAGGCGGCGCCCGCGGCCACCGCGATCGCCCGGTTCAGCTCGATGAGCTGGCGGTGGGCCAGCGAGGAGACGTCGGCCGCGGCGAACACGGCGGTGAGCCCGGCCAGCAGCGCGACCGCCGCCAGCGCGACGCCGAGGAAGGCGAGCGCGAGCCGCAAGCCGAGGGTGCCGCCGCGGGCCTGCGGTCCGGCCGTCTCAGTCATCGCCCGTCTCAGTCATCGCCCGTCTCAGTCATCGCCCGTCTCAGTCATCGCGGGGCAGGCCCAGCCGGTAGCCGCCGCCCATGACCGTCTGGACGATCTCGGGCCGACCCGGATCTTGCTCGACCTTGCGACGCAGGTTCTTGACGTGGGAGTCAACGGTGCGCTCGTAGCCGTCGAACTCATATCCCCGGACCCGGTTGATCAGCTCGAACCGCGAGTACACCCGGCCGGGGACGGTGGCCAGCGCCACCAGGACGCCCCACTCGGTCGGGGTGAGGCCGACCTGCTGACCGCGCACCGTCACCGCCCGCCGCGGCTCGTCGATGACCAGCGCACCGCCGCCGTAGCTGGCGACGCCCTGGGCGGGCGCCGCGCCGCCGCGGCGGAGAATGGCCTGGACGCGCAGGACTAGCTCGCGCGGGCTGAACGGCTTGGTGACGTAGTCATCCGCGCCGAGCTCAAGCCCGCGGATCCGGTCTTCCTCAGAGCTCTTGGCGGTCAGCATCAAGATCGGCGTACTGATCGCGTCCCGGAGCTCGCGGGCCACCGTCTCGCCAGGCACGTCGGGCAACCCGAGGTCGAGGATGACCAGGTCAGGCGACGCGGTGGTCGCCATCTCGATCGCCTCGGCGCCGGATCCGGTGGACAGCACGGTGAACCCGGCCCGCTCCAGGTAGGAGCGGACGAAATCGCGGAGCTTGCGCTCATCCTCCACCACCAGCACAGTCGCCGGCATGGCGCTCACCCGCCTTCCTTCTCCACACGGTAACCATGACAGCTTCACCGGGCCGGCACGACCGTCGGGTGCACTGACCATGACAGCACGGCTTCCCCCTTACCTACAGGAAGAACGATGCCCGGACAAGAACATCGGAACCCGTCATGACGGTGCCCCTGTGGGCCTGGGGCGCGACGGTGGGTGTCCTGGCGGTCCTCATCGCCGCGGACCTGATGCTCACCAGGTCCGCGGCGGGACTGCGCGCCGCCGCCCTGCTGAGCGCGGGGTGGATCGCCGCCGCGGCGGCGTTCGGCGGGACGCTGTGGTGGTGGCGGGGGCCGACCGTCGCCGGGCAGTATTTCGCGGGCTACCTGCTGGAGAAGGCGCTGTCGGTAGACAACCTGTTCGTGTTCGTGGTGCTGTTCGCCTCCCTCGAGGTGCCGGCCCAGCTGCAGCGGCGGGTGCTGCATTTCGGGGTGCTGGGCGCGCTGGTGCTGCGCGCCGGATGCATCGTGGCCGGCGGTGCGCTGATCGGCCAGGTCAGCTGGATCTTCTACCTGTTCGGCGGGCTGGTGGTGCTGGCAGGCGCGCGGATGTTCCGGCCGCCCAAGGCGGCCGGCCAGCGGGCGAACCTCACCGTGCGCGCGCTGCGCCGGGTGCTGCCCGTTAGCCCGCACTACGCCGCAGGTCGCTTCTTCACCCGGATCGCAGGCAAGACGATGGTCACGCCGTTGTTCCTCGCCCTGGTGGCCGTCGAGGCCGCTGACCTGGTGTTCGCGCTCGACTCGATCCCGGCCGTCTTCGGCGTGACCCGCGACCTGTTCGTGGTGTTCACCTCCAATGCCTTCGCGGTCCTCGGCCTGCGGGCCCTGTATGTCCTGCTGGCCGGGGCGGTTGACCGGTTCCGTTACCTGCGGCAGGGGATCGCCCTGCTGCTGGTCTTCATCGGCGCAAAGATGCTCATCTCCCCCGTCGTCGAACTGCCGGTGACGGTGAGCCTGGGCGCCATCGTCGTCGTCGCGGCCGGCGCGATAGCCGCCAGTCTCTGGCGTGACCGGGGCCGGCCGCGACATGAAGGTCCGCGGCACGAAGGGCCGCGGCAAGAAGGGCCGCCCCAAGAAGGGCCGCGGGAAAGCCTGGGGAAGGCGTCGGTGCGCAGATGAACTCGCTGGCTCACCTGCAGGTGGACTCGCTGCTCTCGTACGTCATCGCCGTCATCCTCCCCGCGCTGGACGCGGTCTTCCCGGTGCTGCCCAGCGAGACCGCCGTCATCGCCCTCGGCGTCGCCACGGCAGGCAGCACCGATCCGCGTATCGCCCTGCTCATCGCCTGCTCGGCGGCCGGCGCGTTCGGTGGCGACAACCTGTGCTACCTGCTCGGCCGCCGCTTCGGGCCATCGGCCCAACGCCGGTTCTTCGCAGGCGCCAAGGGCGCACGGCGACGCGCCTGGGCCGAGCGCTCACTCGAGCGGTACGGGATGCCGCTCATCATCGTCTGCCGGTTCATTCCCGGCGGCCGGACGGCGATCACGCTGTGCTGCGGCATGATCGGCTACCCGCGCAGGCGCTTCGTCGTCGCGACCGCGATCGCGGGGACGATCTGGGCCCTGTACTGCTTCTTCATCGGGCGCCTCGGCGGCCGGGCCTTCGAAGACAAGCCATGGGCCGGGTTGCTGGTGGCGTTCGGCATCACGCTCGCCGTCAGCGGGCTGATCGAGTTGATCCGGCGGATCAGCGGGAAACGCCGCCAGGTTACGGCGTCACACCAGAAAGGCTGAGGCCGATGACCCCGGCCAGCACCAGCCCGATCGATACCAGCTTGCCGACCGAGACCGCCTCGCCGAGGAAGATCATGCCCACCGCCGCGGCCCCGGTGGCGCCGATCCCCGTCCACACCGCGTAGGCGGCGCCGACCTCGAGCCAGCGCAGCGCGACGGTCAGCAAGCCGAAGCTGGTCAGCGCGCAGACGGCGAACCAGACCGTCGGCCAGACCCGGGTCAGCCCGTGGCTCAGCTTCAGCGCGACCGCGAAGCCGGTCTCGAACAAGCCCGCCGCGACAATGATCACCCAGGCCACCGGGTCACCCCTTCACACTCGTGCTCATATCCCACGGATATCGCCGAGACGAGGAGTCGGGGTGTTCCGGTGATGGAGCCGGAATGTAGGACGGCGTCGCCGGCTAGTCGGCTCGGACTTAGCGGGCGGGCTGGCCGACTTCAGTCCAGGGGCGGGCGCGGTCGGCGGCGACCTGGACGAGGCGGTCGAGGCGCGGCAGCGCCACTTCGGTGAGGAACCCCTGGCGCTCGGCACCGGTCAGGCTGACGACCTCGCGCCAGACGGAGCGGCCGGCGATGAAGCCGGAGGCGCCGCCCTCGCCGGTGGCGATCGCGATGATGTCGGTGAACTGGTCGAAGGGCACGCCCGCCGACAGCACGGCCCAGGGCCGGTCCAGGATCTCGGCCAGCCGCTTGCAGCCTTGCGCCGAGCCGGGGTACTCGAGCTTCAGCAGGTCGATGTCCAGGTCGTTCAGCGCCCGGGCCGACTCGATGATCGCGTCCTCGCGCGCCTGGCCGGCCAGTTCCTCACCCGGCCGGGTGTAGATCAGGTTCTCGATGACGACCGGGACGCCGGTGGCTCGGCAGTCGTCGATGATCTCCTGGCAGACCGCGAGCGTCTCACCGACCAGGTCCGGCTCGCCTGGCTTGGGCGCCGGGCGGTCGCCGCGCATCTGGACGAAGAACTTGTATACGTCACCGCCCTGGTCAAGGACCCACTGCGCGTCCAGGGCCGGGTCACGGTGAGTGCGGGGCTCCCCTTCCCAGGTGCGGCGCTCAGATGGCTCGGCGGCGACCAGCAGCCCGCAGTTCGGGGCGAGGGCGCCGGCCGCGGTGATGGCGGGAACGCCGTAGGTGGGGTCGGAGAGCAGCCCGGTGGCGTGCGGGGTCAGGACCCGGGCGACGTCGGCCTTGGCGGTACGCAGGTCATCGTCACTGGCGTCGAGGCCGACGGCGGTGAACATCCGGCGCAGCGTGTTGCGCTGGTCCATGGCGATGATGGAGAACACGTGGCTGTCGGTGGCGATGTCATCCAGCGTTCCGGTGCGGGCTTTCGTGGCGTTTGTCATGTCATTCCTTCAGCGAGGTGGTCCGGAGCGGACCGGAGGCTCGGCAGTTGAGTGCCGAATGAACGCGGCGAGGGACTCCCCCTCGCCGTCAAGTGCGAACGCCGCCAGCAAGGCGGCACCGGTGACGCCCGGCTGCACCACGGGCGAGAAGCTCATCGCGTCGACGGCGGCCGCCTTGGCCGCGCGCACGCTGGCCATCCGCGTCCAGCCGCCGGCCGCGACGGCCCGCCGGTGCGGGCCGACCACCTTCTCGATGTCGCTGAGCAGCAGCCGGGCCTGGTCCGCCGTGTAGCGCACGGCAGCCGTCCAGACCGAGGCCGGGGTGGCGCCGTCCTGCAGGCGGATCACCACGTCGTCTTGGGTGCGGCCGTCGCCGGTCACCGACAGGCCCGCGGGCAGGTCGGCCACGTTCAGGCTGGACCGGTCCAGCGCAGCCCGCGCGTCGGCGGACTCGCCGCCAAGCGCGGCGAGCACCCGGCGCAGCAGCAGGCCGCCGCTGACCCCAGCCAGCAGCAGGCTGGTGCCGGGCAGCACGTGCCGCCCGATGGACCACCCGGCGTCGACGACGGCTTGGCGCTGCGCCTCATCGAGCGTGCCAGGAATCGAGCGGGCAAGCACATCGGCCGTTCCCGATGAATTGAACAAATCGTCAGCCTCGACGGCGCCGACGCCGATGGCAGCCACCGGGTGGTCGTGGCCCGCCACGGTCAGCACCGCGCCGGCCGCGGCCGAGACGACGCCGGCGTGGTCCAGGCGGCCGGCCGGGGTGCCGGCCGGCCGCTCGGCGGGCAGGATGCGGGCGGGCAGCCCGACGGCGGCGAGCGCCTCGGCCCAGGGCTGGCCGGTGCCCTGGTCGAGCAGGCCGGTCCGGGAGGCCAGCGAGGGCTCGCGGACCGGGTCGCCGCCCAGCGCGAAGACGATCCACTCGGGCACGCTCAGCCAGGTCGAGGCGGGGCCGGCCGGCTGGCCGCTAGCGCGCAGCCACAGCAGCTTGGCCACGCTGGCCTGGCTGGAGAACGGCAGGCCGGTGGTGCGGGCGAACCGGGCGGCGAAGCCGGGATCGGTCCGGCCGAGCTGCTCGATCTCGTTCCCGCCGCGGTGGTCGAACCAGGCGATAGCCGGGGCCGCCGGGCGGCCGGCGGCGTCGAGGAGCACGCCGCTCTCGGCCAGGCCGCTCACCCCGATGCTGCGCACCCGGACCGGGCCCCAGGCCGCCTCGGCCGCCTGGACCGCGCGGCCGATCAGGTCAATGGCCAGGACGAGCAGCAGGTCCGGATCGATCTCGGTCTGGCCGCAGTCATGAGTGTGCCACGGGGTGAGCTGCTCCACATACGGGGCGCCGGGGCGCGACGGCGCGCGGGCCACCGCCTTGGACGAGGTGGTGCCGATGTCGAGGCCGAGCACGATGTCGGTCACGGCGCCAGTTCCCCCGACCCGCGTTCGATGATCCTGGCCGGTACCTGAATGCGTTCGGCGGGAAGCTCGGGATCGCACAGCCGGGCCAGCAGCCGGGCCGCCGCCACCCGCCCGATCTCGTGACCGGGGTGGTCCACCACGGTGATGGCGGGGCGCAGCGCATCGGCCATCGGGAAGTCGCCGAACGCGACGAGGGCGATGTCGGTCCGGCGGGCGGCGTGCAGCGCCGGGACCACCCCGAGCGAGGCCCGGGTGGTGGCACTGAGGATCGCGGTGGCTTTGTTGAGCAGGGCCGTGACCGCGCTCGCCGCGGCTTGGCTGGTCGGGGCATCGCAGCGGATAAGGCCTTCGTCCGTCTCGATGTTCTGGCTCGCCAGGGCGTCGCGGTAACCGCGGAGCCGGGCGGCGGAGGTGGGGATGGCGGGGGTGTCGCCGACGTAGGCGATCCGCCGGTGGCCGCGGGCGGCCAGGTGAGTCACGGCGTCGAACGCGGCCTGGCGGTCGTCGATCTCGACCAGGTCCGCGGACAGGCCAGGCGCCGGGCGGTCGACCAGGACGACCGGGGCGCTGTGGCGGTTCAGCCAGGAATGGTCTTCGGCGGTCGGCGACAGCAGCAGCCCGGCGACCCGGCGGGCGAACATCCGCCCGACGACGTCGCGCTCCGAGCTGGCGTCCCGCCGGGTGCTCGCGACCAGCACCGACCGGCCGTGCCTGGACATCGCCAGCTCCACCGCGTCGATGACGTCCGCGAAGAACGGGTCGGAGATCGACTCGACGACGAACCCGATCGCGGTGTCGGTGCCCGCCCGCAGCGACCTGGCCATCGCGTCGGGCTCGAAGCGCAGGTCGAGCATCGCCGCCCGGACGCGCTGGCGGGTGACCGAGGCGACCCGGGGATCGTCGTTCAGCACGCGCGAGGCGGTCCGCAGGCTGACGCCCGCCGCGTTCGCCACGTCGAGCAGCCGGGAACTGCTCGCGGCGTCGACGTTGGCGCCGTTTTTAACGGCACTGTCGGCGCTGACGTGGTCGGCGGGGGGCGGCGGCATCGGCTTGGCCGATTGTGCCATCGATGGCATACGTCGATTGTGCACGATTGTGCCATCGATGGCAAGCCGTGGAGCTGGGGAAATTCGGCGGGGAGTTTCGAGTGCGGAGCGGATGACTTCGGCCGTCTGCCACGACGCTTCTCGGGAAGTCGAGCTTCGGTAAAATGGCTGTTGGAGCGGTGTAACTCGTCATCGTGGACAGTTTTACCCCTCCTGCTGGGTACAGATTCACGCGTTAGTTTGAATTGGGGATGCGGTGGCTGGTGATGCGGCGGGAGGGGTTCGGCGGCACCGGTACCAGCACAGTCTGGGCCAGGCCGAGCTAGCGGGTCACGGCTAGCGGGCTCGGTGCTCCGGCAGGTCCGGCTGGTTCAGGTGATCCAGGATGGACTGCACCAGGGTAGCGGTGGGCTGGGTGGCGTCCAGGGCCAAGTGCGGGATGACCGGCGGGGCGAGATCGAGGCCGGCCAGGAAGGACGCCGGGTCGCGGATCTTGTTCTCGTCGCGGGCCAGGGCGCGGCTGCTCAGCCGCCGGACAAGCTCGCCCGGCGGCAGGTGCAGCCAGACCATGACGGGGCTGACCGGGCCGGCGCTGGTGAGCCGCTGCGTGGTGGCGGCCCAGGCCGCTGGGTACGCGCGTTCGGCGCTGAACGGCGCGACGAGGATGACGGGGCGGGCCGCCCGCAGGTTCGCATCCGCCAGGGCGAGCAGGGTTTCGTAGCGCGCGTCCCTGGTCGGCCCGGCCAGCGCGGGGTCATCGAGGTCGGTGACGCCGATCAGCCCGGAGATCACCCGGACGAGCGGGCCGGTCGCGACGTCCAGGTCAAGGACCGCGGCGCCGAGCCGCGGCGCCAGGGCCGCCGCCAGCGTGCTCTTGCCGGTCGCCGGCGGGCCGCCGACCAGGACGGCCGCGAGCTCAGTCACGACTCAGGCGCGGCCAGGGCGACGGCCGCGGCCGGGCTGAGCGGGAGCGACGGGAACAGGACGGCCTGGTAGGCGTGGTAGATATCCGGCTTGCCCGACCAGGTAGACCCGCCCGGCGTCAGGTCCGGCGAAAGCTCGTGCCACCAGCTGCCGCCGACCCGGTCGACGAAGTAGCGGTCGATCTCGTCCCACCACCGCGTCGCGGCCGTCGCGAAGCGCTCCGCGCCGGTGCGCCGGTACAGGGCGTCGGCCGCGAGCACCGCCTCGCACGCCACCCAGTGCAGCCGCGCGGTCATCACCGGCTGGCCTGCGGTGTCGATGGTGTAGAGGAGTCCGGGGTGACCGTCGCGGGCTTCGGCGTCGGTGACGGCGGTATCGAAGAGCGCGACCGCGGCTTCGGGCAGCCAGCCCGGCGTCTCAGCTGAAGAAGCTTCCAGGTCCAGCAGCAGCCGGGCCCACTCGAAGGAGTGGCCCGGGGTGGTGCCGTACGGCCGGAACGCGTCGTTGCGGCGGTCGGTGTTGTAGTCAGGCAGCGGCTGCCAGTTCTGGTCGAAGTGCTCGGGTACCCGCCAGCCGTCGGCCCGGGCGTAGTCGTTGATCAGCCGGGTGGCGATCGAGGCGGCCCGGGCGTGCCAGACCGGGTTGCCGGTGACGTCGCCGGCGGCGAGGTAGGCCTCGACCGAGTGCATGTTGCTGTTAGCGCCACGGTAGGGCTCGGACGCGGTGAAGGCGGCGTCCCAGGACTCCCGGGCGCAGCCTTCCGCGTCGGACCAGAAGTACCGGTCGATGGCCGTCCCGGCGGCCGCGAGCAGGTCCGGCGCGCCGGGGATCCCGGCGGCCGTCGCGCTGGCCGCGGCCAGCAGCACATGGGCGTGCGCGTAGTTCATCTTGGTGGCGTCGGTGACCTGGCCGTCGGCGTCCAGGCTGGCGAACCAGCCGCCGTGCTCGCGGTCGGCGTAGCGGTTGGCCAGCGCCTGCACCCCCCAGGCGGCCAGCGCCTGCGTTCCGTCGGTACCGGTCAGGTGGGCCAGCGAGAAGACATGGGTCATCCGGGCGTTGACGTACAGCGGGCAGGGCTTGGTCTGATCGATCTGGCCGTGCTCGTCCAGCCAGCCGAAGCCACCGCCGGGCAGCACCGCCCCGCGCCCGAAGTCGATCAGCCGGGCCGCTTCGGCGCGGCGCCACGGCTCGCTACCTGGCTCGCTCACTGTGCACCATCCTCCCGGATAAAAGTCACGCCGCAGCCGGCGGCAGCTCGCCGGAGCCGCGCGGGATCAGCGAGACCGGGAGTACCGTCCGGCGGCGCACCTGGGCCTGCGGATCCTCGATGCGCTGGAGCAGTCGCTCCACGGCGATGCGGCCGAGCGTAGCCGGATCCTGATCTATCACGGTCACCGCCGGCGACAGGGCCGCGGCCATCGGGAAGTCGCCGAAGCCGACGATGGCGACGCCGTTATGCCCGGCCTGATGCAGCGCGAGCACGAGCGCCATCGTGCACGGGACGTTGCAGGAGAAAACGGCCGTCGGAGGGTTCGGTCCCGCCAGGCGCTTCAGCATCTCGGCGGCTGATTCCTCGGGCGACTCCGAGGACATGCAGATGAGTTCGGGACCGTCGTCCAGCCCGTGATCCGCGACGGCCGAACGGTATCCCTTCAGCCGCCGGTCCGTCGTCGTGACCCGGAGGGAAACCCCGAAGAAGGCCACCCGCCGGTGACCGTGCCGGGCCAGATGGGCCACCGCCTCGCGGGCACCGCCCAGGTCGTCCTCGATCACGAACACGCCGGCCAGCCCGCGCGGCGCCCGGTCAAGGAACACCATCGGCGTCCGCTCCTGCCACGGGGCCAGGTAGGACTGGTCGGTGCTGACGCAGGCCACGATCAGGCCGCTGATCTGGCGCCGCAGCAGGGCCTCGAGGACGTAGCGCTCGCGGTCGGGGCCATGGCCGAGGCTGGTCACCACCACCGCCATGCCGCGCCCCATCAGGTCGATCTCGATGCTGGACGTCATCTCGGCGAAGAACGGGTCGGCGATGTCGGGGATGGCCAGGCCGACCGCGGTGTCCGCGCCGGCCCGGAAGCTCTTGGCCAGCAGGTTCGGTACGTAGTTGAGCTTCTGCATCGCCCAGCGGACCCGCTCGCGAGTCTCCTGCGTGACGTGCGGATCGTCGTTGAAGACCCGAGATACGGTCTTGGCACTGACTCCGGCGACACGAGCGACGTCGCGCATGGTGGTCATCGAGGATCGCCTCCAGACTGGGCGCCTGCTGCGGCGACGGTGAGGGCCACGTTCAGCAGACAGGGTGGCACGGCCCGGCGATGTGGTCCTGGAGGACCATATCGCCGGGCCGTTACCGGCGAACTGCTACTAGCAGGCCGTCTTGTAAATCGCGGCCTGGCTGGCCGCCGAGTTGAGGTTGGCGCTGGTAATGATGGTGAACTTGGTGCCGATCTTCGCGGTGACCGGCTTGCCGGTCAGCGAGTTGATGGCCTGCTCGACCGCGTCTTGCCCGATCGTGTACGGCGACTGGGCGATGAGCGCCTGGACGGTGCCCTGCTTCAGCGCGGCGATCTGGTCAGGGTCGGCGTCGAAGCCGACGATCTTCACCTTGCCGGACTTGCCAGCCTGCCGGACGGCGGTGGCGGCGCCCTCGGCGGAGAACAGGTTGGTCGCGAAGATGCCGACGATGCCGGGGTTCTTCTGCAGCGCGGCCAGCGTCACCTGCGCGGCGATAGACGCGCTGTCCTGGTCGTACTGCACGCCGACGTAGGTGTACTTGGAGTCGGCCTTGGCCGCGTTCGCGAAGCCGGTGGTCCGCTGGTCGGTGGTGCTGATGCCGGGCTTGGTGTTGACCACGAGCACCTGGCCGCCGCCGGGCACGAGCTGCTTGACCGCGGTGAAGGCGTCGGCCCCGCCGGCCAGGTTGTCTGACGAGATCTGCGAGACGGCGTTGCCCGGGTTGTTCAGCGTGGTGTCGACCAGGACGACCTTGATGCCCGCGCTCATGGCCTGGTCAATCGGTTCCTGGCTGGCCGTCACGTCGTCCGGCGCGACCATGATCGCGTCCGGCTTCGACGCGGTGACCGACTCGATGATCGGGTTCTGCAGGGTGGAGTCGAACTGCGACGGCCCCTGGACGTTAACGGTCGCGTCGCCGAGCGTCTTGGCCTCGGCCTGCATGCCGCAGCCCATCGTGACGTAGAAGCCGTCGCCGGCCACGCCCTGGATGAACGACAGCTTGTAGGTCTTGCCGCTGCTCGACCCGGATCCGGTCGTGGCACTGGAACTGCTCGTGGACCCGCCCGCAGCGCTCGACGACGAACCCGACGACGAACACCCGGCGGCGAGGACGGTCAGCAGCACGGCTGCCGCGCCCGCGGTTGGTACCACCAAAGACCGCTTCATACTTGCTCCTTCGCGTGAAACTTGGTCGGCCGCTGCCCGGATAAGCCCGAGCGCGAACCGTTTGAGCGCGCGGCAGCGGGCCTGGTTACATCCCGCGAACCGGCATGTTCAGCTGTTGGCAATCTCCTGGAAACATGTCGGGTCGATCCTGCATCGCTCATGTCACCGATGTCAAGACCGTTACCTAAGCTTGTCCTTGCGTGCCATATAGGCCGATATAGCCAGCACATATCGTTTCGGATTCAGACCTTGACATCGGTGACATGGAGGAGGCACTCTCTACGTTAAACATTGCAGCATGGTTACAGCGGCGTTGCGGAACCAAGGATCAAGGCGGCGGCTCCGTCGCGCCAGCGGGCTCTGCGGCCAATAAGGAGTGATTCGATGAGCGTTGTGCTCGAAGCACGAGATATCACCAAGCTCTACGGTCATGTCAGCGCGCTATCCGGGGCCAACTTCGAGGTGAAGGCGGGCGAGGTCACCGCGCTCATCGGAGACAACGGAGCAGGCAAGAGCACGCTCGTCAAGATCTTGTCGGGCACCGAGTCGCCGACGTCGGGCCAGGTCCTGGTGGACGGCAAGCCGGTGACGATTGACGGCCCGCTGGCGGCTCGCGACCTGGGGATCGAGACCGTCTACCAGGATCTGGCGCTGGCCCCGCACCTCAACCCGGTGCAGAACATGTACCTCGGCCGCGAGATCATGCGCCCGGGGATCATGGGGCGGCTCGGCTTCATGAACAACACGGACATGCGGGCCGGCAGCAAGAAGGCGTTCGACGATCTCGGCGCCACCGTCCGCAACTTCTCCGGCAGCATCGGCGCCATGTCGGGCGGCCAGAAGCAGGCCGTCGCGGTCGCCCGGGCCGCCGCCTGGGGCAAGCGGGTCATCCTGCTCGACGAGCCCACGGCCGCCCTCGGCGTGGTGCAGACCAGGGGCGTCCTTGACCTGATCCGCCGGATCCGCGACCGCGGTCTCGGCGTGGTGTTCATCAGCCACTCGATGCCCCACGTGATCGAGGTCGCCGACGAGGTGCAGGTCATGCGGCTCGGCCGGCGGGTCGCGGTGTACCGGGCGAAGGAGACAACCATGGAGGAGTTGGTCGGGGCGATGACCGGCGCCGTAACGCAGGAACCTCAAGTGACGCAGGAGAACCAGTCGTGACTGACCAGGCCACCGTGCCTCCCGACGCGCCTGCGGCCGTGGCGCCGAGTGAAGAAACCCCGACCGGCCGGCTCGCGCGGCTGGCCCGGCTGCAGGCGCTGCAGATCATCATCGTGCTGCTGGTGATCGTGGTCATCTTCTCGATCCTCAAGCCCAGCGCCTTCCTCACCGTCTTCAACATCCGCGGGATCGTGCAAGACACGGCCATCCTCGCCGTGCTGGGCGTCGGGATGACCTTCGTCATCATCACCGGCGGCATCGACCTGTCGGTGGGCAGCGTCCTGGTCTTCAGCGGCGTCGTCGCCGACAAGGCGATGGCGGGCATGGGCGGCCAGGGCTGGGGCGCCGCCATTGTCGGCCTCCTGGTGACCCTCGCCGCCGGGCTGGCCTGGGGCATGCTCAACGGCTTCCTGATCGCACGGGCGAAGGTACCGCCGCTCATCGTCACGCTGGGCACCCTGGGCGCAGCCCTCGGCCTGGCCGAGGTGATCACCGGCGGCGTCGACCTGCGGGACATCCCGACCGTCATGGTCAACTCGATCGGCTTCGGCAACATCGTCTGGCAGATACCCACCCTGGCCGTCATCGCGGCGGTCATCGTGGTGATCGGGATCGTGCTGCTGCACCGGACCCGGTTCGGGCTGTACACCTACGCGATCGGATCCAACCCCGAGGCGGGCCGCCGGTCCGGGCTGAACGTCAACCGCCACCTGATCGCGATCTACGCCCTGTCCGGCCTGCTGGCCGGCTTCGCCGGCTGGCTCAACCTGGCGTTCTTCCAGTCGACCACCATCTCCGGGCAGAGCTCGACGAACCTCTCCGTGATCGCCGGCGTCGTCATCGGCGGCACCAGCCTGTTCGGCGGCTACGGGTCGATCCTCGGCAGCGTCATCGGCGTGTTCATCCCGGCCACGCTGCAGAACGGGTTCGTGATCATCGGCGTGCAGCCGTTCTGGCAGCAGGTCGTCGTCGGCGCCGTCCTCATCGCCGCCGTCTACGTCGACCAGCAGCGCCGCGCCGCGGCCCTGCGCGGCGGCAGCCGGAACAGGATGAACGGCCTGCTCGCGCACTTGACGACCAGCAGGCAGGCGGCACCGGCCCGGGAGTGACCCGGCAACGTCCCCGGCCGGAGTTCCTCCGGGGCTCTTGGTCTGCGGCCAGAGCCGGCGCCTAGCGCGGGCTCTGGCCGCCTCGCCGCGTGCCGCCGCACACCGGTCACCCCGGCCGCACGCAGGTCACCCGGCCGCACGCAGGTCACCGCCGAAGGAGCAGCATGAAAGCCGTCGTCTACGACGCCCCGGCCAGTTACACGATCACCGAGGTGCCGACCCCGGAGCCCCGGCCCGGCGAGGTCCGGGTCCGCGTCCTGCAGACCGGGATCTGCGGCACCGACCTGCACATCCACAACGGCAAGTTCTTCGCCGAGTTCCCGCTGACCCCCGGTCACGAGCTGATCGGCCCGGTGGATGCGCTGGGCGAGGGCACCGAGGGCTTCCGCGTCGGCGAGTACGTGTCGGTCAACCCGAACATGAACTGCGGGCACTGCGAGTACTGCCGGGCCGGCCACACGCTGATGTGCGCCAACCTCAAGGGCCTGGGCACGAACTGGCCGGGATCGTTCGCCGAGTACGTCAGCGTGCCCGCCAACCTGGTCTTCTCCGTCGACGGCATCGACCCGGACGTGTCGGTGTTCACCGAGCCCACCGCGTGCGCGGTGCACGGGGTGCAGACGCTGAGCCCGCCGCCGGGCAGCTCGGCGCTGGTCTTCGGCGCGGGCCCGACCGGCCTGCTGCTCTCCCAGCTCATCGCGCGCGGCGGCGCGGTCAGCGTGACGGTGGCGGCGTCGTCGGCGTTCAAGCTCAACCGGGCCGAGGCGCTCGGGATCGACGCCACGTTCCTGATGGACCGCTCCGACCTGGCCGGCGACGCGGCCAAGCTGAAGGCCCTCTCGGGCGGCTTCGACCTGGTGGTCGACGCCACCGGCGCCGCGGCCGTGTCGGAGCAGTGCGTGCCGCTGACCCGCAGCGGCGGCACCGTGATGTTCTACGGCGTGACCGAGCCGGAAGACCTGGTCCGGGTCAGCCCGTACGACATATTCCGCCGCGAGATCACCATCAAGGGATCGTTCGCCGAGATCAACGCGTTCCCGGCGGCCATCGCCGCGCTGCGCTCCGGCCGGGCCCGGACCGACGGCCTGATCACGCACCGCTTCAAGCTCGACGCCTACGCCGAAGCCCTGGAGGCGCTGCGCAGCGACCGGACCGTCCACAAGATCATCATCGAGTGCTGGCAGCCGTGAGCCCGGTCGCCACCCTGGGCCTGGACCTGGGCACCAGCTCGGCCAAGGCGGTCGTGCTGGAGGTCGGCGGCGCGGTGCTGGCCCAGGCCTCGGCCGGTTACCCGGTGACCTCGGCGCGGGCCGGCTACGCCGAGAGCGACCCGGCCGACTGGTGGGACGCGGTGACCGCGTGCGCCCGTCAGGCGGTGGCCGCGGCGGGCACGCGGCCCGTCGCGATCGGGCTGTCCGGCCAGATGCACGGCCTGGTCATGACCTCCGCCGACGGCGCCGCGCTGCGCCCGGCCATGCTGTGGGCCGACAGCCGCGCCACCGGCTCGCTGCGCGCTTACCAGCGGCTGCCCGAAAAAGCACTGGCCCGGCTGGCGAACCCGCTGGCCCCCGGGATGACCGGGCCGATGCTGACCTGGGTCGCCGGGCACGAGCCGGGCACCTACCGCGCGGCCCGCTGGGCGCTGCAGCCCAAGGACTGGATCCGGGCCCGGCTGACCGGCGAGTACCACGCCGAGCCGAGCGACGCGTCCGCCACCTTGCTCTACGACGTGCCGGGCGACCGCTGGGACCTCGAGGTGGTCGGCGCGCTGGGCCTGGACGAGGCGCTGCTCGCGCCGCTGCTGCCGTCGGCCGGCGCGCCGGCCGGGCAGCTGACCGCCGCGGCCGCGGCCGAGCTCGGGCTGCCCGCGGGCCTGCCCGTCGCGGCCGGCGCGGGTGACACCGCGGCCGCCGCGCTGGGCAGCGGGATCTGCCGCGGCGAGGACATCCAGCTGACCGTCGGGACCGGCGCGCAGGTGCTGCGCCCGGTCAGCGTGGTGGACGGCCGGGCGCCGGACGGCCGGGCGCAGGCCGGCGTCAACCTCTACCGGTCCGCGACGCCGGACGGCTGGTACCAGATGGGCGCCAGCCTGTCCGGCGGCCTCAGCCTCAACTGGGTCCGCGAGATCCTGCACGCCAGCTGGGACGAGCTGTACGCGAGCGTCGAGGAGCCGGCCCAGCCGGACGACCCGATCTTCGTCCCGCACCTGTCCGGCGAGCGGACCCCGTACTCCGATCCGGCGCTGCGCGGCTCCTGGACCACGTTGTCGCTGGCCAACGACCGGACGTCGGTGCTGCGCAGCGCGCTGGAAGGCACCGC
>Ga0210386_10002122_pt1 | contig 17268 bp, 13 predicted proteins | sample IncBWH32OmetaG_FD_160091 | JGI IMG/M metagenome (GOLD analysis project Ga0210386, IMG submission 160091) | Forest soil microbial communities from Barre Woods Harvard Forest LTER site, Petersham, Massachusetts, United States - Inc-BW-H-32-O ... | reverse complement strand
GCGCACATTAACGAGGCCCGCTCAACCCTGGGCCTGCCGGCTATCTAGCGTACTGGCCAACGACAAATGCCACCCTTCGTCAGCACCGTTGTAGGCAGCTACCCGCGAAATACGAGCGTGGAAGACACGATGAAGAAACCCTCGCTCCGCCGGATGGAAGTTGATGAACTGATCCAATGGGCGGCGCGCGATCAGGCGGATCTCGGACTCGACGTGATCACCGACGGCGAGGGGTACCGCGAAAACATGTACTACTTCTATCAGAAGCGGCTCGACGGAATCACCTTCGAGGGAATGGTGAGACAAACTTTCGGCACCGCGGGGTTCGGCATCGAGTGCGCGCGGGTGATCGGCGAGATCAAGAATTCGCGTTTCGAACTGGCTCGTAACTGGAAACTGGCGCGCGATGCGGCGCCGTCCCGCTGCCGGGTCAAACAGACTGTGACGGGCCCGCATGTGCTTACCCGTTTCAGTGTTAATCAGCGCCCGGACTTGTACCCCGATGAGCAAGCTCTCTGCCGCGCTTACTCGCAGGTTTTGGCCGGGGAGCTGCGCGAGGTAATTGCTGCCGGATGCGACTACATTCAGTTCGATGAACCGATGTGGACCGAGTCACCGGAAGATAGCTTATGGGCTGCGGATATACTGAATGGGCTAATCGATTCTCTGCCGCGCGTCCAGTTCGGGCTGCACGTCTGCGGTGGCAACCCTAGGCGAAAGCGGATTTACTTCACACGGTATAGCGACCTCGTGCCTGCCTTCCGCAAAGTGAAGATCGATGAAGTCTCTCTCGAGCACTGCACGCTCGGATACGATTTGATGGAGCTGTGGAAGCAGTGGGATTTCAAAGGCGCTTTGGCGCTCGGCGTGATCGACCAGCGCAGCGATGTGCTGGAAACCCCGGAAATCGTTGGTGAACGCCTCACGCCGGCGCTTGAATATTTTTCACCCGACCGCCTCCTGCTCACCAGCGAGTGCGGTTTTGGACATGTTCCACTCCCGATCACTCGAAGTAAACTCCGGGTCCTGGCCCAAACTTGTCGTGACCTCAGGAAATTATAGACATCCCACCTTTACCAATGACGCCAGCTGTCTTAAAGCTCTACAAAAACGCATGTAATTGCGCCCCACTTCGAGCGAGAAGCACGAGTTTCGGATTGTCTTCCGAACCCGCCTTGAATATACCGCCGAGTTTATTTGTCGCTACCCTTCAGGAGTTATTCACGCAGCTCAGACTCAACAAAACTCTTCGATAAACGCCATCGAATACAGGGATTTTCACGGAGAAGTTACTTGCTGGGATTGCGCCGTTCGCGTTGGCGCGAGCCGCGTTTCTTTAGGCGTTGCGTGAAGCGGATGGGCGTGCCGGTGAAGTCGAATTTGGCGCGCAACTGGTTTTCGAGAAAGCGTTGATAGCTGAAGTGCAGCGGCTTGAGCTGATTGGTGAAAAGCACAAACGTGGGTGGTGCGGTAGTAGCTTGCGTGATGTAGAAAATCTTCACCTCGCGGCTAGCGGGAGAGGTGCCCTTATCGAGGTCCACGCTGGCGAGCCAACGATTCAGTTCGCCGGTGGAGATGCGTTTGTGGCGCGCTTCCGCGACGCGGTCAATCAACTTATAAAGTCTGTCGATGTTCTCGCCGGTTTTTGCCGAGAGAAATACCACCGGCGCGTAGGAAAGAAATTTCAGCCGCTGCCGGACAAGTGGCTCGTAATCCTGCACCAGCTTATTGGCGTTGAATGCGACAAATTTCCCGCCGCGTTTCTTTTGGTCTGCCGCCTTTTCTTGCGCGGCCGCCAGCGCGAGGTCCCATTTGTTCATGACGATGATCACGGAACGGCCGGACTTTTCGGCGTAGCTCGCGATCGTGGCATCGTGCGAAGTGATGCCCATCGCGGAGTCGGCGACCAGCAGCGCAATATCCGCGCGTTCCAGGTGTTGCCGCGCCATGATGACGCTCAATTTTTCGGCGATGAGTTTGGTCTTGCCTTTGCGCCGGATGCCCGCGGTATCGAGAAAGCGATACGATTTCCCGTTGCGGTCGACGACCGTGTCAACGGCGTCGCGCGTGGTGCCAGGCTCGGCGGAAACAATCGAGCGCTCGGCACCCACTAACTGATTTAGCAGCGTGGATTTGCCGACGTTGGGCCGGCCGATGATGGCAATGTTCACATCCGGCGGAGCGACGGCCGCTTCGCCCACGGGGATTTCTTCAGTCAGCGCATCCAGCAGCACATCAACGCCGAAACCGTGTTCCGCCGAGATCGGGAAAATTTCGTCGCCCAGTTCGTAAAATTGCGCGGCGAATTCGGCCTGCTTCGGCGTATCCACTTTATTCACAGCTAGGATCGGCGGCTTGCCGGCGCGGCGCATCAGCAGCGCTAGCTCTTGATCGAGGGGCGTCGGGCCGGCGCGGCCATCAACCACCTGCACCACGCGCGTGGCGTTTTCGATGGCCACGCGCGCCTGTCGCAAAATTTCACCGGGAATTCCGGCTTTGTCTTCCGGAACGATTCCGCCCGTGTCCACGACTTCGAAGGATTTGCCTTCCCAGTGCGCGCTGCCGTAAATGCGGTCGCGCGTAATGCCGGGTTCATTGGTAACAATCGAGCGGCGCGTGCCAGTAAGGCGATTGAAGAGCGTGGACTTACCCACATTCGGGCGGCCCACGATCACGATGGATGGAAGCTTTGCGGTCATTTTTGAAGATCGCCGGTAAGCAGGCTGCTTACTCTATCATCTCTCGCGCAATCCGTGCGGGTTCAGGCTCGTTCCACCGCTCTCTGCATCGCCTTTTTCGAATCGGAGGCAAACCGTTTCTGCAAAGCTCGCGCGAACGGGTAGGTGAGGCGAGCTAACCGGCGTGGCCTGGAGAAAGCGTAAATGTCGTACCAGACCGTTTCACCCTGGGCGTGAAACTCAACCGTGAAGCGTTCCTCGCCCATTTCCGAGTGATCGAACAGCGTGCCATACGCAAATCCGTACTTCTCGATTGCCCCGCGCTCTTCAATCGTATAAACAATCCTGCAAGCATTCAGCGACCAGAACCCAAGGTGATGGACCTCAACCGCGACTGTTGACCCGGCGACAATCGGGACATTTGGCCAGCACAGCTCAAGCCAGCTCATATCAAACATCTTCCATTGTCTGAGTGCATCCTTCGCGCGTTCAAAAACAGCGCTGCCGACGCCCAATTGGACTCGCTTGTGGTCAATCACATAACCGTCCGGCGCGGTCGCTCGCGACGCCCCGACGGGGTCGTAGGAGAATTGCTGATCCTTCTGCGCTACCAGAAAGGCATGAATGATGTCCGGACTAGGTTTCGAAAGACGGAACATGAGTTTTTCGAGCGCGCCGAAAATCGTACGCGAACCTGCTCACCCTATTCGATAAGTCTGCTAATTGCCAGCCGGCTCCCGCCCGCAAGGCAGCGGCTGATGCGCGTGTGATATCTTAACGTTCTGAGTTCACGCTTGCATCAGAGCTGAAGGCATCATGCCGAAGAAATCTGCCGCTGCGACAAAATCTGACGAAGTAACCATCGAGGGGATATTCGGTCCCGGCGGGCTGCTGGAAAGCCGCCATCCTGGCTATGAGTTTCGTTCGTCGCAACTGGCCATGGCAGAAATCGTGGACGAGGCTTTTCAGAAGCACCAGCACGCCATCATCGAGGCTGGTACCGGCACGGGAAAAACCCTCGCGTACCTGATTCCGGCGATTCGCAGCGGGCGGCGCGTCGTGATTTCCACGGCGACGAAATCCTTGCAGGAGCAGTTGTTCAATAAGGATGTGCCATTTCTGCAGAAACATTTCGCGCCCAACCTGAAAGCCGCGCTGATGAAAGGCCGCAACAATTTTTTGTGCCGGCAGAAAGTCCACCAGATCGAAGGCCAAGCTGTGCTGAAAGGCATCGACGAAGTGGACTGGTTCTCGCAGATCAAGGACTGGGAGAAGCTGACGGAAACCGGCGACCGCTCCGAGCTCAGCTTTTTACCGGACGACGCCGAGCTATGGCACCGCGTTGACGCACGCAGCGATCTCTGCACCGGACAGAAATGCCCCGAGTTCAACACCTGCTTCATCACTGCGATGCACCGGCGCGCGCAGGAGGCGGACCTGATCATCGTGAATCATCATTTATTTTTTGCGGACCTGGCGATTCGCCAGGATGATTTCGGATCCATCCTGCCGGAATACTCCGCGGTGGTTTTCGACGAGGCTCACGAAATCGAAGACGTGGCCAGCGATTATTTCGGTCGACGCGTTTCGAGTTATCAATTCGAAGAAATTGCGCGCGACACGGAAGCCATGCTGCGCATACTGAAAATCGAAGCCACGCCGGTACGCAAGCATCTGATGCGTGTCCGCGAACGAGCCCGCACATTTTTCGAAAACTTTCCCGAGCGTGAAGGGCGCTTTCCGTTCGGCCCCGCCGAGCGCAAATCGTTTCTGGAACGCAACCATGAAGCTTTCGAGGATTTATCCGCAGCAGTGAAGCGCATCGAGACCGAGCTTTCGGCCATGAATCCAAAGCCGGAAGAAGTGATCACACTCGCGCGACGCGCCGCCGAGCTTCGCCGCGAACTCGAATTCCTGCTCGAGAGCGAAGAGAAGAGTTACGTCTATTGGTATGAACGCCGCGGCAAGGGCGTCATCCTCACGGCCACGCCGATCGACGTGAGTGAAATTCTGCGCGAGCAGCTTTTTGAGCGATTCGATACGGTGGTGCTTACCTCCGCGACGCTCGCGGTCGGCGGTCGCTTCGATTTTCTGAAGCAGCGCCTCGGCGTGATGCCCGCGAAGGAAACGGTCCTGCCGCAGGAATTCGATTTTCGCGAACAGGCCCTGCTGTATATCCCGGCCTCGCTGCCGGACGTGCGGCACGAAACATTTTCCACTCGCGCAGCGCACGAAATCGCGAAGCTGCTGGAGATTTCCAAGGGGCGCGCGTTTTGCCTGTTCACCAGTTACGCGCAAATGCGAACAGTGCATGATTTGGTCGGCGCGCGTGTGAGTTTTCCGATGTTGCTGCAAGGCACCGCGCCGAAATCGGTGCTTCTCGAGCGCTTTCGCACCACACCGAACGCGGTACTGTTTGCCACGGCAAGCTTTTGGCAGGGTGTGGACGTGCCCGGCGCGCAGCTTTCCTGCGTGATCATCGATAAGTTGCCCTTCGCAGTGCCCAGCGATCCCATCGTGGCGGCACGTGTTCGCGCTCTTCAAGAAGACGGACGCAACCCGTTCGCGGAATATCAGGTGCCGGAAGCCGTTCTGGCGCTCAAACAAGGCTTCGGCCGGCTGATCCGCTCGAAGACCGACCGCGGCATCCTCGCCATTCTCGATAACCGCATCTCGCGAATGCAGTATGGTAGAATTTTTCTTGAGTCCCTGCCCGACTACACGACCACGCAGGACATCGCCGAAGTCGCGCGCTTCATGGAAAATCATCCGGATTGATGGCGAAGACGGGCGCGGCCCATCGTGTATTTGTGCGATTGATCACTTAAGGATGGCTGATGTACGAAGTCAGTGTGGATGAAACGTTCGCCGCGGCGCACAACCTGCGCGGCTATAAGGGAAAATGCGAGGACCTGCACGGGCACAACTACAAAGTGCGCGTGACGCTGGCTGGCGCAGAACTGGATTCGGTCGGGCTGCTCTACGATTTCGTGCATCTGAAGCAAGTGATCCAAGGCGTGATTCGCTCGCTCGATCACAAATATTTGAACGAGCTGAAGCCGTTCGATCTGCTGAATCCCTCGGCGGAAAATATCGCGAAACATATTTACGAAGAGTCCGCCAAGCAGATGCGTGAAACGCCTAACGGCGCCGCGATTTCCAGTATCACGGTTTGGGAGACGGACGTAACGGCGGCGACGTATCGTCCCTAGCAACGCGGAATAACAAGAAAGAGCCGATCGAAAATGAACCGGGCTTTTCTAATCATCCTGATTCCGTTCATTCTGGTTACAATCTTCTGGCTGACGCTGGGATGGGGTTGGCATGTAGCTGTCATGGGCGGATGCCTGGAGATTGCCGTTACCGCTGCGGTCGCGATCTTGATCTCGCGGCGGCGCAGCGCGCGGCCCGGTGCCGGCTCTGGAGATTCCCCGGCGAGCCGCTAGAATCCAGAATTTCTGCGATATGGTCATCACCGAAATATTCAAGTCCATTCAAGGCGAGGGCACCCGCGCAGGTTTGCCGTGTGTTTTCGTGCGACTGACGGGCTGCAATCTGCGCTGCACCTGGTGTGACACGGCGTATGCATTTCACGGCGGCACCAAGCGATCCCTCGAAGATGTACTCGACCAGGTCCACTCCCTGGCAGGCGCTGGCGAAAGTCGCGTCTCACTCGTCGAAATCACCGGCGGCGAGCCGCTCTTGCAGCCGGAAACGCCTGCGCTTGCGGAGAAGCTGCTAGCAAAGGGCTACACGGTGATGATCGAGACCAGCGGAGAACAGCCTGTAGGTGTGCTGCCCCGCGAGGTGATCAAAATCGTGGACGTGAAATGCCCGGATTCAGGCGAGCCGGACACGTTCGAGATGGCCAATCTGGAAGCGGTGGACGAGAAAGACGAAATTAAATTTGTGATTTCGACGCGCCGCGATTACGAATTCGCCCGGGATTTCAGTGTGCAGCATCGCCTGGCCGCGCGTGTCCACCAGGTTCTTTTTTCGCCGGTGTTCCCCGACCCTGCAGGAAAATGGGAGGGGCTCAACGCGCGCGAACTAGCCGAGTGGATTCTTGCGGACGGTTTGCCGGTGCGGCTCGGTCTGCAATTGCACAAATTCATTTGGGACCCGGCGATGAAGGGCGTCTGAAGTCTAGATAGACCATGGCTGAAAAACCAAAAGCCGTAGTGCTGCTTAGCGGAGGCATGGACTCCTGCGTCACGGCTGCGATTGCGAACCAGACGCATCGTCTGGCGGCGCTGCACGTGAGTTACGCGCAGCGAACCGAGCGTCGCGAGCGCCGTGCATTCGAAGAGGTCGCCGACTTCTACGACGTTCGCGAACGGCTGGCGATACGCCTGGATTCCTTCGCGCAGATCGGCGGTTCGGCGCTCACCGATGAGCAGATTACGATCCCTGAATCCGGCGCCGCGCTGGCTCACGACGCCGGAATCCCCAGCACGTACGTGCCTTTCCGCAACGCGCATTTTCTATCCGCGGCTGTCAGTTGGGCGGAAGTGATCGGCGCTACCGCGATTTTTATCGGCGCGGTGGCGGAAGATAGCTCGGGGTATCCTGATTGCCGACCGGAATACTATCGTGCGTTCGCGGAGTTGATAAAGCAAGGAACGCGGCCGGAAACGCAGATTGAAATCGTCACGCCCGTGATCGCCATGAAAAAGAACGAAATTATCCGGCGTGGAGTGGAACTGGGGGCACCGCTGGACAAGACCTGGTCCTGCTATCAATTCGAAGACGAAGCCTGCGGAATGTGCGATAGTTGCCGGTTGCGCCTGCGGGCGTTCGCGGAGGCGGGATTATCTGATCCTATCGCTTATAGGGTGCGAGTTGGGCAATAATAGGCGCCGCAATTTTATCGCCGGAGGAACCATGCACATGCGAAAGATGATTTCCGTCCTGGGGGCCTGGATGCTGGTGGCGTTCTTTGCCGCCGCCGCTCTGGCTCAAGGTACGGGCAGGCTGAACGGAGAGATTCTGGACAAAGATGGCAAGCCGATGGTGGGCGCCACAGTTACGCTCACCAATCCGGACACGGGCCAGACCTTTACGGAGAAGACCGATAAGAGCGGAAAATTTGTCCAATTGGGAATGAAGGGTGGGGTCTACGTAGTCACGCTTCCGGACTTAAAATATTCCGAAAAGTTTCAAGTGCAGGATGGCCAGGAAAATAACTACAAGCTCAACGTGAAAGATTTGATCGCCTCTGGTGCGGCAACGAATCCGGATGTGGCCAAGAAGAAAGAGGAAGAGGAAAACAAATTCAAGGCCATGAAGGGTCATTTCGACGCTGGCGTGGCGTCCATGTCGAGCGCCGACAACTTGAAGACCCAATTGAAGGCTGCGCCAGCGGATCAGAAAGCTTCGTTGCAATCGCAACGAACCGCTGCCTGCCAGTCCGCTGCGGGAGAATTCAAGCAAGCCGAACAGGGCGTGGGCGAAAAAGACGTCAGCAACCACGCGATGATTCTGGGCAACCTGGGAGCGGCCAGCGAATGTGCAGGAAATTACGACGATGCGGTCGCCGCTTTCCAGAAGGCGTCCGACCTGAAGCCTAACGCCAATTATTACACCGGTCTCGCTACCAACCTTGCCAACGTGGGAGCGGCTACCACCGATGCGACGGCAGCAGCGGCCAAGTTCAATGACGCCAGCGCAGCGTGCGATAAAGGCGTGGCGCTCGATCCAGCAGCAGGCGCCACCTGTTGGAAGAATCTCGGCATCGTGCTAAGCAACAAAGGTCGGATGAAAGAAGCGGTAACACCGCTGCAAAAAGCGAGCCAAGCCAATCCCAAGGATCAACTTACCTGGTACATGCTGGGGAGCGCTCTCACCGCAACAATCGAGACCAAGGCAGAAGGCGACAAGATGACGTATAACATTCCGCCAGGAACCGGGGACGCGTATCAAAAGTGCATTGATCTGGGAGCGGACAATCCGGTAGGAAAGCAGTGCAAGGAAGCGCTGGACGGGCTGACCCCTATGAATGGAGGCCAGGACCTGTCAGTCGGCAAGAGGAAGAAAAAATAGGCCATTTTCCGGAGGGAAGGCGGCACTTTCAGCCAACTGCGTGCCGCCCCACTTTTTTCCACAGGATTCATTTTTGTGATGCTTTCTTTTCTCGATTCGCGATTCCAACAGTGCTATTCTCTCGCACATCATCCGAGATAAATGCGCAAAGCGTCGAGAGACCCTCAAGGGACCCGGTGCAGAAGTGGATTTGAGCCAACCTAGTACCGAACGCCGCCGCAGCCAACGCATCATCGAATCCCTTCCGCTCGCGGTGCGCGGCATTGATCTTCTGGGCCAGCCTTTCGAAGAACGCACCATCACGCTCGCGTTCAATCGGCACGGTTGCCGGTACACCTCCAAGCACCATCTGCCGCGAAACACCTGGGTCACGCTCGATTTGTCGCCAAGCGCGCCAGGCCAGCCCGCTCAAACAAGCACGATGGCTGGCCAGCGTGCGAACTTGCGTGCGCGTGTCGCCTGGGTCCAACGGCCGCATTCGATTCGTGATTTTTTTCAGATTGCCGTCGAACTCGAAAGTCCCGCAAATGTGTGGGGTCTCGATAATCCTCCGGCGGATTGGACCCAGGCAGAAAACGCAATTCATTCGCACCCGACCGAGCACTCGGAACAAGAGACCGCAGCAGAAAGCCACCCTGCTTCAATGGACACCCATATGACCCAGCCAAGTTTTGATTCATCCGCGTTCCCGTCTGAGCACGAATCCTCAGTCACGACCGACCCGGCGGAAGCGATCTCGGCGTCCGATAGCCCGCTTCTGCGCGAATTGCGCGCAGATCTGGACCGCCACGCCAAGGAATCGGTCGCGGCTGCGGCGGATCAGGCTCGCGAAGAGGTTCTACGAACTGTGGAAGAGACCGACCGCAAGAGGACTGCGAGCGCCGAAGAGTTATTCGCCCGGTGGAAAGCCGAGATCGAACAGATACAGTCAGGCGCGCGCGAGGAGTTTTTCTCGCAGGTATCCGCGAAGCAGGAACAAGCTCTCCGCGATCTGCACTCCGAATTCGAAGGAAAACTTGCCGAGGCGCGCGAATTGATGGGCCAGATCGGCGAACAGGCCGAAGCGCTGCGCTCGGAAAGTGGAGCGGCTCGCGAAGCGACGATGCAAGTGGCGCAGGCGCTGCTGCAATTCGAGGCCGTGGATGCGGCGCGCGCCGCGCGACTGGCGGAACCTTCCAAGGAAGAAACCGATGCCCGCGAGAACGCAGCAGCCAGGTGGCGCCAGCAGCTGGACGCGGAAATGGTTATCGCGCAGGGGCAGTGGAACGAACTCCTGCAATCATCACTGGACAGCAACTTGAGCCGGATGATCGAACAGCTAACGCAGCGCTCGCAAGAGGTCCTGCAGACGGCCGAACAGAGAATGACGGAGCGACTCGGCGAACTGCGGCAACCCTTCGCGCAAGCCGCCGCCGAGGCCCGCGACACGTTTGCGGGAATTCAATCTTCACTCGACCAGGAAGTGATGAAGGCGCGGGAATCGCTTGCTGCGGTTGAACTCGTAGCCCACCGCACGAAGGAATTGTCCACGCAATTGGAGGCTGCCAGTCACGACACTGTGAACGACCTTCATCGCCGGCTGGAAAAGATCCTTGACGCGCAGACAACGGAGATGAATCGCAGGGCGGAGAGCATTGCGGCGGGCATGTCGCAACGCGTCGCCCCGGGGCTCGATTCTCTGAGCCACCAGTTTCTACAGCGCCTGTCTACCGAGGCGGAGGCCAAGCTCGCGCCGCATCTCGAGCGTGTACCCGCGCTTCTGCATGAACTCTCGGCTCGCGAAGGCCAAGTGGAAGAAAGCTTGCGGCTCCATCGTGAGCGACTGCGCCAAGTCTCGGAGAAAAATCAGAAGGACGTTACCACGCAGATGGCGACGACGTTGGCAAGCGTGCAACAGGATTTCGAAGCGGCGCGCACCGAAGCGCTCGCGAAGTGGACGGCGGAACTGGATGCCAGCGGAGTGAGAGCGTCACATGCGGCCGCCGAATCCATCGGCCACACTTCCGAATGGCAGCAGCAAGAAGCGCAGTCGCGTCTGCAGGCTCAAGTCGAGCAGTCTCTGGTCACGGCCGGTGCCGGGCTGGAGCAGAAGGCCGCCGAAGCCGCGCATAAATTTGAGACGCAACTCGCCGAGCAATCCGACGCGCATCTGGCGCAGATCCGCTCGCAAGTGGAAAACACAGCCGCCGAAGTGACCGGGCGCGCGCGCACCGAACTCGATCGTGCCGCCGAAGCCACCGCCGCTTCCTTCGGACAGGTATTGCATGAGCTATCTGACCGCGAAAGCACCCAGTTTGCCGCGGATTCCAGTGCCAAGCGCCGCGAGCGCACCGAGGAATTCGATCGCTCCACGCAGGAGCTGCTCCACCAGCTGGAGGTGAATGCTTGGTCCTCGGTCGAACGCTTCCGCTCGCAGATGGCCTCAGAGTTGGAATCGAGCGCTGGCCAGGGCCGTGCGGCTTTGAGCGCGGAATTTGCCTCGTCACTGGAAGGCTACCGTGCGGAGCGCGACGCCCACCAGCAGGAATGGCTTGCCAATCTCGATCGGATAAGTGGCGACGCCGTGGGCAGGTTTCAGGACAAGCTGCAAAGCACGGCTGATTCGTGGGTGGTCGCTTCGGTGCGCCGCCTTAACGAACATGGACAAAACGGAATCGAGTCGCTGTTGCGTTCCGCGGATCAGGCGCTACGCGATTCCTGCTCCAAAGTTTTCGAAGGCTTGGCGGAAATGCTCCGCGAACGCGCGTCGAACGCCGCCGGTGCCGGCAACGTGGCAGGTTTCGCGATTCCCAATCGCGACACCTCGGAGAACTCCGGTCCACGCAACGAAGCGATCTAGGCTCGCCGGCAACAGACACGCGAGCAAGGCTCGGGCTTTGGCCGCTCACCGGTCGCTCAGGCTATGATTTGAATTCGTCTCCTTAACCCGAAATTCCTCGCGGCCATTTTTCAGCGAACAGCCGATTCGAATCGGGCGGACGCTTGCCTTGACATTCTACCGGAAGCGCCATAGCATCACCTAGAATGTCTACTAAAGACTCATTCTGCGATGCACGCCGGGGGAGAGCTAACCATGAAGCGCCGTAAGCGCATGCTGGAAGACCTCGAGCAAGATATTCGCGAACACGTCGACCGTGAGACCCAAGACAACATCGGGCGTGGTATGCGGCCAGAAGAAGCGCGCTACGCGGCACTGCGCAAGTTCGGCAACGTAAGGCGGATCCAGGAAGACACACGCGAGGTCTGGCGTTTCGTTTGGTTCGAGCAGCTGCTGCAAGACGTCCGGCATGGATTTCGGCTAATACGTAGGAGTCCCTTTTTTGCCCTCGCGGCGATCCTCACGCTGGCCTTGGGCATCGGTGCCAACACAGCAATCTTTACGGTCGTACATGCTGTCTTGCTACAACCGCTTCCCTATCCCAATTCGGGCCGCCTCGCCATCATCTGGTCTGGGCTCGGCGATGAGCACCGCGCGCCAGCTTCCGAATATGAACTTGTGCAACTCCGCGAGCGCTCTCACCTGTTTGACCAGATCGGCGGAATTTGGGTGCGCAATTCGATCGTTCCCGGCGAAGGCACACCTGAACAGGTTAAGCTCGGACAGGTCACAGATAATTTTCTCACGCTGCTCTGCCGCAAGCCCGCACTGGGGCGCCTTTTTGCAGCGCAGGATGTACAGGCAAACGCCCAGGACGTGCTGATCATTTCCTATGGGCTCTGGCAGCGTAGGTTCGGCGGCGATCCCGGCGTCATTGGCCGCGCCTTGCGGGTGGGCGACGGCTGGATAACTGTCGTCGGAGTGTTGCCTCAGGACTTTCGTCTGATTTTTCCCGAGGACTCGAGCGTACCGGCGAATGTTGATCTCTTCATGCCTCTTGGATTCGCCAACGCTCAGCCGGACGGCTCAAACTACCTGCGCACCATCGGGCGGCTAAGGTCTGCAGCCAACTTCACGCAAGCGCAATCGGAATTCGATGGAATTGCCGCGGAACTTCGGCGCACTGTGCCCGCTTTTGATGACCAGAAGTTTTCGCTACATGTGGAACCTTTGCAAGACGATGACGTGCGCAATGTGCGCCGCACCCTGCTGCTGCTCTTCGGCGGCGTAGGTTTTGTATTACTGATTGCTTGCGCCAATGTGGCCAACCTATTGCTTGCGCGTTCGAGCTATCGCGTGCGTGAAACTACGATTCGCCTCGCTATCGGTGCGCCACGCAGCCGCATCATCCGCCAATTTCTCACCGAAAGCGTCGTGCTCGGACTGTCTGGCGGAGTTGCAGCCATTGGCGTCGGATGGCTGGCGCTGAAGTGGCTGCTTGCGTTTCGGCCTCAATCCCTCTTGCGACTCGGTTCGATTCGGCTCGATCCTGCGGTGTTTGCGTACACCCTTTCGATCTCGATTCTTACGGGAATCGTTTTTGGCCTCGCGCCCGCGTTCACCGCAAGCCGCGTGGACCTGCTAAAGGCGCTTAAGAGCGGCGGACGCGTTGGCGGCGTCGCGAGCAAACTGCCTCGCACGGTGCTGATCGCTGCCGAAGTCGCACTCAGCTTCGTTCTGCTGGCAGGGACGGGTCTGTTGGTGCGCACGTTCCTTGCTGTTCTCAAGGTAAATCCCGGATTCCAGTCCGAGGGCGTACTCACCTTCACCACTTCTGCCGGCGACTATAATTTTGTGCACCAACTGCAGCAGAGACTGCTCACGATTCCTGGCGTGCAGTCCGCCTCACTGGTCTCTCACCTGCCGCTCGATGACAGCTACCCGAATTGGTATGACGCCTATTATCCCGAAGGCACTCCGCCGCCACAGCAATCCACCTTACAGGCCGATGACCGATCAATTCTGCCGGGCTATTTCCAAACGATTGGAGCGACGCTCATCGCAGGCCGCGACTTCACCGATGGAGACGATGCCGCGCATCAGCACGTCGCCATCATTGATGATGCACTAGCAAACCAAACCTGGCCCGGCCAGGATCCTCTGGGGCGCAGACTTAACATCTCCGATTCACCGAAAGGGCCTTATCAGTTCGAGCGAGATTGGGTGGTAGTCGTAGGCGTAGTAAAGCACGTGCAATATCACTCGCTGACGATTATGGTGCGGCCGCAAATCTACGTTCCCTTTCCGCTCGCTCCGCGCCCCGTATCGTTTGTGTTGCGCACCGCCGTGCCGCTCGCGGATTTGGCCGCGCCCATCCGCGAGGAAGTTTCCCGACTGGACAAAGGCGCGCCAGTTGCAAGGCTAATTGCCCTCAACGAGTTGGTGAATCAAGCGCGGGCGCAGAACCGCTTTGTGGCATCCCTTGCGGGCGCACTGGCAGGGGTCGCGCTTTTGCTTGCCTGCGTCGGCATCGCGGGCGTCACCGCGTTTTCAATCGCGCAACGCACCAGCGAAATCGGCGTCCGCATGGCGCTCGGCGCCACCTCAAAGCAAATTCTTCGGATGATCCTTGGTCAGAATCTCGCTCCAGTAATGGGCGGGCTTTTGGCGGGGCTGGTCTTGTCGTTCGCCCTTACGCCGCTGTTGCAATCGCTGCTGTTTGGCGTAAAGCCCGGCGATCCACTGACTTTTGGTTCAATCTCGGCCTTCTTGCTCTTGGTGGGAACGCTGGCCTGCTATCTGCCGGCCCTGCGCGCTACTCAAATCGAACCAAACACGGCGCTGCGCTATGAGTAACCAGCGCCCAGCGGCGACCGCGTAGTTCTACTTCTTACGGCTGGGATCGTCGTCTGGATTGACATAGTTGATTTGAAACGGAGCCTGGCCGTGGATCTGCACCACCACTTCTCCGCTGGCCATCCCGTAGTGATGCATGTCCGGATCGAGATAAGCAAAACTGCCCGCCGGGAACACTCCCATCTTGCTTTCGTCAAATCGATCGCCCATGCCGACTTTGAAAGTGCCGGACAGAACAGTGACGTTTTCGCGATAAGGATGCCAATGAGGTGGAACGCGGTAACCGTCAGGCATCTTGAGACGCACGGTGTAGTCCCCGCTGGAACCTGCTGGGTTCCCTTCGAGTACTGCAAGTTGCGCTCCGGGCGCCAGGAACGACGGCGCTGGACCGTAAGGAACGGCGTCCGGGGTGAATGCATTTTTTGCTGGCGAAGGGCTCTGCGCACGCATCGCAAAGACCAGAGTTACTCCGCACAACAGAACGACCAGTAAAGAACCAAAGTACATGTTCCGTTTCATAGTTCTGCCCTCCGTCGTCGAATTTCTCGAATGTATTGAGGCCCGAATATTCGTCTAACTATCGAGTGGTTTCAATTGAAACCGCATAACCATTCCATATCTCTCGTCTATCGTCGTAAATTACTCAATCTTAGGGGATAATGCCCGCAATAGATGCCATGCCTGGTGCTAATCGAGCAGTTGCTGAAATTGAGCTGGACCTAGGACGCTACGAACTGCGCCGCCGTGGACGACGGGTGAAGCTTGAGAAGAAGCCTATGGAGTTGTTGATCTTCCTTGTCGCTCGCAGAGAGCAGCTTGTTTCGCGCCAAGATATCGTCGCAAAGCTGTGGCGGTCGAATCTTTTCATCGACACCGAGCCCAGCGTCAACAACATCGTACGAAAAATCCGGGCCGCCTTAGGCGACGACTCAGCCAAACCGCGATTCCTGGAGACTGTGGTCGGTAAAGGGTATCGGTTCGTCGGCCCGGTGCGTGTGATTGATGCTCGTTTTCCGCAGCCCCAGATCGAACCAGGCGCGGCAAGAGAGAAGGATGCACAGCCTGCACCGGCGCGGACCGAACGACCCTCGCTCGCGATGCTGCCGCTGCTTGCTCACAGCAATATTCCAGACGACCAGGGTGTATGCCTCGGGTTTGCGGACGCACTGGTGTCGCGGCTGGGAAATCTGCAGGGCGTGGATGTGCTACCGACCTCAGCAATGCTGAATGTCCCAGTGGGGATGACAGCTTCAGATGCCGGCACGCGCCTCGGCGTCCGCTTTGTAGTCCATGGCGCCATTCAGGAATCCAAGGGACAATGGCGTCTTTCGCTCGAGATGTTCGACACGGGTTTGCAGTCTGTGGTCTTCACACGGAAATGCGATCTTGACCTCCATCGTCTATCCGAACTCGAAGATGAAATTGCCAAACGAATCGCCAGCGCATTGAACAGGCCGCTTCGTCCGCCGGCGGCGACGCGGCGCCCGCGGTACAGCACGGATCCCCTGGCTTATGCGGAATTCGCGCGCGGCTACCGGCTGAGCTCCTCGGGAGACCCGGTGCTTCTCGAAGAAGCGGCACAGCGGCTGAGCAACGCGGTGACGCGAGACCCGGGTTTCTCACTCGCGCATGCGACGCTGTCATTGGTTTCCGCGAATCTTCATTTCGAGTTCGACTCGACTCGCACCTGGTTGGAAAAGGCGGAGTTTCACTGCCGGCGTGCGCTGGAAGTAGATCCGGATTTGCCGGAAGGGCACGTCGCCAACGCTTTTCTGCTTTGGGGACCTTCCAAAAATTTCCAACACCTGGAAGCGATTGCCGAACTGCGGCGGGCGCTCGCGCTGCAGAACAATCTGCCTCATGCCTACAATCGCCTGGGCACGATTTTGGCGCACATCGGCCTGCTCGATCATGCGCGCGAAATGTATGAGAGAGGGCGAGCGTTCGATCCGAAAAACGCGCTCAGCCACAGCATTGTCCAGGTCTATATATGGAATGAAGAGTACGACCTTGCGCGGGAAGAGATTCAAGCGTGGCGCGCCGAGAATCCGAAGAATAAGTATCCAGTCTATTTTGCTCCGCAGTTAGCCATCATGATGCAGGATTGGAAGGAGGCGAATGCTCTGCTCGATGAAGCGGTCCAGCTCCTGCCCGAAGAACCGCTGATCGTCAGTTTACGTGGCGTCTATCATGCTTTGACCGGCAAGCCTGAACCTGCGCTCGACTGCCTGACTCGAGCCTGCAGCAGCGCGAAATCTTTCGGACATGCCCATCATACTTATTACCAGGTCGCGTCGATCCTTGCGCTGTTAGAGCGCCGTGAAGTGGCCTTCGAATGGCTTGAGCGGAGTGTCAGCACCGGATTTGCATGCTGGCCATTTTTCCTAAAAGATCATTGTCTCCGAAATTTGCATGGTCTTCCTGAATTTGAAGTCTTGGTGAGTTCTCTCCAGGCCAAGTACCCGGACCACCTGGGATTGCTCTTTCCACGGTGAGGTTGAAAAGGTGACAAAGAGCCGCCTGGAAGCTTTCAGCGATGGGGTTTTCGCGATCATTATCACCATCATGGTTCTGGACCTCAGGGTTCCGCACAGTACGAGCTTCGCGGCTCTGGGCGCTCTGCTGCCGGTGTTTCTCAGTTACGTCATGAGCTTCCTCTATGTCGGCGTCTACTGGAACAATCACCACCACCTTCTTCAAGCCGCTGAACGCGTCGACGGAAAAATCCTTTGGGCCAATTTGCACCTTCTTTTTTGGCTTTCGCTGACGCCCTTTACTACGGCGTGGCTCGGCGAAAACCGCATCGCGACCGGTACCGTGGCGATGTATGGAATCGTGCTGCTCTGTGCCGGAATCGCCTATTTCATTTTGACT
>Ga0210386_10002120_pt1 | contig 17275 bp, 21 predicted proteins | sample IncBWH32OmetaG_FD_160091 | JGI IMG/M metagenome (GOLD analysis project Ga0210386, IMG submission 160091) | Forest soil microbial communities from Barre Woods Harvard Forest LTER site, Petersham, Massachusetts, United States - Inc-BW-H-32-O ... | reverse complement strand
CTGGCGACGCAACTCGGCAACCATCGTGCCGGGGGCAACTTCAGTGCGGATGGCAAGCTCCATGTATTTGCTGACGATTGCCAAGTAGAGTGGATTGTCGCGCGCTATCTGCGGTATGCAGAGATAGAATTCGGGGCTGCTGGCGTCGGTGAGGGAGTCCTGGTGGATATCGTCAATGACTCCGATCACGGTTGCCGTGACGGGTTTTCTCCCAAATCGAAACTGCTTGCCGAGCGCGTCTCCCCCGCCGAGGTATCGATCAACAAATACGCGATTGACGACTGCTACCGGGATGCTGGAAGGCGGTGTCGCTTGAGTTGAAGAAACGGCCGCTGCGCATGCGTATGCCGAGCACATCCATCAATCCCGGTGAGGCGGCGCGGACGACGGCGGCGATATTGCCTTCGGTCCAATTGGTCTTGTAGACGAGGGTCAGCCACTCGACGGGGTGCTTTAGCGGCATGACTGTGGAGAGTGACGCGTCTTTGACTCCGGGGTATAGACGCACTGCATCGAGGAGGGGCTGCCAGGCCACGGTGCCGATGTTCTGATCCTTATAGAGATCGCCGGGCGCAGTCAGACTTGTGATCAGGAGGTGGTCGGTACGGAAGCCCAGCGGAACGTGGCGCAGAGCGTACATAGTGCGCATCATGAGGCCGGCGCCAGTAAGCAAGGCGATAGATAGGGCGACTTCGCTGACGAGGAGTACGGCGCGCGCCCGGTTGTGGCGGCGATCACCCGATTGGCTGCGGCCACTGTTCCTCAAGCCTGCTTCGGTTCCCGCCCATGCAGCGAGGAGCGCGGGCACGGTACCAAAGGCGACGGCTGTGAGGAGGGTGAGAACGACAAGGCCTGCAAAGATGGACCAGTCGAGCCGAACGTTTTGTGCCATCGGAAGCGCGGTGGTCAAAATGTGGCGGAATATGCGCAGGATGAGGGCGGCAATCCCCAGCCCACCGACTGCAGCAGCAGTGCTGAGCAAGAGCGACTCGGTGAGAAACTGCGCAATCATGCGGCGCCTGCCGGCTCCCAGCGCGGAGCGCACCGCTATCTCAGTGCGGCGCGCCGCAACACGCGCCAGAAGGAGGCCCGCCACGTTGCTGCAGGCGATCAGCCAGACGATGGCCACCGCAATCTCAAGGGCTAGAAGCGCGGGCCTAACCTGGCGCACCAGCTGATCGTGGAGGCTCACCAGGCGGAACTGGCTCGGAGCGTCACTCTTCGCAAATTGTGAATGCGCATGTGCCAGCGAACTCTCTAGCGCTTGGGGCGGAACGCCGGCATGCAAACGAACAATCGGATGCCAGGTCGCCCCATAGGGACCGTCGGGCTTTGAGGCCAGGGCAGTGCGCTCGATCGGGGCCCAGACTTCCGGGCGGATGTCACCCATGGGATAGCTGAATTGTCTGGGCATGACGCCGATGACGGTTTCTGGAGTTGGGCCGATGTGTACCGTTCTTCCCAATACGTTGCGATCGCCCGCGAAACTGCGCTGCCAGATGTCGTAACTCAATAGCACGACATTGGGATGGTCGGAGATCGCTTCGTCCGGCGTAAAGCTGCGTCCAATGATTGGCTCAACGCCCAGCACATTAAAGAGGTTGGGACTGGCTGTCACCGCGGAGATCATTTCCGCGCCGGCAGGAGCGTCGATGATGTTTACATAGTTCGAGGCAAATGCGACATCGGCAATGTTCGCGCTTGCCTGCTGTAATTGCGTGATCTCGGGGTAGGAGGCTGCGAAAGCCTCATCGCCCTTAGCGGTGCTTTCAACCACGTCAAACAGCTGGCCGTCGGCCCGAAACGGTAACGGTTTCATCAGAACGCCATAACTGATAGTGAAGATGGCCGTGACGGTGCCGATGCCGAGGGCAAGAACCAGTGTCGTGAAGATGGCATAGGCTGGTGCGCGCCGAAACTGTCGTACAGCGAAGCGCACATCTTCGCGAAAATTCTTGATTGATGCAACGATACGGCTCAAGGCCCCGACCTCCATTTTGATCTTAAGGGTGACGTTCTCTTGCTTTCGCTAGAACCCAGGCGCGCCACGGGGCAACGTCATCTCTCTTCGACTCCGTTCAAGCGGGCGCTCGATTTAAGCTGAGTATGTAGGGCAACACGACAGTTTTGGCGTCTGTTGCGAGAATCCTGCCTACCAGCATTCCTTCGTGCAGAATCAACTTGAGACTCAGCGTCTTGGCTCCGGTGCGTACCGCATCCCGGGATGCGATCAAAACGGTGCATGCTCCTTTGAAGCCCAAGGTGAGTTGCCAGTTAGGATCGATGTGCGAATGCGGCGGTGGGCCCCGCCGTGCCATCGCCCTTATCCTCAAGGTCCTTGGCTGCGATAAGACCTGAGTTCACCGTGAATACGTGAAGAACTTCGCCGTCCCATAGGACTTCTCCTTGAAGGTTCTTGACGAGTTGATGCACCTTGACGCGAACCTTGCCTCCGTGTCTTCTTCGGTGATTTCTAGCGGTTCGACATGGCCATCGAACTCGCCCCACTGTCGAATCCAATAGGCGCGGATCTCTTCCTTTCCGATCACTCTGCCGCCCTCCGAGGCCTTGAGCCAGCTCACGTCTTCGGTCATCAGTGCTAATGCACCGTCGATATCCCGCCGATTAAATGCGGAGTACGCCTGCTCAATAACGGTCTTTGTGTCTGCTATATAACCTCCTACTGCGGTTGGTGTATTCGGTGTTCGTATCCATCGTCATTCTGACCGAGTTCTTAACGCTGCCCTCGCCTGCTGCGGTCGACGACTGATCTGTGGCCTCATATTCTCGGTTCCTATTGCTGCACGGGCGGCGGCTCTGAAGAGTAAATGATGGAGGCAATCCGCCAGCCATCAGGCGCTTTGACCAGTTGCCAGGTCTCGCTACCGCGATTGTTGGCCTTCCCGTCGACATTGAAAACGAAATCGAAATAAACGGCTGCGATCGTGCCATCCGTGTGAATCACGACATTGCTGTGTTCCGGCTCGAAGCTTTTTGTTGTCGTGGAGACCAACTTCGCGAACTCTAGATAGTTGCTGATGCGGACTTTCTGGGCACCCGGCGACTTTGATTGCGCGCGAGCGTACGCGGAGTCTGTCAGGACGTTCAGCCAGAGATTGGCATCGGGCAGGAACAGGGCAGCGAGCGCGTTCCCATCATGAGCGAGGATCGCGGCATGATACTGCTTCATCACCTGCTCTATCGCAGTCTCGTCCGCGCGGTGATCGCTGGCGGACAGGGTTTGAGCTGCCGAAGGCGCCGGCGTTTGGGCGGAGAGCGCTACAGGCAAAAGAGCAAATGCAAAGACTGCGAGTTTGTTCAACTTCAGCATGATTTGTCCTCAATTCGTAAGAGATGAAGTGATTTCAAGTTGACGCACCATCGGCGCACTCAAGCCCCAGGCGCAAAGCCCAAATGCATACAATCCAGCTTTTTGGCTTCAATTCCCATCTTCATCACTGTCCCCGTTGGTTCTGCGGTACGATTGCCGCTTCTCTTTGGCGTTGCTAAAGCACTCAGAAAGGAACGAGCCGATCTGCTCAAGTGCCTGCTTCGAGGCGCTCAGCTGGCCCACTGATCCCGGGAAGCCGTGGACCATGCCTTCCCAGACATCGAGTTGTGCATCCACTCCGGCCGCTAGAGCCCGCTCGACAAAACGGACCGAGTCATCGAGCAGCACTTCGTCGTCACCGACATGGATACGAATCGGCGGAAGGCCGGTCAAATCTGCGCGCAGGGGTGAGGCAGCAGGATCATTGGGATCGGCTCCATTCAGATAAGAGCGCACCAGTTCCGCTGCCTGGGACTGGACAAAGTAAGGATCCGCCGCCGCGCGCGTCGTCCAGCTTGCTCCAGAGAGCGAAAGGTCCGTCACGGGGGACAGCGCAACTCCGGCGACGGGAACCACGTGATTGTTGACCTGGGAGGCCTTCAACGCGAGAAGGAGCCCGAGGGCCAAGGTCCCACCTGCGGAGTCGCCGGTTACAGCGATCTTCCTGTAGCCAAGTTCGACTAGGCCGGCATAGCAGGCGCGCACGTCCTCTGCTGCTGAGGGGAATGGACTCTCGGGGGCGAGACGATAATCAGGCGAGAATGCAAATGCGCCGGCACGAGTTGCGAGGTGCCCGCCTAGATTGCGAAATGCTTTCGCCGAGCCCCAGTTGAACCACCGCCATGAACGTGGAGGATCACTGCGTCCGTCTGCGCGCCCTCCGGTTTCGACCACCAGCCCGGAATACCGCCCACTGTGCCGGCTTCAAACGTTACGCCTTCAGGAACCGCGACGTGCTCCATAATGGCGTCGAAAGGCGCGCGCGCAGCAGTTCCGCGCAACTGTCCTTTGTGGGGTTCGACGATGGCACGCAAGCTGGCCATCGCGATCTTGTCGGTCTCGTTGATGGGATGAAACACGGTTGCGCTCTGTTGCGCAAGGTGGCGGTCGTCAAAAGTTGCAGGCATCGGATTTCTCCTCTAAGCACGCCCTCGGGCAGCTCGTTTTGCTTTCGCGGTTAAGTTTGCGAAGACAGTGCGCTCTGAATAGGGCTCTGCCCCTGTCCTTCGAGAGCCCTTTCAGCAAAGAGCGGATGAGTCGCCAACGGAGTTACCTCGACCGTAATCAGCGGCCAGATGGGCAGGCTCTGCAATGCTTGAGCTAGCTCATCGGCATCGCGCGCCGACCAGATACCGACGTTGGCTTTCTGGCCGGGCAGACGCCAGACCTTCCGCAGGGTACCGTCAGCGTGCAACTCCCGGCCTCGCATGCTTTCGCGCTCGACGAGTTCTTTTCGCTCTCGATCCGGGAGTTGATAAACAGCGCTCGTATCCATTCGCACCAGGAAATCCATTCGCGTACCTCTTCTTCACTCACGCTATTCCGACCAGCGGCTTAGTTTGCAGCCCACTCCTTTGCCAGTTCTTCAGCGAAGCTCGAGTATGTTCTCGGCTGGTGCCCGAGCAAGGCGGCAAATTGCTCCGCCTGTACTTCCGTATTGCTGAATCCACGCTCAACGAATCCCTGGAACATGACTCGAAGATCCCAGGCCAGCCAACTCGGAGTTCCCTTTTTTCTCAGCTCCACCTCAAAAGCATCGAAATCCGCGTGTCCCCCGTACGAGACTTGTTTGCCGAGCAATCTTGACCATGTCGCCGCCGCCTCGGGTCCCGTGAGCATCTCTGACGACACCAGGTCGTACGTCTTTCCGTTGTGACCCTCTTCCGTCAGCGATATGGCGGCCGCTTCCGCAAGGTCGCGAAGATCCACCACAGCCAGACCTTGGTTCCCCGCAGGAATCGGATATACGCCAAGCCCGGTCAGATCAAGCTTGAATGAGCGCTCATTTTGAGCGAAGTACGCCGGACGCAAAATTGTGTAAGACATGCCGCCTGCGCGAATCGCCTCCTCGACAGCATTCTTGTTGGCGAAATGCGGCACTTCGAGAAACTGATCGGCCTTGTAGACTGAGACAAACGTCACGTGCTTCAGACCAGCCTTCTTTGCCAGTCCATACGCGGTAACAGCGTGCGTCAACTCGACCGGGACACCCTCTCTGCCGATAAGCAGGAACAATTTATCGGCGCCCTTCATCGCTTCCGCTACTGAGACCGGATCGCCCAGATCGCCGATAGCGACCTCCACCGCGTCCGGAAACAAACCCGCTTGCGGCTGTTTGCGGGTGAATATCCGCACGCCTGCACCTCGCTCAAGAAGAGCCTTGACTACCTCATTTCCCACCCTGCCCGTTGCACCTGTAACAAGAACCTTCATTGTTTTCTCCTTTTGCGACTCATGCCGCCGCTGAATTGATGCCAACCAAAGTTGTCTTCACGTCTCACACCTGGCCAACGCCGCCATCTGCCATCAGATCCGCGCCCGTCATATAAGAGCTCTGGTCAGACCCGAGATAGACAGCCGCATTCGCGATTTCAACCGCCTCCGCAAGACGGCCAATCGGGATCATGCTGAGGTACGTGTCCACCACTGACTCGCGCTTTCCCAATCCTGCCGATTGAGAATCAAGCATTGGAGTGTCAGTCACGCCGGGGCTGAGCGTGTTCACCCGGATGCCACGACCCTTGAACTCCGCGGCCCAGGTTCGCGCGTAGGAACGCAAGGCCGCTTTCGTCGCCGCGTATGCGGTGTGTCCTGGAATCCCCATCACATGCATTGCCGAGCTGACCAGAATGATCGATCCTGCGCCGCTCATCAGCGGCAGTAACTTCTGTACGAGGAACACGGGAGCCTTCGCGTTGAGATTGAATACCTTGTCGAAGTGCGCGGGCGTGAGACTGTCTACCGAGCCCTGCTCCGTCATACCGGCGTTCGATACGACGATGTCGACGACACCTTTTTCGCCCTTGATCACCGCCACGATGCGGTCTATGGCTTCGAGCCTGGAAAGATCTCCCGCGATGGCTGTGACGTTCTTGCCAATCACTGATACGGCCTTATCCAGTTCTGCTTGCCTGCGCGCTGTGATGAAGACGTACGCGCCTTCTTCGACGAACCGCTTTGCCGTTGCCAGGCCAATTCCACTATTGCCGCCGGTGATGACAGCCACCTTGCCTTCCAGTGCACCCATAATCTCCTCCTTTTTGCGATTGCGGCCTTTCGGCCCCTTGCATTCTGGAACGATCGTTACACAGTCCCGAACAATCGTTACAGATGTAGCGAGACCAGCATCGGATTCTGGAATTCCGAATGTAATATTGAGAAAAGCTTATGAAGACCTCATTTAAGGCCGGCAGACCCACCGGATTCGATACAGACCGCGCCCTGGATATGGCAATGCGCCTCTTCTGGGAGAGGGGCTATGAAGGTACATCCATGGCTGACTTGTCTCAGAAGATGGGAATCCATCCGTCCAGCATTTACGCCGCATTCGGCGACAAGCAGGATCTTTTCGCGCTGGCCGCCAAACGGTACGCTGACGTCCCGGCGCAGTATATGGCGAGGGCACTCGAACAGCGCACGTTCAGGGATTTCATTCTTGCTGCATTCGACAATACGGTTGAGTTCCTCGGTTCAAAAGAGCATCCTTTGAGTTGCTTCACGCTCACTGCCGCCATCTCCTGCGGTGCCGATACAGAACCTGCGAAAATCCTGATGAAAGAAATGCGCCTGCAAAACGAGGCCGCCATTAAGGCCCGTCTGCTCAGAGCGCGAAAAGCTGGCGAGTTTCCGAAAGAAGAGAATGTGGATGACTTCACAAGATACCTCTCTTCGCTTCTCAGCGGTCTCGCCGTTCAGGCCACAAATGGAGCAACGAGGGCCGAACTGAAGCGCACCGCAGCGGTTGCCCTCAGACACCTGGGCGTCGATAGGTGAGCTTAAGAGCCGCTCGGCAAGTCTCGTAATTCCTGATCCCGCGGGGAAGATGGACCGTCCTGAGGAAATTGCGACGGCCGCGCTGTTTCTCGCATCACACGATGCGAGCTTCGTGAATGGGGTGGAGTTGTCTGTCGACGGCGGCTTCTCGGCCATCTGAAGGAGTTTTGAGATGAGAGTTTTGGTAGCGGGAGCGACTGGTGCTATCGGACGCCCATTGATTCAAGGTCTGAAACAACACGGGCACAGTGTGTTCTGTCTCGTGCGTTCGGCAGAATCGGCCCGCATTGTGACTGAGACGAGGCTTTGACCGGCGATGCGCTCGATGCGGCCTCGGTCCACGCCGCGATTGCGCGAGGGCGTCCGGATGCCGTCATCAATGAGCTGACCTCACTGCCCCGGCATTACACTCCGGATGAGATGAAGACTGCGGCGGAACGCGACAGTAGGGTCCGCAGGGAAGGAAACGTCAACCTTCTTGCAGGCATGCGCGGGAACGGTGTGCGCCGCTACGTCCTGCAGTCTTCGGGATTCTGGTATGCCCCCGGCCCGGGGTTGGCTGACGAATCGGCGCCCCTGGCTGTTGATGCTTCACCAGGCGTCGCTGCCGGCGTTCGGACCTATCTCGAACTGGAATCGACGGCCTTTCAGGCATCGGGAATCGACTCCGTTGCGATGCGTTACGGATTCTTTTACGGACCGGGCACCTGGTACACGAAGGCCGATGACATGGGCGAGCAGGTGCGCCAGCAACAGGTGCCGATCGTCGGCGCCGGCCAGGGCGTTTGGAGTTTCGTCCATATCGAGGACGCTGCATCCGCTACGGTCGCGGCGCTGGAATGCGCTCCGGGCGCCTACAACATCGTTGACGACAACCCAAGCCAGCAGCGCGAATGGCTATCAGCGTTCGCAAGTTTTGCGGAGCGCCGGAACCGCTTCAAATCACCGAACAGGAAGCCCAGGCGACTTCCGGAGCCGACAGCGTCTATTACGCGACGCGCCTTCGCGGCGCCTCGAACGAGAAGGCCCGACACGAACTCAATTTCAGTCCGCGTCCGCTCGAATGGCTCTGAGCACGAGCGGCTCCAGCGCAATATGGATAAGGCACTGATGAAAGTTCGATGAGCAAGAACACAACACGGATTGAAGCCTCGGCGTCCACGAGAAAGGGCGGATCTCGGTGAGCACATAAGCACCAAACAGCGTTTCCAGCCGTCGGAGTTCTGGAAACGTGCTTTGCCCAGCTCTCGCCATTGGAGGTTTGGCTACCCAAAAAGTTAATGGACGACTTGTATGCTTTAGGGCTTCGGATAAGTGACAGGCCAGCCTCTCGTTGGGCCTCCGCGACGTGCTCGCCGGGCGTGTCCTTCATATCGACCACCTGTTTGCGGGCATGCAGCGTCTCAATACATACGAAGCAAAGACAAATGCCATCACGAAAATCGGATCAAATTTATCCCAGGTACTGCCACCGCCATTCAGCTGTGAATAGAACGCGAGTGACAGATTGATCACGAGACCCGCATATACCCACCCAGTCAATCGAGGCACATTGGGAATCAGAAGGCCCACGCCACCGAGGATGTGGGTCACGCCAATCAAAGGGATAATATAGAGCGGATATCCGAGCTGCTGATTGGCGATTCTCCATTCGCCGGGATCATGAATCAGATATAGCCTTCCGAAGTACATCCAGACGAAGGAGACAAGGGCGGTTATTACCATCGCCGCTATTTGAGTTGCTCGACCTGTCCTTGCGGGTTTACCTGTTGTGTGTTGAGTCGTCATATCAAGAGCGATCCTCCTCGGGCGGTTCCAATGGTTTGAAGCGTTCTGCAAAAAATCGGTGAGAGTGACCTCGTCAACAAGCATCGCCCTCAATCAAGTCCACTCGCGGCAGATTGCGCTCGCCTTCGAGCGAACCATGACTACGACGGAACCGGACGATCAGCCGACCGGTTCCGCCCATTGCGGGGACAACAAGGGCTTCCATGTTTGACCTCGATCTTTCATGACGTCAGCGCCGCGTTTCCCACGGCTGCTTCACTTTGCCCCGGACGTACGCCTCAATGGCGTTCTGTGCTGCCGCAAACACATCGCGTGCGGACGTCGTACCCGCTACGTGCTCCGTACCCGCGATTCCGAGGTCCATCCATCCCGCGTTCACGCTCTCAAACATCTCTTCGGCAGGTCCAGTGTGGCCCTTCGGGATGCCGAATTGTTGAAACGCTTCCGCCCATCCTGCACGCGGAACTGCAAATGCTTTTACGTCGAGTTTCAGAACTTGACCCAACTGTCCGGCCACTTCATCCGCGCTTACCATCGAACCCAACTCGATGACGCGATGCCCTGCCCATGCCGGCCCAGTCAGAAGGGTCGCCGCCTCTGCGCCGATGTCGTCTGAAGCAACCATTGTCGATTTCCGGTTTGTCGGATTGTAGAAGACCGGCAGTGTTCCGCCCTGGGCAGCCTGCAGGCCATAAAGAAAGTTTTCGAAAAAGCCGCCTGCACGCACAAATGCGACCGGAGATGGCAGGCTGCGAAGACCCTGCTCCAGGAGTGATAAGGCCGTGACATTCCCCACCCCATTTGCTCTATGCGCGCCCATCGACGAGAGCGCTACCACCCGCGGGGGTTTCACTTTGCTGAGCGCCTCAACATAGTTTGCAATCACGCCCTTAGCTTCTCTGTAATCAGGCGAGGGCGCCCACACAGTCGGCAACATAACAAACACGCCCTCAACACCTTTCAGCGCTGTCGCTATCGCTGTCGCATCGTTCCAGTCTCCATCCACCAGCTCCACGCCCTGATCTGCCCACTGCACTGCTTTCGCGCGATTGCGCACAAGTGCTCGCACCTGTTTGCCTTGCTTCAACAGATGGCGCGCGGTGGCGCCGCCAACTTTTCCCGTAATGCCCATGACTAAAAACATGCTCGTTTTCTCCTTTTGCTCGTATTTTGGCCGCTCATCCAAATGCGCGACCTGACCATTAGAAGCTAAGAACAACCAAAGGTCGCAAAATAACCAATGGTTATTAACCATTGGTCGTAAATGAACGAGCGGTCGCAAATATCGTCAAAAGGAGCTACGCTATTAAAGTGACATCCAAATCGCCAAGTCGCCGGGCAGAGCGGAAGGAAAGACTCCGGGGAGAAATCCTTTCTGCTGCCAGCAAAATGTTTGCCGATCGCGGCTACGAAGCCGTGACGCTCCGCGAGATCGCTCAAGAGATCGGCTATACCCACGCAGTGATTTATCAGCATTTCCCCGACAAATGGCATATTCTTGCCGAGTTGAGCAGCAAAACGATCGGGTTGCTGATTCAGGACTTCGACGCAATTGCCGCTCAATATCCTGTACCGAAAGAGCGTCTTTTTGCCACTTCCCGCGGCTTGATTCAGTTCTGCACCGCGCATCCACAGCAGTTCCGCAACGTCTTCTTCGGCCCGGAGAGCCGCAATGGCATCCGCGCCGGACAATATATCGACGACATCGGCAAGCCTTTGTTCCAACGTTTCGTACAGCTCTTCTTCGAGGTTGCCAAGGTTGAAAGATTGCCCGGTAAGGATGACCTGGTTGTAGCCCACACCTGGTGGTACACGATCTTCGGCCTCGCCACGCTGATGGTCATCCAGGGCGTTGTGCCTGACCGGCCTGACCAGACTCTAGTCGTCGAGCAAACCATCGCCACCCTTTGGGCGGGCGTCCAGGCTGTTCCGCGATTGCCGAAAAGCGCAATCACTAAGCAATCCGGACGATCCAGCACCTCAAAGCACTAACAGCTTCTGCCTACTTAGGACTCGTTAAAGGTACACTGTCGCCGCAAAGCAACAATCTGATTGAAACCCCAGGTCGATTCCCTTCCCCGCGTCTGTCGAAGATCATTGATCTTCCTGCAGCCGTGGGCGGAGGCAATCATGCAAACCGGAAGCATCATTCGAAGAGCTCGCAAGAGGCATTCGGACATTTGGCAGTTTCGCTGGTGGGAGAGGTCACCTGAAGGCAACAAAGTCTACAGACGAAGATTGATCGGAACAACGGACCAGATTCCAGACCTCGAAGCCGCTCGCAAAGCGGCACGCCTGGGATTCAGGATCGGTACCGAGTCGGGCCGACCGCCGATGCACCTTTTGATATTGGATCTGACCTATCGGCCCCCTCTATCAGGCCTCCGCACTTGCGTTTGCAGATGCGGTCTTGCTGGCAAGCCCTTTACGAAGCAAGTCTGCCAGTAGCTTGCGCGCAAGAGAAGCGGGCACGATGGCGTTCATGATGCGGTTCAGCCGGCCTGGAACGACTCTGGAGCGGTTTTTGAGCAGACCGCTGAGGCCTTCAGATACGCACTGCTCGACGGTCATCGGTTTCATCGGCATGGTTTTCGGATTGAGGCCGAACTTGTCGATCACCGCTGTGTTCGTAACGCCGGCTGCCAGCACAGTGACGTAGACACCTAGAGGTTTGAACTCATAGTGAAGCGCTTCGCCGAGGCTGTGTACATATGCCTTCGCGCCTCCGTCGTTCGCCATGCAGGGAATGCCGCTTTCCGCACCCAGTGCCCCCACGAGGATGATTCCGCCCCGGCGCCGCTCGCCGAGTTTCTGACCGAAATGGTGTGTGATGTCCAGATGCGCCATCGTATTGAGCCGCAAAGTTGCCTGAAGCAACTGCCGATCATGCTTCAAGAACTCGCCGGGATTTCCGGTGCCGGCGTTGGAGACGACGAGGCCGATGTCTAGATCGTACGTAGCGTCGTCGAGTCTCTCTATAAATCCCTCTTGTGAGAGGTCCATAGCCAACGCGCGGTACTGAACATCAAACTCCTGTGAGATGGCGCGTCCCAGTTCGGCAAGCAATGCGTCTCGCCTGGCCACGAGCACTACGTTAATGCCCGACGCCGCGATTTGCCGCGCAAATTCCTTGCCTATTCCAGACGAGGCACCCGTGACAACCGCCCAGGGACCGAACCTCTTCTTATCGAGTGCTGCACTCATCTTTTTGCTCCGTTCTGCCTGCTGCGGGCTTGTTCTGTAATAAATTATTTGGCAGCCAATGGGCCGTCCACTACTAGCCAGTCAACTGACTTACGCTGCATCGAAACAGGCCTATTCATCTGTCGACCCGGATTCTTGTGATGTTGCTGGGCGGTCTTCGAATAGACGCTGGCTAAGCTCACTCAACTTTGTATACGCGACCGGTTTGCGCCCCCAAGATAGCGCGTTTGTAGGCTTGTCCAACTTTCCATCCTTCGACCGGAATCATGCCCACGAAGAACTGGGCAAATTGAGATTCGGATTCTTTTAGCATCGTGGGACTCACCACGTTGATACGCAGTCCCTTAGGAAGTTCAATTGCGGCAGCCCGAACAAAAGCTTCCAACGCGCCCGAGACGGTTGAAGCCGCGACGCCGGCGAAGATCGGGTCGTCATTGAGAATGCCCGAAACTAAAGTGAAGGAGCCTCTTTCTTTGATGAAAGGGATCGCCTCCTGAACCAGATTGATCTGACCCATGAGTTTGCTTCCCAGCGAGAACTGCCACTTTTCAGCGGTGAGTTCCGAAAGCGGAGCAAATGCGACTTGGCCTGCCGCAATGGCCACGGCATCAAACGAGCCGATGGCTTGATAAAGCTTCCTGACACTTTCGCGGTTCTCGATCTCGACTTGAAATTCGCCAGATTTGTGACCGACCTTGACTATCTCATGACCAGCACCCGCCAATGCCCTTTGAACTAGTTCGCCGATCTTTCCGTTTGCGCCAATCAATATGATTTTCATCAAAACTCCATTCTTGCCTGCTTAGGGCTCGTTGTGTCATTCGATCACTTCGCTACTCTGATTTGTGTCAGTTGACTAACTCATTTTCAAGGGCAGTCTATGAGACTCTCTCAGGCTTGGCCGCGTGGACCTGCGGCTTCTGGCCGCCTGGCGTCTTACAGGCTTCGAATTAATTCTGTGTTCTGAGCATACGATCGACCGATCGGCTCATCTGTTTCAAAATAAATCCGGGCGCGACGCGATTCATGATTTTGAGCTGATTCGCCTGACCTGGACGAATTTCAAATCGATCGGTTTGCATTCCGTTCACGGCGACTTTAACCATGTCTTCCACCTTCATGATAGAAACGCCTTTCATATCTTCGGAATCAAAGGCATCCAAGAGTTCGGTTTGTGTCGCCGGCGGTGCTAGCTCAAATACCTTCACTTTGGTGTTTTTCAGTTGCACACGAAGAGACTCGGTGAACGAATGCAGACCGGCCTTGGTGGCGCAATAAACCGGTGAAATGGGCAATGGGACAAATGCCAATCCCGATGAAACGTTCATGATTGCGGCGAGTGATTTTGTCTTCAAATGTGGCAAGAACTGTTTCACCATGCGAATCGGCCCGCTCAAATTGATTTCAATCTCTCGAGTGATGTCGTCGAGGCTTCCAGCTTTGTCGTGAACATTGATCTCACGCATGATGCCGGCGTTGTTGATCAAAATGTTGAGCTCAGGAAATTGTTTGGTGACCGTTTCGTAAAGAGTAGCGATCGCTTGCGGGTCGGAAACGTCGCTTCTAAAGGTGTGAACTTTTGGAAAAGCCGCTTTCACACGGTCCATCTTGGCTTGATCGCGCCCGGTGATAAGAATCGTGTTACCGAGTGCAGTGAGTTGCCTCGTGAGTTCGTAACCGATGCCGCTGCCGCCGCCGGTGATCAAAATCGTATCATTCGTGAGTTTCATAATTAAATGCCCCGCTCCAATCAAAAACGCCCAGCTTCCGGGCACTGCATACTCTATTCATCGGCCGGTGTCCATTAGCCCCCTGGTTGTGTTCCCTCGTCCGTCGCCCGACGGACACCTCTTGGGATTCGAGGCCTGATTTCCCCGAACGTTTCCACCACCTGCCCACGACCCAGAGCGCGATGGTGGTGCACGTTCCAGTTCACAGAGCGCGAACCCAATCGCGAAGGCGCCTCGTCTCCATTACCACCAGATCGGGCTCACGAGACCCGTGGGCCAGAACCGAGACTCCCTGCAATGCTGAGAGAAGATGGATAGCAAGTCCTCGTGAATCGCTTCCGTGTCCCTCAGCCCTAAACTGATCCTCCATCCAGGCAAGCAACTCTCCGAAGAGTGCCGCAGATTTTTCCGCGAGAGGCCCGCCTTCCTTGTGCAGCTCGGAGCAAAGCGTCCCAAAGGGACACCCTCCGCGTGCAAGCATATCCCGGTTCCCAAGCGTATTCTCGACACACGCCTGAAGGCGCTCTTTCGGGGAACCTTTACTGTCCCACTGTTCCCGCAGTGCCCGAAATTCCGACAAGTGTTGCTCCACAACGGCCTCGCCGATTTCATCTTTCGTTTTGAAGTAGTAGTACACGTTGCCGACCGGGACCTTGGCCGCCTCAGCGATATCGGCGATACTCGTTTCCCTGAACCCATATCGGTACGCCAACTTCACAGCCGTGCGAATCAGCCGCGTTCGCTTTTCCGATTTTGTCTTTGGCATAGTCCAGAACTCAGTAAGTCAGTTGACTAACTTGATTCTATACACGCTCATGTCGTAGTGTCAACTCTTGATCGTGGTTCATCGACCTGTTGGCGAAGCAGATCGTCCCCTTAACCATGAATTCGCTTATCGGAGCGTACCTCGAAGCTGTTTGAAACATCCCGCGAGCGAGAAAGTGCGACCGCGAGTGGTCATTCTCATCTGACTTAGTGCGCCATATTTCGCGTACAACGTTGGTGCAGGCCCGTCTGTATCGGCTTGGGATCAAACGAGGGCTCGTCATATCATCGAATGGGGTCTGGCGCTTAGTGGTCGAATCCTTGCCGTTCCTAAGTCGAGTCTTCAGAGCGTTTCGATACCGTGATTTCCGGATCATGTGGCTAGGAGCGTGCGTTTCCACCATTGGTACATTTGTGCAGCAGTTCGCACAAAGCTGGCTTGTCTACGATCTCACCAAAGATCCCTTTTACCTTGGCCTGGATCTCTTCCTGGGGCAACTGCCTATCATGCTCTTTTCTCTTGTCGGCGGTGTATTTGCTGACCGCTTCGACAGGAAGAGGTTGCTCCTCTTTTCGCAGTACATTCAAATGCTCTGCGCGTTTGTCTTGACGGCGTTGTTCGCCACCCATGCCGTAAGGGTTTGGCACATTCTGACGCTCTCTTTCGTTGTTGGCGTTGGGCAGTCCTTTGGCGGACCCGCCTATTCAGCGTTGTTGCCGAAGCTGGTGGAACCCGAGGATCTTGCCAATGCAATTTCTATGAACTCGATCCAGTTCAATATTTCGCGCATTGTCGGCCCGACTCTCGGCGGCCTGGCGTACACCCTCTTCGGGGCGACGTGGTGTTTCGCTCTGAACGGCATCTCCTACGTTGCTGTCATCATTTCTCTCATCGTGATCAACGTGCAATTCGTGGCCCCTAAGACTCAAAGCTCCGTTTTGAGCAGCATGAAGGAAGGGATCAGATTCATCCGGGATCGCGAAGGGCTGACTCCGCTTGTTGTGCTCGCATTTTGCACTACCCTGTTTGGATTTTCTTTGACCGGGTTTCTTCCAGTAATCGTTCGGACTATCTTTCACAGAGGCCCAGGGACTTACGAGCTCCTGCTGGTTTTCTCCGGCGCTGGATCGATCTGTGGAGCGCTCATGGTCGCGGCGATGGAGAAACTGAAGGGGCAAGGACGTCTCGCTGTGCTGGCCTTATTCGCCCTTGGGCTTGCAACGGCTGGATTTGCAGTCTCTAAGCGGCTTCCAGTTTCCTGTGTCCTTATTTTCGTTGCTGGCGCGGCTGTGATGGCGTCCGCTTCTCTTATGTTGTCACTCGTTCAACTCATTGTTGCTGACTCGATGCGAGGGAGGGTGATGAGCGTATATAACCTCGCCTTTCGCGCCGGAATGCCGTTAGGAGCTTTGATTCTTGGAAAGCTGATTCCCATCCTCGGCGTTTCAGCCGCTGTTGCAGGTTTCGGTTTATCTCTGGTTGGTGTCGCCGGCTACTTTCTGATCGTAATGACGAAAGTGCCCACCTTTCAACGGCATGTCAAATCGCGAGTGTGACCTGCCGGGTGATCGCCTCAGCTGTTACGTCCTCATTTTGCAAGGGTTGCCTGACCGAAGTGATACGAAACGTGGCTGGTGCGGCTCATCACGATGGCAAGCCGGTTCCGCGTGGGATCTTTGACAAAATCCCCATCGGAAACTGCCGTGTGCTTTTGCAACCAGTCTTCCAATGTGAACCCTTCCAAGGCCGTAGTGAGTTTGTTATTGACCTCGGACCACACTCTTCGAAGCTCGCTTGCCGAAAGTGGATCCGCGACTACTCTGTCCGGATTCGCGATATACGGCTTATCCAACTCAGGGTGAAGTCTATCCCCGAGGCCGAGCAGGGGAAACATGCGATCGTGCATGGCGGTCAGGTGACCGAGAAGATAGAAAACGCGGTTCCTCTCTGGAGCGACCTGTTGCTGAAGTTGCTCATCGCTCAGCTCAGATAGAGTCTTGCTGAAACGGTTAATAGCAAGCTTCCATGAGTTGAGAACTGTGTCTCCGATAATCTCTTCGTTTGTCATCTTGGTTTGCTCTTCCCTTCTTATGCGAAACACAGTCGCTTGTTTCTTGTGCGAAACACACTTACTTATTGCCCTCTACCGAAAGAGTACGAACGCCGAAATGCCAAGGGCGACTGCATCTTCAAGCAGAGCTGCTGGTAGATCACGCCCAAACGCCTTTGCCAATAGGCTCCTCGCCTTAGCTCCCCCCAATGTTCCTGCCACTGCTCCTATAATTCCCGCTAGCAGCCCGCTGATCATTCCATTGCCAGAAAGCCCGATCGCAAGACCGCTCAGTGCACTTGTCACGATTCTGGTGATGAACTGAGGAGGTATCAATCGGCTTGGAGTCTTCGGAAGCTTGTCGTTGATTAGCTCCGCAATCGCTATGAGGGTCAAGATGTACGGGGTGAACG
>Ga0210386_10002119_pt1 | contig 17281 bp, 15 predicted proteins | sample IncBWH32OmetaG_FD_160091 | JGI IMG/M metagenome (GOLD analysis project Ga0210386, IMG submission 160091) | Forest soil microbial communities from Barre Woods Harvard Forest LTER site, Petersham, Massachusetts, United States - Inc-BW-H-32-O ... | reverse complement strand
CCGTGTTCTCAGCGGGAATATCGACAATGTCGCAGGATCCCGAAGGCGCGCGCGCGTTCGTCGCCTATCTGGCGTCCGTCGAAACAGAGGGCGCAAAACGCCGTCATGGCATGGAGCCAGCGTGAAAGCGTACGGGTGACCTCTTCGTTTTGAGGCGCGAGGCGGGCCGCTCAAGGGGGCGCTCATTGCCCACACAGGAGCGCGCGCCTTCGCCCCGCGCAGAAGTCCCACCAGGGCGGGGCCCTTTGCTTCTCGGCGACGCGCAGAGGGATCGAAGGCTGGGGGTCGCCGGACGCGAGGACCAAGTATTTGTTGATGCCGTCGCGCAAAGCGTCGATTGGCTCGGCCGAAGCGTTCTTCCGCGTTGCGACCGGCTGGCGGGGGCGCCAGCAGAGCGGCTATGGTCGATGTCGACAATCCGGCATGGAATGGGCGCGCTCTCGTCGAAAGCGCGCAAACCGCTCGACGAGACGCTCGAGACCCTGGTCATCGCGCGTGACGGCGAAGGTCTCGCCGCTTGGCCGGATACAAATGTCCAGCCGATCCTTCGACACATCGATTCCAGCAAACACATCCACCTCCCGTCCTTGCACATGCGGGCTCGCGATGCGGCCCCGGCGACTGTTCGGGATGTTAGGATGGACGGATGGGGCGCCATGCTCGCGAACGGGCTCTTGTACCCCAGGAGCAAAACGACAACGCGATCGTTGGGAGATACAAGGAGCCCGAAGGGCGACGTGGCGATCCAGGAGTCGCCGAGGCGCCCAGAGCAAGGCGGGCGAAGCCGTTCGATATCGGGCCGGATTGACGGGTCGGCCGGCGGTGGGGGACCGGAAGGGCTGCCATGATCTGCGAGATATGCGTGGATTCTGTCGCCGGCGTCCGCGCGGCGAAGGATGCGGGGGCTCAGCGGGTCGAGCTCTGTGCCGACCTCTTGGAGGGCGGCGTTACGCCAAGCCTCGGGGCGATCCGTCAGGCGCGAAAAGTCCTCGGCATCGACCTCAACGTGATGATCAGACCGCGCGGCGGAGACTTCCTGTTCGATGACGATGAGTTCGCGGCTATGCGGGCGGACATCGAAGCCGCCAAGGTCGAGGGCGCCAACGGGGTCGTTATCGGCGTGTTAACGGCCGCAGGCGAAGTGGACATGGCCCGAACGCACGCGTTGGTTGCGCTTGCCCGGCCGCTTTCGGTGACGTTCCACCGCGCGTTCGACGTTGCGGCCGAGCCTTTCCGCGCGCTCGAGACGTTGATCGAGCTTGGCGTCGATCGCGTGCTGACGTCGGGCCAGGAGCCGAGTGTACTCGAAGGCCTGCCGCTCATTGTCGAGCTCATGAAGCGGGCCGGCGACCGCATCGTGATCATGCCGGGCGGCGGAATCACAGCGCGCAACGTTGAGCGGATCGTCGCCGCTGCGCGGCCGCCCGAAATCCATTTCGCCGCGCTCGAGCCGGTGCACAGCGCCATGCGGTTTCGCCGCGCGCATGTGTTCATGGGCGGGGAACTAAGGCCGCCCGAATATGACCGGCTCGAGTCTTCGGCGGCGACGATTGGCGCGATCGTAGCGAAGGCGTCGGGCCGGCGCTGAGCCCTTGCCCGAAAAAACGCAGGCGCGGCGATATCGAAATCGACGGGAGAGATCTCGCCAGCGAACATATTAAACATGTTCTTTAGTCGATTCAATGCGCGCAACCACGTGAGCCCCAATGACTCGGAAATGGCGCCGCAAAGCCTTGATAAGATGGATTTCGGACTCGGAAATGGCGTAGCGTCGCAGCCACGTTTCACTCGGTCGCGCTCACCAGAGCGTATAGCCGCCGTCGATCACGAAAGCGGCCCCGGTGACATAGCTCGAGGCCGGTGAAGCGAGATAGACCGCGAGGGGACCAATTTCTTGAGGGTCGCCGGCGCGGCCCATCGGAACCGCGCGCACGAACGTTTCAATCACTTGTGGATTTTTCTTCGCCCATTCCTGGTTCGGCTCGGTCATGAAGAGACCCGGGCAGATGGCGTTCACGGTCACGCCCCGCGGCGCCCAATCGGCGGCGGTTGCGCGCGTGAAATGTATGAGCGCCGCCTTCGCCGTTTCATAGTGGCGCCCGCCAATTCCTCGATTGGCGATCATGCCGCTGATCGAGGCGATGTTGATGACCCGCCCTTCGCCGCGCGCGAGCATCGCGCCGCCGATCATCTTCGTGCAGATGAAGCAATGGGTGAGATTGAGGTCGATGAATCGCTGCCAAGTTGCAAGGTCGGAGTCCTCGATCGCAATGTCGATGTTACGGCCGCCGACATTGTTGACGAGAATGTCGATCGGCGGCCCTTCGGCGAGCACCCGCCGGCAAAGATCCTCGCATGCTGTGGGTTCAGCAATATCGGCTGGGAAGGTCCAGGCTTTTCGACCGCGTTGCCGCACCTCGTTAGCGGTTCGGGCAAGCGCGTCAGGATCGCGCGCGACAAGCATGACGTCGGCGCCTGCGTCTGCGGCCGCGAGCGCAATCGCTCGGCCGAATCCCCGGCTGCCCCCGGTGACAAGAATGCATTTGCCGTCCAGCCGGAATTGGTCGAGCACCGTCATCTCGCAGACCCCTCTCGTTTTTGTCGCGCATTCCTTTTGGCCGATGGCGCCTGCGCGCAAAGCATCGAAGCCTCGCAACTGAGCACTTTGACTTATGCATCTTTCGGCGCCAACTAGGCGCGCCGCGGCGGCCTCTTTCCAACCGCCGGTCGAGCGACCGCCGCCGGCCAACCTTTGGGCGCGATTTTTGCGTAAGGCGCTAGGACCCGTAGGAACATTGGGAGGTCAGAAATGAGTGGACGCAACGAACAGGAATACATCTTTCAGGAGGCGGCGCGCCTTGAGCTGGCCCAAGGCGGCATCGACCGGCGGGAGTTCATCACGCGCAGCTTGGTTACCGGTCTTGGCTTGGCCGGTGTCGGAGCCGTCGCGAAGTCAGGCATCGGGCCGGCGTTCGCGGCCGACCGACCGCTGACCCCAACCTTCTACCAATGGATTCAAGACCTGCATCCCGGCATTCCCGCGGTGAACGCCAAATTCCCCGGCCTCAATTATCAAATCGCTCCGGTCGAGGGATTTGGCATCGAGCGCTTCGTCGCCGAGGCCAAGAATAAAGAAAGCACGTGGGACGTCTATGTCGGCCAGACGCCGTTCGTCGAAATGTCGGCCTTCATCAAAGCCGGCGTCATCGAGCCATGGGACAATTACATTCCGAAGGACGTGATCGACGACATCATCCCGTCGATTCGCGAGGAATGTTCCGTCGATGGCAAGCTCTATAGCTGGCCGTTCTTCCTCGATGTCATCGGCACGTCCTGGCATTCGGGCATCACGGGCAAGGCTGGCCTGCCCGACGCGGCGCCCGCGACGTGGGACGAGTTCCTCTCAAGCTCCAAGAAGATCGTGGATTCAAAGGCGGCGCCCTGGGGCGCGACTTTCGACGCCCATGGTTGGCGTTCTCTCGTGCCGGTTACGCACAGCATGAGCACGAAGGCCTATACGCCCGAAGGCTTGTTCGACTTCACCAGCGAACCCGCGATCGAGGCCTTGAAGCTGATGAAACAGATCATGGCCTATTCGAATCCCGACATTCTGCTCGAGGGCTCCTCCGATGCCGGCGTCAACTCGACCACGGACGAAGTCGCCTTCCAGGCGCAGCGCGTCGGCCTCTATTTCAAGTATTTCAACGCGCCGCTGCGCATGGCCGCGAGCTGGGACGATCCGAAGCTCCTGCATCTCGGCCCGTTGCCGAAGTTCACGAACGGCGACGGTTCGACCGTGTTCTGGACCACCGGCTGCGCACTGTTCAAGTATGGTCAGAACAAAGAGAAAGCCGCCGAGTACATCAAGGCGCTGACCTATGATCAGCAGATTTGGAAGGATTCGATCGTTGGCACGCCAGGCGTGCATCCTGGCCAGCTTCCGCCTTACAAGTCGATCTACGCAGGGTGGGATTCGAGCAAGCCCGACTGGATGCCGCCGTTCGTAGGCCTCGTGCGGAGCCAGCTCGATCGCGCCAAGGCGATCGACAACAACATCTTCGGGCTCCAGCAGTTCGTCATCGGCAAGCCGATCTGGGAGACCTACCTCAAGGGCGAGGAGTCCGACCCGAAGGTCGCGATGCAGAAGGTCACGGACGCGGTGCAGGCCGAAATCAAGAAGGGCTGATCGCATGGGCGCGCGGCGGCTTTAGGCCGCCCGCGTCCTCGCCCGCGGCGCACGGCGCAGTTGGGATGGGCTGGATTTGGTGAATGGCGCAGGCGATTGCGGATAGCGAAGTTGAACTCGCCGAGCGGCTCGCGGGCGGTCCTGTTCCTGTTCTGCGGAAGGGCATGGCGGAGTGGCTGTTCCTCGCCCCAGCCCTCGTATTCTTCATCGGCTATCAGGTCTGGCCGATCGTCCGCGTTCTGTGGTTGAGCTTCACCAATTTCCAACTTCTGTCGGACAAGCCGGCGCAATGGGTTGGGTTCGACAATTATGCGCAGGCGCTTCACGACCCGCTCATGTGGGCGAGCCTCGGGCGTGCGGCCCTGTTCACGATCATGTTCCTCCCCGGAACGATTATCCTCCCCTTGCTTCTCGCAATCTTCGTCGACCGGGTCGCGAACCAGCGTCTCGCCACACTTTACCGCGTGATCCTGCTCATTCCGGCGGTCGTTCCGAGCACCCTGATCTTTGTGCTGTGGAAGTGGATGTACAATTATCAGAGCGGACCGATCAATCATCTCCTGGTGAACGTGTTCGGGATCTTCACCATTCAAAATGCGCCGCAATGGCTCGGCGGCACGCCCCTCACGCTTCCGGCGATTGCAATCATGGAGGTCTGGTGGGGTCTTGGCTATCACACGATCTTCTTCATCGCTGGCCTCGCAGCCATCCCCAAGGACATGCCAGACGCGGCGCGCATCGACGGCGCAAACGAGTGGCAGGTGTTCTGGCACGTGACACGGCCGCAGCTCGCCCCGATCATGATGATCCTCGTCGTCCTGCGGTTCGGCTCGGCGATGGCGGTGATCGAGGAGTATCTTATCTTTGGCGGCTTCAACCGCGCCTCGCCAACCTACACCTGGACCATTTTTATGTACGACCAGGCCTTCAAGACCGGGCTTTGGCGCCAGGGTTATGCAGCCGCCATCGGCATGATCGGCGCCGTCGCCATGATGATTGTCATGGCTGGGCTCATCTGGATTTTCCGCCCTAAAGGCTGACAATGACGCTCGAAGCAGATCGCGCTGATATCGGCGAACTCAGAGATGCGGGTGCCTCCTCTGCGGGCGGCGCCGCCCTTCGCCATGTCGTGATAAACCTATTCAATCTCGCCATCTTGCTGCCGCTTGCCTGGGTCCTGCTCCTGTCGGTGAAGTCGCTGCCCGACGCGGCGCGCGGCGATTTCTGGCCGAAGCATTTCGATTTCACCCACTATAGCTTCGTCTTTCAGCACATCGCGACGCTGCCGGTGAATCTGTTCAACAGCATCTATGTCACGGCGGCGACCGTTCTCATCACGACGGTCTGCGCCGTGCTTGCGGGCTACGCGCTGGTGCATATCAAGCCGTTCGGCTCAGCGCTGGTTGTGACGGCGCTGCTCATTTCTCTCTATTTTCCCGTGCGTGTCGTCTCGATCATCAGCATTTACGAAACGCAGCATTGGCTTGGGCTCATCAACCGCACGAGCGGCCTCATATTGCCCTATGTCACGTTGCAACTGGCGATCAGCATCCTGATCATGCGCAGCATGTTTCAACTCGTGCCGCACGAAATGTTCGAATCAGCAAGAGTCGACGGCGCCGGCCATTGGCGGGCGCTGTGGGAAATCGGCCTGCCGATGGTGCGGAATGGGCTGGTCGTGATTTTCATCGTCAATTTTGTCGCGGCGTGGGGCGAATATCTCTTTTGTCTGACGCTTATCGATGACGAGGCCAAACGCACGATGCCGGTGGTTCTAGCCGCCGCGCAAGGCGGCCAAGGCCAATGGGCCTGGCCGAACCTCGCGGCGGTCTACGTAATCGTCGTGACGCCGGGCATCATCGCGTTTACGCTGGCGCAGAGGATGTTCTTCAAGGGCCTTATGGAAGGGGCGTTGAAGGGGTGACAGCCGCGCGGGCATCGTATGACATTCGAAGATAAGGTCGTCGCAATTACCGGCGCTGCAGGGGGCGTCGGGCGGAGCCTCTGCCGCTACTTTATCGATCAGGGCGCCAAGGTCGGCGCCATCGATAAGAAGGCGAGCGTAGAAAGCCTTGCCTCCGACCTGAAGGCGGCCCCCAAGACGTTCGCTTCCGCCGTCGCCGATATCAGCGAACCTCATGAGGTCGAGCGCGCGTTCGCGTCGCTGACCGGCGCGTTGGGGCCAGTCGACGTTCTCGTCAACAATGCCGGCGGCTCGGCCCATAGAACTTTTGCCCGCACCGATCCCGCCGGATGGCGGCAGGATATCAAGGTCAACCTGGACAGCGCCTATTACTGCACTCAGGCCGTAATCCCTGGCATGCTAGCCAAGCATTCTGGCGTCATCATCAATATCGGTTCGGTCAACGGGCTCAGCGCGCTTGGCGATCCAGCCTACAGCGCCGCCAAGGCGGCGATGATCTCGCTGACCCGCTCGTTGGCTCAGGAATATGGCCCGTACGGCGTTCGCGCCAATATCGTGTTGCCAGGCACCGTGCGCACACCACTCTGGGAGAAGCGCGCCGCCAAGGATCCCAAGGTCCTGGAAACACTCCGGCGCTGGTACCCTCTTGGGCGCGTCGTCGAGCCTGTCGATATTGCGAAAGCCGTCGGTTTCCTGGCCTCCGACGCTGCTTCGGCGATCACCGGCGTGGCCCTGCCAGTCGACTGTGGATTAACGTCCGGCAATATCGTCATGAGAGGTGAACTGACGCTCGAAGACTTATAAAGGGGGCGCCGTTCGGAAGGCAGATCACGACGCCATATCGCCACGCGCCAACTATGACTCCAGTGACGCCGACGGTTGCGATGTCGCTTCGCTTGACGCCCCTTGCCGCAAGCGCAGCCTTGCAGGTGCTGCAGACGGCCCGCCATGCGGCCTCCGGATCCATTTCCAACCACGCCTGTCGTGGTCGCGATAGGTCGGTACGGCCTGATGCGACGGCGATTTCACGGCCCCTCGCGTCGAAAACAGCAGCCTTCGTAACTGAGGTTTCAAGGTCGATGCCGAGAACAGGGCCTGCCGAAGGAGCCATGCGCCGCCGGCTTTCCCTCAGCGAATCGACTTCAAAGCGCCCCGACCGCGGTGCGAATCCAGTCGAGACGCGGAGCGGGAATGAGACCGTAGTTGTAGAAATTCAGTCCGTTTGCTCCGGCCTCGACGCAGGCGTTGACGCGGGCCGTCAAGCCGTCGGCGCCTCCGACCTCGCCATTGAACAGGCGAAAGCCCGCGCCAAGGAACTTTTCCGATCCGAGCGCCGCCCGACCTTCTTTGATCACTGCTGCGCCCTCCTCGGGTCCAAGCCCATAAACGCAGAGAATGGCGCCGTCGCAGATCTTGCCGATCTCCTTGAGATCGCAACCGCCGAGCCACCCTTCCGCGAGATTGATCAGGACGACGCGGCTTGAAGGGTGCGCGCGCGCCTTGATCTCAGCGATGAGGCTGGTCACCGGTTCGCTGCGCCACAGGAGATAGTCGCGAACCGCGGGGAATGGCCGGAAAGTGTCGATGCGGCGAGCCGGAAAATCAGGGAAGCGCGGTTTCGGCGCTTCCCGCTCGCACGCCTCGATGATCCATTGCGCGACAATGCGGCGCGCGGCTTCGGCGTTGACGCCGGCCTTTGTGGCGCGGGCCAGACAGGAATCGCAGAAGCAGAGCGACAACGCGAGATCGTCCTCTGCGGTTAGGCCGACCCCGTCCTTCTCGTGATGGAACTCATGAGCGAATCCCATGAAGGATGGGCTCTCGAGTTCGACGAGATCAGGCTTGTAGGAGTGGGTTAGATCTTCGACAAGAGCGCACACATGGGCGCGGGCGTCCGGGTTCGATGGGCAAAGGTTGTAATAATTGGGATCGCCGAACGCGTTTCGCGTGACCGCCCCCGGATGGAGCGTGCCCAGGCGGGTGTTGTGAAGGCAAACCGTCCAGCAAGACACTCTCAGGCCGCCTGCGTCCCTCCTGCGCACGAGCTCCCGAAGAACGTCTCCGCCCTCTAGAACGACATCGGCGACCTTCGGCTGAATCGCGAGGCCCCCCCATCGCGCGGGCGTCGGGTGGAAGTAGATTGTCCCATCCTCGGGAAAGTAGACCTTTCGCTTCGGACTTCGCGGCTGGAGAAAGCGGCCGGCGTGATAGGAGCTCGCGAGACTGATGCAGTTGAGTGCCGCGCGGTCCCGCAATTCGCCGAGCGCCGCATCGAACCCAAGATCGAGAAGGTCCCAGGTATATGTCCACATCGACCGATGCATTCCAGCCGCCTCCAAAGCGGGTTCGTTCTTTCGCAAAGCCTGCCGCCAGCGAAGCTGAGCGCGTCGGCCGATGTCAAGCCGCTTGGTCGCAGCGTCAACGCGGTACACGCGCCGCGCATTGTCATGGAAGAGCGCCGACTGCTCGGCCTCGGACGGAGCTATCAACCCGGCGAGAGGTTGTCGCGCTTGGTGAAGTCCATCGCGAAAATCTTACCACTGAGCAGCAAGGAGATTTCGTCGCCTGGGAGCGGCTTCTGGCATTCGGACTGTGGATTGAGCCAAAAGTTCGACCCCGGCGGCAGCAACTCAAAAAGGTTGCGCCCCTTGGCTCCGAGGCACGTCTCCGGATCTTTCAGATAGGCGGAAATGCGCTTTGGCGCGGTGAACGCCGGATGCCATTTTTCGCCCTTGAACTCGACGGTTGCAACGTTGATTTTTTCGTTGAGCTTGAGCGAGCGCCGCCGTCCTGGCTCGAGCTCGGCTTCGGGAGTGAGAATGTAAAGTTCGCTTACGAGCAGCGCGCGATAAAAATCCGGGATTTTGGTCGGATCGGCGGCAGCCGCCTGCATAAGCCTTTCCAGCCGGTTGACAGCCTCGAACATCGATAAGCTCCGCAGCTCCGAAGTCGCTCAGCGCTCGGGCGGATGGTCTGCCAGAACGCGGTAAATCGTATTGCGTGAAACTCCGAGACGGCGCGCGGTCTCGCTTATGTTATTGCCGGTCTCAGCATAGGTCGCCAGCACCTGCGCGCCACGCCGATCGTGCAGCGTCGAACTGCGTATGCTTTGGGAATGCGGACCCGCAATCGAGGCGACAGCAGAATAGTCGATGACAGAGTCCTCGGTTTGCAGGCTAAGGCGCGACAACACATTGCGCAATTCGCGGATATTGCCAGGCCAGGCGCATTTGGCGAGGTGGTCGATGGCGGCGGGGCTAAGGGTTCGTCGGGCGTCGATGGTCGCCAGAAGGTGTTTGGCGATCGCCTCAAAATCCGATCGTGTCGCCAACGGCGGCAACGTTACTTCGAGCGTGTTGAGGCGAAACAGCAGGTCCGAACGAAAGCGTCCTTTGGCGATGGATTCACTGAGATCCGCATTGGTAGCCGACACCAGCAGCACATCGACTTGAACTTTGGCGCCGCCGACGGGGCGCACAGTCCAGTCATCGAGAAACCGAAGCAGCACAGCTTGCAACGTCACCGGCATGTCGCCGATTTCATCGAGGAACAAGGTCCCGCCATTGGCCTCCTTGACCAGCCCGGAGGATCCTCCTTTGCGGGCGCCGGTAAATGCTCCTTCGCTGTAACCAAACAGTTCGGCCTCGATCAGACTCTCGGGAAGGGCGGCGCAATTGACGGCCACAAAGGAGCCGTTGCGGCCGCTCGCAGCATGCGCATGGCGCGCGAGTTGCTCCTTGCCCGTGCCGGTTTCCCCTCTGATCAGAATTGGCATCTTGCGCTGCGCCGCCGCCTCTGCCTGCCGGACAATGCGAGAGACGACCGGGTCGACCGAGATGAATGGCGTGGGCATAGCGGGAGGCGCGGTGGTCGGAGGCTTGGCGACGGCGCGCAACATCGGCGAGAAGTGTGGATGCTCGATGGCCGCGACGAAACTGCTGCCGACTTCGTCTCGGAGGCGTTGGCGTTCACGCCGTCGCCCTTCATCCATGAACAAGCTAAATCGCGTACGGAATATGTCGCTGAATTTGCCCCCTGGCGAAACCGGCAAGCCGTTCAACAACAAGCGCGCCGCTTGATTGGCGGCAAGCACGGTCCCCGACTCGTCGACCGCGATAAGTCCTGCTGTAAGCGTATGCAGGTACTCCCCGCGATTGTGAAAGGCGATCAAGATGTCGCGACGATGGCGCTCACGAAACAGCCCGTTCTCGATCTGCGTTGCGGCCATACCAACCAAGGCGGCGGTGTGCATCTGGCGGGACACGCAGTCCGACGAAGCATCGATGATACCCGCCAATGAACCGTCCGGCGCAAATATCGGGCAGGCGGCGCAGGTCAATGAACCAAATCGTGGGAAATAGTGCTCGCCGCCGTGGACGACTACCGGACGCTTGAGGAAGGCGACAGTTCCGATCCCATTCGTGCCGCAACGCATCTCCGACCAAAGGCTGCCTGGGCGGATATTCTTGGCCTCGGGTGTTTCTGCAAAACTCTTATCGGCCACCACATCGAGCAGGAGCCCCTCGGGCGTCGCGAAAGCGATGAGGAAATTTGTACCGGCGATTTGGTCATGCAACGTTTGCATTTCCGCCAACGCCAGGCCGCGAAGCAGGACACGCTGCTCCTGCTCAGATCGCAACTCGCCGGGGCTCGCCACATCGATCGATGGCGGCCGCCTCGAATCGAGGCCCCGCGCTACGCAACGTAGCCAGCTCTCATAGATATCAACGGCAAGAAGGTGGTTCGGGACCGTGCCAGATTCCCGCAATATGCAATGTGCTTGGCTCGCCCGTTCCGCGACGGATAGTTCCATCGGACCTCCACGAATAACGAGGCCTGCGGCCCCTGGCGCGCGAACCCCCCGATGACCTTTCTTATGATCGTGAACTGCGGACGATAGCAAAACAGAAAGCGAAAGCAACTCCGAAAAATGCATTTTGACGACGTAACGTGGTTGTTCCGTTTCGCAACAAAACTGTTCGACCGTATTGTTGACTCGCAGAACAACGTCAGCTCTCCCCGATTCACGAAACAGCTCTCAATATCAATGCCTTGCTCCGATGGCACATCGCTTGCAGCTAGGGACCCAACAACGCTGGCTGTTTGAGTCAGAAAATCGCAATGGGATGAAGCATGAAGGCCGCGGTCCTCCACTCATACGACGAGCAACTGACGGCCAAGGAATTTGTCAAATACGAAGACTTTGCGGACCCGAAAATCGACCGCCCGTCAGATGTCATCGTCCGAATAGGAGGAGCCGGCGTTTGCCGCACTGATCTGCACATCGTCGAAGGCATCTGGCGCACCAAGGTCGAGGTCAATCTTCCCTACATAATGGGCCACGAAAACGCGGGATGGGTCGAGGAGATCGGCAAAGGCGTAGAGGGAGTAAAAGTCGGCGACGCGGTTATCTGCCATCCCCTCGTCACCAGCGGCCACTGCCTGGCCTGTCGTCGGGGCGATGATATGCACGCCGAGGAAAGCAGCTTTCCCGGCATCAACGCGAACGGCGGTTACGCGCAGTATTTGCTGACGGGCGAGCGCACGTTGATCAAATTGCCCGACACGCTGGCGCCGAAGGATGTGGCCCCTTACACCGACGCAGGCCTGACTGCATATCGCGCGGCCAAGAAGGCGTCGCGCCACCTTTTGCCGGGCGAATACGCCGTGATCATTGGCGCCGGTGGACTCGGCCATATCGGAATCCAAGTGGTGAGCGCTCTTTGCGCTGCTGAGATCATCGTCGTCGACCGCGCCGACAAATCCTTGGCGCTCGCCAAGGAATGCGGCGCCGACCACGCGGTCAAAGCGGATGGCGACGAGGTTGAATCGGTCTTGGCGCTCACGAAGGGCAAGGGCGCCGAAGCCGTGATCGATTTCGTCGGCGAGGGCGACGCCGTCGCCAAAGGCCTGGCGATGACCCGAAACGGCGGGAGTTACTACGTCGTCGGCTACGGTGGAAAGATCGACATTCCGACGATCGACATGATTACCTCTGAAAAGACCATCGTTGGCAATCTCGTTGGCACCTATGCCGAGTTGGTCGAGTTGATGGCGCTGGCCGATCGCGGGCTCGTGAAGCTGCACACGCGCGAATACAAGTTGAGCGCCGCAAACGACGCTTTGCACGATTTGCACCACGGTCGCGTCAACGGCCGGGCGGTCCTAATCCCATGACGGACGATGGCAATGGCCCGAGCGTTCCGCGACGGCCGGAGCAAGAGGTCGAAGCTTCGCGGGCGGGCCGCGAGAGCATGTTGGCAAGACACAAATTGATCGAAGCGATGATCGACAACAACCTGCGGCAATTGAAATTTGACAGCGCGCGGGGCGGCGCGGACATCGAGCGCGCGTGCGCTTTGCGCGACATTCAGCGCAGCGGCGACGATCCTGAGCCGACCGAGCGGCTCGCCGAAATCGATGGCCGCATAGAGCGGCTCGAGGACGAGCACCGAAGTCTCGTCGCTGAACGCGAATGGCTCAATAAGTCCCTGCTCGAATTTGACGAGCAGGCATCCGCAAATGGGAGGTTTCTCATATGAACGCCGCGAGCGAGCCGATCGTTCGCGAGACTGGCCAGCTCACCGAGGAAGATCGCTCCAAGGACGAGTTTTTCGTGCAGCTGGCGCATGTCGCCGAAGCAATGATCGATGCGCATGGCAAAGATTTTGCGATGGGCGCGCTGGTTCTGACCGCCCGCTTCATCGCAGAAGGAAGGCCGCTCACCAAACCGGAAGCACGATGAGCGGCTGGATGAACCCTCGACTTAGCGCGAACGCGAGTCGGTCCGCCGCAACTATCCGGAGAGAATGGCGGGTTGGCGAGTGAAAGTCGATGCAGGATCGACGAGCGATCCTGAACAGAAATTGACACGGAGGAAGAAGCAATGACCGCAAGTCTAACACTCAACAAAATTACCTCACAGAAAGGCATCAGCATTGGCGAAGCCGCCAATCGTGTCGCCGATCTGGGATGGACGCCGAGCTACGTTCAGGAGGCAATGACCTTCCCGACCGACTACAAGATCTCGAGAGTTCCTCGCGATCCTATGAAACAGGTGCTGCGTTCCTACTTTCCCATGCAGGAAGAAAAGGACAATCGCGTGTACGGCGCGCTTGATGCAGCGCTCCGCGGCGATATGTTCCGCAATGTGGAGCCGCGGTGGATCGAATGGATGAAGTTGTTCCTGGCGATCATCCCGTTTCCAGAAATTTCGGCGGCGCGCTCCATGGCGATGGTCGGCCGTCTGTCGCCCGGCGAAGAGTTGCGCACGGGCTTTACGATGCAGATGGTCGACGAGTTGCGGCACTCGACGATTCAGATGAATCTGAAGAAGTGGTACATGGAAAATTATATCGATCCGGCTGGGTTCGATATCACGGAAGCCGCGTTCGGCAAGTGCTACGCCTCGACGATCGGGCGCCAGTTCGCGGAAGGCTTCCTCACCGGCGATGCGATCACCGCCGCGAGCATTTATTTGACAGTGGTGGCCGAAACGGCCTTCACCAATACGCTCTTCGTCGCGATGCCGTCGGAAGCCGCCCGCAACGGCGACTATGCGTTGCCGACCGTGTTCTTGTCCGTCCAGTCGGATGAGTCGCGCCATATCGGCAACGGCCATTCCATGTTGATGGCGATGCTGCACGATCCCTCGAACCATCAATTGCTGGAGCGCGATCTCAAATATGCCTTCTGGCAGAACCACGCGATCGTCGACGCCGCTATCGGGACGTTTATCGAATACGGCACGACCAACCGCGACAAGAACAAGGAATCCTATGCGGAGCTCTGGCACCGTTGGATCTACGAAGATTATTATCGCACCTATATGCTGCCGCTCGAGAAATACGGCATCAAGATCCACCATGACGACGTTTCGGCGGCATGGGATCGCATCGTCAAGAAAAACTACGTCCACTATACAGCACAATTCTTCTCGGTCGGCTGGTCCGTGAATTTCTGGCGCATCGAGGCGCAGACCGAAAAGGACTTCGAGTGGTTCGAGCACAAGTATCCCGGCTGGTATGCCGAATTTGGCGACTACTGGAAGTGGTACGCCAAACTCTCCAAGCCCGGGGAACTGCAGATTCTCTTCAACAGCGATGTGGGCTATGTATATCCGCACCGCTGCTGGAGCTGCATGGTGCCTTGCCTCATCCGCGAGGATTTCGTTTGCGACGAAGTCGACGGCAAGATGTACACCTATTGTTCGGAAGGTTGCCGCTGGACGCATAAGGTGGCTTTCGCCGCCGAATACGAAGGGCGCCCGACGCCGGCGATGGGTCGCTTCAGCGGTCGCCGCGAATGGGAAGACTGCTACCACGGATGGGATGTCGCCGACGCCATTAAGGACCTCGGCTTCGTCCGCGACGACGGCAAGACTCTCGTCCCGCAGCCACACCTGCGCTTCGATACAAAGGACATGTGGACGCTTGACGACGTTCGTGGCCACTCTCTTGGCAGCCCGCTGCGCGGCTTCCGCGCATTGAAACCCGGCGCAGAGCGCGACGCGGCGATCGCGGAGTACCGCAAAGGCTTCAAGATCAATCCCTGCCATTAGGCCAGACTGTCGATAGGGGGCCGTACGCGCGGCCCCCTTCTAGAAGCCGCCAGCCCGCAAGAACAGCGCGACGGCGGCGGTGGCGAGTGTTTTTGACTCAAAGAGAGAGCATGTCGGACCCGGTGGTTCATACGGTGCGCTTGGAGCCTGTCGGCCTCGAGATGGAGGTCGAGGAAGGCGAGACCGTGCTCAACGCGGCGTTTCGCCAAGGCATCGCCCTGATGCACGGATGTAAGGAGGGTCAGTGCGGGTCGTGCAAGTCGCGACTCGTGAGCGGCGACATCGAGTTGTTGAAATATTCGACGTTCGCTCTGCCCGACTACGAACGGGAAACGGAGCACATCCTTCTTTGCAGGACGCACGCCTACAGCGACCTTGAAGTCGAGCTGCTGAATTTCGACGAGGACCTGTTATCTCGCGCGATCCCGGTGAAGGAATACGAAGCGCGTCTGACCAAGGTCACGCCGCTGACCCACGATATTCGCGTCTTGGAGGTTGATCTCGACAAGCCGCTGAAATTCTGGGCGGGACAGTACGTTGACCTGACCATCGTCGAAGCCGGCGTCACCCGTGCTTTTTCGATGGCGAATGCGCCGGCGGACGGGGTGCATCTTTCGTTCATCATCAAGAAGTATCCCGCTGGAGCTTTTTCGGCGCAGCTTGACGGCGATTTGCGGCCGGGCGCCCTGCTCAAGGCCAAGGGGCCCTACGGAACCTGTTTTCGGCGCGAGGCGCGCACCGGGCCGATGCTGCTGATCGGCGGCGGCTCAGGCATGTCGCCGCTTTGGTCGATTCTTTCCGATCATGTCGATAGTAGCGAGCAGCGGCCGATTCGCTTCTTCTACGGGGCGCGGACGCGGGCTGATCTGTTCATGCTCGACGAAATCGCCGCCGTCGCGGCGAGACTGCCGGACTTCAAATTCATTCCGGCTTTGTCGGATGCCGCGGCGGACGAGGATTGGCGTGGGGAGGTCGGTTTCATTCATGAGGTCGTCCAGCGCCATCTGCGCGCCGAAGCGCCGAGCGGAGTGATCGACGCCTATGCCTGCGGACCCCCGCCAATGATCGACGCTGTGTTGCCAATTCTGCACATGAACAACGTCGATCTCGAACACATCCATTTCGACAGGTTTACGCCAGCCCTGCGTTGAAGGCGGCATCGCCCGAACGCGCAAAACGAGAAGTCGACACCAGCGATTTCAAAAGGAGGAAACGATGAGCGCAGCAACACAAGAGTCGAATCCGGTCAAGTCTGGCGCCGCGGGCGCAGCAACGTTTCCTGGTTCGGACAGCCGAAAGTTCAACTATTTCGAACCCAAGGGCCGCAAGGCCACCCATTACGAGGATATGACGGTCGATGTCCAACCCGATCCGGAGCGCTACCTTCTCCAGGATTGGATCATTTCATTCCCGGACGGCACCCCGACTTATTCCAAGAAATGGACGAAGGCGCTGAGTTCGAATTGGCATCAGTTCCGTTCCATCGATCAAGAATGGGAGCGCACCCACTATCAGCGGCAATCGACGATCTGCGGCCTGGTCCAGGGCGTCATCGAAAACGCGCGTAAGTCCGGCGCGCCAAAGCGCATGGACAAGATCTGGGTCAAGATCCTTCAGGATCATCTAGGCGCCTGGAAGCACGCGGAGTTTGGCCTGGGTACATCAATGATGCAGGCGCAGCGGTACGGCTACACTCAGATGATCAACACCGCAATTCTCACGAATTCCTCCTACAAGCTACGTTTCGCCCAGGACCTTACCCTTTACCTCGCCGAGATCGGCCTCGACGTTGAAGGTTTCGACGAGAACGCTGGTAAGAAACATTGGCTCGAGGATCCCATCTGGCAGGGAACGCGCAAGGCGATCGAATCGATCATGGGCGCGAGCGACTTTCTCGAGCAGTATCTCGCCACCAATCTCGTTTTTGAGCCACTGGTCGGCGAGTTGTTCCGCAGCGGCTTTATCATGCAGGCGGCGGCCTCGCAGGGCGACTTCGCTACCCCGTCGGTCGTCTCGGCCGCCGAAGCCGACTACGAGCGCAACCTCGCCAATACCGTCGAACTCATCCATATGCTGACCCATGACAAAGAGCACGGCGCTCATAACAAGGGCTTGTTCAACGGCTGGATGGCGCACCACGCCGCGCTGGCCCATGAAGCCGCCAGCAACCTGCAACCGATCTGGTCGCAGCCGAGAGTCAAGGTCTCGAGCTTTGCGGAAGCCGAGGCTGCAGCCAAGAATCGCGTCACAGCAATCTGCAAGGAAGTCGACCTGAGGGCGCCTCTATAGACGCCCCCGGGAAAGCTTAATCGAGCGCGCGCCACATCATCAGTTCAGGAGACGAAAATGGCTTTACACCACGCGAATATCTTCAAGTCGATGAAGGACATCCGATTCGAAGATACGATTTCCCACCAATGCGGGATAACGATGAACGACAGCGTCGAGGCGCGCGCCATCGCGGAGGTCATGGAGAAGAAACCCAACGTCATCGTCACCTATCTGCCGGCGATGATCCGGATCGATGGCGACCCGAAGCTCGAGTTTAAAATGGACGAGATTAGCGAGGCGCTCGGTCGCCCGATGACCCCGCACCTGTTTGAAATCTCGA
>Ga0210386_10002117_pt1 | contig 17285 bp, 38 predicted proteins | sample IncBWH32OmetaG_FD_160091 | JGI IMG/M metagenome (GOLD analysis project Ga0210386, IMG submission 160091) | Forest soil microbial communities from Barre Woods Harvard Forest LTER site, Petersham, Massachusetts, United States - Inc-BW-H-32-O ... | reverse complement strand
TGTAAAGACTCGGCGGTTGGTTTCTCGTAACAGGCAATTGCAAGATTGGCTTGCATCACGGAGTTACGGATGGTCCGAAGACTAGCCGTCTTGTCGGCTGAATCTGGAACGTGCTTGTTGACGGTTTCCGCGTAGATCTTTGCGGCCTGCCGGATATCGTTGTAGGCAACGAGTTGTTCCGGCGTCGGAGCGTGGTACGTAAACCACGAGTCGATTTGCTTTTGATTAATCATTTTCTCTCCCGGTAGAACCATCCAGAATCTGGATTCGATTTACGCAGCCTTGCGACCGCGTCTCTTCTTGCCGCCGTTTTGCTCGGCAGCGAACTTGGCTTCTCTCTCATATTTATCGCGGATTTGAATCCAGAGACGAAGGGTTTTTGGATGTGGCGTGACACTGGCGGATTTGATCATCTGGATCGTTCGCCGCGAAACCCCTAACACTTCAGCAAGTCTTACTTCTGTAAACAAGAACTTCCGCATAAAAGCTTTGATATCCTGCGCTCGTGTATCGCGGTCCTTAAGATCCTGTTTTGTTGGTTTCGGTCGTGCCATCTTTCCTCCCTAAACTGGGTGTGGTCTTTTTCCAGAGATCCTCTTGAACGGGGCAGATGACTGGCGCAATTCTATGTAATCCGCGTTTCCCAGCCTCGCCGCAGATTCGTAGACATTCGGCCTGCTTTTCTGCCTCATTCATCACCGCAACTCCTACATCGTTACTTTACGCTCAATCTGCGCTTCGTCAAGCTGAAACTTTTTTCTCAGCCCGTGCCCGGTTCTGTCTCTCAACGCGGTCTGTAAGACACGCCGTACAGAGTGTTCGCCCCTTCTTTGGTCTTGCTAGACCACAATCCTGACATTTTCTTTTCGTCTTTAATTCTGCTCTACGTCGCGATTGGTAGTCGGCTTGCTTCCTAAGCTTCTCGGCTTTCGTCTGCATCGGACCCCTGAATCCAGAATCTGGATTCAATCATTATGACAGTTTTCCCTTCTTGCCTAAATCACGTATTGCCATGTTGAGTAGAACGCGCCGCGCAAGATCTGATCGGCAGAGACAGAGTTGACGTGTGCCAACTTGTTCGATTACACGTCTTCCAACGCCAAATCTCTCCGCAAAGGCGATTATTATCGATAAACGCAATCCACCGTTACGTGCCACTATTTATCTCCTGATCTTTATTCCCAAGCTGCAACCCTGCCACCTTCTCCCGTAACTGCTGGAGGCGGGAGGCGAGCATGTTGTCTACGCGCGGACGTGTAACCATGCCGCTCGGAGTTTTCATACAGCGGTCCCACTCTTCATCCGTCACACTAGCGTTTGCTTCCTCTATCCACAGCATGAGCGTGCCTAGAGTAGCCTCAGAGGTCTGGAGTCGCTGCTTTAATGAGTCAACGTATTTTTCAACAGCGGGAGCCATCTTGCTCCCACAAGACAAGGCAAACTCCTTATTGATCCTGCTTTCGTTGCGCAGGTTGTAGCATTCACTGTCGAGCCGCGCAATCTCTTCATCCTTCCGCGCTAGAGTGGCCTCGGCGGTCTGGAGTTTGGCGCGAAGTTCGTCACGCTCTTTGGCAGAGTGATGTGTAAGTCGTATGAAGCCGCCCAGCCTGTATTCGCAGTCTTCCCATTCATGCTCGGCGGTCTGGAGTTTGGCTTCGATGTCGCGTATCTGCGTCCGCAAACTAGCATTTTCTTCGTTAACTGTCGTCAGTTCTTTGTGTAGTTTAGAGTGCTCTACACTCGCCCGCGTTCTGTGTTGGATACTCACTTCATTTCACCCCCTTCTTCGATAACCATGCCGAATTTTTCTTTCAATTCAGCCTTGATTATCCATAGCGGCTTCGTGAAGCCATGTGTCACATCTTTCAGTTCTGAGATGATTCGACGTAATTCGGCAATCTCCGCATTCTTCTGCACTAGAGTGGCCTCGGCGGTCGCGAGTTTGGCCTGAAGTGCTTCACATTCTTCTTGGCAGCGGAATAGATCAGCCTCAACACCCGCACATCTTCCACGCATGGCAACGTACATTTCTTCGCCGTTTTCGAGGTGGCTACGCTGGTTAGCAATTTCCGCATTTGCCTCAACCAGCGAGGATTCGAGAGAAGCTACTCGTTCAATGAGTTTTATACGCTGTCGATATTCCGCTCCCGTGACGCTATTCCCATAATTCACGGATCCTATCTGCGCATTCTCATACATCTCGCGCAAGTCTTCGGGGATCGTCATTTTCTCCATGTTCCATCCTTTTCCTTCTTGAATTTACAACTACAGCAAGCGTTGTGCCCGCACTTGGTGCAGGTATATTTGTTTGTCACTGCGAAGCATTTGCAGCACTCATGACGCATCGCTGTGCTCATTTTGTTGCGTCTCCTTCTTGGGTGCGGGCGGCCAAAAGATTACGTAAATTGCGCAAAGTCGGATTCCACATAGGTTGATAACCATCTTCATCGACATACTTCTTCCGGCTCCAGATAGTCAGCGTGTCCACGGTTCCGGAAAGAGACTGCTTCAGCCTCTCATTCTCCTCAGTCAAGGCGCGGATCTCCGCGTTAAGCTCGTTCACCGCTACCCGCTTGTTGTGCTCGGCGGTTGCGAGGTTGGTTTCGTAGGCTGCTTTTGAGAGGCGCAATTGCTCGGTGAGGGATGCGATGCGTTCGATGAGTTCGATACCGTCGTTGGTAAGTTGTTTCAAAACAGGAGACGCTTCGAATTTCCGCCCGATGTCGTCGATGCGCTCTTTCCACCCACGATATGTACAAAGACGTGCGCGCAGGTCTTCCGGTATCTCTGCTACTGCCTTCTCTTTTCTGTAGCACGCCTCACAGATGGCGACCTTGCTGATTTCATTGTTGGGCACCCAGTAGCAGCCTTTCGAAAGATTGGCTGAACATCTGGCACACTCGCTATTGCCGTAAAAGGGTGCTGCCTTCTTAGTGTTGGTCACGATTTGGCCGCCTTTTTCATGCTCCACCTAGCGCGTCATCTAAAGACTGTCGGCAGCGCAGCACCTCTTTGAAGGCGTCTCCAAATCCAGACGGGATGGTTCCTCCATAAGCCACGCCATCGGCGTAATTGCGGGATGCGATCTTGCAGCCGTTCAATTGGTCTCGAAGCACCTGTACCTCTTTCGCCAACGCCTTTGCGACCGCCTGATTGGGAATCAGCAATCCGCCGATGATTTCGTCTAATTGCTGGGTTGTGATTTCGCCTTCATATGCAGGTTGGCCCGCGCTTGGAACTTTGACGACTTCAGGCATTTGAGACCTCCTGAATTATCAACTGAACTTCGGCCACTGCGTAACCGGAGTTGTGAACAGCCAGATAACGCTCTGCCTGCCCCCGTGTTTCAAACAAGGCAAAAGGTTGATCGCTCAGGTTTACTTGCACGAGATTTCCGCCAGAATCCACGAGCCCATACATTTTCATAGTTTCCTCCGCGACAACTCCGTCACCGGTTGTGCTGCTGCCTTCTTAGCGATTACGTCCGCGTGCTTACTCATGGTGATTATCCTTCGCCAGTGCTGCGGTTTTGGCTAGCAATTTGCGAATATCTGCGGCAGTCGCTCGATAGTTAGCCGCATCATCTCGATAAGCCTTGTTCAGGGATTCAAAGCGGCAGGTTTTAGCAGCATTCTCGTCGTTCTGAGCATTCATCTCCAGCCATGCCACTACCTTTTCGAGCTTCTGCTGATACTCCCTCAGCAGCCCCACCAGACGCTCCCGCTCGGCCTCGTGGTCGGCAAACTTGACAACCTTGAATCCTCGGCTGGCAATGATCGGCTCACCCGCTTCGTTATAGAGCGTCGGCGCTTCAAATGTGTTTATTACGTGCATCCCTGTTCCTCCATCCTTACCCCGGTTCAGTCAATTCGTTTAGCAGCGTCTTCCCTGAATGCCAATCTTGCCGACCAAATCCATCTCTGGAACGTGGTCATTGCGCACTGGCAGAATTTATCGTCGCTGTCTATGTAGGAAACTGTTCCATCCCGCGTTACAGAGCGCACATGCCGCGTGAGATAGCCGCAATTGGTAAGTAGTTCCCAAATATCTCCGCGATATACGGGTTGCGCTTTATGCCGTTTTCTCCTCGCTTTAACCTTTTCCTCTGCTGGCATCTTGTCCTCCATCCTTACCCGCGCACCGCGGTTTTCACGCAGTCGCATGGACCATAGTTGGTCGATGAGTAACAAACCTCTCCAGTTCCACCACATCTGCCGCATTCTTCAGGCGAGCGCAGTTTAATCATAGGGCCGTCATAGACGAAGCCTTGAAACTCTCCCTGCGTGTCCACGTCCCACAGCCGAACCTCGACGCCGCATTTCTCGGACAACCACAACGCAAGCTCCTCTTTGGTCATATATGGGCGAATAGGTTTACTCATTCCTCTTCCTCCTCCTCAGCATCTTCGAAGCACAGACAGTCACAGTCTTCGACGTTGCATTTGCTTGATCCGGGGTATTGTGGATCGCCGCCATGCTCCTCTTCCGTGTGACCGCAAGTACAATTAGGATTGTCCATATCCCCCCTCTCCCTCCAGCCCCGCCACAAACCTACAGGTCTTTTGCGTCACTGTGATTTTGCACACCAGTCTTAGCCCTACATACTGAACCGCATGCATGCGGCACCCCATATTTCTCGATATAGAAGCTCCGTGTTTCCCACTCAAATAACTTGTCGCAGATAACGCAACGGAGCCGGACGATTACACGTTTGAGCATCGTCGGCGTCGTCAAAGCTCTCTCAATATCCCAACCGTCTTTGATTCGCCAATTGAGTGCGGATAGTTTAATGTCGCACTCTTGTGCCCATTGCGTCATAGTTTGCGTCCTGCCGAACGCAGTAAGCCGGACATTCATGCAGGTGTTGTTACTCTGCTGTGTAGCGGTTTCCCATCGGCAGTTATCAGGCCAATATCCGCGTTCATTATCGATGCGTCCGATAGTCGTCTTAGTTGGCGGTTGCCCCATGTCGGCTAAAAAGTTCCCGAACGACATCCAGCGCTGATCCATGTCCAAGCCTCGTCCTCCATAGTTGGGATACTTTGGGTCTTTGGGGTTAGTGATCCGCTGTTTCATGCCCGACCATGAATGGTAGGCGCGGGTGCGACAATTGGGTAGTGGGGTTGTCATTGTCGTTCCTCCAGAACGATGAGGCGTGAGCCGGGTGCTGATAACACCAGACAACCCCATTATACTCCTCGGAATCCACGTTTCAGTTCAGCAAGTGCTGCTTGTTCGCGTGCGAGAACTCTTTCCCATCTGGCAACATAAGCCACTGCGCACTTTTGGCCTTCAGGATTCTCATCGCCGCAAGCAACTATCCAGCTTGAGGCCGCCGCAACCTGCTCATTGACGGCTTCAATCTCTTCCTCAACCTGCCGAATGGATTCTTCCCGGGCCTCGGTAAAAGCGCGGGCTGCTTGCCAAGTAGGAAGCGCGTGCGGGCCAAACTGCACCATCGCGCCGCCGCCAAGGCTACCGTACTCGTAAGCCCTCTCCCATCGCTGTTTGCAATAAATCTCGTCCTCGTTCATTTTCCGTTTCCTCTCAATAGCCTGTACCGCGTCACGCCCACTTCAGAGCGACGTAGTTGATTGCCAGATGTAGCGTGTTATCGACGACAATAAGCAGCCAAACAAATAACCAGCCCGGCTCCTCCATTGGGTAGCCAGTCTTTCGACATACTATCCATGCTTTCTGAATCCCCAATACTTTCCATGATTGCCGTGGCGAAAGAAAGTAGTTCTTAGCGAACACTAAGTAGCGCGCTAGTCCGTAACGGTCAATGAAGAAGTGAGATCCGATAATAATACACATCGCCAAGTCTGGATGGGGCGCATAGAAAGCCAGCATCGCAAACGGTACGCCATAGATAAGCGAGTGAATCAGCGCAGGATAGCTTTCTTTCGTCTTGTTCTGAGCCATCCAATCACTCTGCGTTACATAGTCGCCAAATAAATGCAAAATCAGTTGCAACATTTCTCATCCCTCGGTTAATCGCCCCCGCGAGGCACGATCACGTTAATATGTCCGATTTTCTCTACCAGCGGCGCACATTTGCCATTCGCGCAGTCGTAGTACACGGCCCGCTTGGGAGCGGCGCAACCAGCGAGAAGCAGACATATCAGCAAGCGAATCATTGAATTAATGTGCCTCCGGAATCATGTAACCATCCAGATTCTGGATTCTAAAGTCTGCGCCTATTCTGCGCCGTTCTTAGACGTATGTCAATGTTGTCTATCAAACAAAGTGCAACCTTTTAAAAAAGCGCAGCATCATGAATTTTACGCCCAAATTCTGGGCTTCCGGGAGAGATGAAATGGCAAGACAGTCGTCCGTTCGTCTATCGCCATCCGCAGAACTCAAGGGCCTACGCGGATGGGAGCGGCTTGGTCCTCAAGAACAAGCTACCATTCAATCCGAATATAGGGCCATCGCCGATGCACTGCGCTCTGAAGGCCAGTCACGTCTCGCTGTTGGGAAACACCTCTTAGCTGTCAGCGAGATCCTCGCACCACGTCGCCTGTTCGTGACATTTCTACGACGACATTTCCACATGGCGCGATCCACCGGGTACTCGTATATCGATCTTTGGAAAGCAGCGTCTCAGGATGCACCCAAGAAAGTCCTAGACATTGCCATGAGCCGCAACTACCGGGCAGTCAACCGACCGGAAATCTTCAAGACGTATCCACCTCCCAAAACAGACAACGTAAAAGAGATCGTCAAGTATCTCGACCGGCTCGAAACCCGCAAAGCAAAAACGATCACCGTCCACAAGAGCCCGGAAAATCTTCTCAAACAAGCGCTTCACTCTGTTGATGCCTGCTGGAACAAGGTTCCGGCAAAGTCAAAGTCTGCATGGATGCGCAACCTGATTGGATTGGAGTTGAGTAAATTAGGAGTAAACGGCGAGCAAGTCTTTGAGCCGCTTCCAATCCCGGAACACTTTGTCGTCGTGCGTGGCCGACCGAAGGAGAAAAAAGCGGCCTGAGCTATTTCCAGTTGAATGGTTCTCTCGCTGTGTCGTACGGCAGCATCAAGGGGTGTCGTGGATGCCCGTCCTTACGGTATCCGAGGCAGTTGATTGGCGTGTATTCCCGATACTCCTTGATCAGTGCCATCACGTGCGTAATACGTTTTCCGATATATGGGGCGTATTGCGCACATCCCCATGCACAAATGAGTTCACGAGATTCTTTCAGAGCTTCGACTATCCAATAATCGTTCATTGGACCGACTGCTGACGATCCCATGCGAGCTACGGCTCGCGGGTCGGTGCTCCTAACGGCATAGAGATTTAGGACAACCAGCCGCCCATAGTTCCATCGGCGAGCAAAGCCCACACATTTACGGATGGTCGGATCAAGAATAGTAGCTGTGGCTGTCGAGGGGTTGAACATGAGGAAGCATACGCACTTTCCGTCTTTCCATTGACGAGTAAGAGTGTAACGATAGATTTCATCATCAGAAAACTGTGCCCCCGCATCGTCTAATTCTTCGAAGAGCCCGTTCATGCTATCCATTTCTGATATACCCAATCGATCCCGGCAATAATCACTTCTAATGACTTCAAGATCCCCGTCAGCAACACCATGAAGAGTTCAAATATGACCATCACCACAACACAGATGCCGACCGCACTGAGGCCGAGAACTAGCAGCAACGTAATTACGTCAATGAAAGACATTTGCACTTATTATGCACGGATTTTCTTTTCCTTTTCGAGATATTTCAAGATATTTTTCATCGCGCTGACTGGGACTCTCACGGAGCATCTCTGCTTCCCTCGCCCGAATTGAATCTGTAGCTCAAGGTGCGTGATCCACAGATTACATCCGACGATTCGACCGCTGTTGAGGGTTGCTGTTATCGGCTTGCGCATTTACTTCATCTCCTTGATGACGATGATTACCAGCCCAAGGATCACGAGCGGCCAGATCAACGCTCTCAACGCCAGCGACATCCAGAATATCTGGTAGAAGATGTAGGAGAGCCCGAACAACGCAATGCAGATTAACGCTAGAAATTTCATCTACCCCTCCAATTTAAATCTCCCCGCTTTGATGTCTTCCAACTTCACAAGATACGTTCGTCCGCATTCTGGACAGCAGCAGTTCATTCCCCAGTACCACTGAAACCGTATCCCGCATCCGGGATAATAGGGATGCGCCAGCATAAACTGCTCACCGTGCTGTTGTGCTAGTTCCGCAGAGTACTTGACTGCATCAGATGCCTCCATATTCGTTCTCTCAGCATCGCAGAGGCGTTCAAGCAGTACCGGCGCTACCGCCTTCACTTTGACTTTCTGCCACGGCGGTAGGCTTCAAGGATACGGGATTCTGCCTGTTCTACCGTTGTGCTGCCTCGGCTGCCGTCATTCGCGGGTACTGCGGACCACATCAGATCCTTCACCGCTTCCGACGCTTCCGGCTCAGGCACAATAAACAGTTTGCGGATATCGGCAAGAGTTGCATTTCTTCCAGCTTGCCAAGCTGTAATGTTTGGAACATCCATCTTTTTAAGTTCATCATCCAGCCAGAGCAACGCGGCTTCGATAACAGTGGAAATCTCTCCGTGGTGGGAACCGTGGCCATAAATATTTCTCCAATTTTTTGCAGCCGCCTCCCACATTCCTTCTGGCACCTTGTATTTACTCAATTCCCCTCCTCAATCACTACTGGTGCTGGCGGCAACATGCGTTGTAAGTCGTCTGCAATTTTATGCATAGCGTTCAGACGCCGCTCCATATCGCCAGACAAGATCTCGCCAAATGTCCACAACATTGCCCTCAGTTCTTCACTGTTTGTCGGAAGATCGTCATGCATCCACGCTGCAAACGAGTCCACGTGCTGTCGAATAGGTTCAACCCTGAACGTCGCCATCATCTGGTTTGGTTCCCAGACAGGCTGCGGCTTCTTCGGCATAATCTCGGCGAGACGCTTCATCAGCGGAGATGGCCCGGTATTGGGCTTCTCGAAACCGAACTCTTTCATGTTGTCGATGGGAATAAAGTGGCCGCACTGTTTGCAGAAGTAGAAGACCTCGATCCACTTCGTATCGATAGCGTCCAGTTTCTGGATGAGTTCTGAAACGTTCATATTTACTCCTTGTCACATTGTTGACAAGCAATATTAGGAATGCGATCTTTACGGTGGTATTCAGCACGGTGAGCCAAGAGACATCTCGCTGTATAAGACCAAGCTTGCCATGGCGTATACGACTGATCTGGATCGTTAAAGTACATACCTGAATCCAAAGTTTCGGTTGTGGTTACAAAATACCGCGTAGCGTTGGGATCAAACTTCCAAAGAGTCGCGTTAGGGAAGATTTCCTTCACTCGTTCTCTCGCCAATATACCTCTACTCTCGTCACTCATTTACTCCTCCAGATTATGGATTTACTTTACCTCGTTATCCCTCTTCTCGCTCTCACAAGAGCTTCAGCAATAGCATCCAGTGAGATCTCGTAGTTGTGTTGAACTAATTCATTTTCGAGTGCTTCTCGCATCTCCTGAGTTTCCTTCCACCGATTTTCGCGACAGTGCAGGACCTCGTGAACAAGAATTACTTCATAGTCTGCGGAAAACTCTTTCTTTTGGAAGGTTGATAGATGATCTGGGTGTCTGACCGCAATAATATGTCTATGACAAAGTGGCTCCGGGTAATGAACGCCAATATCCAGATCATCACGTTCATGCGGAGACATCCATCGAAGCGTTATGTCGAGATCATCCAACCGAAGCTGGCGCTTCCAGTACGCAAGATCTTCATGTAACTGCTTCCAGATACTTTCCGGGGTTTCTTTTTGCGCTTTCAATTCATCCCTTTCTTCACGACCACGCCTGATTGAGCAGCACATCAGAAGGTACACACAACCACACAACCGTCATCAGCAGCAAACCACACAGTATCATCCCGCAGAAGATGACGGCGAAGATCTTGTCGCGCAGACTGAGGTCGTTAAGCATTACGACTCCCTGCAATTGCTACATAGTGGATATTTGCTAAACTCATCCGCTCCGATGCTGACTTTATCCGCGCACTCTTTGGCGATCTCGATTTGGCTCTTAACGTATCCTTCAGTGTTCCGGTTATACGGATTAACCGTCTGGCTCTCCGTGAAGGTTCTCTGGAATCTCTTTCCGCATTTCTTGCATTTCGCCCTTACGAGGCGCGACCGGCTAATCTCGTCAAAATGATATGTGACCCTCATTTGGCCTCCCAGATTGCTTTTCGCAGATTCAGGATTCCAAGCCCGATAAGCGCTACTCCAAGAATGCTGAACAGGATCGCAGCAGGAAAACCCTGCTGGACTGCGATTACAAACTGAAACAGCCCACCTAAAGGATAGAGGATAGCTTTTACCTCTCGCATTACTTGGCCTCCTTGCCCTTCGCTATCGTCTGTAGAACCGCGTAGCAGTACGTTAGTCGTACCTGATCATCGTGCGAATAGAAATTGTAGTCGAAAGGATCGTTGACACAATCTGGAACATGCTTGGGAACCGGAGTAACCGGTGCAGGTCCCGCACACCCGACCAGCGTAATGACCAGCAGTAGACGCTTCATTTCGATTCTTTCGGCGAGTTGATGTATTTCTCTACAGCAGCGCAAGGCAAGTTAGTGATACTGATAACGCTGAATCCGGAGTAGGTTTGGCTAGTGACAGATCCAAAGCATAGACCAGTCCGTGGGTCTTTAGAGTAGACGATGCTTGCCGCAGCCTTGTTGGCAGTTTCTCTATCAGGCGCATCGCCGCCACTGCAACCAAAAATACTGCCGACCACAAGTCCAATAATCACACAAAGTAAAACTAGGATATATTTCTTCACTTTGACTCCTTTGGTGGGTTGGTGGGACGGCGATGTGTCCAGCCGAAATGTTTGATCTCTTTGCAGGTCCGAAAACCATCAAACTCAACATATCCCTGAGAAGCCCAGCGCCGCATCTTTCCAGTGCCGACATAACAGCCGATCTCATCCCCGGTTTTGGGAAGATTTTTAGCGGTGATCTGGCTCCATTTCAGTTCGTCAAGCGCAGCGGTAAGGTCCTTGTTTACGTCCATGACAAACTGGTATTTTTCACGCCATTTTTTAACGACGACATCCAGCATTTTCATTTTGCGTCCTTTGCCGGGTGACAGATCAGACAGTACTTGTTCCGGCATGCTTCCCTGTCGTGTGGAGGCCGGGTTGACGCCAATGGCGGGAGGATCTTGGCAACATCTTCTGGTGAGTTGATGACTTTGCCTATCGCTTGACGCGGAGGATTGGCAGATGATTGAGCGATGGCTTGAGGAGTTTTTTTAGCTGTCCGACGATCAGATCCGCTATTTCGGCCACGCTTGATGCTGCGGCCCGGATGTGCGGTTGACGATACGTCTCCACTACTTTGATCGCCTTCCGGACTCCCCGGTTGTAGCCGTCCCTGCGCATTACTCGATCCACGTTTTTCATGGACTTTTGGAGGTACTTGTGCTCCTTGTTGCTCATTCTCCTTCATCTCCTTCAGAATTTCTGGTGAGACTGCCAACAAGCCACCGGTCGCATCGAGAGCTTCGCTTTCGGCGTCGGCAAGTTCCTTCATCCGCTCCGGCGACCAACCGGCGCTGACGTGTCGCTTGGTGTTTATGACTGCCTCGATCCCTTTCGGGTTATCGAAAATTGGGAAGGCTTCAACCGGCTCGCCTATAGCGTGAATCCAAATCGAGTCCACTTCTTTGGCCTCGTGATCGCTGGTCGGCGGAACGTTCTGATCGCAGAAGACACAACCACCGCCCGGACCATCGCACCATGCCGTATTTCCTTTTCGATCTTTGAGAAGGTGCGGGCCGGGATTTTTATGAGGGAAATGCTTCGGAGAGTCGTCTCCAAGATTAAGCCCGGATATCTCGCGGCGCTCGACCGTGATTTCAGCCACGGGAAGTTCTGGATTGTCGCCAAGTACTTCTTTGCCGGGACTGTAGATCTGCGGCGCTGACGATGGCGTCGGTCGGAATGGCTCGGAATTTTTGGGCTCGCCGGAGAGTCCCGGCATGACGACTTCGGCATGGGAGCCGGTCGGCTGCGACCATGGAAGTTCGAACTCTTCGCTTGGCCGGACGCCGAGGCCAGTTTCTTGATTCTCGTTCACTGAACCAGAAATGATAACCGGCTTTAAACCGTGTGCTTGTGCCTCTTCCTCGGTCATGTAGTCTAGCGATCCGAACCGTGGTGGCGTAAGGGTATAGTCCGCCAGCGAGCGTGCCGTTTCCGGTGAGCCTTTAGAACCGAGAAGCTCCTGAACCTGAGCCGCAACCTCTAGCGCTGTGCTGATCCCCTGAGACCGTGCCTTCAGCTTCAGAACCTTGGCCGAAGCCGTTACCTCACCCCCAGAACCGCGAGCAACCTCCGGCCCAGCCGGGACCTCGTCCTGCCCTTCGCGGAGCTCGCCGGAATTCCCGCGATTTTTTTGGGAATCAGTCTTTTTCTTCGTGCCGTCTTCACTCTCCTGTTTCATTCGCAACCCCCTCCCGCGTTTCTACACACAAGCCAGTTGATGTATCCATGGGGACATTTTCCGAGAGGTCGTACCGTATGTGGATCAATATCGCTGGGTGCTTTTCGTTTTTGTCCAGAAACTCTAGCAACAGATACTCCAGCCCCTGCGACACTATTCGGATTGGAAGGTTGATTCTCTCTAGGCAGCACGAGCACACTGCTGTCACTTCTATTGCCGTTTGCATTTTCTTCATCCCCTCTCCAGTCCACTCTCTTGCACCGTGGGCATTGCACCGGGTTATCAACCCGTGAATTCCATGTCGATTTGCATCGAACACATTTACATTGCATTTGAGGATATTATTATTACTATTATTATTTAGTCAACAAGGAAATTAACTCTGCGCTATATATTCTGCGCTTCCTACTCCATCACTCAAATACTCCCTAATTTTTACACTGTGCTAAAACTGCGCTTTTGGCCTTTTGGTTATTCCCTGTGAGAACCGTAAAGCCGTCACTGCCTTCGCGCGGTGGGGGTGGGGCTGGACAACCTAAACGAATCGATGGACTCACAGTGGACTGACCTAAAGGCTTTAAACCCAAAGTAAAGTAATGGTTACCGGTAACCTCTTCCCAATTGCACAGAATCGGAGTGTGTACCCCTCCCGGAGCGCCATTAGAGCGGACTTTGCGTGGGACTGTACCGCATGGGAACCGGACACGTGCACCGTCCAGACGCGTTAGTTTGCGCCGCATTCTTGATAGCGCTTAAGAGTTCGCGCGGATGAGGAAAGGGACTCGCTCCCCTTGATTGTTTCCGGGTGACGGTTCGTGGTACCTGACAGTGGAGTGTTGACACGGATATACGATGACGGCAGAGTGACGTTTGGTCCGGGAGAAAAGGTTGAATGACGGGGCATTGTCGAATGAGTTAACGGTGGGATGGTCCCGGAGCGGATGACGGGGAGCGGTGGGTTAACCAACGAGTAACAGGGGAGTGACTTTATGATAACGGGGACGAATACCCCGGTAGGGTAGTTTGGGTGTTTTGAGTGAGTGTTTACTAGTTAATACATAGCGATGTTGTTTGTTATGTACGAGATGCGAGAATAATTGGATTCAATACGATGTTTGTTGGCATGTGGTTGATTCTAATGGTTTATGAGGTATGGGTGTGTACTGAAGAGTACATGGGGCACGGTGAAGCTGTAATGCCCCTTGTAGCGTGCGACCTTGAAATATGAGGGGATGCCCCTTTTACAAGGTCCCGGAGGGCATAGAGGGGATTTAATGCGTTTTCGCCTTTTTGCCGCGCTCTAGGGTATACAAGGTCCGGAATTGCCTTTCATTCTTCCCCCCTTGCGGTTGTAGGCATTACCGGGGACCTAATTTCAAGGTCCGGAGCGCTCCGGGGATGCAGTCCAGATTCTGGACGCGGGGAGCGTACACATATATAGATGACACTTGGATGCGATATGTAAGCGGCGCAACCCGCACCAATACAGACGAAAGTGATACGTCACAGTACGTTTATAGTTGACAGTTGAGTGTGAAACGGTATTAGATGATATAGCAACATCTTTTCACGCGGTACCCTTGGAGGGGAAAACATATGAATCACATGCAACTCACTGAATTGATGGGAAAGATGATTCCCGCACGGATGCCTGTAATGATTACAGGTAAACCGGGAGTTGGGAAAACAGACTCCACCGAAACTGTAACCGCATCAATCAATTATGACTTGATCCTCACACACCCGGTTGTCAATGAACCTGTTGATTACAAGGGGTTGCCCATGCCTAACGGCGCATTGGGGTTGGCAACGGAAGCAACGTTTCTTCCGTTTGGCGAGTTGTCCCGCGCTATCAATGCTACCCGTCCAACCGTTTGGTTTTTCGATGACTTGGGTCAAGCTTCCCCCTCAGTGCAAGCGGCCTGTATGCAATTGTTTCTTGCTCGACGCGTCAATGGTCACGTACTCCCGGATTGCATAACCTTTGTCGCCGCATCGAATCGCAGGGTTGACCGTGCGGGTGTTTCGGGCATCCTTGAGCCCGTCAAGTCCAGATTCGTTACCATTGTCGAGCTAGAGCCCGATATCGATTCATGGTGCATGTGGGCATACGCTCACAACATTCCCGCAACCCTCATTGCATTCTTGCGGTACCGTCCAGAATTGCTCTGCCAGTTCCAAGCAACGGCAGACTTGACGAATTCACCCGTCCCCCGCACATGGTCACATCTCGCCAAACTTGAATCGCTCGGGTTGTCCGCTCCGGTTGAGGCTGAAGCAATGAACGGTGCAGTAGGGTCCGGAGCGGCGGGAGAATATCTCGCTTTTCGTCAGATGTTCCAATCTCTTGTCAACCTTGACGCTATCCTGTTGGACCCGGATAAGGCCAAGATACCAACCAACACATCCGAGTTGTACGCTACAGCGGTTGGACTGGCGGGACGCGCGAATCGTGGCAACTTTGCCCGCATCGCCACATACGCAACCCGGTTAGCGGTCGAAGCCGATAGAGGCGAGTTTGCTGTGTTGTTAGTGCGGGACGCGCAACGGCGGGACCCGGACGTCCAGTACTCGGATGCGTACGTACGGATGCAGTGCGGACCCATCGGGAAGCTTATCTCCGGACGGGAATAATTCCGTCCAGAATCTGGACTCTGTACAACCGTTTTACCCTTGGAGGGGTTGACAATGACGAATCAAGATCTACACACACGCGCTATGTTGGTTTCGCTCCGCATCTCTGCTTGGAGCGCTCGCAAGTATGACAAGAAAATCAGCTTGGAAGTTGCCGCTAACCACGGTGCGAGTGCAGATGCGGGACGCTATAACAAGTACCTCATGCCTGCTGATGCAACGTCCTACAAGGCACTGGAAAAGCACATTGCCTCACACTCCGCACCCGTCACTATGAACAGACCCTGCCGTGGTCAGATGAGGGGTGGCGAGTCCTCACGGTTAAGAACTACACCCCGTACACTGACCAGTTCCGGCAGGATTCGCACACGTACGAAACACTGTTAGGGGACCTTGTGAGCGCTTACCCATCGCTCCGGGAGTCCGCCAAACTGCACTTGAATGGCATGTGGAAGGATGAGGATTACCCCCGCGATATCCGCTCCCGGTACTCTATCGCGATTGAATATGCCCCTATCCCCATGGCGGGTGACTTCCGGGTCCAGTTGTCACAGTCTGAAATTGACGCGATTGCCAAGCGGACGGAAGAGCGGGTTGCAGACGGTTCAAGTTTGTTTTCAGGGGGCAACTAATGAGCGCTGAGAGCAAGATTCGTGCCGCACGCACCGATTTAGTTTTGCGTGAGCCATTCTTTGGAGCGCTCGCTCTAGGGTTAAAGATGGTACCAGACCCCGGATGCGGTACTGCATGGGTAGATGGTCGCAGCATGGGCTATGAGCCGTCTTTCGTTGAGTCCTTGAATCATGATCAAGTGACCGCACTGGTGGCCCATGAGGTAATGCATGTGGCCATGGGTCACCCGTGGCGTAGGGATGCCCGTTCCATGAAACCGTGGAATGTTGCTTGTGACAAGGCTATCAATGGGGAGCTTAGAGAGTCCGGGTTTACACTCCCCCCGGATGCACTGTACCCGGAAGGGGACGAATCCGGAAAGTCTTCCGAATGGATCTTCGAGCGGGTGCGGGACTCTAAACCGGACGATAGAGACGGGTCCGGACCCGGTAACGCACCCGGTAACAATCCCGCTCCGGGTGTACCGGACCCGTTAGGGGAAGTGAGAGACGCACCTACAGACGCGGATGGGGACGGGGACCCCGCACCGTCTGAACAGGAATGGAAACAGAAAGTGCAAGCGGCAGCCATGCAAGCTAGAGCACAAGGCAAATTACCCGGCAGTATGGCACGCGCGGTATCGGAAGCCTTGAAACCTCAGATTGACATCCGCTCGCTATTGCTCCGGTTTTTCTCCGAGCGGTCAACGGGTGATTACTCATGGTCGCGTCCGAACACCCGGTACATTGCACAAGGTCTCTATTTGCCTTGTCTGGAGTCAAAGGAACTTGGCGAGATTGCAATCGGAATCGATACGTCCGGTTCGGTCAATACCGTGAGTCTGGCATATGCCCGTGGCCTAGTTGAGAGCACGATAGAGGAATGCGCACCCGCATCCGTTAGCGTCTTTTACTTCGACTCCAAGGTCCATGGGGTTGACCGTTTCGACAAAGGTGACCCGTTGACATGGCAACCCCAAGGGGGAGGGGGAACGTCTTTCGTGGAGGTACTGAAACAGATTGAGGATGAGGGGACGGCAGTATGCGCATTGATGATTACGGATATGTGCGGAACGTTCCCGGAGTCTTGCGACATCCCCGTCCTTTGGTTGGCCACTACTGACATAGTGGCACCATTCGGAGAAACTGTACCGGTTGACCGTTAAGCCTAACCCGCGCGGGGACTCTGCAACGGGTCCCCGTCAACCTAGACGCTGTACAACCCGGTTGCAAACCCTTGGAGGGGGATACCATGCACACAATGACCTTGAATGACCGCTTACGCGCAAGTATCGCCGCAACCCCGGACCCGGACGCAATAACCGTCAACGTACCCTTGCAAGCGCTCGCAGTACTCGCCGCGCGTGCGGAAAAACGCGCAAGGGAATCATCCCTTGATGTAGGTCCGAATAGTGCAGCGGACTTTCACCGCGCGCAAGCGGAGCGCTACAGACGCGCATTGGCAGAAGCACAAGCGGGAGCAACTCCGGATGTGTCGGAGTTCCAAGCGCATTGATAAGCGTCCAGATTCTGGACGATTGA
>Ga0210386_10002114_pt1 | contig 17296 bp, 19 predicted proteins | sample IncBWH32OmetaG_FD_160091 | JGI IMG/M metagenome (GOLD analysis project Ga0210386, IMG submission 160091) | Forest soil microbial communities from Barre Woods Harvard Forest LTER site, Petersham, Massachusetts, United States - Inc-BW-H-32-O ... | reverse complement strand
GACGCAGAAGATGAACACAATGTGGTTTCTTATCTACTAAGAGAGGCTCTTAAAAAAGATTCTCAGAGTCTTCCTTTGGTTATTTTTATCGATTTAAATTTGCCGTTTTATTCAGGTGATAATATCAAAAATAATGCACTTCGGCAAATTGAAGAAGCTGTAAATAAGAGACGGCGATTACTTTCGGCTAATGAACGGTTAGCATTAATTGTTTTTACAAATTTTCCTTTTCATTACGGTAAGGCAGAAGATGCTCCTCCTTTGACTAACCATTGTTTTGCAATGCCAAAGGAGATTCAGCGGACATTGCCAGAGAAAATCCAAAAAGATATTCAAGATAGCCTGTTAAAGTATGGGTACATTCCAAGAGAAGTATAATCAAAAAAAATATCCTCAGCTGACCGCTCTGCTTGTTCTGAAGATAATATGTAATTTGATTCAGCGTTATTGGTTGAGAAAAAAAAGGTCGTTAACAACTTCCATGCAAATCTCTGGAATTTTTCGTTCCTGATCCAAGCAATCTTTGATGGTTAAGACAGCGTTGCGAATCTCTGAAGGAAGTTCGTTTGAAGGCGCATTTTCTCCAGGCCAAGAAGCATCACGAGTCTGTCTGTCAGGCCAACGAGAATAAGCAATCCATAACCCATCATTTGTTCGATGAAGACAAGAGCCGATAGAACCCCGTTGATCGACAAAGAATCGAGCTACTTTATTCCATGCTTCTTTATATTCTTCTTCTCGTCCGGATTTGAGATAGCCTTGATAAATCACCGCAAACATGAATCTATACTGGTTATCTTTTCAATAAATGCGATCGGGTATTGAGTTTCTAGTAACTGTGCAGTTTCGGAAAAACTGAACCAACCAAAACCTGTGTGTTCAGTGCTCAATTGAGGAATAAATGAAGGGCTGATACTGCAATGATAAATGGATAGGATCAATCCTACTTCGCCAGAGCTTGTAGGGATTCGGATATTTGTTAGGATCATATCGAAAGGAGAGGCCCCGTCAAGACATCGCAATCCAGTTTCTTCTTCTGTTTCGCGGCGCAAAGTTTCTATTACAGTTTCCCCTTTTTGAAGCCGTCCTCCGGGAAGATCCCAATATATGCCTTTGATACGATGCTGTTTTTCCAATAAGAGCACCTTATGTTCGTTGGTACACAAAAGCACCTTAACGCCTAAATGGAAGCAATCTTCTATCGGTTCATTCATCGAGCAACCTTCGAGAGATTCAATCGTTCAATCAGAAATTCAGGCTTGTCGCAGGAGGGGAGATTTCTGATAGCTTGAGCTGTTCCTTCTTTTTCCAGAAGAGTTGTCATCACGCCTGTTTTTGTAATAAGAGCTGCATCTAAACCAGCTCCATGTGCACCGCGTATATCTGTTTCTGGTGTATCTCCGATCATAAGAATTTTATTTTTCTGAATATGTTGGGGAAAATTCTGTAAAGCTGCATCGTAAATAATTGTAGAAGGTTTGCCTATCAAGTAAACTGTGGCTTGCTCTTCAGCGAACATTTGAGCAATGCTCCCCTGACGAACGACCGGACGAGGGGGAAGCCCTTCCATCGCTACTCGATCGGGATTAACGCAAAGAACCGGGATCTGTTTATTGACAATTTGAACCTTGTTTCTGAATATCTCAGGGTCTTCCTGATCGATACCTTCAATGTGAGGAATAGAAATATAAATAAAATCGGCCTCTTCAAGATTTTCTACTTCTCGATATTTTGTGCCTTCAAAAAGTTGACGATGAGATCCGAAGCGAGGGTGAACAGAACCAAATAACCAATAAGTGTCTTGAGGTGTAGGGAAAGGTAGAGTTCCTTTCAATAGCAAATTCTTGGCTACCTCTCCTGAAGTAAGGAGAAAATGGTAATGGATTCCTTTGCAAAGGCCATGCTTCCTGAGCTTTTCCTCTTCTTTGGCCGCAGGCTGAGTAGAATTGGATAAAATCCCAACATGCTTTCCTTGGGTCACTAAATAAGCCATTGCATCGGCGGAGCCGGGGAGAACACCTACTTCGCTAGATCCCCAAAAAACACCATAAGCATCCAGAAGAAATGCGTCATATCGGGAACTCAAATCCTCAAGAGAAGTAATTACCTCTTCTGTGCCTTCAACATTTTTTCTGAGATGCGTCTCACATTCAAGTACTTGCTCAGGAAAGATTTCATTGCTTATTAACAGGAATGACGCGAAAAAAAATATCCAATGAGGCATAAAAATATTTAACCTTTTTGCTGGTCTAGTATGTTTGCATCGACATTGAGCGATGCGCCGAAGCGTGCGTAACCGGTTCCGAAAGTAATGAAAGCGCATAACTCGGCAATTTCGCGATCGCTAAAATATTCCTTTAGCTGGTCTACATCTTGTTTGGTAACAGGAAGCTGAGTCTGAGCCATCTTCTTTGCAAAATCGACAGCGACCTTTGTCTTGATATCCGTGATAAGTGGCGTAGGGCATCCGTGTGACATGCATTGTGCGCATCCGATTTGATACGCAATAGCACGTCTCACTTCTTCTTGCAATTCAGGATCAAAACTCGAATATTTGTAGAAAGACTCCATCAGACGATCCCAGTTTTTCAATATCTCAACATTGTGACCTAATAGTTTTTGCAAAGGTGTGTCTCCAATTTCGGAGTATTCAATGAATGCCATACATTATCTCGCTTGTAAAAAAACCATTATAGCGTCTTGAGTCTTTGCAGCATAGAAAATGCCTCAGCATTAGAAGGAAGCATTCACCACCTATCCGCCACCTGATGAGAAATAAGATGTTAAGGTGGCGCAATTGTTGATTATAAGTCGCTGATAGAAAAGAATCTGGGTGACAGGATTTGAACCTGCGGCCTCTTGCACCCCATGCAAACGCGCTAGCCAAGCTGCGCTACACCCAGATAGTCAGAACCGACAGCTGCAATTCCTTCGAATTCGAATTCAGCTTTTTTAAATTCTTTGACGCCATGACGAGCGCACTCTTCTACGATCTTTTCAAGAGAATCGCCTGCATGAAGTTCGAGCGCTGTAATGTCTACAGAAATGGACGCGGAAAAAACAACACCGTTTCGAAGTCCCTTCACTTTAAAATTAGCACAAATCGTATCTTTCTTTCGCGTAATGTTCGTAAAGCGGATTAAATTGTTTTCTGCTAAGTTTTTCATGAACTTTCTCCGTAAAAGGGTCAATCTTAGCTGTTCAAAAACCTTTCTGTCAATTCCTCTTTCCGGCAAAATAGTCTCTTGCAGCTTTTGGGAAGGAAAGGTATGGATCGAAATAAAATATATATGGGAAGTTCTTGGTTTGAACTTCTCGATGGAGAGTTTGAAAAACCTTACATGAAACAATTGCAAGCGTTTTTAACCAAAGAGCAAAAAGCTGGACATACGATCTACCCTTCGCCTGAACATCTATTCAATGCTTTTTTGCATACTCCTTATGAAGAGGTGAAAGTGGTGATCATGGGCCAAGATCCCTACCATGGACCAGGTCAAGCGCATGGACTCTCTTTTAGTGTTCCCAACGGAGTTCCTCTTCCCCCTTCTCTTAAAAATATTTTTAAAGAGTTGAAAAATGATTTAAATGTCCAAAAACTTGAACACGGCTGTTTAGAGGCATGGGCCCGTCAAGGGGTGTTATTGCTCAACGCTACTCTCACTGTTCGAGCGCATGAACCCAAATCGCATTTCGGACAGGGATGGGAATTATTCACAGACTCTGTAATCCAATTATTGTGCGCTCGGAAAACTCCTATCGTATTTGTTCTTTGGGGCAAATCAGCTTATGAAAAATTCCGGCATGTGCAAAAAGATGCCTTGTCTCATTTAGTTTTAACAGCTCCTCACCCTTCGCCTTTATCTTCTTACGCCGGTTTTTTTGGCTGCGGTCATTTTTCAAAAATCAATGATTTTTTAGTTCGAAACGGTCAAGCTCCGATTGATTGGGAAATAAAATAATTCCGCTTACAGTATCCCTTGAATGTTCCAGCGATATTTGGTTATTCTCAGAATTATGTCTACTTGGATCGAACAGCTCTCAACTTGGATGGAAGATCAGCAAGCGCTTCCCCCGCTGGAAAAAGACGTTACGGTTTGTCAGATCGAAACGCTGATTGATCTTTCTTATGAAATCCGAGACGTTTATACTCAAGTAGTGGAGAAATTAGATGCACGAATCGATCATTGAACAGAAACGAAAAAGTCTTGCGATTCCTCTTCCTAATTTTTCTTGGCGTTTTTTCATTTCTATAAAATTTTTTGCATTTTTAAGCTTTCTATTGATCAGCGTGCTTTGCGCTTACTGGTATTTTGCTTTAAGACCTTTTTTGTGGCTTGATTCAGGACGCATCAATGCAAAATCTTTTCAGATCCGGTCTCAGGAAACAGGTATGCTTGCCCAAATGATCGCGCAAGAAGGTGATTCGGTTACAAAAGGTACTTTTTTGTTTTCTTTAGAAAATGGCCAGGTCGTAGAAAAGCAAAAAAAAATTCACATCTCCTTGGTCAAATTGCAAGAACAGCAAAAATTATATAAAAAACAATCGGATCAGGCAATGCAAGATTATTTGGCTGATTTAGGAGTACGGCCCCAGGTTGAAATAGATCGGCATTTACAAGTTTTGCAAGAATCTCAAACAAAATGGGAAGAATTGCAAAAACAGCTAGATATCCTGGAAGATGAAAAAGCCTCTTTACTCTACCATCAAGCGAATTTTCGTATTACAGCTCCTTGCGACGGCATTGTGCTGCGTCAACAAAAAATGCTGGGAGACTTTGTTCAGGCGGGAGATTTTGTTCTCTCTTTAGCTGATCTGAATTGTTCTTGGATTGATGCTGTAATTCCCGAAAAAAAACTTCATCAAATTAAGATAGGCCAGTCTGCAAAAATTTGCCTTTCTGCGTATCCAGGCAAAGAGTGGGAAGGCGCTGTGTCTTGGATTGGGCCTGCAACGGTTTCTAAAGTAGAAGGAAAAATGGGTTTGCCCGAAGAAGAAATGATTCCTATTAAAATCTCTTTGCCTGAAAAGAATTTCCCAGTAAAACCAGGACTTTCTGCAAAAATCGGCATCAAAGTTCACTAGCCCGTGTCGTAAAAAATTATGCAAATTCCTTCTTCTTTACAAAATGCAATTGAAGAGATTGCTGCAAAAATTCCTCTTTCTTCTTTAAAAAGTGCTTATCAGCAAATTTCTGAAGCCTATCATAGAGGAGAAGCTTCTGATTTTTTATTTACCCATCCAACACAAATTCTGGCTTATTTATTAGCTCGTCTGCCGGCTACTTATGCAGCGGTCTATTCTGCCATGCAAAGTCTGATTGAAAGACTTCCAGAATGGAATTGCTGCAGTGTTTTGGATATAGGTTCCGGTCCTGGCACGGCTTCCTGGGCTGCAGCGGAACTTTTTCCAGATCTATCTCAGATTACTTTATTGGAAAAAAGCGAGCCGATGATCGCTATAGGCAAACAGCTTGCTTCTTATTCAGAAGGATTAGCCTTGCAAAACAGTCATTGGCTGCAACAAGATCTAACAAAACGATTTGCCCTTCCCAAGGCTGATCTAACAATTTTTTCTTATGTTTTTGCTGAAATTGATTGTTTAGATCTGATCCAAAAAACGTGGGAGCAGGGAACCTCTTTATTGATTGTCGAACCCGGAACCCCCAAAGGCTTTGCAAATATTTTGGCCGCTCGAAAAAAACTGATTGAATTGGGGGCTTTTATTGCAGCTCCTTGCCCTCATCATTTTGCCTGCCCTATTGCAGGCTGGTGTCATTTTCCTGCGCGAGTTGAAAGAACAAAAGTCCACAAATTATTAAAAGAAGGATCTTTGGGCTACGAAGATGAAAAATACTCTTACGTCGCAGCTTCTCCTCTATCTCCTTTGCCTGTTGAGGGCAGAGTGGTTAGTAGTCCTCTTAAGCTCTCAGGGCACGTCAAGCTCTCTCTTTGCACAAGAGAGGGACAGATCGAGCAAAAAACTGTGACCCGAAAACAAAAAGAAATTTATCGGCGAGCAAGAGATGCCGAATGGTCTTCCATTTGGATGTAAATGCGTTTTACATTTTTACATCTGATTTTTTTTTCCTTACAGGACTAGTGATTCCAAAATCGCTTTTCGAGCTTCCCGCCGAGACTTAAGTCCATTTGCCGCAATGTTAAAAATTGTTTGTGTAGGTTGGATTAGAAAGTAAATGTTATAAATGAAATTTTTATAATTTGTTTTTAATTTATCTATTTGTTATTCTGTATAACGACGTGGAGAGTTTTATGGCATTTAATGAATTTAAATCTATTCTTGATCAGCTACTCTCTGCTTCTTACGTTGCAGCTCCTTTATCTTCTAAAATTCAAATTTCAGCTAATGACTGTAAGAAAAACTTTTGTTTAAAAATGACAATTTTTAAACCTTTTGGCGCGATGCCAAAAGCAGTAACAGAGTATATTTCAAAAAGAAAAAATCATACATTTAAGCCGCAGGCCACTTCTTTTCTAGAAAAAGATAACGAGATTTTTTTGATTCAAGAAATTCCTTTTCAGCCGGAAGGGAAAAATTCTTTACGGCAGTTTTTTGTGGATTTTTCGGTTATGGCTAAAAGGTGCCATCAGATGTTAAAAGAAATCGCATCTGAAGAAAAGCATACAAAATTATTTACTCTCGATTCCCATCATAATCAATAAAAATTTATAAAAAACTCAGGATCCCAAAGGACGCAGTTCTTTGGCGGGGTTTGGGGCGGAGTCCCAAAAAAAAAGCTGTTAGAACCTGTTTACAATCTAACGCTTCTTAGACCTCGATATCTGGAAAGGTAGTCGCATAAGCTTTTTGTTTTGCAAGATAGGGTGCGATGTCTTGTTCTATGAATTCTTGTACTTGCTGAGGCGCGCGTCCAAGCATGGATTTTAGATCGAATATTTTTTCTAGTTCGTAGGAAGAAAGGTGAAAATCCGATTGTAGTTTATGGATGAGAAAAAATCGGGGATTTTTTTCTTTTTGAGAGGCAACGATGAGAAGACGAAGCTGTTCGTGCAGATCTTGTCGATCGCCACCTTTTTTAACCGCTGCCATGAGGATGTTTTCTGTTGCAAGAAGAGGAAGATTCTCTTCAAGATGAGTCTGGGCTAAAGAAGCATTAACTGTAAGATTGGGAATGAGATGGGCGAGCAGATTTAAAATAGCGTCTGCCCCTAGAAAAGCTTCAGGGATACACAGTCTTCGGTTGGAAGAATCATCGAGACTTCGTTCGAGCCATTGGGTTGCGGCGGTATAAGCTGGATTTTGAGAGAGAGAGATGACAAATCGAGAAAGTCCGCAAATTCTTTCGGCGTAGATAGGATTTCGTTTGTAAGGCATGGCTGAAGAGCCTACCTGTGTTGCTTCAAATGCTTCTAAAAGTTCTCCTTCGTGAGCCAGAAGGCGAAGGTCTGTCGCCATTTTATGTGCGCTGGCAGCAAAGGATTCTAACGCGTTGAGAAGGGATAGATCTATTTTTCGTGAATAGGTTTGGCTTGCGATAGGAAGAATGGAATCAAAGTGAAATTCTTGAGCAATAAGTGTTTCTAGTTTTTTTACTTTTGCATGATCCCCTTCAAAGAGGGCTAGAAAAGATGCTTGCGTGCCTGTGGCCCCTTTGGCGCCTAAAAAAGGGATTGAGACAAAGAGGCGCTGCCAATCTAAGGCATCTTGATAAAAATCCTGCAGCCAGAGGCATGCCCTTTTCCCAATGGTTGTGGGCTGAGCGGGCTGATAATGAGTATAACTAAGAGTTGGGGCGTGAGCGTATTTTTGAGCAAAATCAGAAAGCTCTTTGAGGATATGCAGCATTTTTTTATGAAGCAGCCCCATGGCTTCTTTGAGCTGAATTAAATCTGCATTGTCTGTTGCATAGCTGGAGGTGGCGCCCAAATGGATGATTGGTTTTGCTTCTGGACATTGGTCTGCGAAAGCATGGATGTGCGCCATGACATCATGCCGAAATTTTTTTTCATATAAATGTATTTTCTCAAAATCGATTGTGTCGCGATGCTTTTGCATTTGTTCGATTTGAAGAGGAGAAATAGGAAGTCCGAGCTCTTTTTGCGCTTTTGCTAAAGCGATCCAAAGGCGGCGGAATGCTGAACTTTTAAAATGCGGCGAAAAAAGATAAGACATTTCTAGACTCGCATAGCGAGTCGAAAAAGGACTAAGATACGTTTTTTCCTCCCTCATTTTTTTATTGAATCCATGGCTGGATCTGTGCGAGTAAATGGCCTATTTGTTTTTTTTCTTCCAGGCTGATTTTACATAGAGGATTTTTTAGAGCTTCTCGGGCTCGTTTAAGAAAAGAAATTGCTTGGAGTCCAAATTGAGGAACCCGTTTATCATCTTCATCTAAGGGAAACTCAAGTCGAATCGAATGTAAAAGCTCTTGCTTGGGCTGGCCGCAATAATTTCTGACGAACTCTTCTTTTCGATCTAAAGAGCCGGATCTGCTAGCGAGCGTATAAATTGCTTGCCTTGGCATTTGATCTAATGTGGAGTGGAGCGTTTGCGGCATGACAGTATAAAATTCATAATACTGTAAAAAATTATAGGGAGTTTGTCGATTGCCGTAGATTGCAAAAAGCCATGCTGTAAAGGCGCCATCGCGATAACTTTTTAAAATTTCTTGAGCGCGCTTAATTCTTTCGCCATGCAGAATTACTGCTTGATTGGTGATCGCTTTGACCTCGGAAGTAATGGTCATGAGTGCTGTTAAATCGGTTGCCACATCGTCTGTTTCATGAAGACGAAAGGTAGTTAAAATCTCTTCCAGTGTTTTTTTTTCTTTTTCGTTCAAAGCCGCTACACGAAAAACTCCAGAAAAGCTAGAAAGCTCTCCATTATTGGATTTTTCGACAAGAGCGGTCATTTTTGTCTGCAGTGTATCTTTTTGTTTAAATCGAAGATTTAGTAAATCATTGATTTTAGACATCATCAAAGCCTCTTTAAAATTTCGCTAGCTAGCGCTAAGTAATCGATGGAGGCGCGGCTGTTGGGTGCCGTATCAAAAATTGGTTTTCCATAAATGGCCGCCTCAGATACTGCGATATCGCGTCTGACTTTTGCATGCAAGAGTTTTCCTGGAAAAGTTTGCTCGATGACTTGTAAAAAAGCATCATTGCTTTTCCCGCGCGGGTTCCAAAAGGATAACGCGACGCCTAGCACCTTTGTGGCATGTCTTTCAGAAATATTATTGATGAAAAGAGAAAGGCGCTGCAAGCCTTTGACACTGTAAAACTCAGGAGTTGCGCACACCAGAGAGTATTTTGAGGCGATGAGGGCTGATTCGGTAAGCCAGCAAAGAGAAGGAGGCGTATCGATCAGGACAAAATCATAAGGAAGTTTACATAAAATTTCTTTCAGCCGTTCATGAGAGTAACGATCCGCAGCTAACGAGCCTGATACTTCAACGCGCTCCAACCAAGTATCTGCTGGAATGATATCCATGTTTGGAATACAGGTAGGCAAAATGACTTCATCAATGGGTTTTTCCCCCTGCAAAACGGTTGCCATGCTATCTTGTTCATCGGGATCGAATCCAAGTCCCGTTGTTAAATTGGCTTGTGCATCAAAATCGATCAGAAGGACTTTTTTTTTATGAAATTGGCAAAGAGCCGATCCCAAGTGAAGCGATGTTGATGTTTTTGCAGTTCCGCCTTTAAAACTGCTGACAGAGATAACAATCATCTTTTTTTCCTTGCGTTTAAGAGCCTGTTTTAAACCTTAAGTTCTGTCGAATTTCGGTTTTTAAGGAGCTATCGAAAAAGGAGACATTAAAGCACGTTCGTCTCGTTCTTTTACGACTTTAGCAAGAAAATTAGAAATGTCAATCTCTCCATGCACTACATTGTCGCGCGTGCGAAGCGAAGCAGACTGGTTTGCCACTTCTTGATCGCCGATAGTCAGCATATAATTTGTTTTTAACATTTGTGCTGTTCGCACTTTTTTCCCGACAGACTCATTTGTGTCGTCTAGATCGCAAACAAAACCTGCTTTTTTAATTTGTGCAGCAAGCTCCTTTGCATAAGGAACATGCCGATCTGCAACGGTTATGAGTCTGACTTGGTAAGGACTTAGCCAAAGCGGGAATTTACCGGCAAAATGTTCGATTAAAATTCCAAAAAATCGCTCGATCGATCCAAAAATGGCCCGGTGAAGCATAATGGGGCGTTTATGTGCTGCATCGCTATCTACAAATTCTAACTCAAATTTTTGCGGAAGCGACATGTCGAGTTGCGCTGTTCCGCATTGCCAAAAACGGCCGATTGCATCGCGGATGTGGATATCGATTTTCGGGCCATAGAAAGCGCCGTCCCCTTCGTTTATGCGATAGCTGTGTCCCCAGTCATCCAATGCGCCTTTTAACCCATCGGTGGCTCTTTCCCAATCTTCATCCGATCCGATCGTTTTGGATTTTTCAGGACGAGTCGAAAGTTCTAGGCGATAAGGTAGTCCAAAGGTCATATAAATTTTGTCTGCTAGTTTTAAAATTTGGCTGATTTCATCCTGGATTTGTTCGGGGCGCATAAAAATATGAGCATCATCTTGGTGAAAACCGCGGACACGAAATAGACCATTGAGAGCTCCAGAGGCCTCAAAACGATGTACATGACCGATTTCAGCGATCCGTAAAGGAAGCTCTCGATAGCTATGCATAGCTGTTCCATAATAAAGCATGCAGCCTGGACAATTCATGGGCTTGATGGCAAATTCTCTTTCTTCGATCTGGGATAGATACATATTTTCCCGATAGTGGTCCCAGTGGCCAGATCTTTCCCAAAGCTCTTTGCTCATCATCATGGGAGTTTTGATCTCGATATAACCTGCATCGGAGAGGCATTCGCGTAAAAACGCAATGAGACGGTTCCAAATAATAAGGCCGTGAGGATGGATGAAAGGCATACCAGGGGCTTCTTCTTTTAGAGAAAAAAGATCAAGGGCGGGCCCTAAGATTTTATGATCCCGTTTTTTAGCCTCTTCGAGCATGAGAAGGTAATCTTTTAGTTTTTTTCTATCTGGGAAAGAAATCCCATAGATCCGGGTGAGCATTTCTCGCTTCGAATCTCCGCGCCAGTAAGCTCCCGAAGTCTTCAAAATTTTAAAGGCTTTTATTTTGTTGAGAGCCCCTAAATGAGGTCCGCGGCAAAGATCAAAAAATTCTCCTTGACGGTAGCCAGAAATTGAACCGGTTTCATCTAACCCTTCGACCAATTCTTTTTTATAAGGGTTTTGAGAAAACTCTTCGAGCGCCTGTTTTTTTGAAGTGAATTCGATCCGTTCGGGTTTATGATTTTCAGCTAATATTTTTTCGACCTCTTTTTCAATCGCCTCGAAATCTTGGTCAGAAATCGTCAAATCGGCGAAATCATAATAAAATCCTTGTTCTATAGGGGGACCAATCGTTGGTTTTGCATTGGGCCAAAGGCGTAAAACTGCCTGGGCAAGAACGTGCGCGGAGGTATGCCAAAAAACTTCTTTCCCAAGAGGGTCGTCAAAATGATAAATAACTACTTCATCGCTCTCTTTTAGAGGCGTCGAGAAATCGCGCAATTTGCCGTTGATCATGACAGCTACGGCTTGATCGGGGGCCGTCAAATGGAGCTTGTCTGCAGCGTCTTTAGCTGTGCTCTCTTCAGGAAGTTCGAAATCGGGCTTGTGATTGATTGTTATTTTCATAAAGTTCTCTTGGGTAAACTGAGAAAAGTTTACAAGATTACTATGCTAAGGTCAATCGTGATGATTATGTAAAACTGTTTTACACCGCTCGCGATTCAATGATTGACCTATGGGACGGCCGTCCCAAACCCTGTTAAAGGACTTTGTCCTTTAAAATCCTAATAATTTAAAATAGGCTCGCTATTGCGTAGGCCTTTGACTCCATCCTACGCGATCTGTAATTCTTCAGTTTCTGCTTCAAGAGATTTTTATAAACCGATAATCTGTTGTTGGAAGAGCTCTAGTTTCTGTATTCGTTAAGGAAATTTCTTTGGTGAAAGAAAGCAACTTGTCGTTTTGCCTTACCTTCGCAGATTTAACAATCGTATTTCCTGAAAAAAGCGTATGCAGTTCCTTAATATCTTTTGACGATTCCAGACAAATAAAATACTTTTTCGGTCCTCCTTGAGCAGCTGGCCCAAACCTATTAGAATATCTTTGGAAAAGCGTAGCGCTTTCTCTTTCAGTTGTTTTATTTTCATTTTCATCTGTTGTAATTATTTGATACTGAAAAGTAATAAAAAGACGATCATGCGGGTCATATCCCCATACTAGGTGTTTGTCGCCAAGCTCATCTGCCGAAATCCCGTCTATGTATCCGGTTGACCCTAAAAATCTTTGCTGCCATGCTAAATAATTGTCTGCAGAGATTCCGATTGTGTCTCTAGCTGCCTCGATGACTTTTACCATCGCAGGAAAGGAACAGTCATCTTGTCTGTCCATTAGTTTTTGCAAATGGTTGATAGGAGAAAACTGTAGATTACCGACTGCTGCCATATAAAACCCCTTTACTGCGGTTGTGTAAAAAAAGCGCAAAATTTATCACAATTTTCAAATATGTCAATGTAAAATATTTGATAGGTTTCTTTCGAAAATGTGGTTCGGTCGATTTTCTAGTTTTTTTGTCCGATTCTTGTTGTGGGGCGTATCATCTTCATTATATTCCCATTGCAAGAAGAATCGAAAATGGACAGAACTTTAATTTCTGAAGAGGGCTCAATGAAATTCGCGAAAATATGTTTACCTTTACCATCAATCATTGCTTCTCCACTTTTGGGAATGTTGAAAATAGATCCACATTGCTCCATTCCAGGCGATGATTTTGTGCAATATTTTGATTTCACATGGTGAGATACAATTTATTGATTGGGAGCATACCAGATGAGAAGATCCCTTTCATGATGTAGCTTTTGTTGTTTTTTTCTGCGCTCTAGAGCCGGATGAAGAGCGCATTTTATGGGAAGCTTATTTGCAACATTTGCCCACGGACCAAGAAAAAGAGCACTATAACATTGTGAAAAAAATACATGCAGCGCGGCTTTATTTAATTTTCGCTTATCGTTATGCATGGCGGTTGAATCATTGCATTAATGAAAAACCAATTGATTTTACAGCTGAAATACTTCCTTGGTTTTATTACATGCAACAATTTGCAAATAATGAAAAGGACTTGCCTACTCAATTTTTTTATGAAGCAGCCCAGGCAGCCTTTCAATTAACACGAAATTTAAATAAATAAGAAAAAGGCCAGTCTGATTCATGGCCGTCTCCGGTTCGAAATAAATCCATCACTTTAATTCCGAAAAACGTCCTACTAGAATGAAAGACGTTCATCTACCAATCGAGGTAGAAGGAGCTCGAGGACCACTCCCAGAAGGGGTGGTTTTCATTTTTTATGGAATTCGGTTCTCGTATTTTTTAAGAAGATTTTTTTCTTTCCAATTCTCATCAGCCAATACCACCAATGGATTGAGAAAATCGCAAACGAAGCTACAAAGAATGCAGCTGCTGCAGCTCATCAAAGATTTGATCTAAGAGGATGACTCGGCTACGAACAAAATCAGTCGATCTTACACTCGAGATCACCCATCTTTCCACAATGTTAATTCTCAAAGTTTCTAGCAAATGGAATTGCTGCTGGGTAAAATCCATCGGCGTCGTTTTAACTTCGATCGCGATATAGCGTTGATTTGAAAGCTGCAGTAAAAAGTCTATTTCAACTTGCTCTTTTGAACGAACAAAATAAAAAGATGCCTCTAATCCTCGATTCGTAAAAAATCTTGTAATTTCAGACAAAGCTAAATTTTCTAATAAATGTCCAAAATAAGGACTTAATAATAAAGGTTCAAATTCACTCCATCCTTGAAGTCTTACAGCCAACCCAATATCTTCGAAATAAATTTTCGGAGTTTTAATCAGTCGTTGATTAAGATTATTATAATATGGCTCAAGAATACGTAAAATGCCATTTTCTTCTAATAAAGCAGTCCAACTTTGAACAGTCGTTGTATCGACGCTTACATTTTTAGCAATATCGGAATAATTTAATAATTGACCGATTCTCCCAGCTAATAACTGTAAAGATTTGCTAAAAGCTGCTTTTTTCTCAATCCCCGCAGCATTCACAATATCTTTTTCGATGAATGTGGAAATAAAATCGTTTAAATATTGGATTGTATTGAGATTCGGTGATACATATAATTCCGGCCAACCGCCCTTCATGCAAAATGTACGCAGAGAAAAAGGTTGGGAAAAAGCTTTTATCCATTCATGCACCGAAAGAGTATTTAGAGAAAAATAGCTCGCCCTTCCAGCTAAAGATTCTCTTACAGCCTTTTGTAAAAGGGTTTGATTCGAGCCGGTAATCCATATATCCATCTCGATCGGAGATCCCGTATCTTGGTGTCGTCTTCTTTCCTGATCGACTCGTTTTTTCAATTCAGGAAAAACATGGGGCGCAAGCGTCGCTTCATCCAAAATCAAAGGTCCGGTAAATTGCTCAAAAAAAAGAGCTGGATTTTCTTGAGCGAAACTTCTTATTCCCAGATCATCAAATAAAACAAGCTGATGTGTTCCCAAATGATGTAATAAAGACGTCTTCCCCACTTGCCTAGGTCCCCGTAGGACCTTAATAGGGAGAACTTGGTCCGAGTCTGCTTGAGTCAAATAGCTGAGTAAATCGCGTTCCATCCACATGTTGGCTATATTAGGGTGAGATCCAATAACAGTCAAGGCGTTCTGTAACTAACTAGTAAAAAGAGGGTTACAGGAATAAATGCATGGTTTAGCAAAAAAATTATCGCAATTTTCAGATGTCTCAACGTAAAATTTTTGATAGTATAGCGTCAAAACTACAATGTCCTATCGCGAGTTTCCCATTGACTTTTAGAAGGTTATAAATGAAACTGTTCCGTTTTTTCATAAACAAAAAAATTTTGTTCAGGAGATAGCGTTATGACAGTATCAAAAATTTGCGAAAGCTTTTTTAATGGGTTTCATGAAGTCTGTGATTCTAAAAATAAAAATTGCCTTACGAAGGTATTGGGGGGCTTGAAAATCGCAGCTTATTTTACGGGAATCATTCCTTTAGCTTTTGCCATCGTTTACGCGGTTGATGTTCTTTCCGGACGCGTGGGTGAAAAAACAAAAGCAAATTTGTCTTCGCAAGAGTTGCGTATGCAAGATGTCCAGAAAAAAGCATTTGGGCTGAAGAAAACGTTTCATCCTATTGTTTTTCCAAAATTTACTGATCAAGAAATAAGCGATAGAATTCTTCAGCGCTTTCCTGATACTTGCGAGCTTGGAGAGATTGTGTATTTAATTCAATGTGAAATGAATTTGGAAGATTTTAAAAAAAATCCAGAACGATACATAGGGGCATGGAGAACTGAAAGGGAAGCTTTGGGATTTGACGATGTAGAAACTCCTGCTTTATGGTTTTTGGAAAGCGAATTACAGCGAATCTCGAGAGCAAAGGTTATCGGAGAATGGGGCCTAGGCTATAGAGAGCATAAAAATTCGGCAATTGACTTGTAAAAGGATTTTTGAAAGATGGGAAATAGAGTTGGTATACATCTTGCCAATGAATTTGTTTTTGTGTATACCTGACGTGGCTTAAGAACAGGCCTTTAAGTGAAACAGCCATCTTTTCAGGATATTTTTTTTAGGGCTTTACAGCGAGAGCCGAAAGGATCTTTAACGGATCTTTTGGATTTAGAGAGCGAAGCGGAACTTTCTTATTTGATGGAGATCAGCGCTCTGCAAGATCCCCTCCGTTTCAGGGCTAAACAAATCGGCCTTCGCTCAGCGTATCTTGTGATCGATGAAGAAGGGAATTTCAATGAAGAGGCGATGGGCTCTTTGCTTCTCGCTCTTGAAAAACCCTATTGTCTTGGCCCTAACCGTGAAAATGATCCTGCTATTTATTTTCATCTTCGATCAGCCCTTCTTTATTTAAGAGACTATCCGGAAGCGAGAAAATGGATTTTAAAATTTTCTCCGCCACTTTGCCACAAACGGGCAGAGGAAATTATTCGCGATACCTTGTGGCCGGATCCAGTAAAAAAGCTAACAGCTGTTCCTATTCGCAGAGCAGTTCTTGCGGTTTGGTTTACCTGGCTTCGCCAAACTGTAGGATCTTGCTTTGCTACTGCGCCAGCGATCTTAATTCAACAAACAGATCCTCTTTCTTTACTGGAAGATCTGTATGATTTACTAACGACAGGACAATTAAGAAGAATTGTTGCAGCTCAGCAGTATACTGTTCCTTTATGTCCTACGTCTGGATCTTCCGAATTGCGTAAGCCGATCGTATCGCTGGAAGCGTTGGCTTTTTCTCCGGGGCTAGCTGCTGCTTGCGAAGCTGCGAATCTTGTGGATGGCTCTTCAAAAGGCCCTCAAAAAATAGCGCAGCTTTTACAAACAATAGAAAAGCCTTTGCATGTAGAGCAGCTTTTGAATTGGCTGTTATTAAAAAATTTAGATCTTACGGAAAGGGATATCGAAGAGGAAGAGTATTTGAAAGCAATCCAAATGAGGTCATTTTCAGCAAAACATGGAGGGATTTATTTTCAAGCTGCTAGCCCGCGCTCTTTAAAAGTGGCTGAGTTCAAACGGCGCCTACCAAAGGCTATGCGGGTGTTTTGTGCTTTTGGAGAATGCGTTTTACTTCAGGCTTGGGAATATAGCATTGCTTCTCTTTGCGATGTGAAACTCAGCTTTGCCCGTTGGAATTTATCTGTAGGATTGGGATTTCATGTAGATCAAAAAGAGGGGTTGGGATCTTTTGTGTACAATTGGATTAATAACCAGTTTCAAAATTGCCATCGGGAAATAGAAGAGGCAGGGAAAGAATATGAACAAAAGATCTCTGCAGCGCGAATTCTTGAAGGGCGGGTCAATCGCTCTTTTGGAGAATCTCAAATGCAATCGGAATTGGCGAATTATGTTCATGCGGCCAATAGAGCTTTGGAGCATCGGAATTTTTTAATTCGAAGAGTCAATGCCTTATCGGGACTATTTTCCCATTTGATACAGCAATATGATTTGCGTCTCTCCGAGTATTTTCAGGAAATTTTTGATCCAGCCCTTACGGTTTCTCAAGAGGTGATTTTTGAGGATAGTCCAGCCGGATTCCGCCTCGTATATAAACATGGCCGTTCCGATCCAGCCCTTTGGACATTCATTCGCAGTGGTGAGGAATATGTGGACTGCTTAAGGGATTTTTTTGTTCTTACGGAAGCAGATATTGCCTCAACGATCGATCAGCAGCTTTTCCCT
>Ga0210386_10002113_pt1 | contig 17311 bp, 11 predicted proteins | sample IncBWH32OmetaG_FD_160091 | JGI IMG/M metagenome (GOLD analysis project Ga0210386, IMG submission 160091) | Forest soil microbial communities from Barre Woods Harvard Forest LTER site, Petersham, Massachusetts, United States - Inc-BW-H-32-O ... | reverse complement strand
ACGTGTTCTAGAAGAGGATGGTCTCACTGCCCATGAGGCAGGCGGCTTCTCCGTGTGGGAAGCCGTCTTGCTTCGCAGCGCATCGATTGCGCAGATGCGCATTGTCTATTCTTATTGGTGCCTGGAGTTCTCAGTTCCTGGAGTTCCTAGTTTCTGGAGAAAAGCATGTTGCGATGGAAGTACTCCGCCGTGAGCCTCGTTTCTGTTCTAGCTTTCGGCAGCGCATATCTAAGCCGAGCGCAATCGAATACAGTGGACGTGAGTTCGCCTGATCATCGAATCACCCTGCGCTTCTCCGTGCAGCCCGGCAAAGGGCAAGAGGCAGGGCAGGATGGACAGCTAGTGTATTCCGTTACGTTTCACGATAAGCAGGTGTTTGAGAACTCTGCTCTCGCGCTGGAGCTTGCCAACCAGCCGTCCCTCGGTGCGGCTGTTCACATCGCGGGCAGCACGCCCGGCTCCGGCGTCGACGAGTACACGCTGCTCGCGGGCAAGTCCTCTGCGATCCACGATGGCTACAACGGTCTGACGGTACATGCTGTGGAGAGCGCGAGTCCCGGACGCAAATTCGACATTGAGGCGCGCATTTACAACAGCGCGGTCGCCTTCCGATACCATGTGCCCGAGCAGGCTGCGCTCGCGCGATATCAGCTCACCCAGGAAGACACGGAATTTCGTCCGGTGATGGATGCTTCGGCCTGGGCACTGCGGCTCCCCAATTACCAGAGTGCCTATGAGAGCGAGTATGTGCCGTCAGTGTTAAGCGCATTGAGCAATCAGGGAGGCGTATCGAGCTACATTCTGAACGGTGCACCCATGCTGATGCACATGCCCGGCGTCGCCTGGGCCGCGGTCGGAGAAGCCTACCTCGAAGGCAATGCCGCTATGTATCTCGAGAACCCCACCGGCAATTGGATGGGACATTACATCGTGAGCAAAATTTCCCCTCCCGTGGAGGGAAGCGGGCCGGGAGTGGATGCGAGTCTTCCCCACGACACTGCATGGCGCGTGATCTTCCTCGGGGATACGCCGGGCGAGCTGGTTGAATCGAATGTGATCACGGATCTTAATCCTCCGAATCGCGTGGCGGACACAAGCTGGATTCATCCCGGCAAAGCTTCATGGAACTGGTGGGATGGTGATCTCGGACCGGACGGCAAGTCCGCGTACACGACGGAGAACATGGAATACTACGTCGATTTTGCCGCCCAGTCTGGATTTCCGTACATGATGCTGGATGCAGGATGGTCGGACCGCGATATTACAAAAATGCGCGGCAACGTGGATGTACCGGAATTGGTACGCTATGCCGCGAAGAAGAACGTGAAGGTGTGGATCTGGCTCTATTCGAAATCTGTCGCCGCGCAGATGCAGGAGGCGTTTCCCCTGTACGAGAAGTGGGGAGTGGCCGGCGTGAAAATCGATTTCGTTCTTCGCAACGATCAGGAAGGGATCAAGTGGTACTACGATGTGGCGAAGCTTGCCGCCGAGCATCATCTCATGGTGGATTTTCATGGCGCCACTCAGCCCTGGGGAATCCAGAGAACCTATCCGAATGTTCTTGACTACGAAGCAGTGCTTGGTCTGGAGAACAATAAGGCCGGACGTCGCGATGGTCCGGTCAACCGCACGACGTTCCCCTTCACGCGCATGCTGAGCGGTCCACTGGACTATACTCCCGGGGGCTTCGACAACGTGACGCCGGAGGAATTCGTCGTGCGCGATAAGGGTCCCATGGTCACGGGCACGCGTGCCCAACAGCTCGCGCTGTATGTCATATTCGAGGCACCCCTTGCGATGGTTTCCGATGTGCCTTCTGCTTACGCCAACCAGCCGAGCTTCCAGTTCATCAAGGATGTTCCGACAGCGTGGGACGCGACACGAGTGCTCAATGGCGAGCCCGGCGAGTTTGTAACGATTGCACGGCGCCACGGCGACGAGTGGTACCTGGGCAGTGCGACTAATTGGACGGCGCGCGATCTGCGAATTCCCCTGAGCTTCCTCGGAAAGGGAAGCTACAAAGCAGAAATCTATGAAGATGCTGCCGACGCTACGCAGAGCCCGAAACACATCTCCATCCGGCAGCAGGATGTGCGGAACAGCGACACACTCACGCTGCCTCTGGCCAGCGGAGGCGGCAGCGCTATCCGGTTTGTGCCAGAAGGGTAGCGGCTGGTTTAACTCGCTGCCGTCGCTGATGCTTCCGTGAGCCGATTGAGGAAGAGGGGAAGGTTGCTGCGCAAAATTATGTGCGGAGCAAGGCGATGCGTTTTCACGGGCTTGCCCTTTTCCATCAAGTGGCCGAGCAGCGTTTCGAAAGCCATCTTGCCCTGCGCCTGGGGCCGCTGATAGAGAGTAGCCAGCACCATGCCTGACTCAAGGAGCGGCACGAGCTCGTGAAAGAGGTCCGTGGTGACTACATGTACCCGCCCAAGCAGTTTCTGCTCCTCCAGCGCCCGCAGCACAGGAAGACTGTTGGCAGTACTGATGTAGATGGCATCGGGGCGCACCCTGCTCTTGAGCAGCGTCATCGTCTGGCGATAGGCGTATTCCGGACTCTCATGAGATTCCACGACCGGAAGAAGAGTGAGATGCGGAGCAAATAACGCCAGGCTGGCGGCAAATCCGCGCAGCTTCTCCGCGTGGTCGAAGGTGGCCAGCTCGCCGGTAATGGTCGCGACACGCGACGGAACCTGCAGCTTATGCGAGAGCAATTCGGCTGCAAGTGCGCCGCTGGTATAGGCATCAACTGCAACAGAGGCGATGCGGCCACTGTCCGGCGCGTCGCTGGCCACGCAAAGCATGGGAGTGCCCTCACCGACGATGCGGCGGATCACGGGAGCGAGCTCGCGCGGACGCCCCGGAGTGAACAGGATGCCGTCGTAGTGTTTGGCCGCTGCGCTTTCCAGTGCAGCCAGATCGCCCGAACCGAGGTGCGGATACTCAACGAAGTCGAGGGTGATCTGCATGCCTACGGTCTCCTCGGCAGCGGTGCGAATGCCCTCACGCAGCGGATCGAAAAAGGCGGCGATCTCGCGGGGAAGTACAGCGGCGATACGAATATTGCGATTAAGCTTGAGCGAGCGTGCAGCGATGTTCGGTTTATAACCGAGCTGTTCCGCCATGCGCAGCACGCGGGCCTTTGTTCGGGCGCTCACCCCACTTCGTCCGTGCAGGGCGCGGTCGACGGTACCGATGGATGTTCCGAGGGCCTTTGCGATGTCGCGAATGCCGGCTGCCTTGCCGCTCTTGCTGATAGTTGCCATTTTGTAAGATGTCGCGAATACTGGCGCCCATCTCGCATGCAGAAAGCAATGGGAGATGGCGAAGATTGATTTTGACAGCGAAACGAATCAATGTGTAGTGTTGTTTACGTTAACGTACACATACAGGTAATTTACCTCGCTCCAGTGCTGGGGTGCATCAACGTTCTGCAATTTCTGTGAGGGATCTGGATCATCTCTGAGAGGACAAAATGCCTGAGACAATTTCAACGACTCATGCTCAGCCCCATCCCGGCTCGCGGCTGGGGTATTACTTTTTGCTGGCGGTTCTGTGCGCTGCCAATTTCATGTCGGCCTCGCCGACACGGGCGCAGTCGAATAGGGCTGCACCCGCGCAGATTCATTATGACGAGGCAGCCCGCACATTCCGGATGGACGCCGCAGATGTTTCGTATGTGTTCGGCGTGAACCAAAACGGTGAGTTGCAGACGCTCTATTGGGGCAAACGTCTGCGCCCCGCCGATCCCTTTCCGGAGGCCCATGCGGACCCGGGCAACTCCGGATTCGATCTACCGGTGAACGCTACACCGCAGGAGTTTGCCGGCTGGGGAGGTGGTCTGGTAGTGGTGCCCGATTTGAAGATTACGTTTCCGGACGGCAATCGCGACCTAGTCCTCCATTACCTGTCAAATGCCATTCGTGACCACGTCCTGACGATCACCCTCAAGGACATCAGCCGTGACGTATTTGTGGATCTGCAGTATGAGATGGACGCGGAAACAGGAGTACTGGCGCGCTCCGTTCGTGTCGAGAACCGTACCCACGAGCCATTCACTATCGAGCAGGCGTTTGCCGCAACCTGGAACCTGCCGGCCGCCAGCGAATATCAACTGCGATATCTCACCGGCCGCTGGGCAGGGGAGTGGAACTTGCAACAGACAGCGCTGCATCCGGGCAAGGTCGTGCTCGAGAGCCGGCGCGGTTCCACCGGCGACGAGGCGAACCCGTGGTTCGCCATCGAGCGGGGCAGCCAGCCCGATCAGGATGTAGGCGACGTATGGTTCGGCGCGCTGGCCTGGAGTGGTTCATGGCAAATCAATATCGAGACAGACTGGGAAAATCGGCCTCGGGTTACTGGCGGATATACTCCCTTTGATTTCGCGTACGTGCTTGCGCCTGGACAGTCGCTGCAGACGCCAAAATTCTATGGCGGCTATTCGAACGCGGGGATCGGCGGGGCCTCGCGTCTGCTGCACCGCTTGGAACTCGATTCCATTGTGCCCGGGGCTCCGCATCACCGCCTGCGGCCGGTGCTTTACAACTCGTGGGAGGCGACGGGTTTCGGCGTGAACGAGGCCGGCCAGGAGGCGCTGGCAGAAAAGGCAGCCACAATAGGCGTGGAACGCTTTGTGATGGACGACGGTTGGTTCGGTCAACGCAAGGACGATCATGCGGGGCTCGGCGACTGGTATGTGAATCCACAGAAGTTTCCCAACGGTCTAAGGCCTTTGATTGATAAAGTGCATTCACTTGGGATGGACTTCGGGCTATGGGTCGAGCCAGAGATGGTAAACCCGGACAGCGATCTCTATCGCAAACATCCCGATTGGGTGCTGAATTTTCCCGGGCGCCAGCGTACAGAGGGCCGGCACCAGCTGGTCCTGAACCTCGCGCGTCCCGACGTGCGCGCCTATGTCTACGGCTTCCTAGACAAACTCCTCACCGAGAACGACATTGCATTCTTGAAATGGGACTACAACCGCAACTGGTCGGAGCCGGGCTGGCCGGCGGCGCCCCTCGCCGAACAGAAAGAGGTCTACGTCAAGTACGTCGAGAATCTCTACGTCATTCTTGCCGAGCTGCGCGAAAAGCATCCGCACGTGGAGATTGAGTCGTGTTCCGGCGGTGGCGCGCGCGTTGATCTCGGCGTCATGCGTCTCACCGATGAGGTCTGGCCTTCAGACAATACTGATCCCTTCGACCGCCTGAGCATTCAGGGTGGTTTCACCTACGCGTATTCCCCGGGTCTGATGATGGCGTGGGTCACTGACTCGCCGAACTGGATGAACAACCGGTCGACGTCGCTCGAATATCGCTTTCTCTCGTCAATGCAGGGCGGCCTGGGAATTGGTGCGAACCTGAATAAATGGACTCCCGAAGATTTTGCAACAGCAAAGAAGCTGGTGGCGGAATACAAGGCTGTGCGTGCGACGGTGCAGGAGGGAGCGCTCTATCGGCTGATCTCGCCGCTGGGAGGCAGTGAATATTCGGCGACCGAATCAGTGGCGCGGGATGGCCATGAGGCGGTCGTCTTCGCATTTCTGCACTCAAGCCAGCAGGGCAAGCCGTATCCTCCGCTTTACCTGCGCGGACTTGACCCGGATGCCATTTACAGCATTCATACGCAGGCCGCCGAGCTCATCGATTCAACCGTGTCGCGCGCCAGTGGCGACTATTGGATGCATCACGGCGTAGGTGCTTCTCTGCGCGGCGACTTTCAGGCAGCATTCTTTACTTTGGAACGGGAGGGTCCGCAATGATGAGGATTTTGCCGAATGAAGTCCGCAATCCGGCGTGGGTTGGCGGAGGAGTGGTCGAATAGCTCTTTCCGATGGCTAAACGTGTGCTGTCTGGGCCTCGATTTCTTCGAGTGTGCGACCTTTGGTCTCGGGAACCAGGAAGAACACGAATACCGCTCCGAAAAGACAGATGACGCCATAGATAAAGAAGCTGCCTGCGCTGCCCAGCCCACGATAGATGAATGGAAACGAATAGGTGAGGGCAAACGACGAGATCCAAAGCGCGGAGACCGCCGCCGATACGCCAAGCGAGCGCAGACGGTTGGGAAAGATCTCAGCAATGAGCACCCAGGTCAGCGGCGCAAGCGTCATTGCATAGCATGCGATTGCGCAAAGCGTGAGCACCAGCACTGCCGCGCCGTGCTGGCCGACACGGTAAGCGAATCCGGCAAGCAAGTGCGACAGTCCGATGCCAACACATCCGATGAGCATCAACGGGCGGCGTCCAAGGCGGTCGACGACAGCCATCGCTACAAGCGTAAAGAGCAGGTTGATGGTGCCGGTAATGACAATATCGAAAAGGATCTGATTGGCGCCAAGTCCGGCTGCCCGGTAGACCTCTTCTGCGTAGTTGAAGAGAATGTTGATGCCGCTCCACTGTTGAAGCACGGCCAGCACAATCCCGACGATGAGCACGGTGCGCACGCCGGGCCTCAGCAGTCCGCGCCAGCTTGCCGTCCGATTTCCTTCGTTGTGCAGTGAGTTAATGATTGCCGCGGTTTCTGCCGTGGCGTATTCCGCACTGTCGCCAATCCTGCGCAGCACCTTCGAGGCTTGTTCTGTGCGCCCGTGAACGAGAAGCCAGCGCGGGCTCTCCGGTATTGCAAACGCTGCGGCGAGAAAGATAATTGCCGGTACGGCAACCGCCGTGAACATCCAGCGCCAGCCGAACTGGACATTCCACGACATCAGCAAGGCGTCAGGCGAGGCGTGCTCGGGTACGGGAGCGGCAATCTGCCAGTTCACGATCTGCGCGAGGAGGATGCCGATGACAACCGCGAATTGATTGAGACTCACCAGGCGCCCGCGATGCGCAGCCGGGCTCACCTCCGCAATGTACAGCGGGGAAATGTTCGAGCTGAGGCCGATGGCCACGCCACCGGCGATCCGCCACAGGATGAAAATCGCGAAAGACTGTGCCCATCCGGTGAGGATGGAGGAAACCGCGAAGAGCACAGCCGACACAAGCAGCACCGGCTTGCGTCCGTAGCGATCTCCGATTGCTCCCGCAACCAACGATCCGGCAAAGCAGCCCACGAGCGCACAGCTATTGGCCCAACCCACAGCCGACGCGCTCTGAAGATGAAAATAGATCTCGAAGAACTGTCGCGCTCCGCCAATCACCACCCAGTCATAGCCGAAGAGCAGGCCTCCGAGCGCCGCAACCAATGCGATGCCCCAAACATATGGAGTAGATCGCGCGGCGTGCGTCGAGTCGCTCCTTCCAGCGGAAGCGGTCGGGGTGTGCACTGCTAGCCGCCCATCCGTCCGGCCAGCTTGTCCACAAGGATGTCGCGTGCACCCGCATGAGAGCGATCCAGTCTTTGGACCTCATCAAGCGCTGCTTGACCTTCACTGTCCCGGCCTAGTCCGAGCAGCGCCAACGCCCTGAGAAATGTCGCCGTGATGTGCTGGCGCTTCTGCAGATCCTCTTCGAAGAGCAGCATCGCCGGAAGGGAAGTGGCAAAGTAATCTATCTTCGGAATCTCCTTCTCCAATGCTTCCGCATAGGCGAGGGTGTCCGTAAACAACGATGCTGCCTCCTGATCGCGGCCCAGGCGGCGCAGTGCCATGGCGCTCCAGTAGGTCATCTCGGAGACAGCTCGTACCTGCATCTGCTGAAAGTCGCCGCGTTGCTGTTCGGCAATTTCCCAATGCAGCGTTGCGCGCTCAGCATTCCCGGCCGCAGCCCAGGCTTCTCCAAGCCAGAACTCGATGTTGCTGCTGTTGGCCAAAAGATGCCGCGCCTCGTTGAGGCTTTGCGGAGGATGATCAGCAGCCTCGAAGTGTTCGATGGCACGATCGGCGTTGCCCGCGGCAAGCGCATCGCGACCCAGCAAAAGCTGCGCACGGACATATTCGCCCAGTACCAGGCCTTCGCCACCTTCCCACGGCTGAAAGTTTCGTGAGAGCAGCAGCGCGAGCGCATCGGCCGGCCTGCCCACCTGGTTGTACAGGGCCGCAAGCTCCACTGACAGGTCGTCGCGCAGGCCAACGAGATCACGACGGGCTTCCAGTCGGGCGAGCCGTTCGACGGGATCATCTCCCAGCCGCTTGTGAAGCTGGTCCTCTTCATAAAGAATGCGCGCATCGCCCGGTCCTGCAATCCTCGCGCGCCGAAAAGCCTCGCGCGCCCGCTTCTCATCGTGTTCCACGTTGTAGTAGGCAATGCCAAGATTGCGCCAGGCGGTAGGAAAGGTGGGATCGAGCTCAGCGCCCCTTTGCCATTGCTCGATCGCATCGCGATGGCGCCTGCGGTCATAAAGAAAATTGCCGAGATAGTATCGCGCACGAGCATCTCCAGCATTCGCGGCAATCGCTGCCTGAAGCACCTTCATCTCTTCAAGCCGGTTTGGAAAGACATAAGTCGCATCCGCTGCTGCGGCCTGAGCGTAGAGATCGCGACTCCCTGCAACGTCACCAAGAAGCGCCGCGACAGAAGCGCGAGTGTATAGCGCTATCGCTCCTGTCTCACCTTCGAGAACTTTCTCAGCATCGTCCAGAAGACCCGCGCGGACGAAGTCGTAAGCCAGGTCTAGACGCTGTCCCGGATTCGCCGGAGGAATGCCTGATTTCAGAAAACGACTCCAGATGTCGAGAGGATCAAGCGCGAGCGCCGCACCCAGCTCGGCCTCCGCTTCGGCTGTGCGCTTGAGCCGGTGCAGAACAACAACGCGGAGATTCCGTGCGCCGAGGTTATCGGCATCGGAGCGCAGAGAGCGATCCAGATGCTCCATCGCTGCCGCGAGACGACCGTTGCGCACATCGATCTCCGCCAGGCGGTGATAGCCGGGCCCGCGCCACCCGGCCGACCATGTTGCCTTATAGAAGGCATCATAGGCTTCGGCGCTGCGGTCCTCGAATGAAAGCACTATGCCGAGGTTGTAGTAAGGCTCGCTGTCATAGGGGTTGGGGTTGCGGGCAGTGAGCCGCTCGATGGCCTTGCGAAAGCAGCTCTCAGCCAGTGCAAATTCACCGCGACGCAGGTGAGTTCGTCCCAAAGCGTTGTTGGTGCGGCTATCATGAGGATCGCGCTGGAGCGCCTCGCGCCAGTATGGTTCCGGCGCACGAGTAGCGTGGCGATATTGCTCAAGGTGAAGCCCGGTCAGATAAAGCTCATCTGTTGTTGCAATTTCTTCAGGCGCAGGGGGCTCAGTAGCTCGAACGGGCGCCGGCGCTGGTGAAATCTCTGCAGGAGCGTAGCGCAGGAGCACCTCGCTTCCTGACTTAAGCTCAAGCACCCACGCCTCTTCTTTGCTCGGAAGTTCCAGGCTGATGTGCGCAGGGCTCTCGGGTCGTAACGTTCCGGTCCAGGCGCTGATCTCCACATCTCCTGAAGTCAGCCGGACGGTACTATCTGTGATCTCGCGCGTTACGGACACATGAGCCCGCGCAGTTTCCCCTTCGCGTGTCACGCGCACAGCGGCTTGCAGGTTCGCGGTATCCGGAATTCCGGTCTCTCGAATTGGATACCAGAACTGGCTGAAGCTCTTCGTCTCTCCAGGAGCCAGGAAGGAGAAGTCGGGTTGATTATCCGTGTAAACACCGGCCATCAGCTCGATATAAGGACCATCGCTATCGGTGAGACTGCGATCCCAGGCGTACCCGAACTCGTGATTGCCCCACGTCCACTGCTTTTTGCCCGGAGCAACGTGGTGATTGGCTACATGCACCACGCCTGCGCGCGCCGCATGATCGTAGCCGCCGAAAAAATCTTCGCGCGAGTTGGCAATCATGTAACTGGTCGGAACTGGTATGTTGGCATACCAGCGCAGGTCGTTGGCAGGGTATGAGCCATCAGGAACAAAATTACACGGCATCTCGTTTGCCGGCACGCCGTGCAGCGCCCGCTCGCCATAAGGAATGCCGTAATACACGTCAAGGCTCTCGGGAAACTCGGTGATCGCGCGCTTGGCATGATCGGCCACATAGCGCACGTCCTGCGGGAAAAAGGATTGATAGTGTTCGTGAACGCGCGTGGCAACGTTGGCCCACCAAAGGAAACTCCGTGTGTCCCATGTTCGGTTATAGAGCCGGACCTTCAGTTCGAGATAGGCGCATCCTGGCCGCAGACAGACGCCGTGCATACCTTTCATTCGTGATATGGGATCGTGGTCGCTGCACCACACGGTGATCGAGCTGTCCTTGTCGCGCTCGATTGCGACTTCGACCGGCATAAACGTTGCCGGGCGATGATGCTGCGGCCAATTGAACTCTACCCCGCCCGAAATCCATGGGCCCGCGAGACCAACGAGCGCCGGCTTGATCACGTTCTGACGATAAAAGAAGTCGTAGCCGTTGATCTTGTCATATCCCACATGAATGCGGCCGCCGAGCTCCGGCATGATCATCAGTCGCAGGTATTCGTTTTCGAGATGCACTGCCTGCCACGTACGCTCGCATGGCTCTGTCGCGACGCGGTCAATCACGGGCAGGGGATACACCTTGCCGCTGCTGCCTTGATAAACGCGCTTTTCCAGGAAGAGGGGATTAGGGTCGGGCTCTGCCGGTAGATAGGTTTTCAGAACAATGGATTTTTGCCAGGCTTTTACCGCGCCGGCTTCGCTGGATGGCGCGGCGGGCAATTGCGGCACCGACGTTTCTGTGGCGCGCGAGTTCATGGTTTGGCTAGACATGTTCGGCCTGTAGTGAAGTGTCAGTCAGTCGTTAACGTTATCGTACACGTACAAGATTGGCAACCGCTTTCTTTCAAAGAGGCGGACGGGGGAACGTCAGCGAATCTGCAAAATTTGACTCGAAATTTCGTAGGTGTTTTGCTTGACAACCCATAAACAGCGATTCTGAAGTGTCCTTCGTTTCTGATTATTCGTGAACGTTACCGGAATATTTGCTCTCAATCCATCCCCAAAGGTCATGGAGGCCCCCAACTATGATCACCCGCATCTTATCCTGCGATAGTCCACAGCCACTCCCCGACAACGCTACCCCGTCGAATTGTTTTAGGAAGCGCTTCGCCCGCAGCCTGCTTACCGGCGCCTTCGCCCTCACCCTGCTCGCAATCGCATTGGCTTCTGCGCAGGTGAATGGTACAGGACAACGGCCCTATCTCGGCTGGAGCACCTTCAGTGAACAGACCATCAACTCCGGTTTTCTCACCCAGGCCAACGTTGCTGCCGAGTCTGACGCTCTGGCAGCTTCTGGGCTGCAGGTGCACGGCTTCCAGTACATCAATATCGACTCAGGCTGGCAGGGAAGCTTTGACGCCAATGGGCGGCCTATTACTGGAGATCGACTACCAGACCAGCGGGCCGCGCTCTTGTTTTATCAGCGTCAACGGAGGTACAGCCATGAAGCTTGATCTGAACGGCAGCACCTTCAACGATCCGGTCCCGATTGTTCTGCCTGTGCAACTGCGCGGAACCAACACAATCAGTATCGGTAATCCTACCGGATACGCGCCTGATCTTGACCGTATTGTCGTTGCCCCGGAAGTTCCAGGCACCGACCGACCACTCTAGCGGTGGGGTGTGTGAATGGTGAACTCGTGAACAAAGGGGTCAGAACGGGGAACGGCCTGTACCTGATTCGTTTCCCTCGACATTAATTACACGGAAGTGACGGACAAGTCGTAGGAGGGATTTGGTTGCAGGGGTCCACGAGCGACCGAATGTTCGGAAAAGACGATAGCCTTGCCGGGTGCCGACCCACCGCGATCGGGAAGGCGCACCAAGAGCAAGCGTGAAGCGTTTCATCCGGTTCACTCCTGTGCCCCACCGCCGTTCGGCAGATTGATACTGCTTGCCGGAGAACCACCGGACATCGGTGCGTCCAGTCCGCCGCTCAGGGTGTAGTTTTCGAGAGAGGTGGCAGATTGCCAGGCATCGTGCAGCGCCTTCAGATAACCGATCTGTAACTGGAAGAGCGTCCGCTGCGATATGAGGACTTGTGGGTAGGCCTGTGCCATGTTCTGGTACTTCTCGAGGTAGAGTTCGTATGCCCTTATTGCCCGCGGAATCAGTTGTGTTTTATATCGCTCGGCCTCGAATTTGGCGGAAAGATAACTCTGCGCAATCGGCTCCGCCTGCTGCCGAAGCCGTAGTCGCTCTCGTACGGCATCTTGTTCCGCGCGCTCGATCTCGGCTTTAGCGGCTTCAATATTGCCCTGGTTGCGGTTCCACAGCGGGATGTTGATTCCCGCGGTTGCGAAGCTCTGTGCGCCGACCGGCTTTACGGGGTTTGTGATTACCTGCTCGCCGTTATATTGCTCTCCAGCGCGCAATTGAAGATCGGGAACGTCTTCGCGTTTTGCATCTTTCAGACGGGCGTGCGCCACTAATGTTTCCTGCTCAGCCCGCTTCACGGTAGGACTGTCGCTAACGATGCGGTCAACGATTTGCTCTGTGTTCAGATCCGGAATCTGCTCGAGGTCGCCCTTCAACGGGCTGGCAGGCAGCTCAGCGTTGCCGGCCCGAGCTGCCAGCGCGTGAAAGGCTGCGAGGTATTCGCGCTGCGCAGCTTCGTAGTCTATCTTTGCCTGTTCCGACTCGACTTCAGTTTGCAGAATGTCGGGCGCGTCGGCCTGGCCAACGTTGGCGAGCTGGTGCACGGTTTCAACGGCGTCGAGCGCGACACCGAGCAATCGCTGCCGCAGCCCCACGGCCGCTTGTGCGGCGAGCGCATCGTAAAAAGCGTGTTGGACATCGTTGCGAACACGCGAGGTTTGCTCTTCGACTCCAATCTGGTCGGATTTACTCTGCTGTTCGTAGACGCTGCGCCGCAGGCCCAGCTTTCCGCCAAGGACGATGGTCTGCTGAACAAACCCACCCTGCTCGCCACCACCGTACGATCCGCCGCGAATTTGCTCGCCCTGGTACCCAGCGGTCGGATTCGGATAGAGTCCAGCCTGCCGCGCCTGTGCCTGTGACTGGCGAACCAACGCACTGGCCTGCTTCAGCGTGGGATTGTTGGCTTCGGCAACAGCTTCAAAATCAGCCGACGCCATGGCTGGACGTTTCGCGACATCTTTCAAGAGCTCTGGCGCAGGCAGGTTCTCTCCAGTGTGTTTCGCGGGGTTCTCGGGCTCCTGGAGCGTCTTGGTCGGATGGGTGTCCAAGCCTCGTGTTGACGGCGATACATTTACCTGGGGGCAACCGGGCATCACCATTCCGTCCATGCACTGTGTCGAGGCGCTCTGGGGCTTCGGGGAGACCAGGCTTTGCGCCCAAGCGGTTCCGGTAATTGCGCTGGCGATTGTGAGTGCGAGAATACTCAGCTTCATGATCTTCTCCTCGCGCTCAAGCGCGCTCCAGAATTGCGGCATAAGGGTCCTCGGATCGCTTTGCTTGTTTCATCCGAGAGAGAACGTCGTCGTATCTGTCCGGCTCCAGCACACGAACGAAGGTCATCATCCCCTGCATGTACCCGCTCCATCCGGGTCTCAGACCGTAGTTCTCAGGCCGCTCAACCGCCGCGTCCATCGTCATCATCGGCCCTTCCATGTAGGCGTCCTGCGGGAAGTTCGGCACGTTGTTCGCATCGGGAGCAACGTCGACTTGCATTTCTCCCATCTGCGTACTGCCCATGTCGTGTTGCATCCCGGACATCGCAGCCTTGGCCATGACTTCTGAGAGCGGGCCGTTCGTTGAAGCAGTATCAGAGGCGTTGCCGACGCCCCCACGTCCCCGTCCCACGGCTGGTCCGTAGTCATCTCCCAACGGAACGCCAGGCGTGCCTTGCAGCATCCCCATGCCAGTGTTCATGTCTCCACTTGCGAGAATCCCCGCAGTACGCGTCATCTTGCCAACGTTTGACGACATCTGGTTCATCATGTGGTGAGGAAGATGGCAGTGCAGCATCCAATCGCCGGGATTGTTGGCGACAAACTCGATGGCGCGCGCTTGGGCGACGCCGACAAGCACGGTATTACCGGGCCACCAACCCGCTTCCGGAATTCGCCCACCCTCCGTTCCTGTCACGTAGAAGGTGTGACCGTGCATGTGCATCGGGTGATGGTCCATGCCCAGATTCACGAAGCGAATCCGCACGCGGTCGCCCAGCTTCACGATTAAAGGCGTGTTCGCGGGGGCGGCCCTGCCATTGAGCAGGAGCCAGTTGAACTCCATATTCATGGTGTTCGGGACAGTGTTGCTGGGCAGCACTGCATACTCCTGCAGATGAATCAGGAAGTCCTTATCGCAGTGCGGGCGATATGGCTCGCTCGGGTGCATGATGAAACCTCCCAGCATCCCGGCCATCTCCTGCATCGCCATGTGCGAGTGGTAGAAATAGGTGCCTTCCTGATGGATGTCGAATTCGTATACGAAACGACCGCCAGGCTTAAGCGGAGGCTGACTGATTCCCGGCATTCCATCGTTCCGGATCGAATCCTCGAAGCCGTGCCAGTGCATCGAGGTCGGCTCCGGCAGATGGTTTTCAAAAACCACGCGAACGTGATCGCCCTGGTTAACCTGAATCGTCGGCCCGGGCGCGCTGCCATTGAAGCCCCAGACATCGATGGACTTCATCGGGTTGATCCGCTGCCTGATAACCTCCGCGACGAGCTGGAATACTTTCGTGTTACCGTCCATCGTGAACGGCAGGTCACCGATATCGGTCGTCACGACGGGCACATTGAATGTTGCGTCGGAACGTCCGGCGGGACGCTGTTTGAGCGCAGCTGGTTTGCTGGTCGATTCGGCGGAAAGTCTCGACGCGGCAAAGACGCCGGCGCCAAAACTTGCCGCCTTCTGAATGAAGGTGCGGCGAGTGCTCATAGAAACTCCTCGTTGGAGAAAAAACTTGCCTGTAAGGCCGCGCAGCTGTGCGTGCCTAACGCTCACAGGAATTGCAATACGAGGAGATGGTGCTAGATGCGGAGGGAAGAACCCGGACGCAGGTCGAGTGGGGCGCTCGGGCGTAGCGGGTCCGGGGGACGACCTGTCGAGGATCTAGTTCCAATGCTGGCCTCTAATGGACGGATCAATAGAGACGTAACAACCGTCGCGAAATGCCTGGAGAATAATTCATCGGATGTCGAGTGCTTGCTGATTGCCACGAGCTCGGCTCGGCAGACAGAGGCTCCGCAGTTGAGACCACCTACTCCGGAGCTACCATCGTTACTGCAATCCATCGACATGCCGTGACAATGCGCCACGTGCGCGTCATGGCCGCAATCATAGACGCGTGACCGGTTGACCATCGACGAACAGCGGGGATCGCAGTTGGCCGCGAACGTCTGGACTGTGGCCAGCAGCAACAGAACTGTTACGAGGATTGACTTTCTAAGCATCGTTCGTTCGAAGCCGAGGAAACGGGCAGCTTAGGGATCGCCCAACCCAGCCTGCTCTCCGTATAGCACGTTTAACCAGAATGCAGCAAGACACAGACCAGAGAAGGTGCTTGCCCGGTCTGGTGTTCTTGGGACGGGAGCGAGTTCCGCCGCGTGGATTGCAAAATCCTTGTGTGTCGATGGCCCCGGTAGGGAGCATTGGCACAGACTACCAACAGTCGAACTTTGCATCCTGCCACGGCAGTTCGTCCGGCGATAAAGCAGGTGCGGCGGCCGAACCTCGCGATTGCTTCGACAGCAAGCAGATCGCGTGTTCGAGACCCCATTAGTGGGGTGCGGTATCAGAGTACGGCGGGCGTAACGAGCGGTGGGACCACTCCGCATCCTTTTCATTGCTGAAGATGAACTTCAGGTCGCCGCCATTTATGAGTTCCTCATGGGTAATGTAGCTGCGGTCGAGCGATTTGCCGTTAAGCAAAACGTCTTTCACGAAACTATGCTCCTCGCTGAGGTTCACGCTATCAATGGTCAGCATTTTGCCGTTGGGCAGATGAAGGACCGCGGGATCGACGAAGGAGCGGCCCAGAACGTACTGGTTGGAGCCGGGGGCAACTGGGTAGAAACCCAGTGACGTGAAAATGAGCCACGCGGACATCTGGCCAAGGTCGTCATTACCAACAAGGCCATCGGGTGTTGGTTTGTATTGCGAGTCCACAATCTGTTTCAGCCGGGCCTGCGTCTTCAGAGGTGCGCCCGCGTACATGTACAAATAGGCAAGATGATGACTGGGTTCGTTACCGTGAATGTACTGGCCGATCATTCCGGAGATGTCCTCGACGTTGGCGTACGTGGCCGGATCGACCTTCTGATCGAACATGTCATCGAGCCGGGCGATTAACTTGCCGGGTCCGCCCATCAGGTCAATCAGACCCTGCTCATCCTGTGGTTGATACCAGGAGTACTGCCATGCATTGCCCTCGGTAAACCCGCTGCCCGCGCCCGCCTTGGCCGGATCAAAAGGCTTGCGATAACTCCCGTCTTCAAGGCGAGGCTCGACGAATCCATCGCTTGCGTTGAAGTTGTTTCGCCAGTATGCGGCCCGCTTCTCAAACAGCGCGGCCACTGTGTTCTTGCCCATCGCGTTGGCCATGCGCCCGATGGTCCAGTCATCGAAGGTGTACTCCATTGTCTTCGAGGCTGCTTCATCGTCATGGTCGACAGGTACATAACCGAATTTCATATACGATGCGAGATTGCCATAGGGCGCGTAGGTCGCGCTCGCCATCATTGCATCGAGGGCCGCCTGGGCGTCGTAGCCTCGGATGCCCTTCATGTAGGCTTCGGCGATGATGGGCACCGCGTGATAGCCGATCATGCACCATGTCTCCTGCCCCTGGAACTGCCACACCGGCAGAATGCCGAAGGGGCTCTCCTGCTGGGAAGCGATCAGCGAGTGAACCAGATCGTTGGTGCGCTGCTCTGGCTCGAGAAGAGTCATAAGCGGTTGCTCCGCGCGATAGATATCCCACAACGAGAGCGTGGAGACAAAACGGAAGCCCTCGGCACGGTGAACCTGGTTGTCGGGCCCGCGATACTCGCCGTTCACATCCATGCTTGTGCTCGGGGCCATCAATGCGTGATAAAGCGCGGTATAGAGCGATCTCTGCATTGCGGGCGAGGCGTAAAACTCAACGCGCGAGAGTTGATCGCGCCACATCTGTTCCGTCCTGGCACGCACCGCGTCGAAGTCGAATCCGGGCATTTCGGCTTCCATGTTCGCGATCGCGTTTTGTTCGCTCACCGGCGAGAGAGCCACCTTCACAATGAGCGGAGTTGCGGAAGGCGCAAAACTGAACACAGCCTCCAGTCCCCGCCCTTGTACGCTTTGGGTATCTTGAGGCGATGTTCCCGGCGTCTTAAAGCCGTGGTAGGGCGGCGGATCTTCTTCCTTGTTATAAAGGGCATGGTTCGACATCGGGGCGGAGAAGCGCATCGCAAAGAATAACTGCCGTCCAGGCGCCCATCCGCGGGTCTCGCGC
>Ga0210386_10002110_pt1 | contig 17346 bp, 16 predicted proteins | sample IncBWH32OmetaG_FD_160091 | JGI IMG/M metagenome (GOLD analysis project Ga0210386, IMG submission 160091) | Forest soil microbial communities from Barre Woods Harvard Forest LTER site, Petersham, Massachusetts, United States - Inc-BW-H-32-O ... | reverse complement strand
CCCGGTTCCGTTGCATTCCCCTGCCATATTGCCGCTCGCGACCAACCCATGGAGGGCACGATGCGGCAGACGATCGGAAAGCAGACGGGCCGGCTGGCGCTGGCGATCGGACTGCTGGTGGCACTGTCGGGATGCGTGGTGTACCCGGCGGGCGGCTATTACCACCCGTACCATGCGTGTTGCTGGTACCGCTGATCGGCGCTGAGGTATGACCGCAGGTGTGGCGCGCCGGCCAAGCGGCCGGCCGACCACGGCGGACGCGGCGGCGCTGGCGCAGCGCATCCTGGAAATCGCGACAAGAGCCTTCCTCTCGGACGGCTATGCCGCCACCAGCGTGGAGGCCGTCGCGGCCCGCGCGGGTGTCGCCAAGCGGACGCTGTATGCCAGATGGCATGGCAAGCCCGCGCTATTCCGTGCGGTGCTGGAGCGGCTGATGCTACGGTGGCTGGTCTCCCCGGAGCCGCCGCCCGATACCACCCGGGGATTAGCGCCTGTCCTGTTGTGGACCGCGCGCCGCGCGCTGGCCGTGGCGCTGGAGCCGGATGCCCTGGCGCTGCACCGTCTGGTCATTGCCGAGAGCGGGCGATTTCCGGAGCTGGCCGAGATGGTCCGGCAATCGGGTGCCTCGGCCGGGGTGGGGCGGGTCGCCAGCCTGCTTGCCGGCGAGACGGCGGCAGGGCGCCTGGTCTGCATTGATCACAACGCGGCCGCGGAACAGTTTCTGCACCTTGTGCTGACCGGTCCGCAGCGCCGCGCGCTCGGACTTGGCCCGATGCTCGATGCGGCCGGTCTCGATGCATGGGCCCACCAGGCAGTGGCATTGTTCCTGAACGGTTGTCGCTCGCGCTGATACGCGCGCGTCGACTTGCTGTTGACGTTTGGGTGGTGTTCCACGTCACATCGCCGTATGCGTGGCGTGGTAACCCGGGCGTGAGACGGCAGGGCGAAGGGCTTGTTGCGATGCAAAATCGGCCGTGCCAAAGGGCACGCACCCGCGGGGTAGGGTGCGCATGAAAGTGCTTCTGACAGGCGGATGTGGGTTCATCGGATCTGCCGTGGTCCGATACATGCTGCGCCATACCGACCATGTCATCGTGAATGTCGACAAGATGACATATGCCGCGTCGGAGGCGGCGTTGGAGGAAGCGCAGCAGCACAATCGGCACGTGCTGGTGCGCGCCTGCGTGACCGACACCGCAGCGATGCGTCAGGTGTTCGCCACCCACGCGCCGGACGCGGTGATGCACCTGGCGGCGGAAAGCCATGTCGACCGGTCGATCGATGGGCCGGCGGCCTTCGTGCAAACCAATGTGGTGGGGACGTTCACCCTGCTGGACGCGGCCCGGGACTACTGGGCGGGTTTGCCAACCGGACGCCGTGCGGCATTTCGCTTCCATCACATCTCGACGGACGAAGTGTTCGGTTCCCTCGCTGGGGACGCCGCGCCGTTCACCGAGGCCAGCGCGTACGATCCGCGCAGCCCGTACGCGGCCAGCAAGGCGGCGTCCGACCATCTGGTGCGCGCCTGGCATCATACCTACGGCCTGCCGACGATCGTCTCCAACACGGTCAACAATTACGGCCCCTGGCAGTTCCCGGAAAAACTGATCCCTCTGGTGACCATCAATGCGTTGGAAGGCAAATCGCTGCCGGTTTATGGCGATGGGTCGAACCGGCGTGACTGGCTGTTCGTGGAAGACCATGCCGCGGCGCTGACACGTGTGGTGGAGCGCGGCACGCCCGGCACCACCTATGCCATCGGTGCCCGCCAGAGCCGCAGCAATCTGGATGTGGTCCGCGCGATCTGTGCGCGGCTGGACCAGGTGCGGCCCGATCCCGCGGGCCCACGCGAACGGCTGATCCGTTACGTAACCGATCGGCCAGGGCATGATTTCCGCTACGAGATCGATCCGACCCGCAGCGAGGCGGCGCTGGAGTGGGCCGCGTCGCATGATTTCGATACCGGACTGGCACGCACGGTTGACTGGTACCTGGCCAACGCGTCCTGGTGGCAGGATGTGCGCGCCCGCCGCTACGCCGGCGAACGGTTGGGGACAGCAGCATGAAGGGCATCGTCCTGGCCGGTGGATTCGGTACACGGCTGCATCCGATGACGCTGGCGGCGTCCAAGCAATTGCTGCCGGTCTACGACAAGCCGATGATCTACTATCCGCTGTCGACGCTGATGCTGGCGGGTATCCGCGATATCATGGTGATTTCCACACCCGAAGACCTGCCGCAGTTCCGGCGCCTGCTGGGCAGCGGCGATCGATTGGGGGTGCAGTTCACCTATGCCGTGCAATCCAAGCCGGAAGGCATCGCGCAGGCGTTCCTGATCGCCGGCGACTGGATCGCCGGCAATGCCTGCTCTTTGGTCCTGGGCGACAATCTGATTCACGCCGAGCATCTATCCTCGTTGCTGCGTGCCGCGGCGGCGCGGACCGAAGGCGCGACGGTGTTCGCGTATCAGGTACGCGATCCAGAACGATATGGCGTCGTATCATTTGATCATATGGGCCGGCCGGTGGAGATCGTCGAGAAACCGTCGGTGCCGCAATCGAACTGGGCGGTGACTGGGATCTATTTCTACGACCGTCAGGTGACGGAGATCGCGCGCGCGATCCGGCCGTCGGCGCGGGGGGAGCTGGAGATCACCGACCTCAATCGCATCTACCTGGAGGCCAGCGTGCTGCATGTCGAACGCCTGTCGCGCGGCTGCGCGTGGCTTGATGCCGGCACACCGGATAGTTTGCTGCAGGCGGCGACGTTCGTGCAGACCATCCAGTCGCGCACCGGGATGTTGGTGGGCTGTCCCGAGGAGGTCGCCTATCGCAAGGGCTTCATCGATGCGCCGACCTTGCGCGCGCACGCGCTGGCCATGGGCAAGACCGAGCTGGGCCGCGTGCTGATGGAACTGGCCGAAGGCGAGCACGCGTGAAGGTTGAGGCATTGGCGATTCCGGCGGTGAAGCTGCTGACGCCGCGGAAGTTCGGCGACGCGCGTGGCTTCTTTTCCGAGACCTGGCAGCAGGAGCGGTACGCCGGGGCTGGCATTCCCGGTCCGTTCATCCAGGACAACCATGCGCTGTCGACGCAGCGCGGCGTGGTGCGGGGGCTGCATCTGCAGGTGCCACCGAGCGCGCAGGGCAAACTGCTGCGCGTGGTGCGCGGTGCCGTCTGGGACGTCGTCGTGGATGTGCGGCACGGATCCCCGACCTTTGGCAAGTTTGTCGCGGCGGAACTGAGCGCGGAGAACTGGCAGCAGATCTGGGTGCCAGCGGGGTTCCTGCATGGCTACTGCACGCTGACCGAGGTCACCGAGGTGATCTACAAGGTGAGCGGCCCCTATGACCGCGCGGCCGAACGCGGCGTGATCTGGAACGATCCGAATCTGGCACTGCCCTGGCCGGTGGCGCCGGGGGCGGCTTTGTTGTCGGACAAGGATAAGGTGCTGCCGCGATTCGCCGACTGCCCGGTCTGGTTCACGGTCTGAACGATGGCGGCGCCGATTCTGGTAACCGGCGGTACCGGGCAAGTTGCCTCCGCGCTGGCCGCGGCAGGTGGTGCGGCGGTGCGCGTGGTCGGCCGGCCGGCGTTTGATTTCGACAAACCGGAAAGTCTGGTTGCGACGTTTCGTGCCGCCGCGCCGTGGCTGGTGGTGAACGCGGCTGCCTACACGGCGGTGGACACAGCCGAGGACGACGTGGAGGCCGCCTATCGGGCCAACCGCGATGGGCCGGGTGCGCTGGCGCAGCTGTGTCGCGCTGCGGACATTCCGCTGATCCACATTTCCACGGACTACGTGTTCGATGGCGCCAAGGGGGCGCCTTATGTCGAGACGGATCCCACCGGCCCGACCGGAATCTACGGCGCCTCCAAGCTGGCGGGCGAGCAGGAGGTGCTGGCGTCCGGCGCCCGCGTGATCGTGCTGCGCACGTCGTGGGTCTATGCCCCGACGGGACGTAATTTCGTGCGCACCATGCTGCGCGTTGGTGCGGAGCGCGATCGGTTACGCGTGGTGGCGGATCAGAAGGGCTGTCCGACGACGGCAGCGGATCTGGCCGACGCGATCGTGGCAATCGCGGCATGGGTGCGCGAGGGATGGCGCGAGGCGCATGGGGGCATCTTCCACGCGGCCGGGACTGGGGAGACGACCTGGCACGGGCTGGCGGTGGCAACATTCCAGGAGGCGGCGCGGCACGGCGCGCGCGTCCCGACCGTGGAGGCGATCACCACGGCTGACTACCCGACCAAGGCGACGCGTCCGGCGGACTCGCGGCTGGATTGCGCCAAGCTGGCCTCGGTATTCGGCGTGCGGCTGCCGGATTGGCGGACCAGCCTGGCGCGAACGATCGACACGATCCGCACCGCCTGACCTGCGCGCACCTCGCCCGCTTGCGGGAGAGGTCGGCGAGCGCAACGAAGCCGGGTGAGGGCGCGTGCGCGCAGCAACACCCTCACCCGCGTCGCTCCGCACCGCGACCTCGCGCGCGTGGGGGAGGTGTACGTCGGTTGCGGTGGCGCCACCGGCGTCGATCCCCTATCTCCGCCTCATGGACGCCATCACCGTCGAGCACCTGACCAAGCGCTACGACGCCACCCTGGCCGTCGACGATATCAGTTTCACCGTACCCGCCGGCGCGACCGTCGGCCTGCTCGGGGGCAACGGGGCCGGCAAGACCACCACCATCGGCCTGCTGCTGGGTCTGCTGATCCCGACCTCCGGCACAATCCGCGTGCTCGGCCATGACATGGCCCGCGACCGCTTCGCCGCACTGGCGCGCATGAACTTCTCGTCGCCCTATGTCGCGCTGCCGCAGCGGATCTCGGTCGCGGAGAACCTGCGGATGTATGCCCATCTGTATGACGTCCGGCACACCGAGCAGCGCATCGCGGAACTGTCGCGCGAACTCGACCTGGGCGAATTCCTGCACCGCCCCGCCGGCCAGCTCTCCGCCGGACAGAAGACCCGCGTCGCGCTGGCCAAGGCGCTCATCAACCGCCCGGAGGTGCTGCTGCTGGATGAACCCACCGCGAGCCTGGATCCGGACACAGGTGACTGGGTGCGCGGCCTCCTGGAGCGCTATCGGGCCGAAAGCGGCTGCGCGATCCTGCTCGCATCACACAACATGGATGAAGTCGAGCGCCTGTGCGACCAGGTGCTGATGCTGAAGCGCGGCCGGATCGTTGATCAGGGTAGCCCCCCGGACCTGCTGGTGCGCTACGGGCGTGAGGACCTGGTGGAGGTGTTCCTCGACATCGCCCGTGGACGCCGCCAGGCGGCGGAGGCGGCATGAGAACCTCGCTGCGCCGCATTTGGGGGCTGATGTATCGCCACCTCGCGCTATACCGCCGGTCCTGGCCGCGGCTGCTGGAACTGGCCTACTGGCCCACCCTGCAAATGTGCATCTGGGGCTTCACCGCACGCTTTATCGCCGCGCGTGCCGGCAACACGGTCACCTTCGCGGCGGGGCTTCTGTTGGGCGGGGTGCTCTTGTGGGAGGTGGCGCTGCGCAGCCAGATGGGCGTGGCGATCTCGTTCTTGGAAGAGCTGTGGTCGCGCAACCTGGGCCACGTCTTCGTTAGCCCGCTGCGGCCGTGGGAGCTGGTGGCGGCGCTGATCGGCATGTCGGTGATCCGCATGGCCGCCGGAGTACTGCCGGCGATCCTGCTGGCTTGGGCGCTGTATGCGTTCAACCTGTTCTCGCTCGGGCCGATCCTGGTGCTGTTTTTCATCAATCTGATGGTGATGGGGTGGTGGGTGGCGCTGGCCGTGGTGTCGCTGATCCTGCGCCACGGCGCCGGGGCCGAGGCGCTGGCCTGGTCGGTGCTGTTCGGACTGACACCGTTCTCCGCCGTGTTCTATCCCGTCTCCGTGCTGCCCGCCGCGGTGCGCCCGATCGCATTCGCGCTGCCGTCCGCGCATGTGTTCGAAGGCATGCGCGCCATGCTAAATCAAGGCGTCATCCGGTGGGACCACCTCGCCTGGGCCATCGCATTGAACGTCGTCTGGACGCTGGCCGCCGCCCTGGTTTTCGCCCGTCAGTTCCGCGCCGCCCGTGTGCGCGGCGCTCTGTTGAGCATCGGAGAGTGATGACCCCCACCCCCACCCGCATCTGGCTCATCCGCCACGCTCTGGTGGAGGAGAACGCCCGCGCCATCCTGTACGGCACGATGGACGTCGAGCTGTGTCCCGCCACGCTGATCGAGCAGACGCCCATGTACCGCGCGCTGGCCGAGCGGCTGCCGCGCCCCGCGACCTGGTTCGTCACGCCGCTGAGCCGCACCCGCCGCACGGCCGAGGCCATCTTCGCCGCCGGCTATCCGGCGCAACCGCTCGTCGTGGAGCCGGGTCTAATCGAGCAGTCGCTGGGCGAATGGCAGGGGTTGGTGCATGCGGACCTGCCCCGCCGCCTCGCCTTGCCGGCGCATCCGTTCTGGCCGCTGGCCGGCACTGAGCGCCCACCCGGCGGCGAAACCTTCGAGGAGATGATCGGCCGTGTCGGTCCAGCGATCGAGGCGCTGGCGGGACGGCATCCCGCGCAGGACCTGGTCGCCGTCAGCCATGGCGGGGCAATCCGCGCCGCGGTGGCGCATTGCCTGGGCATCGCCGCCGACAACGCGCTGCACCTGTCGGTCCAGAACCTGTCGCTGACCCGGTTGGAGCGGCATGTGGATGGCTGGCGCGTGGTCTGCGTCAACGAGCTGCCAGGATACTGAGCGGCCATGGCGGTCCGCCACATCCTGTTCGTCTGCACCGGCAACACTGGCCGCAGCGTGGCGGCGGAGGCGCTCGCGCACCGCATGATCGCCGACCGCGGCGTTGCGGTGTCGGTCGCCTCGCGCGGCATCGCCGTCGATGCCGCGAATCACCGTACCGAACCGCATGTGGCGACGCTGCTCGCGGCACGCGGAATTGATGTTTCAGCGCATCACGCGCGACAGGTTACGGCAGCGGATATCGATGCGGCCGATCAGGTCCTGACGATGACGGCCACGCACAAGCAGCGCGTGCTCAACGCGTTTCCAAGTGGCGCGGCCAAGGTCCGGATGCTGTCGGAGGCCGCAAACGGCACACATGACGATGTGTCCGACGCCTTCGGTGCGCCGCTCGCAACCTGCACGTCGATGCTCGCGCGGCTTGAGGCTCTGGTCGCGGCGGCACTGACCCGGCTTGCCTGAGGGGCCTATTTCACGGTCAGCGCGAATGCGAAGGCCACATCTCGATGAGCACCATCGATCTCCTCAAAGCGGAGGGCGTCGGCGCCGGTGAAGCCGCTGGCGGGTGTGTCGTCGACCGCCACCACCGGCACACTGACGCCGTTGCACTTGACGAACGGGATGTTGCCGGGAATTTTGCGCGGCCCGCGCGCGTGACCACACTGGCGTGGCCATGCGTTGGCGGCTGTGTGATCCACCGCTTCACCAGCTCACGCAGGCGGCAGTCCGGATTTACGCTATTCGCGCGTCCCGGTCCGGCCCTGGGGCACGATCGCGGTGACCTGCCGCTCCAAACGCGCCGCCACCGCGCTTGGGGCACCGTGCCGGACCACGTCGTTGTCCAGCGCATAGAACCTGACAGCCCGCGGTGCGGGCGCCGCCTGCGTCCACCGCCCGCCGCAGCGGATCGAAGCCACGATCGAAGACCGCTGTGGTGCCATCGGGCGCGATCACGAACATGCGGGGCAGCGGCTTGGTGAGAAACGCGCGATCCAGCGCACGCCCCTTGTCGGAAGGATACGGCACGGCGGTAACGTCCTCCACCGCGGCAAAGTGGCTCGGTGCCGGCCATGGTGTGGGCAAATAGCCTGCGTTGAATAGCCTGCGTTGATCAGCGTGCCGGGCAGGCCGACCTGCGTCAGGAACGCATCGACCTTCGCCGTCCACATCGGCAGGCTTTCCTGATAGCTCAGCATCTGATGCGTGTCGGTGATGAAGCGGCCGATATCGACCAGCTCGGCGTGGCCACCCGCGCTGGTGTCGCGCGCGTACATCGCCCACCAGGTTGACACTGGGAAAAGCTGATCGTTCGCGCCGTAGTACCAGAGCGACGGCACCCGGGTGTCAGCACTGAAATACCCGGTGGCGATGATCAGGCGCGCGTCGTCCGCCTTGCAGGACGAGTCGCGCACACCGCCGGAAAAATTGACCAGGCCCTTCACGCCCGTGATGTCCGGCGTGCCTGCCGCCAGCGTGTTCCGACCACCGAAACTCTGCCCGGCAATAACAATGCGGCTGCGGTCGATGACGGGCTGCTGCACCATCGCGGCGATCACCGCACGCATGTCCCGCGCGTTGGCGACACCCCGCGCGCCCAGGTCGCAGCCGCGCTCGATCAGCTCGCCGCCAGACCCCGCAAAGCCACGCATCATCGGCAGCACGTCGGCATAGCCGCGGGAGAGGAAATAGATGGCCGGGAGGGTCAAATGGGAGCGCTGGCCGCGATTATGCGCCGATATCTCGTCGGCGCCGTGATTCATCACCGCCAGCGGGAATGGCCCGGGCCCATCCGGCCTGTCCAGCGTGACCTGCAGCGTCACCGGCTACGCGCTGTCTCCGGGAAGGCTGAGGATGCGCTCGTGGCGAGGGGCATTCGGTAGCGCGGGCGTCTTCCGCCGTAGCATAGGCCGCGGCGGGGTGGACCAGACCGAACATGAGTGAAAGCGCAAGAAACGCAGCGCCGACGGACCGCGCGTACCAGCGCGACCCAGGGCTCACGAGACGACGGGCAATCGGCATGGCGGCATCATACAAGCGGCGGCGCGCCACATTCACGCCGCGAATCGGCTCCAAGTGCTAGCTTACTTCTGCGAATCGGGGCGGCGCACCCACCGGCGAGGACAACACCATGATCCGGATTCTGATGGCTGCAATTTTCAGCGTTCTCACGCTGACCGCCGCGCGCGCGCAATCCGAGCAACAGGCGCTGGTCGACCGCTCCACCCTCGCGCTGCAGGAGATGATGACACAGACCATCTCCCAGGACCCGCAAAGGGCCCTGCAGAGCGCCAAAGGGGTCCTGATCTGCCCACAGGTGTTCCGTGCCGGGTTCTTTTTCGGCGGTGAGGGGGGCGGCTGCGTGCTGGTGGCGCGCGGCGCCAACAACACCTGGTCATACCCCGCGTTCTACGGCATGGGCAGCGCCAGCTTCGGGTTGCAGATCGGCATCCAGGACGCCGAGTTCATCATGATGATCATGACCGACCGCGGGCTGCGGTCGGTCCTGGACAGCCAGGTCAAGTTGGGGGCTGACGCCTCGATCGCGGTGGCCACCATCGGTGGCGGCGTGCAGGGCTCGACCACCGCAAGCCTGGGCGCCGACATCGTCGCCTTCTCCTCGACCCGGGGCCTGTATGGCGGGATCTCGCTGGCCGGCAGCGTGATGGGCGCCCGGACCGAGTGGGACCAGGCCTATTACGGCCAGTCCTATGGGACGCACGAGATTGTCGTTGGCATGCAGGGCGCCAATCCGGGCGCCGACCCGCTGCGCGAGGTGCTGACCCGCTACGGCAGTTCGTCACAGGCCCCGTTGCCGCCGCCCAACGCCTTGATGTCGTCACCTCCGCCGCCACCGCCGCCATCCGACGCCGCCCCGACCGGGCCGGTTCAACAGCAGGGGCTACCCCCACCGCGGGGGTAGCGTTATCCGCGCAGATGGCAGGCGACGTAATGGCCGTCGGCGGTCTTGCGCAGCGGGGGCTTTTCCGTGCTGCACAGCGGCAGTTCCCGGATCGGGCAGCGGGTGTGGAAATGACAGCCGCTTGGCGGCCGGATCGGGTTCGGCACGTCTCCCTGCAACCGGATGCGTTCGCGCTTCACCGTCGGATCCGGCACCGGAACGGCTGACAGCAGCGCCTCGGTGTAGGGGTGCAGCGGCTTGGCGTAGAGATCGTTGGCCGGCGCGATTTCGACGATCCGTCCCAGATACATCACCGCCACGCGGTTGCTGATGTGCTCCACCACCGACAGATCGTGGGCGATGAACAGATAGGTCAGACCGAATTGTTCTTGCAGGTCTTCCAGCAGGTTGATCACCTGGGCCTGGATCGACACGTCCAGCGCCGACACCGGCTCGTCGCACACGATCAGTTTCGGTGACACCGCCAGCGCGCGGGCGATACCGATGCGCTGACGCTGCCCGCCTGAGAACTCGTGCGGATAGCGCCGCATGTGATCGGGATTCAGCCCAACGGTTTCCAGCAGCTCCGCCACGCGATCCTCAAAGGCGCGACGGCCCTTGGCGAGGCGATGGATGATCAACGCCTCGCCGACGATCGCGCCCACGGTCATGCGCGGGTTCAGTGACGCGTAGGGGTCCTGGAAGATGATCTGGATGTCGCGCCGCGCCGCGGTCAGGGCCACGTGGTCCAGGCCGGTAATGTTCTGGCCGTCGAACCAGATTTCGCCCGATGTCGGTTCAATCAGCCGCAGGATGCAGCGGCCGGTGGTGGACTTGCCGCAGCCACTTTCGCCGACCAGGCCCAGCGTCTCGCCAGCTGCGATTTCGAAGCTGACATGATCGACCGCGTGCACCTGGTCTATCACGCGGCTCAGCACGCCGCCCTTCACCGGGAAGTTCTTCACCAGCTCATGGACATGCAGCAGTGGCGTGCTCATGATGCGATCATTCCCGGATCAATACAGGATGCAAGCCACTTTGTGGCCAGGCGTAATCTCGCGCAGCTCCGGCACCGCCTCGGTGCAGGCCGGCATCACCCGCTTGCAACGTGAGGCAAACCGGCACCCGGGCGGCGGATCGATCAGGCTCGGCACTGTGCCGCCGATTGCCTCCAACCGCACTTTCTTTTGCGCTCCGCTGTCGATGCGCGGAATCGAGCGGATCAGGCCCTGCGTGTAGGGGTGCAGCGGCTCGGCGAACAGGTGCTCGACTGTCGCCTCCTCGACCACACGCCCGGCATACATGACCACGACGCGCTGGGCGACCTCGGCCACCACGCCCATCGCGTGGGTGATCAGCATGATCGCCATGCCCAGCCGGTCCTTCATCTCGGCGAGCAGATCGAGGATCTGCGCCTGGATGGTGACGTCCAGCGCGGTGGTCGGCTCGTCGGCGATCAGCAGCTTGGGATTGCACGACAGCGCCATGGCGATCATTACGCGCTGGCGCATGCCGCCGGAGAACTGATGCGGATAGTCGTGCACGCGTCGTTCTGGAGTCGGGATGTTGACCAGCCGCAGCATCTCCGTCGCGCGATCCAGCGCATCCCGGCGGTTGAGGCCTTCATGCAGCCGCAGCACCTCGGCGATTTGCGCGCCCACTGTGTAGACCGGGTTCAGCGAGGTCATCGGCTCCTGGAAGATGATGGCGATTTCCTTGCTGCGGATCTTCTGCATCTCGGGCAGCGGCAGCGGCACCAGGTCGCGGCCCTGCCAGAGGATGCTGCCCGCGGCGATGCGCCCCGGCGGCATCTGGATCAGCTTCAGAATGGTCATTGCGGTGACGGTCTTGCCGCAGCCGGATTCACCGACCACGCCAAGGGTCTCGCCGCGGTCGATGCGCAGGTCAACGCCGTCGACCGCGCGGACCATGCCGTCGTCGGTCTTGAATTGGGTTTTCAGATCGCGAATTTCGAGCAGCGCGTCAGACATGGCGTGAGCACCCGCCATGCCTGCGACAGCAGGCATCCATGCCACCCGGACCGGCGGAGGGGACGCAAAGTGGATTCCTGCTTTCGCAGGAATGACCGAGAGGGGCCATGGGTGTCGCTACATGATACGGCGCGGGTCGAGCGCGTCGCGCAGACCATCGCCGATGAAGTTGATGGTCAGCACAGCCAGGAAAATCGCGCCACCGGCGAACAGCGCCCAATGCGGTGCGACGTCCAGATTGTCCTTGGCATCGAACAGGATACGGCCCCAGGTGGGGATGTCGGGTGGGAAGCCCAGGCCGAGGAAAGACAGAGTGGATTCCGCGATGATTGCCGCGGCGACGTCGATGGTGCCGGCGACGATGACCGGGCCCAGCGCGTTCGGCAGCACGTGGCGCACCACCAGGCGGAAGGTTGATGCGCCCAAGGCGCGCGCAGCTTCGACAAATTCCTTCTCGCGCAGCGCGAAGAACTGCGCCCGCACCAAGCGGGCCACCGTCATCCAGCGGAAGCTGCCGATGCCGACAACGATCAGGATGAACGTGCCCACCTCTGGTCCCAGCAGCTTGGTCAGGGAGTCGCGATACAGATAGATGATCACCAGGAGTACTGGGACCTGCGGCAGCGACAGGAACAGGTCCATCAGCCACACCAGCGCGGTGTCGATGCTGCCGCGCGAAACGCCGGCGATCGCGCCCACCAGCGTGCCGACACAGACCGAGACCGACATCGCCGCCAGACCGACCGACAGCGAGATGCGCCCGCCGTACAGCATGCGCGCCAGCAGGTCCTGCCCCAGGTCGTCGGTGCCGAACGGATGGGCCCAACTCGGTCCCTGCAACTGCGCCGAGAAGTCGATGTCGTTGATCTGCACGGGCCACAGCAGCGGACCGAGCACGATCGCCAATACCATCAGCAGCAGGATGACGGCACTCACCACCGCCAGGCGGTGACGGCGGAATCGGCGCCATGCCTCGCCCCACGGCGTCACATGCCGTGCTCGCGGCTTGCGCGCCGGAACGCCGACGGCGTCAGCGGTAGGAGATGCGGGGGTCGAGCCAGCCATAAAGCAGGTCCGCGATCAGGTTGAACAGAATGACCAGGCACGCAAAGACGAACGTCACCGCCATGATCACCGGTGTGTCGTTGGCGAGGATGGCGCTGATCAGCAGCGAGCCGATGCCTGGCACGCGGAAGATCTGCTCGGTGATGATGGCGCCGCCGAAGACGATCGGCATCTGCAGCGCGATCAGTGTCACCACCGGGATCAAGGCGTTGCGCACGATGTGTTTCAGTAGCACACCACCTTCCGGCAACCCCTTGGCACGCGCCGTGGTGACGTAGTCTAGCCGGATTACGTCCAGCACCGCCGAGCGCACGAAGCGCGTCCAGGTGGCGCCTTGGAACAGCCCCAGCACGGCGACCGGCATAATTGACTGCTTGATCTCCTCTCCCCACCAGGCCAGTCCGGTGGCTTGCAGGTCTGAGCGGAACACGAAGGGCAGCCAATTGAACTGGATGCTGAAAATCAGGATGAACACGATGCCGGTGAAGAAAGTCGGTAGCGAGAAGCCGATCAGCGCGAAGGTGCTGGCGACCTGATCGAAGATGGAATACGGCTTGGCCGCCGCGATCACGCCGACCGGCAACGAAATGACGAGCGCCAGCAGCTGCGACGCACCGATCACCGCCAGGGTCACGGGTAGACGCTGCAGGATCAACGTGTCGACATTCACACGGCTGACGAAGGAGAATCCCCAGTCGCCGTGCAGCATGGCCATCAGCCAGTGCATGTAGCGCACCGGGATCGGGTCATCGAGGCCGAACTTGAGGCGCAGCGTGGCCTGCACTGACGGCGGAATGGCCGGGTTCGTCGCCAGCTCCCCGAACGGATCGCCGGGCGCCATTGCCAGCACGGTAAACAGCACGACGCTGATCCCCAGCAGGCTGGGAATCGCGATCAACAATCGCCGGATCAGATAACGGCTCACTCTGGTCCACTTACGCTATGTACGTCTGCGCCGTCATGGTCGGACCATGACGGCGCAGGTGTGTCGAGGCCGGGAACGTGCATCAGGCTTCGCGGTACCAATCCTGGATCGCGTACATATTGCTGTCCCAGCCGCTCAGCGGCGCGCGGATCTTGCTGCCGACCGCGGCCACACTGGGACGGGTCACCACCGGAATGACCACCACGGCCTTGATTACCATATCATTCATGGCGATGAACATTGCCGCCCGCTTCACCGGATCGAGCTCGGTGTCGCTCTGGTCATGCAGCTTGTCGTAGTCGGCGTTCTGCCAGCGGACGATGTTGCGGCCCTGGTACTTGTTCGCCTTGCTCGCAACCTCCGCGGACAGGAACTGACGCATGAACACGCCGGGGTCCGGCTGCGTCATCGTCGTGGTGTACATCTGCAGGTCGGTGGAGAAGTGCGGATAGGTATCCGGGTTGGCGACGTCGGAGGAGAAGAAGACCGAGGCGGTCACCGACTTGATCTCGATCGAAATGCCGGCCTTCTGGCACGCCTGCTTGACGATCTCCTGGTTCTTCTGGCGCGGTGCGTTGATCGAAGTCTGGTAAACCGCGTGCAACTTCACACCGTTCTTCTCACGCACACCGTCGGATCCCGGCCTCCAGCCACCGGCGTCCAGCAACTTGATCGCCTGGGCGACATTGAACTCGTAGTGCGTGTTGTGTGAGACGAACTTGTCCGGGCCGTTGACGAAGTTGGCGGTATCCATCCCGGTGCGGCCGTAGATGAACTTGTGCACCGACGCCTTGTCGACCAGCAGGTTCAGCGCATTGCGTACTGTGGGGTCGGTCAGGAACGGGTGCTTCGATTTGATGCTGGACCGTTCGCCGTCCGTCTCATGCCACGGATCGGTGTTATTGAGCTGGATATGCTCGATGCTGCCACCGGGCAGGATATGGACTTGCCCCTTGCCGCCCGCCTCGAGGCGCTTGAGGATCTCGTCCTCGACCTGCATGTTCCAGGCGAAATCGTATTCGCCGGTCTGCAGTACGGCGCGCGCTGCCGACACCGCATCGCCGCCGCCCTTCATCTCGATCGTATCGAAGAAGGGACGATTTGGCATGTGGTAGCTCGGGTTCAACTTGCCCTGCACCAGGTCGCCCGGTTTGAAGTCGACAAACGTATACGCACCCGTGCCAACCGGGGCGAGGTTGGTCGGCGCGTCGCGCGACTTGGCGCCCGCGTAGTCGGCGAACAGATGCTTGGGGATGATCATGCCGTTGACGCCCACGAAGGCGTCGGCCCAGAACGGTGTCGGCTTCGCGAAGTCGAGGCGGATGGTGTGGTCGTCGACCTTGGTCACCTTGATGTTCTGGTAGGACCCAATGGTCGTCGCCGCGGTGGCCGGATCGGCGGCGTATTGCCAGTTGAACACACAGTCATCCGCGGTGAACGGCGTACCATCGTGCCATTTCACGCCCTGCCGCAGTCTCCAGGTGACCGACATGCCGTCCTTGGCCAGGCCGCCATTCGTGACGCTGGGGATTTCCGCCGCCAGCACCGGCACCAGGTCGCCGCTCTGGCTCCAGACCGCGAGCGGCTCATAGAAGATGCGCGAGGCGTCCTGGTCCTTGGTGCCGACCGCGAAATGCGGGTTCAGCAGGGTCGGTCCCTGCCACCACAGGACCTTCAGCGCGCCGCCGCCGCCGCGCTTGGTAGGCTTGTACGCAAAGGTCTCCGCCGCCATCGCGACGCCGGAGGAGGCCAGCATCTGTGTTGCCAGCGGCGCGGTGAGGCCCAACGCGATCATTCGCAGCGTAAAGGCGCGGCGCGACAGGCGGCCCACCCGCACGTCCTCGATCACGCCACGCAGTTGTTTTTCGTTCATTGCCAATCCCTGTCTTCCCAGAAGCTCTCGCCGCGGATCCAGGCCCCGTTTGAGGTGTACCCGCCCGCTGTTGCGGGCGGATGCTAGGCAGGCTTCGAACAGCGCACAATTGAAATCTGGCCTGCCATTCCCACGCGCGCTTATGATGTTGCCTGGGTCCATTCGTCGCGTGGCGTCGTGGCTACCCACAGGCGTGTTGCTTCATTGTTCCGGCACGAGGCCGCTGCGGCGGTTGCTGGCCGCTGCTGTCCCCCTGGTCTATAGGGGCTGGCATGGCCACCCGCTCTCTGCTGCGAATCGCCATCAACGTGCTGGCCGATGGTGCGCTGGCGGCGGTGGCCGTGCCATTGGCGCATTGGATCGCCGCGCCCGGCGCGGATCCCTACGTGCCGGTGTGGATGATCCCGGCAGGCGCCGCGGTTCTTCTGATCGCCGGGGCGCCTCTGCGTCTGTCGCTGCAATACTGGCGATTTGCCGGGCCGTCCGACCTGCTGGCGGTGGCAGGGGCGTCGGCCTTGGGGGCCGCACTGTTCGCGGCCGTGCTTGCGGTGACCCATCTGCCGCTGCCCAGCCCGGCGTTTCCCGTGGTGCATGGGCTGTGCCTGCTGGCGCTGCTGGGTACCCCGCGGGTGCTCTACCGCCAACATCAGTTCCGTCGCGGCCGGCCCGATCCCGCGGCGCGCGACACCACCGGCTCCTTGCTCGTCGGCGCGGTGGAGGATCTCGACCTGCTGCTGCGTGCCCTGGCGCAGGATCGCCGGCAAATCTTCCATATCGCCGGTCTTGTCGCGCCCGGCGGCGGGCAGCGGGGCCGGCGCATTCAAGGCCATCCGATCCTGGGCGGCATCGAGGACATGGAAGCGCTGCTGAGCCGTTTCGCGGCCGAGGAACGGCTGCCGGCGACACTGGTGATCGCCTCCCCCGACTTGGGCAGCAGCGAGTTGTCACGCCTGGTCGAGCTGGCGGACCGGTTCGGGATGTCGCTGCGCCGTGCACCGCGGCCGACGGCGCTGGGGCCGGCGGGTCCCTCGCGCCGGCTCGAACTGCGGCCGGTGGTTATTGATGACCTGCTGAACCGCGCCCAGGTGCCGCTGGACCGCGAGGGGATGGCGCGGCTGATCCAGGGGCGGCGGGCAATTGTGACGGGCGCGGGCGGCACGATCGGGTCGGAGCTGGCGCGCCAGGTTGCCGCGCTGGGGCCGGAGAAGTTGGTGTTGCTGGACAACGGCGAATACGCGTTGTGGCAGATCGAGACCGAGCTCGCGGAGACCCACCCGCAGGTGCCGCGGCAGGCGTTGATCGCCGATATTCGCGACGAGGCCCGCATCCGCGCGGTGTTCGAGACGGTGCGGCCGGAACTGGTGTTCCACGCCGCGGCGCTGAAGCATGTGCCGATCGTGGAATCGAACCCGTTGGAGGGGCTGCTGACCAATGTCGCGGGCACGCGGCATGTGGCGGACGCGGCGCGCGCGGTGGGCGCACAGGCGATGGTGCTGATCTCCACCGACAAGGCGGTGAACCCGACCAGCGTGATGGGGGCGTCCAAACGGCTGGCGGAAATGTATTGCCAGGCGCTGGATATTTCCGCGCGCACAGCCGACCACGGCATGCGGTGCATTACGGTCCGGTTCGGCAACGTCTTGGGATCGACCGGGTCGGTGGTGCCGCTGTTCCAGCGCCAGTTGGAGCGTGGTGGGCCGCTGACAGTCACGCATCCAGACATGCAGCGCTATTTCATGACGGTGCGCGAGGCGGTGGGGCTGGTGTTGCAGGCCAGCGTGATCGGCGCCGGGGAAGCGGAGCTGCCGTCGGGCCGGCAGGGCGGGATTTTCGTCCTGGACATGGGTCCGCCGGTGAAGATCGTCGACCTGGCG
>Ga0210386_10002107_pt1 | contig 17352 bp, 12 predicted proteins | sample IncBWH32OmetaG_FD_160091 | JGI IMG/M metagenome (GOLD analysis project Ga0210386, IMG submission 160091) | Forest soil microbial communities from Barre Woods Harvard Forest LTER site, Petersham, Massachusetts, United States - Inc-BW-H-32-O ... | reverse complement strand
GCAGGGCCTCCTGCTGCGCGTCCTGGGCGGGGTCGCGGTGTACCTGCTGGCGCCGGACGGCAAGCCCCGGCTCCCTCGCCGGGTCAAGGACATCGACGTGGCCGTGCCGCGCGGCAGCGGACGGCCTGCGGCCCGGCTGCTGGAGCAGGCCGGCTACGTCGGTGACCAGATGTTCAACGCGCTGCACGGCAGCCGGCGGCTGCTGTTCATCGACCCGGCCCACGAACGGCACCTGGACGTGTTCGTCGGGGAGTTCTCGATGTGCCACGAGATCCCGCTCACCGCGCGGCTGGACCGGGCTCCGCTCACCGTGCCGCCCGAGGAGCTGCTGCTGTCCAAGCTGCAGATCGTCGAGGCCACCGCGAACGACCAGAGCGACCTGTACAGCCTGCTGGTGCAGTACGACGTCGGTCCTGGTGCCGACCTCGACGCGTCGTTCGTGGCTGCGCTGTGCGCCAAGGACTGGGGCCTGTGGCGGACCTGTGTGGGCAGCATCGACCGACTGCAGGCCAACTTGGAGAGCAGCCCGCTCGACCCGGGCGAGGCGTCGCGGGTCCAGGCGCGGCTGGAGGCGCTACGCGGCTACCTGGAGGCCGAGCCGAAGACCATGAAGTGGCGGCTGCGCAGCCAGGTCGGCGACAAGGTGCGCTGGTACCAGCAGCCGGAAGAGGAGCAGGGGGTTGGGACCCGGCCATGAGCGCGAGGCGCCCGTGGGCCTGGAGCTGCCCGGAGGCCGGCGATGTTCGCTGACCGGCTCGCCGAGGTCATAGAAACCCGCGCCCGCAGGCCCGAGCTAGTGGCAGAGGCGGCGGCAAGGCGGCCGCGGGCCCCGTCGTTCCTGAGTCCGGGCGGCACGTTGGTGCTGATCGCCGCGGACCACACGGCGCGGGGTACGCTGCGGGCCGGCCGGCTGATGACGGCCATGGCCGACCGCACCAGCCTGCTCGAGCGGCTCTGCGTGGCGCTCGCCCGGCCGGGCGTCGACGGCGTGCTCGGGTCCGCGGACGTGCTGGAGGACCTGCTGCTGCTCGGCGCGCTGGACGGCAAGGTGGTGATCGGCTCGATGAACCGCGGTGGTCTGGCCGACACGGTCTTCGAGATCGACGACCGGTTCACCGGCTATGACGCGCCCGCCATCGCGCGGATGGGGTTTGACGGCGGCAAGATGCTGCTGCGCATCGACCCGGACGACCCAGCGACCGCGGCCACGCTGCAGGCCTGCGCGTACGCGGTGTCGGACCTGGCGGCGCGGCGGCTGGTCGCGATGATTGAGCCGTTCATCTCGCACCGGGTCGAGGGCCGGGTCCGCAACGACCTGTCCCCGGAGGCGATGATGCGGGCCATCGCGGTCGCCTCAGGACTGGGCACCACGTCGGCGTACACCTGGCTGAAGGTCCCGGTGGTGGCGGACATGGAGCGGGTCATGGCCGCGTCCACGCTGCCGGCGTTGCTGCTGGGCGGCGAGGTGCCGGACGACCCGGAGTCCGCGTACGCGGGCTGGCGCAAGGCGCTGCGGCTGCCGAACGTCAAGGGGCTGGTCGCCGGGCGTTCGCTGCTGTACCCGGCCGACGACGATGTGGCCACCGCCGTCGATACCGCGGTTAGCCTGCTGTTATCCGGCGGGCCTGCTGCTGCTCTGGGGTAGCCGGACGCCGAAGCCGGTGGCGGCGAGCTTGAGCAGCACCGGGCCAGGCGCCATCAGGGCCGTGACCTTGGCCGCGCTGAGCTCCTCCAGCTGGGCCAGGACCTCGGTGTAGGCGTCCGGGCCCTGGCGGCGCGCCCGGCTCAGCGCGATCGCGTTGGCCCACACCTTCTCGCGTGCCTCGCGCAGGAAGCGCTGGGTACCAAGCCGGTTGAACGGGCGCAGCAGCCGGTCCACGAGCGTGCCCGGGCCGGAGATCTGGGTCAGCTCGTCGTCCTCGGCGGCGACCCGGGTGGCGAGCACGGTGTCGATGGCCTTGTGATCGGCCTCCCGGCGTTGCAGGAGGGCCGGATCGTCGAACTGCTCGTCGGTGATCACCGCCAGCAGCGCCTGGGGCAGGTCGAAGTTGATGTGGGCGTTCATGCCGAGCAGCACGTGGCGTAGCGCGGGCAGGTCGGCCGGCGCGCCGAACGCGATCGCCCAGGGCCGCGACGGCTCACCTCCGGCCAGCGCGGCTTGGAGCGCATCGAGGTAGAGGTCGGCGAACGCGACGTCCCATCGTTCAACCCACTCGGGGTCGACGAAGCCTCCACGCTTGAGTTCCTCGGCAACCGCGATCGTGGTGCGCTGGTAGGTCGCGTGGAAGTAGCGCCGCGGGTCGCCGGTAGCCTGCAGCGACTCGAGCAGGGCGGCCATCCGGCCGATCAACTCCTCGATCATCCCGGCCATTATGGCCGACCAGGGCCGCCGGAGGAGGGACGGGACCGGAGTGGGAGCGTTGAGGGCTGTTCGTCACCGGCTCGATTAAGCAGTCAGGTTCCGGCTCATATCAGCGGCCGCCTCGCGATTCTCGACGCCGAGCTTGGCCAGCACGGCCGAGACGTGGTGATCGACCGTCTTGGCCGAGATAAACAAGGCGCGGGCGATTTGGGCGTTGGTCTGTCGTTCGCAGATCAACTCGAGTACCTCGCATTCACGCGGAGTGAGCCCGAGTGGATGCGCGCGGGTCGCTCGGCGCGGGCCGGCCGGCACCGACCGGGCACCTATGTGGCGCAGCTTCTGACGGGCGAGGCCGGCCGTCGCCTTCGCGCCTAGTTCATCGAGACGCCGCAGTGCGTCGCGCAGTTCGTCTTCGTCTGACGAGTCAAGCAGTGCGAGCGCCGCGTCTAGGCGGCAGCCGAGCTCATCCCACGCCCGCGCAGCCGCTGCGTGCTCGCCGGATTCCTGGAGCCGGTACGGCCCGGCAATCGGGCCATCGACGATTCGGTCGGACCCGGTTCGGTCGAGCCAGCTGCGCAGCGCGCCGCGCATCCACTCGTCGATGTCGTGCGCGGCATCGGCGGCCAGCTCGGCTTCGTGTCGCGCCTCGTCAACTCGACCTTCGGTCAGGTATGCCTCGGTCCGGGCGAGCCGGGTCGGTACTACGTACTGCGGCTGTCCGGTCGGTGTCGCGTTGGCGATCGCGCTGTCGAGGGCGCGCCAGACCTCCCGCTCGCCACGGCGCGCCTGGATCACGCCGATCAGGGTCTGCACGGAGATCTGGTTCAGGGGGGCGGCCGAGCTTTCCTCGAGCAACTGAGCACTGATCGCCACCGCTTCGTCCCAACGCCCGCGATGTTCGAGGACGGCGGTTCGAGATGCGCGCAGGAAATAGGAGTGCTGGTCTAGGTCGTGCTGCTCGCAGTAGGCGAGGCCGTCGCGGTAATACTGCTCTCCTTCGTCGAACCGGAACTGGTCGCAACAGCCGCCGTACAGGTTGCTGTAGGCACGACCGGCCTGATTCGGTAGGTTGCGGGAGATGGCCAGCTCAAGTGAGCGGCGAATCAGTTCGACCCAGCTCGGATCGGTCGCGGACGCGGCGCAGCCCTCGGTGTTCAGTGCATCGGCGATGACGTCCGATGCGCCAAGCGAACGGGCGAGAGCCTCCGCTCGCCGGGCCAACTTGATCGCCTCGTCGTTCTCGCTGCGTGTCATCTTGATGGCGGCTAGCGTCGCGTACGCCCTGGCCAGCTCCCGCGTCTCGCCGAGCGGCTCGAGCGTGGTGATCGCTTCGACGGCGGCGCCTACCGCTTCGTCGCCACGGCACAGATGTTTCAACGTCAGCGAGTAGTGCTGCAACGACTCGCCCTCGTGGCGGCGATCTTCGAGGAGCCGCCAGAGCCGTAGTGCCTGCTCGTCGGCGTCGGCCGCGGCTTGCGTTCGGTCGCTCAGAGTCGCCTCTTCGGCCAGGCCTGTGTAGAGCTCGGCCTGTGCGGACGGTGTGGCGGCCGCCGCCCACCGCAATGCGCGCTCGTACTGGGCCGCAGCCTCCCGGTGTGAGCCGAGATCAACGGCTCGTCTCGCGGCCAGTGATGCGTGCCGGACAACTGCTTCGTCGTCGCCAGCACCCTCAGCGTGGAAGGCCATGCGCGCGTCGTCGCGGCTGCCGTTGACCAGCAGCGCGTTGAGAATCTCCGCGTGGATCACCGCCTGCCGGTGGGCGGGGATCTCCTGCGCGATCGCCAGCCGGGCGATCTCGTGCCGAAAGCGCAGGCCGATTCCCTCATCGACCAGCAGTCCGGACGCACTGAGTTCGTCCAGCGCGGCTTGGCGATCGGCGAGCAGGCTCGCGTCGACTCGCAGGCCCATGAGCGCGGCCGTCTCGAGTACCTGCCGGGCCGCCTCGCTGAGCCGTCCGGTACGCGAGAGGATCGCGTCACGTGCCGATAGTGGGACTCCGTGCGTTCCGGCCTCGAGCATCTCGGTGACGTAGAACGGATTGCCCCCGGCAAGCTGGTACAACTGGTCGGCGTCGAGATCGGTCCCGGCGGCCATCGTCCGGACGGCCTCGACCGACAACGGCGGCAGCTCGAGTCGGCGCGTCCACCGCCTCGCGGCGAGATCGCCCAGCGCGAGGCGCAGCGGGCTCGACGGTGCAAGCCAGTCGTCGCGATACGTGACGATCACCAGCACCGACGCCGCGCGGATGCGACGCGTGAGAAACCGCATCAGGTCGAGCGTCGCCTCGTCCGCCCAGTGGATGTCCTCGATCACGATCACGTCGAGTCGGTCATCACCGGTGACCTGCCTCAGCAGCGCGGCGAACAGCTCGTCGCGCTCGGGTCGGCCCCGGCACAAATCCTCCAGCGCGCCGCCGAGATCGCGGGCGAGGTCGAACAACGGGGCGAGCGGACGCGGCGTCGAGAGTCCGTCGCAGGCGCCCCACGACCAGCGCGCGTCGGCCAGATCGCGCTGGAACCGCTCGACCAGCACCGACTTTCCTACGCCCGCCTCACCGGCGATCAGGACAAGTCGCCCTTCGCCCTGACCCGCTTCGTGCGCGTACTGGCGCAGCGAGGCCAGCACCGGCTCACGTTCCAGCAGCCTCATATTCAGGATCTTCTCTCAACTAGGCCGAATGCGCACCGTGCCGACCGGGCGCCGTCGGGACAGCTAGAGCGTAAGAACAGGGAGTGCGCGGCTGCATCGGAGCCACCTCCCTAAATTACGGGCGCCGCATACCTATCTTTCGTGGTCGCCTTCGCGCGCCGCCCGGTCGAACTGGTCGCTTAGGTCTGCCACCGCGTCCGTTGCCATCAGAGCGGGCCTTCGCCCACCGCGTTTCGGCCGTGCCTGCACCTCGCATCCAGGCCGGCCCGACCGGCAGCAAAGATAGGGACGCCCTCCCCATGCGGTCGCCACGCCGAACGCGCTGAGCTAGGCGCATGGCTGACCACGAATCGGTATCAAGTCACTGGGTCCGGTCTCCGACCAGGTGGCGGGCCTTGAACCTCGGCCGGACTTCCGGTGCCGGCTGCGCAGGTTCGGGACGCCCGGCCGGTCGCAGAGCACGCGTTGGCCACTGATGTCGTTCCAGACGAGTATCGAAGGGACCCCCCATGCAAGGAATACTTGCGCCACGCCCGGTAGCCGGAAGGGTCGATCGTTTCCTGACCGGGCATCCTGATGCGACCACGCCGTTCCTGGTAGTCGACCTTGATGTCGTTCGCCGCCAGTACGTCAGCTTGACCGCGGCCCTGCCGGGCACCGAGGTCTTCTACGCGGTGAAGGCCAACCCGGCGCCAGAGGTCCTTAGCCTGCTCATCAACCTGGGTTCAAACTTCGATGTGGCTAGCCGCGGGGAGATCGAGCTGTGTCTTGGTCTCGGTGCTGATCCGGCCCGGTTGTCCTATGGCAACACGGTCAAGAAGGAACGTGATATCGCCGCAGCATACCGATGCGGCGTCCGGCTCTTTACCGTCGACTCGCAGCCCGAGCTGGACAAGGTCCTGCGTACGGTGGCCAGCGGCACGGTGTTCGTCCGCATCGTCACCGACGGTGCCGGGGCTGATTGGCCGTTGTCGCGGAAGTTCGGCTGCACTGTAGGTGAGGCGGGGCAGATGCTCCTGCAGGCGGCACGCGCAGGCCTGCAGGTCGGCGTTTCATTTCACGTCGGATCGCAGCAGCGCCACCCCGGCGCCTGGGACCGGCCGCTTGGTCAGGTCGCGCAACTGGCGCGGCGGCTAGGGGCCGTGGGGTACGAGCTCGCTGGGGTGAACCTCGGCGGCGGGCTGCCGAGCCGGCACGTCGATCCGACCGCCGATATCGAAACATACAGCGAGGCGATCGCCGGGTCCGTGGCCACTCACCTCGGTCCCCGGTTCGGCGGCCTCATGATGGTCGAGCCCGGCCGCTATCTGGTCGGTGACGCGGGCGTGATCCGGACCGAGGTTGTCCAGATCGTACGCCGGGCCAGCGACCCGGATCGCCGCTGGGTGTTCCTCGACGTGGGCCTGTTCAACGGTCTCACCGAGACCCTCGGCGAGGCGATCCGCTACCGCATCCAGGCTCCGGGCGACGGGTCAGACACCGGATCGGTGGTGCTGGCCGGCCCGTCGTGCGACAGCGCCGACGTGCTCTACGAGACCTACCAATACCAGCTCCCGCTCGACCTGCAGGTGGGCGATCACCTGGAGATCCTTGGCACCGGCGCGTACACGTCGTCCTATTCATCGGTCGGATTCAACGGCTTCCCGCCGCTGACGAGCTACTACCTGCCTGCCACGGCCGGATCGGGGCTGACATCATGAGCGACTATCCCAACTACGGAACTCTCGACGGTCCGGTCATCATGATCGGGTTCGGTTCCATCGGCCGGGGAACCCTGCCGCTGATCCTGCGGCATTTCGACGTGAAGCCGGAACAGATCACCGTCGTCGCGCCCGACGACGCCAACGCCGCGATCCTCGCCGAGTACGGCGTGCAGAAGCTCACCTCGCTGCTCACCGCGGACAACTACCGTGCCGTCCTGACCCCGTTGCTGACCACGAGAGTTGGCCGGGCATTCTGCGTCAACCTCTCCGTCGACACGTCGTCGGTCGCGATCATGGCGCTGGCCCGGGAACTCGGCGCGCTCTATGTCGACACCGTCATAGAACCCTGGCCCGGCTTCTACGACGACCCGGCGGCACCGCTCGCGCAGCGCACGAACTACGCCCTGCGCCAGAGCCTGCTTGCCGAACGCCGCCGCCGTCCCGGCGGGCCGACGGCGGTCTCGGCCTGCGGGGCCAACCCGGGCATGGTCTCGTGGTTCGTCAAGCAGGCCCTGCTCGATGTCGCGGACGCTGTCGGGCTCGGCCACGTCCGCCCCACCACTCGTACGCAGTGGGCCGAACTTATGCGCCAGTCCGGCGTCCGCGGGATCCACATCGCCGAACGTGACACCCAGCGCGGCCGCAAGCCCAAGGCCATCGGCACATTCGTCAACACCTGGTCCGTCGACGGGTTCATCTCCGAAGGCCTGCAGCCTTCCGAGCTGGGCTGGGGCACCCACGAGAAATGGCTGCCGCCGCGCGCCCGGGCACATGACGACCCGGCCGCCCCGTCGATCTACCTGGACCGCCCCGGCGCCGACACCCGCGTGCGGACCTGGTGCCCGACCGCGGGCCCGCAGTACGGCCTGTGCGTCACCCACAATGAGTCGATCTCGATCGCCGACTACTTCACGATGACCTCCGACTCGGGTGAGGTCAGCTACCGGCCAACTTGCCACTATGCCTACCACCCGGCCGACGACGCGATGCTGTCCTGGCACGAGTTGCTCGGCAATCCCGGCCAGCCGCAGCGCACCCACGAGATCCTCGACGAGGCAGACATCCTCGACGGTGTCGACGAGCTCGGCGTGCTGCTCTACGGGCACGCTCGCAACGCCTACTGGTTCGGCTCGCGCCTGTCGATCGAGGAGACCCGCAAGCTCGCGCCTTACCAGAACGCCACCGGCCTGCAAGTCACCTCCGCGGTGCTGGCCGGCATGGTCTGGGCGGTGGAGAACGCCGACGCCGGAATCGTCGAGGCCGACGAGATCGACTTCGCCCGTTGTTTGCAGGTGCAGAGGCCTTACCTGGGCCCCGTCGAAGGCCACTTCACCACCTGGACTCCGCTAACGGGACGCTCGCCGTTGTTCCCGCAGGACATCGACCCCGACGATCCGTGGCAGTTCAGAAATGTTCTCGTCCACTAGCCGAGCAGCGCGACGATGATCACCAGGCTGCCGCTCGCCGCGCTGATCATCGCGGCGCTGTTCTGGGGCATAGCGGTCAGCGTGACCAAGTACGCCCTGGGCGGCTTCGGTCCTATGACGCTGTTGGCCATCTCGCTGATCGCGGGAACCGCGGCGCTGTGGACGATCGTGATCCTGCGTGGCCACCGTCCACCGCCGCCGTGGCGGCGGGCGGTACTGCTGGGCCTATTCGAACCAGCGCTCGCCTACGCCGGCGACCTGCTCGGGCTGGCCCGGACCAGCGCCGCCAACGGCGCGCTGCTATCCGGTCTGGAATCGGTCTTCGTTGTCCTGCTGGCGGCCCTCTTCCTGCGCGAACGCATCACTGGCCGCATCACCGTGGCGCTCGCCCTAGCACTGGCCGGCGCCGCGACCCTCGAAGGCACGGGATCGTTCACGGGCGCCGGACTCGGCGACCTGCTCGTTCTGGCCGGAGTGCTCAGCGCTGCTGCCTACACGATCGTCGCCAGGGGGATGGGGGACGAGTCCGACCCGCTAATGGTGACCGCCTGCCAGTTCACCACCGCGACGATCCTCGTCCTTCCTGCAGTTACCTTCGTGTGGACGATGCACGTCGAAACCGCACCCAGCCACGTGGCCGCGAGGTTCTGGTTCGCCGCAATCTTCCTAGGAGTCGTCGGCTACGCCGCGAGCTTCCTGCTGTACAACTACGCCATCGCCCGCGTGCGGGCGGCCCCGGCGAGCATTATCGTGAATCTGATTCCCGTGTTCGGGCTGGCCAGTGCCGTCGTCTGGCTAGGCGACTCACTCACCGTCGCGCGGGTTCTCGGCGCGATCTTGATTGGACTGTCCGTCACGATCTTCACTGCCACCGAACTCGCCGAAGCACGCAACACCGCCAAGGCGAGCGTGACGCTGTCGAAAGCCTTGACCGGGGAGTCTTTGCCGACACGGAACGCTCAGGGTTCGCCCATGGTGGCGGCGTGGGTGACCAGCAGCGAGTCGGGCGGGACGAGGTCCACCCCGTCCGGGTCGTTGAGGTAGCCGGGGCCGGTCCCCGACTTGCCGGTGTGGCCGTACTGCCAGACGATGCGGTTGGCGGCGGGATCGACCACGCAGACGCGATGGTTGAAGTCGTCGTTGAGCAGGATGTCGCCGTCGGGAAGCGGCAGGGCCAGCGAGGGCTGGTTGAACCCGCCCATCCGCCACAGCAGGTGGCCGGCGGAGGTGAACTCGACGACCTGGCCGGGGTTGGAGTAGTCCACGGTCAGGTACCGGCCCGGGTACACCTCGTTGGTGTCGGACGGATACAACACCCCGGGCGGGTTCGCGGACCACGACACGGCGCCGCCCAGGGACATCTCGTCGGCCCAGTCGCCGTTGATCTCGGTGATGAGGTAGTTCCCGTCGGTCATGGGGAACGCGCCGTTCGGGCTGCCGAACCGGTGCGGCGGCTCGTGCATGCAGGCGTTGGTGGTCTGGCCGATAACGCGGGTCAGGACGTGCGCGGGCGGGGTGATGATCACCACCCGGCAGTTCTTGATGTCGGCCGAGACGATGACACCCGACGGGGTCAGCATCGCGTCGTCCGGGTTGAACAGGTGGTTGGGACCGCCGCCGGGGACACCAGGCACGCCGTATCGGTAGACGATCTTGCTGGTGGCGACGGATATCACCGAGATGACGTAGTCGTCTTCCTGCGTGGCGATGATGTACCGGCCGTCGGGCGAGAAGAACGCGTCGTCTGGCTCCAGGAACGTCTGGCCGGGCGCGAGGTCCCCGGGGCGCGGGAACTCCCACCGGACGCGGCCCTGCGGGTCGACGATCAGCAGCCGGTTGTTGTGGTGGTCGGCGATGAGGACGTCGGCGGGCAGCACCGACGGATCGGAGCCCGGCGCGAGCAGGCCGGGCCCGGTGGCGGGCGCGAGCCACGGCTCCTGCGCGGCCTGCGGGATGGCCTGCCCGGCGGGGACCAGCCGGAGCGTGGTCACCGAGGGCACGGTGCGCGATCCGTCCTCGCCGCCGATCAGGTAGCCGACGCTATCGGTCACCGTCCCGGCCGCGTAGGCGACCGGCACGGGCAGCCGGCCCGCGGCGTTCACGGTGGACATGGCCGGGTCGAAACGGTAGACGATCGGGCTGGTCGCGCCGGCGACCACCCCGCCCGCCAGGTAGATCTGCCCGCCCAGGACGAGCGCCACCGCGCCCTGGACCGGGGCGGGCAGGTGCCCGGCCACGCTGGCCTGGCCGGTGGAAGGGCTGATCCGCTGGACGACGTTCGTGGCGCCGGACCGCGTCTGCCCGCCGAACACCCAGATCTCCCCCGCGGCCGCGGCCACCGCCGCGTACCGCACCGGCACCGGGAGCCGCGCGGCGACCCGGAAGTGCCGGCCGTCGCGGGTGGCGAGGACCTGGGGGTCCCAGCGGGTGCCGTCGTAGCCGCCGATCACGTAGGCGACCGACCCGGCGCTCACGCCGCTGGCGTCCGAACGGGCGGCGGGCAACTGGCCCACCACTGCGCCCTTGGCTGAGGCGCCGGCGCCAAGATCCTGGACGGTGGGCACGCTCGCCACCGTGCCGCCGCCAAACACATACGTCTGACCGCCGAGGGTGGCGCCCGCGGCGTCGTGGGTGGCGGCGGGCAGGCGCCCGGCCGCGCGGGTCACGCCCGTCGCGGGGTCCAGACTGGTCACCGCGTCCGTCGAGGTCCCCTGGGAGGTCAGCCCGCCCGCGATCAGCAGGCCGCCCGCGCCGGGCAGCGCGACCTCCCGGGACAGCGGCGCCGGCAGCTGGTACGGGGCGGGCATGACCTGCAACGCCATCCCGGCGGTCGACGGGTTGCTGGCCCGGGACGCGGGCGCGGACGTGGGCGCGGACGTCGAGGACGGCGCCGAGCGGGAAGGCCCGTGCGTGGCCATGCGGAAGACCGAATAGCCCAGCGGCAGCAGGCAGCACACGGCGACCACGGCCACCATGATGCGGAACCGCCGCCAGGCAGGCATAGCCCCACATCCTGCCAGATCAGGGCGGGCCGGATCTGACCAGCGGATGATGTCAGGGTGATCCAGCTACCGTCCTCAGCCCTTGATCAGCTCCTGACGCCGTGCCTGGTGGTGGACGTGCCCGCCGCGAGCCGGAACATCCGCCGGTGCGCGGCGTTCTTCTCTGGCCAGCCGGCGGCCCTGCGTCCGCACTTCAAGGCCCACAAGTGCACGACGCTGATGCGGCAGCAGCTCGCCGCGGGCGGCTGCGCCGGTGTCGCGTGCCAGACCTCATGGGAGGCGCTGGTCCTGGCCCGGGCCGGGTTTGGAGACATCCTGATCGCGAATCAAGTCGTCGATGCGGCAGCGCTTGACGAGGTGGGCGAGGCGGCCGCCCTGGCGCGGCTGACCGTGGTCGTCGACCACGAGCTCCAGGTCGACCTGCTGGCCAGGGCGGCCACCAGGCACGGCGTGCCGATCGGCGCGCTGGTCGAGCTGGACGTCGGCGCCGGACGGTGCGGGCTGCCGTTCGGTGACGCCAGCCTGGTCCCGCTGGCCGAGCAGATCACCCGGCAGGAGGGGCTCAGCTTCCGCGGCCTGCAGGCCTACGAAGGTCACGCCGTACACCGCCACAGCCGCGAGGTCCGTGCCACCCTTGTCCAGCAGGCCGCCCTCCAGATCCAGCACGAACAGGCCCGGCTGGCCGCCGCCGGATTCGACTGCGAGGTGATATCGGGCGGCGGCACCGGCACGTATGATCTCGCCGCGCAGGCGGGCGCCCTGACCGAAATCCAGGTCGGCTCGTACGTGCTCATGGACGGCCGTTACGGCACGCTCGACCTGCCGTTCGAGCCCGCGCTGTACTGCGTGACCACGGTGATCAGCCGCCGTCCTTCCCGCGCCGTGCTCAACGTCGGCCTCAAAGAGCTCACGGTGGAGTACGGCATGCCCGTCATTCAGGCGGCGGGGGCCCGAGTGACGGCGTTGTCCGACGAGCACGCGCAGGTGAGCCTGACGGCCGGGGCCGCCGCGCTCGCCGTGGGCGACAAGGTGCTGCTCATCCCCGCTCACGTCGATCCGGCCGTCAACCTCTACGACCGGCTCTTCGCCTGGAGCGGAACCGGGTTCACCGAATGGGAGGTGGATGGCCGGCGGCACTACCGCCTGCCCGGGTTCAGCCGGTGACCGGCCCCGGCCGGGGGAAGCTCGTGGTGAAGGCGTACCGGGAGGCCCGGTACAGGTGCCGGGCGAACTCGACGGGGCGGCCGGCCTGGTCGTAGGCGATGCGCTCCATGGTCAGCAGCGCCGTGCCGCGGGTCTCGTCCAGCGTGCGGGCCTCGGAGGCCGAGGCGTTCTTCGCGCCCATGCGCTGGGTGGCCGAGTAAAGCCCGACGCCGGAGGCGCGAAGCAGCTCGTACAGGCCGTGCTGCTCGAGCATCTCGACGTTGAGCTGGACCAGGCCGGCGGGCAGGTAGTTGTGCATCAGGGCCATCGGCTCGCCGTCGGCCAGCCGGATCCGCTCCAGCGACATCACCAGCGCCCGCTCGGGCAGTTGCAGGGCCTCGGCGACCTGGTCGCTGGCGTGGCTGACCTCGGCCTTCAGAACCCGGGTGGCGGGCTTACGGCCGCTAGCGGCCAGGTCATCGTAGAGGCTGGTCAGCTCGACATTGCGATCGATCCGCTCGTTCGCCACCAGGGTGCCCGCGCCGCGCTTGCGGACGACCAGACCCTTGTTGGCCAGGTAGAGGAAGGCGGCCCGTACCGTGGGCCGGGACAGGCCGAGCATCTCCGCCAGCTGGACCTCGTTCTCCAGCCGGGCGCCCACCTTGAGCACGCCGGATCTGATGGCGGACTCGAAGTACTGGGCCAGCTGGAAGTACAGCGGCACCGGACTGGTCCGGTCGATGGTGATGGGGCCGCTCGCGCCGGTCTCGCGTTCAGACATCATTCTCATCCGGGCAGGGAACTAGGCATGTTTGTTTGAACATTGTAACCACTGCAGAGTTAATCTGCCTCGTGCAGCGGATAACTCTGAGGGAGGCACGACGGGCGACTGGGAGAGGGAACCCGTTTTCTATTTTGTCTTGACATACTCACAGACTCTTGACAGGTCATAACCATCCGGGCGAGGATCAGCTATCGCGACCGAGGGAGGCTGACGCGCATGACCGCCGATCGCAGCCTGCGGATCGGCGTGGTGCTTGAAGCCTTCCTGGACTGGCCGCTGGACCGGGTCATGCCATGGCTGCGCGAGCACGCGCCGGACGTCACCGACCTGGAGATCGGGGCGGGCGGCTACGCACCCCACCCGCACTGCGACGTGCCGGCCCTGCTGGCCAGCGACCAGGCCCGGGTGGCCTGGCGGGACGAGATCGCCCGGCACGGGTTGCGGATCGACGCGTTGAACGCCTGGGGCAACCCGCTGCACCCCGACGCCGAACTGGCCCGGGAACACGACCGGGCGCTCCGCGACGCCATCCGGCTGGCCGCGCTGCTGGGCGTCACCCGGGTGGTGGCGCTGGCGGGCTGCCCGGCCGGTGCGGCCGGCGATCGGGTGCCGCACTTCGGGGCCGGCGGCTGGCTCCCCTACCTGGAGGGCGTCTACCAGCGGCAGTGGGAGGAACAGATCGCGTCCTACTGGGCCGACATGGCCGGTTTCGCCGCCGCGCAGGACCCGGAGCTGCGGGTCTGCCTGGAGCTGCACCCGGGCACCTGCGTGTTCAACGTGGAGACGTTCGGCCAGGTGGCCGCGCTCGGCCCGTCACTGGCGGCCAACCTCGACCCGAGCCACTTCTTCTGGATGGGGATGGACGGCCACAAGGTGGCCGCGGCGCTGGGTGACCGGGTGGGGCACGTGCACGGCAAGGACACCGTCTTCCACGAGGAGCAGCTGGCCCTGAACGGCCTGCTCGACCGGCGCTGGCCCGAGCCGGCCGCCGAGATGCCGTGGACCTTCGCGGTACCCGGCCGGGGCCACGACCGGGCCTGGTGGGCAGGGCTGGTCCGCGCGCTGGACGGCTCGCAGGCGCAGGTCATCTCGATCGAGCACGAGGACCCGTTCGTCCCGGCCACCACCGGCGTGCCGGAGGCCGCGCGGCTGCTGCGGGCCGCGATCGACGACGCCGCGACCGAAGCCGTGCGCGGCGGCGACGCGGCGACCGACGACGCCGCGCTGGAGCCGGCGTGACCAAAGTCCGGGTCGGCCTGGTCGGGACCGGCGTCATCGCCCAGGTCATGCACCTGCACTACCTGGCCGAACTAGGCGACCGGTTCGAGGTCGCGGCGGTCTGCGACCTGGACGGCGAAAGCGCCCGGGCGTGCGCCGAACGCTACGCCATCCCCGCTGCCTTCACCGACTGGCGCGAGCTGGTCGCGCACCCGCTCGACGCGGTGATGGTGCTCACCTCGGGCAGCCACGCGCCGATCGCCGAGGCGGCCGCCCGGGCCGGACGGCACGTGTTCGTCGAGAAGCCGATGTGCTACTCGGCCGCCGAGGGCCAGGCCATGGTGGCCGCCGCCGACCAGGCCGGGGTGATCTTGATGGTCGGTTACCCGAAACGGTACGACCCGGCGTTCACGCGGATGCGAGAGGAGACCGCCGAGCTAGAGGGTGCCCGGCTGCTGCGGGTGACGACGTCCGAGTCGCCGCTGCGGCCCTACATCGGGCACTATCCGCTGCTGCCGCGGGTCCCGCTGCCCGCCGAGGTCGCCGACGGCCTGCGGGCCGACAGCCAGGAGCGGATCATGGCGGCGACCAGCACGGCCACCGAGCTGGAGCGGCAGGTCTACGAGATGGTGCTGCTGGACACGCTGGTCCACGAGCTGAACACGGTGCGCGGCCTGCTCGGCGAGCCGACCCGGCTGGACTACGCCAGCCTGGCCCTGGACCACGTCACCGTGATGCTGAGGTTCGGTGACCTGCCGACCGCCATCCACTGGATCGACCTGCCCGGCATCGCGCGGTACGAGATGGAGTTCGCGCTGTACGCGCCGGACCGCCGGCTGCGGCTGACCTTCCCGTCGCCGTTCCTGCGCAACGAGCCGGCCACGCTCGAGATCGAGGGCGGCACCGGGAGCACGGGCCGCTCATGGCGGACCGAGGAGGTCGTCGGGTACGAGAGCGGGTTCAAGAACGAGCTGGTGGCGTTCCACGACAGCATCGTCACCGGCCGCCCGCCGCCCACCTCGGGCCGGGACGGCCTGCGGGACATAGCGCTGTGCCAGGCCATCATCGACAGTCACCACCGGTCGGCACCGGTCGACCATCCGACAGAGACCGAAGTGGGACTTGCAGGCAGCGAAGCGGGAGGCACAATCGGATGAGCGCGGACATCGCGGTGGCGAACGCACCGGTCAGCTACGGGGCCTTCGAGCTGACCGTCGGCCACGACCCCGACGTGCCCGACGGCATCACGGTCCTGGACCAGGTGGCCGCGGCCGGGTACGCGGGCATCGACCTCGGCCCGGTGGGATACCTGGGCAGCGGCGAGCGGCTCGGCGAACTGCTGGCCGAGCGCGGCCTCGGCCTGGCCGGCGCCTACGTCGAACTTCCGTACGCCGATCACGACGCGCTGGAGCGGACGCTGCCCGAACTGGACGCCATCCTGGACGTGTTCGACGCGATCCGGTCCTATCTCCCCGGCCCGCCGCCGCGGCCGACGCTCGCGGAGGCTGGCAGCCAGGCGCGGCGGAACCGGCCCGGGCGTTCGGTCCGGGACCCCTCGCTCGGGTTCGACGCCGACGAGTGGCGACGGTTCGCTACCGGCCTGGCCCGGGTGATCGACCGCTGCCGTGACCGGGGCTACGAGCCGACCTTCCACCCCGAGACCGGCACCCACGTCGAGGCGCCGTGGGAGATCGAGCGGGTCCTCGAGGTCTCCGACGTCGGGCTATGCCTGGAGACCGGGCACATGCTGCTCGGCGGCGGCGACCCGGTGGCCATGCTGCGCGACCTGGGCGACCGGGTCAACCACGTGCACCTCAAGGACGCCCGGCTGCCGGTCATGGCCGAGATCATCGCGGACGAGGCGCCGGTGACCGAGATCTGGACCCGGGAGGCGTTCTGCGCGCTGGGCGGCGGCGACCTAGACGCCGACGCGGTGCTGGACGGCCTGCGCCAGATCGAGTTCGGCGGCTGGCTGGTGGTCGAGCAGGACATCCTGCCGCGCAGCGCCGAGCGGTTCGCGCGCGCCGCGGCCGAGCAGCGGCACAACCGCAAGTTCCTGGCCGCGCGCGGCCTATAAAGATGGGCACTGTAAGTGGAGCACTGTAACGAGAGGCGACAGCTGTCACCATGCCACCGTTCGGTATAGGACTTATTGGTGCCGGGCGCATGGGCCGCACCCATCTGCGGGCCCTAGCCGGCTCAGACGCAGTAAAAGTGACCGCCATCGCGGAGATGTCGCCGGGCGCCCGCGAGACCGTGGCCGCGACGGGCGCGGCGGTCTATGAAAGCGTCGCGGAGATGCTGGACCGGGCGGCGCTGGACGGGGTGCTCATCGCCGCCCCCACCGACCAGCACGGCGCGATCATCGCCGAGGTCGCCGCGCGCGGACTGCCCATCTTGTGTGAGAAACCGTGCGGGTTGACCGCCGCCGCCGCGCAGGCCTCGGCGCAGGTCGCCGCGGCGGCCGGGGTGCCGCTGCAGGTGGCCTACTGGCGGCGGTTCGTGCCGGGGCTGCGGCAACTGCATGACCGGATCGCCGCGGGCGAGCTCGGCGTCATCCACCTGGTCACCTGTTACCAGTGGGACGAGCGGCCGCCGTCGCCGGTCTTCCGCGCGCACAGCGGCGGGATCGCGATCGACATGGGCGTGCACGAGTTCGATCAGCTGCGCTGGCTGACCGGCCAGGACATCGCGAGCCTGGCCGTGGTGTCGTCCGGCTCGGCGCCCGACGGGATCGCCGACGTGGACGGCGCGCAGGTGGTCCTCACCCTGTCCGGCGGCGCCACCGGGTTCATCTCGCTGGGCCGCTACTTCCGGGTGGGCGACGCGGTGTGGGCCGAGGCGTTCGGAACTGAAGGTCATGAGCGGTGCGACGTCATCGACCCGGCCGAGGGCGAGGTCGCCCAGCTCGAGGCGCTCCGCGCCCAGGCGGAGAGCTTCGCGTCGTTCGCGGCGGGCGGGCCGTGCGAGGGCGCGACGGCCGCCGACGCGATCGCGGCGCTGACCGCGGCCGAGCGGGTCACCGCGGCGATACCGGTCCCATACCCGGGACAACACATCGCGG
>Ga0210386_10002106_pt1 | contig 17354 bp, 16 predicted proteins | sample IncBWH32OmetaG_FD_160091 | JGI IMG/M metagenome (GOLD analysis project Ga0210386, IMG submission 160091) | Forest soil microbial communities from Barre Woods Harvard Forest LTER site, Petersham, Massachusetts, United States - Inc-BW-H-32-O ... | reverse complement strand
CGGGGATTTCCCCTGCTGGGTTCGGATTGGTCCATGAGCTTTTGAGTTCGAGTAGTGCGCATAGGTCTCCCTTTGTTTCAGGCGCCTCTGGCACTGCAGGTCGCAACTATCCTCCGCGCGGCCATCCCCGTCAATTTGCGTTCGTTCCTTTGTTGTCTTACTGGATACTTCCTTTGAACAACAGTCAATATTGGCTAGCAGCTGAGGAGGCGCGGTTGGGGGAAGACGGCTGGATTTGACCGCAAGATTCGGATAGCGCAGCGCGAACCACTTTGGTTATTGTGGTTGAGAAGGAAGTAAGCAAGAAATGGCGACACACTTCAATCCGGCAATGCGCGACCTTCCAACACTGACGCGAAAACAATACCTCGCGGCGATCGCTTCGCATGACGCTCAAATGGATGGCGCGTTTGTGTACGCTGTTCGCTCGACTGGCATTTATTGCCGTCCGTCATGCCCCTCGCGGCGGCCAAGGGAAAATCACATTTTATTTTTCAGCAAGCCTGATGAGGCCGAGCAGGCCGGCTTTCGCGCTTGCCGCCGTTGCCATCCTAAAGAAGTCCGCGGCAGCCGCAAAACACAGATGGTCGGGAAAGTATGCAAGGAAATCGAAAGCGATCCGGATAAATTGCCTTCATTAAAGAATCTTGCGGAACTCACGGGCCTGAGCCCCACACACTTGCAACGAACGTTTCGAGAAGCGATGGGCATCACGCCGCGCCAGTATGCGGATGCACTTCGTATGACCCGCTTCAAATCGGAATTGAGAAAGGGGAGCGACGTGACAACCGCTCTGCACGAAGTATCTTATGGCTCGGCGAGCCGCCTTTACGAAAAGTCTGACGCGCAACTGGGCATGACGCCGGCCACTTACCGCAAAGGAGGACAGGGTATGAATATTTCCTACACGATTGCTGACAGTTCCATGGGGCGCGTTCTAGTCGCCGGTACAGAGCGCGGAATTTCCGCAGTGTACCTGGGAGACAAGGACGCGGAACTCTCCGCTGCATTGCACGAGGAATATCCGCAAGCCGAAATTCATCCCGTCGCAGAAGGAAGATCGAAGTGGGTGCGGGCAATCATTGCGCATCTGGACAAATCGAGTGTACCTCTGGACTTGCCCACAGATGTGACGGGTACCGCGTTTCAGCGCCGAGTTTGGCAAGCGCTTCGGGAAATTCCGCTGGGTGCCACGCGCACGTATTCGGATGTGGCCCGCGCCATCGGCCAGCCAACCGCAATTCGCGCTGTTGGCCATGCCTGCGCAACCAATCCTGCTGCCATCGTCGTGCCATGCCACAGGGTGATTCGCTCGGACGGGACAATGGGAGGCTACCGCTGGGGCCTTGATCGCAAAAAATCCCTTCTGGAAAAAGAACGCCGCTCTGTGAAGGCAAAGTAGCGCGGGCTGAAGCCTGCGGAAGTTTCGGCTTTGTAGCGCCGGCGCCTCGCCGGCGGGTTTCAGCCAAGGCGACTCATCGCAAAACCGCCGGCGGGACGCCGGCGCTACACGGACCAACGCGCACAGGCTGAGGCTTGTGCGCTACATAAGTAAAAAGCAAAAACTTTGGCGGAAAAATCTACGCCTGCGGCTGCACAACCGTCGTGCCGTGCGGCCAGTGAGGTTTGAATTCGCCATCCGGGATGCGCGCATTGCGGACGATGTTTCGATAATGAATGATGAAGTAGTCGCCCGAACCAGTCTCAAAAAATTGCTGCTGCAAAGGCAGCCACGTGGATTCATCCAGCCACAACTGAATTTTGGAAAGTTGTTTCCGCACATCGTCCGTCCTGGGCAAAAGCTCCAGGCGAACAACTTTATGACCGTCAAACGTCTCTTCGCCCTGCACGGTAATCGTGTAACTCTCTTTTAGAGAACTGCCGGAAGTTCCAAATCCCAGCAGCAGAAACTGATCGACGAGAGATCTTTTCTTTCCGATGTTGTATTCCTCGACTCGGTGAATTTTCGGATTATAAATATAGAAAATATCGCCATTGCGCAGAATCGTTCGGGCGTCTGGCTGCGTCACTTCGATCAGCATCTTGTCATCGCGCCGAACGGATATTCGGCCGGATTCCGTGGATTTGTCGTTCACGACGACTGTTACCTTGGTGCGATCCATGTCAGCCGTGAGGCTGCGGAAATCCGCGGCCTGCGTGTCCATCTGCTTCAGGATGTTGTCGAGCGTCAAAGCGGCTTGCGGTGCCGCGGAAAGTGACGGGGCGGAAAAAAGCATCGCTGTTAGCGCCATCGCGCAGCATAACGCACACAATTTATAAATTGCAGATGGAACTTTCATTAAACCGGCTTCCCCCTGATCGATTTGAGTCGCCCTATTATGCCTTCTTTGCGGAAAAACATTTTCCGACCGTGCGGCCATCGTACCATACACGTTAAGATGCCAACTCTTCATCCGGCGTTACGATTTCCGCAATTCATAACCGCACGACCACTGCGAGTTCGCTTACACGCGCGTCGCGACTTTTTGTATGATGTTTCCCCTATGTTCCATCGCAAACGTTTTCGATTGCGCCTGCGCTCGCGCACGCTGCACCTCGGGAAGCGCACGCTGGTCATGGGCGTTTTGAATATCACGCCGGACAGCTTTTCCGATGGCGGAGCATTTCTCGATTCGGAAGCCGCCATCGCTCACGGGTTGCAGCTGGAAAAAGATGGCGCCAACATTCTGGATATTGGCGGCGAATCGACGAGGCCCGGCGCATTACCGATTAAGCCGGAGGAAGAACTGCGGCGCATTCTGAAAGTGATTGAAGTCTTGCGCGGCAAGCTGGGCATTCCCATGTCGGTGGACACGCGACGGGCGGAAGTGGCAAAACAGGCTCTGGATGCCGGGGCCGAAATCGTGAATGACGTTTCGGGATTGCGGACGGATCCGCAGCTCGCCGAAGTTGCGCGCCGCGCACGCGCGCCATTAATTTTGATGCACATGCGAGGAACGCCGCAGACCATGCAGCGCGGCCCTTTTTCGCGCAACGTGATTCGCGACGTGAAGTCCGAGCTGCGCGATTCGATGGCTCGCGCAAAGCGCGCGGGCGTGCCCAAAACGCAGATTCTAGTTGATCCTGGAATTGGTTTTGGGAAAACGTTCGAGCAGAATTTTGAGCTGCTCGCTCAGTTGCCGGAGTTCGCGCGGCTCGGCTGCCCCATTATGGTTGGTACTTCGCGAAAAGCGTTCCTTGGCAAAGCCCTCGCGGAACCGGGCGGCGCAAGTGCTCCCGCCGGGGAACGTTTGCTGGGAACCGCCGCTACGGTTACAGCGTCAATCCTTGGGGGCGCGCATATTGTTCGCGTGCATGACGTTGCGGAAATGGTTCGAGTGGCTCGCGTGGCGGACCACATCGTGAATGCCGACCGCTCATAATTGGAATCTGCACGGCGCAAGACGCGCCAAAGCAATCGCACAACTCCTCCGCTGGGTTATAATTCCGTTCAGCGATTGTGCGATTCACAATCAGCTGGATGAAACGCTGCAAGATGCAACTCAACAAACACCTTCCGGCTTTTTTGGCATTTTTCGTGATTGCATGCATACCTGCGTCCGCGCAATTAACGCCGGCAGAGCCTGATCCGTTGGCGCGCATACGCGACGCGGCCGCCGCGAATGTGCAAGTCTGTTCCGCAACCGGGGAAACTTTATGCGAGCAGGTCGCGCCGAAAATCATCGCCAACGCACAGGGTGATTCTCCGCTGGCTGAAAATCTTCGCCGATTAAAAGAAACGCTAGCCGAAAGGAATAAATCAGATACAGAAAAACATGCGGTTGCATGGGCCCTCGCAGCCTTTCGCGAGGCCGGACTCGACCCGAGCATCGAGAAGTACGCGAATCCCAACGGCAGCGCGGGTGAAGTACAAAATGTGGTTGCTGAATATCGAGGACGAGACAAATCAGATGAATGGGTATTGGTTGGCGCGCACCTCGGTCCGCAAAGATTATTATCTGGCGCAACCGATAACAGTTGCGATGCCGCCGCCGTGATTGAAGCCGCACGCGATATTTCACTGACAGCCATGCACCCCAAGCGGTCCATTCGTTTCGTTTTATTCACCGGCGACGGGCGCGACATGCTCGGTGCCTGGGCCTACGCCCGCGCCCACCGCGCGGAACTCGATCACGCTCGTGCCGCGATCCTGATTCATTCCGACTGTAAGCGGATCACTGGATATTCGATCAATGGAAGGCCCGATCTTGAATCCGGATTGCGCGAAGCGATGAAACCGATCGAAGCCTTGGGAGCAAATCAAATTGCCTTCGAAGCGACGCCCGGGACCGATGATTTTGATTTTATCCTCGAAGGTGTTCCCACACTTTCAGCAGATCCAATTTTGACAGGATCTGCTGATTCCGGGATCTCTAGTCATGACGCTGCAAAAGTCGAGCTAGCAGACCTCAAGTACAATATCGCCGTTGTGGCCGTAACTGCTTTTGGCATTGCAGAGCGCACGGCACCGATTGGCTCTCTCCATTCGCACGCGGAAATCGAATCCCTCTTGGTGAAACTTGGCCTGGACGCGCAAATGAAAACCTCGGAAGCGTGGAAGCAATGGGAATCAGGCGAGCGCGGACGTTTACCCTAACCGAAACGCTCAGGCGATCCAAGTCACGAAAAGAGCCTGCTTCGCGATATAATATTAGGGTGCCAACTCCCCTCCGCGCTTTATCCCTGGCGGCTGATCCCTCCACTCCGGGTGTGATTCTGGCAATTGATTACGGAAAAAAAAGGCTGGGACTCGCGCTTTCGGATGAGTTTGGCATCACTTCACGGCCCTTTGCGACGTGGACACGCATCAACCGCCGCCGCGATCTCGCCCGCTTGCGTGAACTCGTTCGGCAGGAAAAGATTCGCCGCATCATCGTTGGGCATCCTTTGCATCTGGATGGCAGGCCAAGTGAAATGTCGGAAGAGACGCGCAGTTTTGCGCTGCGTGTCGAAAAAGCGATTGGCATCCCCGTGGAAATGGTGGACGAACGCCTGAGTTCGTGGGAAGCGCACGAAACGGTGGCGCGAATGAATTCCGGCAAGCGCACGCGGAACTCTTCCAAGCGCGCCGAGCCCGCGAAGAAAAATCCGATTGACGACATCGCCGCGGCGATTATTCTTCGAGATTACCTGGATCGTGCGCAGACTCGGCCCGGAGCACGAGGCTGACATGCGGCGAGCAATTCTGTATTTATTTATTTTAGTCCTCATCGCCGCTGGATATTTTTATGTCGCGCTCTACGTTCCGTATCAAAATTTCACAAATGATGGCGTCTATGTGGATATCCCACACGGCGCTTCGCAGCGAACCATTTCGCGATTGCTTGAAGATAACGGAGTGGTGCGCAGCCGGTTCGCCTTCGAGCTTCTGTCCCGTTTTCGAAAACGCCGAACGATGGAAGCAGGCGAATATTTCTTCAATCACCCGGTGACTGCTTTTGAAGTGTATGACACGATTGTCAACGGGCGCGTCTTCGTTAAAGAATTCGTAATCCCTGAAGGGTTCACCATGTTTGACATTGCGGACCTTGCCGCGCAGGAAGGGTTCCTCACGCGTGATGAATTTCTGGCTGCCGCACGCAACCCGTCGTCCATCAGTGACCTTGCCCCCGATGCGCCAAGCCTCGAGGGATTTCTTTTCCCGGCAACCTACGAATTCCCGCGCCACATGACCGGAAAAGAAATGACTTCGGCCATGACACGCAAATTTCGCCAGGAGTGGCTCGCGCTATCCGACGCTGCCGCGACAACGCATCCGAATGTTCAAAGTGTTGTGACGCTCGCATCGCTTGTGGAGCGCGAAACTCCGCGCTCGGAAGAGCGCCCGCACGTTGCCGGAGTTTTTGAGAATCGACTGCGCATCGGCCAGCCGCTGCAATGCGATCCTACGGTTGTTTATGCGCTGACTCTTGCGGGCAACTACTCTGGAAAACTGAGCAGCGCGGATCTGCGCTTTTCCTCGCCGTACAATACCTATGCGAACCGCGGGTTGCCTCCCGGCCCCATTGCCAATCCGGGCGAAGCCGCGCTGCGCGCAGCGATGGACCCGCCCCCCACAGACGATCTTTATTTTGTCGCCAATACCGAGGGCGGACACTTTTTTAGCAAGACCCTTCAGGAGCATAATCAGAATGTGGCGCGGTACCGGCATCTACTCGAGGAGTCCGAGAAGACTCCGGCCAGTGGCGCGCCTCCAGCCCCAGTGAAAAATAAATCCAAACCTGTGGGGTAGGCACAATGTCGCGTGGGGAGAGTCCGACCAAGAAAAAAGTAATTCTGGAAATCGCGCGCGAACTTACCGTGCCGAAATTCACTCCGGCAGAGGTGGAGCAAATCCGGCGGCAACTCGTAGCGCGCCTGGGAACAGCAGGGAGAACTTCCGCTGAATACATAGCGGGCGTGTTGGAAACCGCGGGCATGCGCATCGTGTGGTCCACAAAAGCGGACACGCAGGGCCAGTACGAAGAGGAATTCCACGATCTGCTGCATTTCGCTACGCTAGCGGACGCAGAAATGTGCATCATGCGCCTGGACGAGCTGTACCGGAAATTCCACGAGGAAAAAGAACATGCCGCAACGGAACGCGTGCTGGAAGTCGCGCGACTCGGCCGCAGGCGCGCGGAAATGATCGCGCGAAATCATAAAGTTGAACAGGAAAAGCGGGCCGAAAAAGAAGAAATCATGCAGTGGTTTAAAGTTTGGCTGGAAACACCGGGGGCTTTTTTCGATTGGCTGGAAGCGCGCAAAGCCACGCCGGATTTCAAGAAGCGTTTTGCCAAGAGCACTTCGGTGGACGCATAGACAAATGATCAAGGATCCTCTTTATGTTTTGGAAGTTGAGCCGCTCGATCTCGGCGCGGACGTTAAGGCCGTAGGCCTCGACCTCGTTGAGATTGAAAGCCGCGAGCCGGTGCGCGGCGTGGATGCTGCGAAGCTTTGGGCCGCGACATTGACCGCGCTGCCAGGAACGGAACCTTGGGGATTCGATTTCTTCTCTCACCTGGAGCGCGTGCGCGAGTATTGCCGTCTTCATGGCTTAGGCTTCGAGGAAAAAGCGTCCGGCCGTTCCCTGCTTATCCCTTCGCCGTCCGGTGATGCACTTGTTGAGCTGGTCGACCGATTCGCAGGAGAAACGTTTGGCATTCGCGCGGGCGCAATGCTCGCTACAGGGGATCCCGCGGTCGAAAGCGAATTGGCTAAGCGAGGCGTGGACGCCTACCACAACGCATTCCGAAATTATTTATTTTGCGCGGTGTGCGATTTTGAAAATGGTTTCTTAACTTTACTCACGGAAAAATTGTGGGTCAGCGAAGTGCTGCGAAGAGTCAAACCCGCCACCGCGGAAATGCCCGTGGAAGTCGCCCGCCCGCAATGAGAATAATTTAAATTTTAAATATTGAAATCGCGCACGGCGTTGGACGCTTTCAGTAGCACAGGCTTCAGCCTGTGGGGTTTAGGCCCAGCATAAACCAACCCCCACAGGCTGAAGCCTGTGCTACTCAACCCATTAGGGCAAATAGAAGCGCGGGACGCGCTTTCCGAGCGCGCAGAGAAGTTCCGCGCTTGCGGTGTTGGCAATCTTTGCCACGTCCGGAACGGACTGGGTGGTGCCACCATCGGTGCCGTAAATCGTAGCGATGTCTCCGACCCGCGCGGACTCAACTCCAGTCACATCAGCAGTGGTGAGATCCATCGAAACTGTTCCGATAATCGGCGCGATTTCCCCGCGAACGATTACCCGCCCCTTATTCGATAACGACCGCACAAAACCATCCGCATATCCCGCGGCAAGCACGGCAACTCGCGATGGCTTCGAAGCGGTCCATCGCGCGTTGTATCCAACACGCGAACCCGCAGGCAAATCTTTAATGGAAATAATGCGCGCACGGAACGACAAAACGGGACGCACGGGAAGTTTCGCTTCCATTTCCGCATTCAACTCGGAAGGTTCAAAAAACTGGTGGTAGCCGTAGAGAATAGCGCCGGGCCGAACCATGTCTCGCCAGGTCGAGGGCCGCGCAACAATCGCCGCGCTATTGGCCATGTGGACGATCCCGGGATCGAGACCCAGCGAGCGCATGCAGGCCAGCGCGGAATCGAATACTTTTTCCTGCTCGATGGTTTGCTCCGTCGTAAACACTTCCGACGATGCGATGTGCGTAAACGTTCCTGCAAGGCGCAAGTGCGGGCAATCCGCCAGTACGCGCGCAAATGCGGGAATATCGATGGGCGGAATTCCCAGTCGATTCATTCCAGAATCGATCTTCAAATGAAAATCCACGGGCTTTTTGCGGGGCTTGCGTTGGCGCGCCGCCGCTTTTTCCAGCAGGCGCAACTGGTCGGCACGCATGATTGTTGGCGTAAGGTGATGGTCCAGAATTCGCTGTTCTTCGCCGGCCCAGAATCCGGTGAGAATCAGAATGGGTTCGCGAATGCCAGCGTCGCGCAGCTCGGCGCCCTCGGCGGAACACGTTACGCCAAACCAATCCGCGCGCACCTTGGATAACGCGCGCGCAACGGGGACGATTCCGTGGCCGTAGGCGTTGCTTTTGATGACGGCGAGAATTTTCCGGCGAGGGCCGCGAGGGCCTTCGGGATTTACGTGCTTACGGATCGCGCGCAGGTTATGCGTCAGCGCTCCCAGACTTACTTCCGCCCAGATGGGGCGTCCATCAAATTTTACGGTTCGTGTCATGTGAGCCATCAAGATTAACCGATCCGGCCAAAGAAAAAAATTTGCCGATGTGCAACTGCGCACCGCTTAGTAACTAGGGGTTTAGTAGCGCGGGCTTCAGCCTGCGGGAGTTGGGCCTTGAACAAACTATACCCCGCAGGCTGAAGCCCGCGCCACCAAGCCCCCCGCTCCAATCTTCCTCATGGACAAGGGCACGTATTGTGCCATGCCATGCGGCGTCAAGGAGAAACACCGAAGAAAACTTAAGTGGTTTTAAAACGTTGAACCTACGGGAATGAATTTTGCAGATGCGCGGCATATCGTGCCACGACCCGACTCATTCGGCACACAACTGTGGGAGATCGAGGACGCTTACTCCTGCTCCGTCCAGGCGTCCGGCGCTCTTTGCTCAAATCGCGTGAAGCCGCCCTGAAAGATGAACCGGATCGAATCGGTCGGACCGTTTCTTTGCTTGGAAATAATCAAGTCCGTCTCGCCCCGTTCTTCCATGCTGACTTCGCTCGACTTCTTAAAAAAATTCGGGCGGTGAATGAACATCACCACATCGGCGTCCTGCTCGATGGCGCCCGATTCGCGCAAGTCCGCAAGTTTCGGCTCGCGGTCTTCACGTTCCGGCGCGCGCGTCAGCTGCGAGAGAACCAGCATCGGAACTTTAAGTTCCTTGGCCATGGCTTTCAAGCCGCGAGAGATGCTGGAAATTTCATCGTTGCGGCTGCCGAAGCGCCCGCGCGCGGAAACCAGTTGCAGGTAGTCCACGATCACGAGCGAAAGTCCTTTGTCGCGTTTCATGCGGCGCAGCTTCGCTCCCATTTCCACCACGGTTGCAGCGCCGCTATCGTCGATCCAGAGCGGGGCTTGCGAAAGGTGGGCCAGCGAGCGCGGAATTCTGGCCTTATCCTCGGCATTCAAATGGCCGGTGCGAAATTTGTGCGAGTCGATTTTTGCGTCGGCAGAAAGCAAGCGCAGCAGCAGAGATTCCTTGGACATTTCCAGGCTGAAAATCGCCACGGGTTTATTCCCGCGCACGCCCACATTTTCCGCGATGTTCAGCGCAAATGCGGTTTTTCCCATCGAAGGACGAGCCGCGAGAATAATCAATTCGGAAGGTTGCAGGCCCGAGGTCAAATTGTCGAGCATGTCGTAGCCGGTCGAGAGGCCTGTGATGCGGTGGCCGCCTTCGTAAATTCGCGAGATGCGTTCCTGGCTCTCGGTGACAACCTCATGCATGCCCACGAGGCCCGATCGCACGCGATCTTCAGCAAGTTGAAAGATGGAAGATTCCGCGCGGTCCAGGATGGCGTCCGCATCTTCTTCGGCCTCGAGCGCCTGCTGTTGAATCGCGCTTGTGGCGTGGATCAGGCCGCGAAGCATCGACTTCTCTTTCACGATGCGTGCATAGTGCTCGACATTCGTGATGTGCGGCACGCCGTCCATCAATTGCGAGACGTAGGCCGCGCCGCCGACGGATTCCAGTTCGCCGCCGCGCTGCAACTGCTCGGTCAGCGTCACCAAGTCAATGGCCTGCTGCGCTTCGCCCAGCGTTATCATCTGCTGATAAATTCGCCGGTGATGATCGTGGAAAAAATCTTCAGGCTTCAGAAGCTCGACAGCTGCGTTGATGGCATTGTTGTCGAGCAGAATCGCGCCGAGGATGCTGCGCTCGGCCTCGACATTATGAGGCATGGGACGTTCAAGAGATGTGCTTGCGGTAGCCATTATTGTTCGCCTTATTTTCGCCTAAACTTCGGCTTCCGGCAAGCTAAACCAATCAGGCAGAGGCGCCCCAATCGGATAGAACCCAGATTTCAGTGAAGTGCTTATGCTTACGATCGTGCCCGTGGTCCGCGGCAAGCATTTGCCTGAGCTTTTTGGGGAGCTCGTTCTCCTGCCCTGAGGCGTCCGGGTGGTGCTTGCAACCCTGGTGATACCCGATGCCGAATCGCATTCCGCAGCAGTCGCAAAGCTCAAAGGTTTCGATCGTATAAGCCGGATACTTGGCAATTTCCTTGTCCAAAATAGCTACGGGACCATTCAAATCATTTGTCATGTCATCCTCCGCTGGGTTGAGGATTTCCTGGCTCAACAAATCGTCATTTTCGAGTTGGACTCCCAAAGGAATCCAGGCTCGTGGCGCAGCGCATCGTGGGGCGGAGCCAAGACCTAAATTGGTTGACCGGGAAAGTCTATCTCGAAAAGAATATTCGCGCCCTGTGGAATTCATGTGAACCTGTGAATAACTTTTCGATGATTTTTGGAGGCTAATTTGGGGGAAATTCCGAAAAGGGCTGAAAGTTGGATTTCTGCGGTGGTGGGATTGCCCGCCTGAAGGCGGGCGCTACATTCGATGCGATGGTTAGCATCTACTTTTTATATGCGAACAAGCCTTGCGTTTGTAACTAGTTGCCTGAATAAAGCGCAAGCTAATGGATCGGTCGGCATTCTTTCCGGATGCCATTGAACGCCGATTACCCAGTTGGAATTGTCTGTCCACTCAACGGCCTCGACCACTCCATCCGCCGCGCGCGCGGTCACGCGGAGACCATGCGCCGGCTCCAGCACGGATTGATGGTGCCAAGAGTTAACTTCCGCGCTCGTCGATTTGTATAGGTCGAAGAGATGGCCTGGTTCGATCGTGACGGAATGCATGGCGTCCGGAGCTTCATCGCCGTTTGGCAATTCGTCTTCTTCCGGACTATGGACGATTTTCGCGCCAATTTCGGTGGGAATGTCCTGGATCAGACTACCGCCTAGAAACACGTTTAAGGATTGAATGCCGTAGCAGATGGCCAGGACAGGTTTGGCGGCGATCAGCGCGTGCTCTAGCAGAGCGAAATCAGTGCGCTCACGCGCGGCGTCGGCTGCGTCGGTGGCAGGGTGGCGCGTCGCACCGTAGTGCGTTGGGTCCAGATCGGCCGGACTGCCCGTGAGCACAAAGCCGTCGAGTCCGGCAGCTTCACGCTTCAAATCGTCGGCGCTTGACGCGAGCGACAGGAGAACGGCTTCGCCGCCGGCTCTTTCCACAGCCTGAAGATAATTGTCGATCTTGGTTCGCTTGTTAGCCGCTTCCTCGGTTGCCATGCGCCACGGTACTCCAATGCGAGGCCGGGAATCGTTTTGCTGGGGCATAAGAGCAGCAATCCTAGCATTGCAGTGCGATGCCAGCAATATGGAGGCACCTGCGGTTGCTGTGGCGGTTGTGGCGCCGGCGTCTCGCCGGCGGGTTTTTGGCTTGCGCCGCTCTGCGCAAAATCCGCCGGCGAGACGCCGGCGCCACAAAATATTCTCGAGGAAATATTGGGATTTAGATTTAGAAAATTGCGCGAACGCTTCTGCTAACTCGACGCGGGCGCGGAAGCCGCGGCAGGAGCTTGTTCCGGCATATTTTTTCGACGCATTAATTCGACGAAATCCTCATAGAGCTTGCCGCGTTGCTGGTGGCGTTCATTCGCGCGGGTCACATAGCGAATCAGAATATCGAATCCCGCGCTGCCCGGACGAACGCTGATCGCCGGGCCCGCGGAAAACGGGCGAACGCCGCGAGCATTTCCCATGGCTCCCCATTCTTTTTCGGCGAGCCGCGCATTCGCTTCCGTCTCTTTGCTCACAATTTTTTGAATTTCCGCAACCATCGGATACGGGTCGCGATCCATGGGAAGCGCCAGCTGCATTTCATCCCACAGCCATTGGCCCGAGGTTGAAAAATTAAAATAATGGCCCTCAATTGCATAGCTATTCATAAACGTCACGCGGCGCCCTGTGGGATGGCCCGCGTCATTCCAGTTTCCGGTTTCGAGCACCACAGTGTGGAACAATCCGATATCAACCACTTCGCCGCTGACGCCGTTAATTTCAACCCAGTCGCCGTGGCGAATTCCGTTTTTCCCCATCAGTACAAACCAGCCGAAAAATCCTACGATGAAATCTTTCATCGCGACGGTAAGGCCCGCGCCTGCCAGAGCGATGACGGTCGCCAGCTGGCTGGGCATTCCAAAAATAATCAACAAAATCAGGATGGCGCCAATCGCGCGCGTAACGATGTGAGCAACCGAACTCATGGTCAGAAGTTTTTGCGGGTCGGAGGTCACGCGAACAAAGAGCTTCTCCAGAAATTGAGTCGTCAACAGAACGGCAAGTCCGATGCCAACCATCACTGCAATGGAAATCAGCAGGCTATGTAATAGTTGTCGCCGGCGAGCCGCAACTGAATCGAGCCACTGGCCGTAAATCGTCGCCAGATCCTGCTCATTGCGTATGCGAGTGTCCAGCCCGGACATTCTCTTCTGCATGAGGGTCATGGACTTGTACGAAGAAATGGCGTCCTGTGTTTGGCTCGGGGGAACTGGGGCAACCGCTGCTGCGCTGCCAGCCGCATTTGTCTGTGGCGCAGCGTCAAGTTTTTGAGATTGCTGCGATTTCTTCTGATTCAGTTGTTCTTCGAGGTTATCGTGCGTTTTGGAAAACGTGGCTATTGAATTTTCGGCTTGTTGTTCCGCGGCACTGAGGCCGTTGACAACGGTGCGAAGCGCGTACCATGCTTGCGAGCGCGAAATAAAAGAAGAAGAAGTCGGTTGAGCCGAGCCCGCCTGCTTGCCAACAATGCTTAGATCGAGCTCGCCGCCGCTGCTTTGCTCGGCGGCATGATATTCATCCACCATGCGCTGGACCTGGCGCTGAGGATCACCGCCGGCACGTTCAAGGTCCTGATGCGCATCGTCGATTTCATCCTGCACTAATTCCTGCCGGCTCTTGGTCAGATCGAGTTGTTGAGTAATGGCTTCTTTCTGATTATCTTTCGCGCTTGCCGCAAGCTTGGTCAGACGCGCGACTTCCGCATCCAGCTGCACATTTTCCTGTTCGCTTTTTGCGATGTGGTCAAGAATGGCTTTGATTGCGGGCGTGGAAGCAACATTTTGCGTTGAAGCCCTGTAAAGCGCCGAAGTAAATTCAAAATCCACTTCATGGTCGGCCTTGCGCAGGGCGTCGCGCGCAAGATCCTGCTCCTGCGGCGTAGCGGCCATCTGTGCCAGCGTTTGGGTGTTGTGGAATTGCGAAAGATCGACGGGAGATTGAGAAACTTTTTGAGATGCACGAGTCGACGAAACTGTGCGCGCGCCCCACTCGGTGGTCAGCACAATTCCAGTTCCCGTCAACACAAGAATTACAATGAAGCCAATTAAAATTGCACGCCGGTTAGATGGCATATTTGGTTCCGGTTTCCTTGAGTCGCCCCTTCCGCGGGTTGGGAGGGAGAAGTGGCGTCACCTGATTTTAGTTTTACGCGCCGAGCCAGCGGCCCACCGGCTCCCAACCTTCTGAATGATCGCAGATCACCTTCACCGCCGCCGTAATCGGGATTGCCAAAATGAGCCCGACGGCTCCCCACAACCATCCCCAAAATAACAAAGAGATGGTGACGGCCAGGGCATTCAGATGGACACGCCTGCCGACTATGGCAGGCATCAATACGTTAAGACCCATGATATGCAGAAACGTGAGCATGACTGCAACACCAAAATATGGCCCGACTGTATTCCATTGCGCCATACCGATTAAAAACGGAGGAAGCCATGCGAGTACCGCGCCTAAATATGGCACCAGGTTCAATATTCCCGAGACGCAGCCGGACAGGAACGGATATTTCAAATGGATCGCAAGGAAGAATGCATAACTCAAGAGCATAAGAATAGCGGAAATGAGAGCGTTCCCTACCACGAAGCTTCGCAACATCGAACCCAGCTGATCGAGAGCATCGCGAACGCGGTCCTGATGTTCATCCGGAAATAGGTCAATGGTTGCCTTCCAGATGCGCGGTTTCGCAGCCAGCATAAAGAAAACGAGGAACGGGACAAATGCGGCCACGACTAGAATTGAGTACAGCGAACCTACTCCGCTGAGAAGCCAATCACGAATGGGCGGCGGCTCAACAATGCGGGAGGGGGTGAGGGCTCGATCGGCAATCGGAGTAATCGCATCGACCCCTTTTTGAACAACAGTGAGTTGCCGGTCAAAGGCCGTGGTCACGTGGCGCAGGACACTACTGTAGCGCGGCCAATCGGCGAGGAATTGATTCGCGCGCAGCGCCACGAGATAGCCCAGCCCTGCAAATAGCGCAGTAACAGCCAGCATCACGACGAGTGCGCCGATTGCCCGGGGAATGCGGATGCGTTCCAGGAGTCCAACCACGGGATCGAGGAAATAAGCCAGCAAGACGGCGAGCAGCAACGGAACGACGACTTCCGTGGCGAAATAGAGCGCGGCAAACACAATCGCCACAGCAATAATGCGCTGAGAGGGGTTCGATCGTGCCGAAACTTTGACGTCTTCGAACTGCATATCGCACCGAATTCACCTTAGCATAATGATACATTGCGGCATATCCCGCGAAACTCCGGCTTGCCCGAAGCAGCAAGGCTGGGATAACTTAGGTATACGAACATGATCGCCGTCGTTTTGCCCGTGGCCTCACTCGCGCGCCTGAATTTGCGCGCTGCTCTGGACATTCTGATCATCGCTGTCTTTATCTATTTTCTCTTGAAGCTGCTGCGCGGAACGCGAGCCGTGCAAATGCTGGTGGGAATTGCGCTGCTTTTCGCTTTTTACCGCGGAGCGCAATGGGCGCGGCTGGAGATGGTCGAATGGCTGCTAACGACCCTGCTGCCGTACATCGCCATTGCCCTGATTATTCTATTTCAACCGGAAATTCGCAGGGCGCTGTCCAGGGTGGGCCGCAATCTTTCCATGATTAGTTTTGCCTCTCGCAATCCCAAGGGTACGTATGACGATATCGTCATGGCCGCCGAATATTTTTCGCAAAATCGTATTGGCGCGCTGGTGGTTGTGGAACGGCAGGCGGGGTTGCGAACTTACATTGAGAGCGGCATTCCACTGGACGCAAAACTTTCCTATGATCTGCTGCTTTCCATTTTTCGCCCCGGATCTCCGTTGCACGACGGAGCTGTGATCGTCGAAGGTTCGCGCGTGGCCGCGGCCGGCTGCTTTCTTCCGCTTTCGCTCAATCCGATGATTTCAAAACAGCTGGGCACGCGACATCGCGCCGCGATCGGTATTACGGAAGACAGCGATTGCCTGGTGGTACTTGTTTCCGAAGAAACTGGTTCGATCTCAGTTGCTTCCGCCGGAACGATTGACACCAATCTTTCGCCCGAAGATTTGAGTGACCGGCTGCGCGAAATGGTTTCGCGCCGCCGGACAACGATGGTCTTGCCTGCCGCGGTTTCGCAGGCCAGAACCACAGTTCGGAGATAAAAGTTGGATTTTTTCCGAAAATATATTTTCGCCAACGCGGGACTTAAACTGCTGGCCCTCGCCATTTCATTTACTTTGTGGGTCACGTACACTTCCGAACCTTATGCGGAAGTCGCCTTTCAAGTGCCAATAGAATTCACCACAATGCCGAGGCAGCTGGAAATTACGGGAGATATTCCCACAACCTTACGGGTCCGGGTGCGCGGACGATCCGCCCTCTTGCGCCGCATCGTCGCCGCTGACCTGGGTCTGCAATTGGACATGAAGGGTGGGAAGGTGGGAACCACCGATCTGGAAATTACTCCGGAAATGGTCAGCGCCCCGTTTGGAGCTTCCGTTGTGCAAGTTACGCCGTCGGTGATCCACGTTACTCTTGTGCCACGCCAGTTGCTCACCGCACCTGCCAGATAACTTTTCGCGTGATAAACTCAGAAATCCGAGAGCGAACGAATGCCCGGACAATTTTGATTCCTGCAACTCCGAGAAGAGGCTGCAGTCCCATCCACGATGACTAAGGAACTGTTCGGAACCGACGGCATTCGAGGGATTCCCGGCACTTACCCACTGGACGATGCCACGCTCTATGGGGTCGCTCGAGCCCTGGGAAAATATTTGCTTGAAGTTGAGCCCAAGCCGCGTGTCCTGATTGGCATGGATACGCGCGAATCCGGCCCCCACGTCGCCGGGCAGCTCGCCGCGGGATTTGCGGACAACGGAATAGAATTTCTCTCGGCCGGCGTAATCACTACTCCCGGGATCGCGTGCCTCGTTCGGCAAAAGAAATTCTCTGCCGGTTTGGTCATTTCAGCTTCGCATAACCCCTTTCATGACAATGGCGTAAAGCTCTTCGCCGGAACAGGAATGAAATTCCCCGATGACGTTGAAGAACACCTGGAAACCGAGATTAATGAGCACAAGGGCCGTGAAACCTCTCCTCACGGAATAGCTGTCCCAACCGACCTTTCGCTGGATGAAGAATATCTGGTTTATTTGCGCAAATGCGTCATACCTGGAGCGAATCTCAAAGGTCTGAAAATGGTTTTGGATTGTGCCAATGGCGCCGCCAGCATTTTGGGACCTGCCTTATTTCGCTCGCTTGGCGCCGAAGTTACCGTCATTCACAATCAGCCCAACGGTCGGAACATTAACGATGGGTGCGGCTCGCTGCATCCCGAGCAGTTGCGCGAAAAGGTCCTGGAGACAAAGTCTGCGCTAGGTGTGGCGTTCGATGGCGATGCGGACCGTGCAATGTTCGTCAGCGCGAGCGGGCATCATGTGGATGGCGACGGCGTTTTGTTGGCTGTTGCCAGATATTTCAAGTCGAAAAACCAGTTGCGCGGTGGTCGAGTGATTGGCACCACGATGGCCAACCTAGGGCTGGAGCGTATTCTGG
>Ga0210386_10002105_pt1 | contig 17362 bp, 18 predicted proteins | sample IncBWH32OmetaG_FD_160091 | JGI IMG/M metagenome (GOLD analysis project Ga0210386, IMG submission 160091) | Forest soil microbial communities from Barre Woods Harvard Forest LTER site, Petersham, Massachusetts, United States - Inc-BW-H-32-O ... | reverse complement strand
CTGATCGGTGACGTGGCCGCCCGTTGTGCGGCGGGCGAGTTGGAGCAAATCCCGGCGCTGTCGATCATGCTCACGCTCTTTGGCGCTGCCGGCGAATCGACCGCTTCGCTGTTGGGCAGCGCGGCCGGGATTCTCACCGATCGCCCCGACATCCAACAGCAGGTTCGTGAAAATCCCGAATTACTTGGTGTTTTCATCGAAGAGGCGTTGCGCTTCGAGTCGCCGTTTCGCGGACACTATCGACATGTGGTGCGCAACACCACCTTAGCCGGGGTTGACGTGCCCGCCGATTCTCATTTGCTACTGCTCTGGGGAGCGGCCAACCGCGACCCGGATCACTTCGATGCGCCCAACGATTTCCGCCTCGACCGCAGCATCGCAAAAGCTCACCTGACGTTCGGCAAGGGGGTGCACTTTTGTGTGGGAGCCGCGCTGGCGCGTCTGGAAGCTCGCATCGTGTTGGGCATGCTACTCGAGCGCACGAGCTGGATCGAGGCCGCCGACGTCGGGGACTGGCTACCCAGCATCCTGGTCCGGCGCCGAGAGCGGCTGCAGCTCGCCGTCTCGTGATTACTGCCTGGCGAGCGTGAAGTTCGTTGGCACGTGGGGGATTTTGGAGCCTGGCACCCGAATGGCCGGCCTCCCGGAGCCGGTGCGGTGGACGGCCGAACCGGCACGGCGATCGAGCCGACTATGGGCGGGAGTTCTCCAGGTAGGCTGCGAGCGCGTTCGTCAAGCCTCGCCGGGCTTCGTCAAGGTCGGCGTAAGAGCCGAGCTGGCGCTCGGAGACCAGCCCGCGCATCGCACCGGGGATCAGAGCGGCCACCTCGCGGACTCGCTGTGGGTCGACACCGAGACCGGCGAAGGCGCTTTGGCAGGTTTCCTGCCAGCTCTTACCCCAGGAGAACAATTCAGCAGCGGTACGCGGATAGAGACGTTCCAGCTCGTGATGGTCACGGGGCAGCGCCGCCCGCAGATTCTCGATTGCGCGGGAATCCTCCGACGCCAGCCCGCGGTAGAGGGTGTCGATGATCGCACCAACCCGCTCACGCAGGGGTGCGCCCGGTTTGACGCTGGCCCACGCCGAAAACGTCGCATCACGGCGCTCGGCGGTGCCATGCAGCACGGCTGCCCAGAACCCGTCCACGTCGCCGAACTGATACTGCACCGCGCCCCAGGTGGCGCCGCTCTCCCTGGCAATTCGGGTGGCCGACACCGCGCCGGGGTCGCCGGAGGCCAGCGAGCGCACCGCGGCGTCCAGCATCGTCTGGCGGGTCGCGAGTCCGCGCTTGTTGCTGCGCCGTTGATGCACGTCTGCTTGCGTCATTACCTGAATGGTAGCGGGTTTGCCGCACTTTCATAGTGCCCACTAGGATTCTTTCGTTGGGCCGACTATGATTCCTGACGGCGCCCCGAGATGGCAGGAGGGACAAGTGATATGGCCAAGCCGCCGTTGTCGATGAAACCGACCGGCTGGTTCCAAGTTGCCTGGTCCGACGAGATCGGCATCGGCGATGTCCACGCGATGAAGTACTTCGACCAGGAGATGGTCGCCTGGCGGAACGAGTCCGGCCAGCTCACCGTGATGAACGCTTACTGCGAACATCTCGGCGCACACCTCGGTTACGGCGGCAAGGTCGTCGGCGAGGTATTGCAGTGCCCGTTTCACGGATGGCAGTGGAGCCAGCAGGGCCGCAACGTCTGTATCCCCTACCAAGATCGCCCCAATCGCGGCCGACGGATCCGCACCTATCCGGTGATAGAGCGCAACGAGTCGGTCTACATCTGGCACGACGTCGACGGTCGTCAGCCGTACTTCGATGCGCCGGACGTGTTCGCCGGATTCAACGACGGCAGCAGCGCCGACGACTACTACCCGCAGCAGCGGTTGTACCGGGAACGCCTGGAGTTGCACCCACAGTATGTGCTCGAAAACGGCGTGGACTTCGCCCATTTCAAGTACGTGCACAGCACCCCGATCGTCCCGGTGTTCACTCGCCACGACTTCGACGAGCCGGTGTCCTTTGTCGACTTCACCATCACCTTCGAAGGTGACGACAACCAGAAGATCGAAGACATCAAAAGCCGCGTGGAGGCCGTCAACGGGGGTTTGGGCATCGCGGTGACCAAGAGTTGGGGCATGGTCGACAACCGCACCATCTCCGCGATCACCCCGGTTGACGAGTGCACCTCCGACGTCCGGTTCATGGTGTACATCGGCCGGACACCGGGCAAGGAATCCGCCATTGGCCTGGAAAAGGCCCAAACCAAGGCGCGAGCCTTCGGGCAGGAAGTGATCCGGCAGTTCGAGCAGGATGTCCACATCTGGGGGCACCAGCGATATTCGGATCCACCCGCGCTGGCCACCGCCGAGTACGAGGGCTTCACCGCAATTCGCAAGTGGGCCAAGCAGTTCTATCCCGACGGGGTTGGCGGCAGCGCCGCCGACAACATTGGTGGTAACACCGCCGCCGCATCCGAGAAAGGCTGAACCGAATGAATGCACCCGCTCGACCGATTCGCGTGTTTCAGGTAGCCACCGGAAACGTCGGCTCGGAGATGATCAAACGGATTGCCGCACAGCCTGACCTGGAGCTCGTTGGCGTGCACTGCTACTCATCGGAAAAGATCGGCAAGGACACCGGCGAGTTGGTCGGCCTGGCTCCCAATGGGGTCAAGGCGACCGGCAGCATCGAGGAGATCATCGCGGCCAAGCCGGACGTCCTCACCTTCCACGGGGTGTTCCCCGACGAGGACCTCTACGTCAAAGTCCTTGAGGCTGGAATCAACATCGTCACGACGGCCGACTGGATCACCGGGTGGCACCGCGACAAGAATCACCCGCATCCGTCGGGCAAGCCGGTAACCCAGCTTCTTCAGCAGGCGTGTGAGAGGGGCGGCGCCACGTTCTACGGCACCGGGATGAATCCAGGGCTGAATCAGATTTTGGGCGTGGTGTGTTCGGCGGACGTCGCCGAGATCGAGAACATCACCACCATCGAATCGGTGGATGTGTCGTGTCATCACTCCAAAGACACCTGGATCGAGGTCGGCTACGGCCTGCCGGTCGACGATCCGCAGATCCCGGCGAAGCTGGAGAAATACACCCGGGTCTTTGCCGACAGCGTGCTGATGATGGCCGACTGCTTCGATCTGCCGCTTGACGAAGTCAAATTCACCTACGAGCTGGGCGCGTGCACCAAGGACGTGGACCTGGGCTGGTACACGCTGCCCAAGGGCTCGCTGGGTGGTAACTACATCAAATACCAGGGCATCGTGGACGGGGTTCCTCGGGTCGAGACGCATCTGGAGTGGCAGATGACCCCGCACACCGATCCGAGCTGGAACATCAAAGGCTGCTACATCACCCAAATCGCGGGTGACCCGTGCGTCTACAACAAGCACATGATCTTCCCCAAGCCGGGCGTCGACCTGTCCAATCCGGCGAATTTCGCCTCCATCGGCATGACTGTGACCGGCCTGCCTGCCCTCAATGCGATCACGTCGGTAGTCGCTGCGCGGCCCGGACTCATCACCAGCGCCGACCTGCCGTTGCGCGGGTTCGCGGGGCGTTTCCGGCGATAGGAGTCGACACCCTGCCAACCGCCGCGTCGTGACCGGGGCTGCGCGGAGATTCCGGCGGTGCCAGACTAGGGGTTAGTGCTGCGGCCTGGAATACGACAGGGAAGTTGATAGACGAACTGTTGAGTTGGGTAGACAACATGGCGATGACGTGGGAACCGCCGTGGCCGCGGCGCCGCGACGGGACAGGTCCGGCGGCGTGACAGTTATCGATCCGTCAGAGGACCATCCCGAAGCAATCACGCTGGGCCTGCATGACGCGTCGCCGCCCCACCTCGTGGACGCGATGGCCAAAGATGTGGAGCTCGAATTAGGTTGGGGCAAACTAATCTTCGGTCAAACCTTCGCCGATGTCGCCACGCTGACCGAGGCGCTGCGACGCGAAGCGCCCGGGCGCCGCGATATCTGTATCTACGCGCGCGAGTCCCACGTGGTGGTCGCCGGGGCCCCGACTGAGCTCTTCATCGATCCCAGCCACACCTATCGACTGCGCTTTACCGATGAGACCACCCAGGAAGACCTGGCTCCATCGCCGATCGGGATCACCGTGCGCAGCCTGAACGACCCGGCCGACGCCGATGCGATGAACCGCGTGTTCGTGCGGTGCGGAATGGTCCCTTCACCGATCGAGACGATCTGGCACAACCATCAGCATGTGGAAGCGGTCACGTATCTGCTTGCGGTGCGCGACGGCGACGATGCCGTGGTCGGCACCGTGACCGGCGTGGACCACGAGTTGCTGTTCTCCGACCCCGAGCACGGATCCAGCCTGTGGACCCTGGCAGTCGACCCCGCCGCGGCACTTCCGGGCATTGGAGTGGCGCTGACCCGGGCACTGGCGCAACACTTCCACGGTCTGGGCCGCGCCTACATGGACCTTTCGGTGGCGCACGACAACGTCGCGGCTATCGGGCTCTACGAAAAACTGGGCTTTCGCCGCGTTCCGGTGCTGGCGATCAAACGCAAGAACGCGATCAACGAGCCGCTGTTCACCCCGCTGCCGGAGACGGTCGACGACCTCAATCCCTACGCGCGGATCATCGCCGACGAGGCGATGCGCCGCGGCATCTGGGTGGAGGTCCTGGACGCCGAGACCGGCGAGATGCGGCTGACGCACGGTGGTCGCAGTGTGATCACCCGTGAGTCGTTGTCCGAGTTCACCTCCGCGATCGCCATGTGCCGGTGCGACGACAAACGGCTGACCCGCCGGCTGGTCTCCGAAGCCGGCATCACCGTGCCTCGGGCCCGCCTGGCCACCTTGAACGATGGCGACTATGCGTTTCTGAAAGAAGTCGGCGAGGTCGTCGTCAAACCCACCCGGGGTGAGCAGGGGAAGGGCATCACCGTGGGCGTTGTCGCCGACCACGGGCCTGAAGAACTCGCAGCCGCCGTGGCACGCGCGCGCGAGCAGTATCCGGAGGTACTCATCGAGCAGCGGGTCGCCGGCAGCGACCTGCGGTTGGTGGTGATCGATGGTCGCGTTGTGGCCGCCGCGCTGAGGTTGCCTCCGGAGATCATCGGCACCGGTGAGCACACCGTCCGCGACTTGATCGCCGCCGAGAGCCGACGACGCTCGGCGGCTACCGGTGGTGAGTCACGCATCCCACTGGACGACATCACCGAGGCGACGGTCGCGGAAGCCGGCTGGATGCTGGACGACGTCTTGCCGCAAGGAATTCGGCTCCGCGTTCGCCACACCGCCAACCTGCACCAAGGCGGCACGATCCACGATGTCACCCTTGAGGTGAACCCGGAACTCTGCGAGGTTGCGGTGGCTGCTGCCGACGCGATCGGCATCCGGGTGACCGGCATCGACCTGCTGGTGCCAGATATCACCGGCTCCGACTACGCCTTCATTGAAGCCAACGAGCGACCAGGCTTGGCCAATCACGAACCACAACCCACCGCTGCGGCTTTCGTCGACTATCTATTTCCCGGTCAGCCCGGCCAGCCCCTGGCCTGGACTCCCGAGGAGTCGCGGCCCTAGCGCAGAGCAACCCGGATCAGTGACGGCCGAGTTTCTCGCGGACGGTCTCGGCGAGGAATTGCCGCGTCGACACCGGCCGGAAGTTGCGTGCCGCCTCGGTGAGCGCGTCGCGGGAGTCTGCGCCCAGCTCGATATCGGCCGCGGCGACGTTGAACTCGAGCTGCTCAACACTGGACGCGCCGGGAATGGCGACCACGTTAGGCAGGCTGATCAGCCAGGACAGCGCGACCTGTGCCGGCTTGGCGCCGACTTCCGTCGCGACGTCGCGCAACGTCTGCAGCAGCGGCTCGACACGACGTAGGTTCTCGGTGCCGAAAAGCCGGTTAATCGCGCGAACCCCACCAGGACGGTTGTTGACGCCGTACTTGCCGCCCAAAAGCCCTTGTGCCAGTGGGCTGTAGGCGATCACGACGCGGTTCTCGCGCTCGGCGAACGGAACGAGGTCGTCAAGCGGACCAAGGTGGGCGAGCGAGAAATGCACCTGGTTGCTGATGACCGGCCGGCCGAGCGCGGCATCGGCCTTCTGCCAACGTGACAGCGAATAGTTCGAGACGCCGGCTGCGCCGATGGCGCCGCTGTCCAGCAGGTCGCGCATGCCCGGCATGATCACCGAGTCCGGAACTACCGGGTTGGGCTGGTGGATTTGGTAAAGCGGGATGCGGTCTAGCCGCAGCCGTCGTGCACTGGCGCGCTCGCGCTGTTTGACCACGGCAGGAAAGGGGGCGACCGGGAAGATCTTGCTGGCCACCGCTACCTCGGTGCGCTCGTCGCCAAGTGCCTCACCGAGGATGCGCTCGCTTTTGCCGAGTCCGTATGCCTCGGCGGTATCGAACAGGGTGACCCCTAGGGCGAGGGCGCGACGCACGATGTCGCGGGCGGGTCCCGAGGCGTAATTGTCCCCGTAGCCCCACTCCCGCGACCCGAACTGCCAGGTGCCCAGCCCGATCCGGCTCACTCGTCCGATTCCGTCGACGTCCAGATACTTCATACTGCTCACCGTACTGAGCAGACTGACGTTCTACATCGGTCGGGCGGCGGAGCTTGTATCAGCGGCCTTGGTGATCGCCCCTTGCCTTTCGAGTATCGCCAGGACTTGTCGGCTTTTGACCACGTCCTCGCTTTCGCATAGCTGGCATAGTTCGGTGACCACGGTCTGCAAAATGTCCAGGCGCGCAGACGCTTGGGTCAGGGTGGCGAGCCAATTGTCGTAGTCGCGGTCATCGGACCGCATTTCCGCTACGGCGAAAGAGGTCATGCCCATCTGGATCACACTCCCGGAAGCCAGGTGCGGTTTGCGCACCAAATCCTCAATTGCGTGCCGGGGTTAGCCCGTTGTTGATGTGTCTAAACTCACAAATCCCAGGTCACCGACTATCCGGACGCTACATCTAAGTCCCTGGAATCGGCGTTCGATACCTCGGCGATAGCCGGGAGTTACCAGCTCGGTTGGCGGCCGATACGCTGTTGCCTGCAGCGGGCTCGTTACAGGAGAGGGCGAATATGTCAAGGACAGTGGTGGTCGGCGCCTCAAGCGGACTTGGGCGTTGCATCGGTGTCGGCCTCGCGCAGCGTGGCGCTCAGGTCGCGTTGCTTGCCCGACGTCTCGCGCGCATCGAGGCTGCCGCCAAGGAAGCAGGCTCGGGCACCATCGCCATCGAATGCGATGTCACCGACGAGGGATCCTGTCGAGCGGCCATCAACGATGCCGCCGAGGCGCTCGGCGGCATCGACAACCTGGTGTACACCCCCGCGGTTGGCCCTCTGGTCCGGATGGTCGACACGGATGCCCAAACCTGGCGGCAGATCTTCGATACCAATGTCATCGGTGCGGCGCTGGTTACGGCGGCGGCGGTGCCACACCTGACGAGCTCCGCGGGCAAGGCGGTCTACCTCTCTTCTGACGCAGGCTCCTTCGGGCCGCCCTGGCCGGGCCTCGGTGCGTACGGCGTCAGCAAGGCGGCGCTGGAAAGACTCGTCGACGCGTGGCGGGCCGAACACCCGGACATCGGCTTCACGTGCTTGATCGTCGGGGAGTGCGCGGGCGGGGACGGCGACGGCCAAACCGGAATGAACACCGGCTGGGACATGGAGCTCGCGATGAAGGCCGTCCCGCTCTGGTCGTCGCGTGGCTGCATGCCGGGCAAGTTGATGCCGATCGACGATCTGATCGACGTGGTGCACACCATTCTGCGCACCGATGCGTCGACGTCGATGCCAGTTGTGGTTGCGAGAGGCGCGCCCGCCGGCACCGCGGCGTTTCCCGATTCCCGTTAGTCGTGGAACGCGGGGACCGGCGAACCTGTTGAGGGAGAGCTGAGTTCTGGCCGCTCGACGCGACCGCGTCCTTTACAGTTGCGCTGATAACGACGAGCGAAGGAGACGCCGGATGGCGTGGTTCCTGGCCCTTCAGGGCACATCCCACACACCCCATCAGTCGTTGGTCTACGAGCTTCAGGACGCGGTGGATGTGGACAAGATCGCGCAGGAACTGGTGAGTTCCGCGACGCTGGATCGAGTGGTGCCCATTCCTGCGGTGCTGTCGCAAAACAAACGTCGACATCAGAAAGTGACGCTGTACGTGCGGCCCGCCGCCTGGGGCCTGTGGGCGTTTTACGAGCTGTCCGATGAAGACCGGAAGCAACTCTTGAAGGACAACCCGGTGATCAACGCGCTCGCCCAAGCCCAGCAGCGCGGAAAGGGAAACGCGGCTGGACAGCGGGGGCCGATGACGGTACAAGTCAATCCGCTCACCGGTCAGGTGGGACCCGCCAACTCCAGTCCGCAGAGCTAACCCCCGGCTAGGCGCCTCGGCGCGGGGCGCTATGCGGTGTTCTCGGAGTCGTCGCAGTCGTCGGCGACTGGCACGGCGCCGAGCGTCGTCAGCATTCCGATTGCCGCGCGCTGCCAGGTGAACATCTCCGCACGGCGTCTCGCACAGGCGCGTCGGTCGTCTTCGGGCCGGCTGACGACCGCGCTGACCGCTTGCGCGATGGCCGCGGGGTCGTTGTCAGCCAAGGCGCCGCTCTCTGCGGTGATGATTTCGCCCAGCGCCGAGGTGCGGGAAACCACGACCGGCGTGCCACACGCGAGCGATTCCAGCGCAGCCAGCCCGAAAGTTTCGTGCGGACCGGGCGCGAGCGCGACGTCAGCCGAAGCCAGCAACGCGGCGACGGTATGCCGGTCGGAAATGAAACCGGTGAAATCGATCGGCAGTCCAGCGGCCTGCCGTTGCAACCTGGCCCGCAACGGGCCGTCGCCCACGACGACAAGTCGGGCCTCGATACCGGCACGACACAACTCGGCGACCGCGTCGATGCTGCGGTCGGCCCGTTTTTCCACCGACAAGCGGCCGCAGTGCACCAGCAGGATCTGTGACGGGGCTGCCCAGCGCTGCCGTACCAGCTCGGAGCGCCGAGACGGATGGAAGGTCTCCAGGTCCACGCCCAGTGGGACGGTGACGGTATTCGTCGCCCCGATGCGATCGAATTCTTCGCGGGCAAACCCGGTGGTGCACACCACGGTGTCGTAGTCTGCGGCCGTTCGCCTGTTGGCGAAGTCGGCGAACTTCCGTGCGGTTCGACGCGGAAGTATTTGGCCCGCAAGGCGATCGAGGCGCTCGTGGGAGATCATCACCGTGATGGCGCCGTGCTCGCGCCCCCAGCGGCCCAGTGACCTCAGCGTGAGCCGGTCAGAGACCTCCAACGTATCGGGTCCCAGTGATTCCAGGAGTGCCCGGACGGGTCCCGGCAACACCGCGCGGTACCCGCCGGTGAAGGGAATCAACCTGGCGGGCACGGTTATTCGCACCACACCCGTGGACAGCCGGGTATGGGCGGCGTGCCGACCGGGAACAATCAGAAACACCTCGTGGCCGACGGCGCAGTATTCCGCGCCGAGCCGGTCCACGGCGGTGCGAAGGCCGCCGGAACGAGGTCCGTAGAAGTTGGCGACCTGAACGACACGCATATAGCCAGCAGAGCCGCTGCTCGTGTGCGGTCAACGATCTGACATCGACGGTTGGTTGAACAGGCCATGAACTCCGCGTACCGAAGAGGCTGACGCGCGTCAGCCGGCAATGGGCCGCAGGCGGAAGACCCTGATCTCGCGCGGCGCGCATTTGGCTCGGTAGCGCTCGTAACCAGCGTAAAAGTCGGTGGCCACGGCCCATGCCGAGGCGCGGGCGTCGCCGGTGAGCAGCTCGGCTCGGTATTGCCTGGGCGGACCCTTGAACTCGACCGTGCATTCGGGGTGCGCCAGCAAGTTGGTGCTCCACGCCGGGTGCGGCGGGCGGCCATAGTTGGACCCGATCGCAAGCAGCCCGTCCGAGTCGTCGATGACTACCAGCGGATGGGTGCGCGGCAGCCCGGACTTCGCACCGGTGGTGCTGACGAGTCCCACCCTGTCGATCCCGGCCGAACTCAGCCGACCGCGGGTCCGGGGGATCACCACCTTGTCGATGCGGGGTGCCAGATGGAGTAGGTACCGGTAGCCGGCCGGGCTCATGAGCGCGCGCTCGATCACCGCCTCATCGAGCCGCAGCCGCCGGCCCCGAATTGGGCTTTCCCGCCTGAGGGACACGGGTTGACGGTACCGAATGCACGGTTTGCCCATGAGTCGTTTGACGATCCGTCGCTGATCACGTCAACGTGGTCGCTACGCGCTGCGGCCCCGGCGAATTCCGCAAGCGATCCGCGCCCTATTTGGAATCACTGAGTGGAGTCTAAAATTGGCTTAATTCGTTGGTATTACCCGCCGAAGCCCACGGTAGGCTTGGGGTTTCGGGGAATGGGGATGACGAAGGATGCGCTTTTTCACGGCAGCGTTCGCCGTTGTCGGCATCTGCATTCTCAGCGCCGGTTGTGGCGCCGGTAGCAACCACGCCGCTGTCACGTCGACGACCACCATCAGATCGCTCATTCCGCGCCCTGTTGTGGAGCGTGAACTCGATGATTTGCTGCTCAGTCCTGAGCAGATCAGCCCCATAATGGGCGCGGCACAAATGGCGGTCACCAGGAGGCACGACGCGATGTCTGACGACAGCGCCACGATGAAGCCCAGGGAATGCCTCGCCATCGACGGGTCGGCGCAGGCTGATGTCTACGCCGATAGCGGCTTCACCGCCGTGCGCGATCGGGCGCTCAACGATGGCGATAACTTCACGCATTACGCCGAGCAGGCGGTGGTGTTATTTCCCACCGCCAAACAAGCCGGTCTATTTTTAATCGCGTCCGCCCTACGCTGGCCGGCCTGCCACGGATATACCCATATCCAATCTGGGACGGAATGGATCGTCGGGCCGATATCCGATACCGACGGCGCGCTGAGCACGATCGCGACGCAACAGCAGGCTCGGGCCGGCGGTTGGGCCTGCGGTCGGGCGTTGGCGATCAAGAACAATGTCATCGTCGACGTCAACACCTGCAGCCCCGACCCGAAGAACTCGGCCGTCGACATCGCCAACCAAATCGCCGCTAAAGTCGGTGCACAGTAGGGTCTTTCGCGTCTTCACTCGGTGTCGGCCGACTCGAGCAGGCGTACCTCCTCGAGGTCCATCACCGACTGCAACTCGCGCAGAATGATGTCGTCGATCCGGTTCTGGTCTCGAAGCTCGGTGATGGCCCGGCGTTTGTGTTCGAGCACGCCAAGCCGCAGTCGTCGAAGCAGATCATTGCGCTCAGCTACCTCGTTAGGTCCCTCATCGTCCCCGCCGGCTTCAACGAGCGCCGCGTGTTCTTCGTATTCCTTCCGCAGGCGCCGCACTAGCTCGTCGCCGGCGCCGACTTCGCCGGCGACCACGGGCAGGGCTTCCAGGGCGGCCTGGGCGCCGCGACAACGGGCCAGTTGCAATTCGTGTGCCCGACTTACATCTTCGGGCAGCCGTGCCCAGCGAACGACGTCGGGCAACGTGCCGCCCTGGACGAGGACGGTCACCAGAATCACGACGCAGACGACGAAGATGATCAGGTTGCGGTCCGGAAATGGGGCGCCGCTGTGCGTGGTCAGCGGGACCGCCAGCGCCGCGGCCAGCGACACTGCGCCGCGGAAGCCCGCCCAGCGGGACACCATCCGCTGGCGCCAGTCGACGCGACGGGTGCGCTGCACCGCGCGCCTGTCAACAGCACGAAGGAAGAAGGTGAAAAGGTCCGAAAAGATAAACCGAGTCACAACGACCACACCGGTGACGGCAAGGGCCAGCAAAGCGGCGTGCCGAACTCCGCCGTCGACGCCCGCGATACCGCGCACCGCCTTGGGCATTTGCACGCCGACGAACACCCATAGCGAGCCGTTGATCAGAAATGTCGCCAGATCCCAGAACGCGAATGTCTGGAGGCGGGACCGAGCCCTGATCACGTACGGCGAAGCGTAGGCCATTACCAGGGCCGACACCAGAACTGCCACGACGCCGCTGCAGTGAATCGATTGGGCGAGCAAGAACGCCGCGAACGGCGTCAGCAGGCTCAGGGCTCCTTCCTCCTGCGGTGCGTCGATTCGGCGGCGCACCAGGGTCGAGGCCAGCCCGACCAGCAGTCCGGCGCAGATGCCACCGAGGTAGGAGCCGACGAAACGGGCGGTCAGGGCGGCCGGGCTGACCGGGTGGCCGCCGACGGCAACGGACACGGCCACCGTGAAGAGGACCAGCGCGGTCCCGTCGTTGATGATGCTTTCCGCCTTCAACACGGTCACCGTGCGGCGCGGTAGCTGTTTCGCCAGGCCGGCCACGGCGGCGGCGTCGGTGGGGGAGAGCACGGCGCCCAGGACCGACGCCGCGTGTGACTCCATGCCAAGCGCCCGTGCAGTCCACGTCACCGTTATCGCTGTCGCAATCACCAGGCCGACGCTGAGGAAAGCGATCAACCGTAGGTTCTTGCGGATCTCGCGGAAGCTGGTGTTCAGACCTTCCCAATAGAGAATCGCCGGTAAGAACAGCAGCAGCACGATCTCCCCGTCGAGTCGCACGCCGCTGAGCCGAGGGATCAATCCCAACAGCGCGCCGAGCAGGATGAGCAGAACCGGGGGGCCCACGCGATAGCGCCGGCCCACTACCGTCCCCACGATCACCGTGGCGAACAGCGCGACGATTACGACGAGGCCAAACATCAGCACATCATCCTGTACCAACCGTCAACTTTCACATCTTCGGTTCGAGGGCCTCGTTCAGGACCGGTAGGGAATCCGCAGGCCGTCGAGCAACTCGCACATGCGGCGTTCGATCTCGTCGCGGATCAGCCGCACCTCGGCCACGTCTTTGCCGGCCGGATCGTCGAGGTCCCAGTCTTCGTATCGACGGCCGGGCCGGGCGGGGACGGTGTCGCCGCAGCCCATGCTGACAATCACGTCTGCGGCCGCGACGATCTCACCGGTCCACGGCTTGGGATATTCGCCAGAGATATCGATGCCGCTCAGCCATGACCGTGACGGCAGCTAATTCGCTCGGCTTCGAAGGGCACATGGCGCTCGCCGCCGCGATGACCTGAAAACGTGCACTGGCGTCACCGCGCGCCCATCCACGGCGCTGTGCACCAAGATGATCACGGGTGCGTACCGATCCAGCCGGTGATCTGGCGCGTTCGGCTGCATGCGCAAATCATGGCACAGTGCTCCATTGCGGATCACGCCCGCGAAATATCCACATCGACAACGGTTCGCCTCGCCACTGGGGCTATCTGGGCGACCGGATATTCGCATGCTCAACGGGAGGTAGGCACAGCATGACGGTGGAAGCGCACGGTGGTCGCATCCTTGACACGGCGAAGGGCATTCTCATTGGCCTTCGTCGGTGTCCTTCCGAGACCGCTTTCCGCGAATTGCTCAGCGCGGCGCGACGTCACAATATGCCAGTGTTCGCAATCGCCTGGGCGCTAGTGCATCTCGCGAACGGTGGCGAAAACTCAGCCCACACCGCTGCCGACGCGCAGTTGGCGGCTCGTGACGAATGGGGTCAACTCTTCGCGAGCGCGGCGGTGTCCGTCGGTTGAGAATGACCGCGAAGATCGGGATTCACCGCCGTGCGGATTCGGTCAGAGGTCGACCGTCGGCCGCATGCAGCAGACAGATGACCGTACTTGGGGCGGGATTGTCCGATGTCCGATCCTGATCGGAGTCGATGAGGTAGGTCACCGTGAATGAGCTGCCGTCGACGGATTGCCCGGTGTATCCGGGAAACCCTGAAGCGCACTCCCGGTTGGCGACATCGGCGACGGCGGCATTCACCGCCAGCGGCCCGCGAAGATAAACCTCTGCCGCGTGAACGGTCGCACAGTCGACAACGGTGACAGTGACCACGCTGGGGTCGCTCGGTGGAAGCTCAGCCAGACAATCACCGACCTGCAAGTCAATCCACTTAGCGCTGCGGGGATTTCGTGTCGTGGGCGGGGCAGCGACGGCGGTTGTCGTGGTCACCGATGTCGGGGCCGTCGTTGTCGATGCATGACCAGATTTAAGATCGCTCGGGTGGCAGGCAGGGAGCGCGGTCAGCAGGGCGAGTGAAGCGGCCAAGCCGCACTTAGATTGTAAGAGAGGAAGTTTCAATGTTGCCATACCGTATCGCGATGGGCGGGCCCCTCGACCCGGTGTGGCTTTAGTAACGCTGGAGCGTAAATGGGTATGACACTGTCCCACCGGGAGCACCGCCGCAGCCGGCGTCAAAAGTGGAATCCACCGACCCGGCCAGCGTCACCGCATCCCAGGAATAGGTGTCGTGCGACGGCAGGAAGTACACGGTGCAGCGCACACCATCGGGCACGTCGACGACCATCGTGTACCGCCCATTGGCGAGATGTCCATCTGCGTTCCAAGGCTCCGCTTGCCCGTTGGGCCTTGGTTGGGCATTGACGTGGACACAGTCCGGAGCCTCAACCCGGCATTTTCTGACATTCCAGAGCCAGGAGTGACTCGGATCCCGCGTGGTCTCGACTTCATAGTTGCCGATCAGCATCCCGGCTGCGGCGCTCGGCGCGAGCGCCAGCCCGGCCGCGGTGAGCGCGACGCCGACTACCACTGTCTTCGGGATCTTCACGGGCTTCCTCCGTTCCTCGCCGCCCGGCGGCATGCGCCGACTATACGGTTCTGACGTTCCGCAATGGGCTGAAATCAGCCCGGCGGCGTCCAGGCGATCGGGAGTGTCTTGATGCCGTGGATGAACGCCGACAGCAACCGTGTGGGCTCCTCGGTCGCGACGATATCGGGTATCTCGCGGTGCAGTTCCTCGAACATGACTCGGATCTCGCGACGAGCCAAGTTGGCGCCAAGACAGAAATGTGCGCCCCCGCCGCCGAAGCCGACATGCGGATTCGGGTTGCGGGTGACATCGAACTTCCACGGATCGGCGAACTTCGACTCGTCGCGATTGGCCGAGCAGTACCACAGCGTCGCCTTGTCGCCGGCGGACATCTTCGTCCCGCTCAGCTCGAAGTCGCGGGTAAGGGTGCGTCGCATGTAGATCACCGGTGACGCCCACCGCACAACTTCTTCGACCGCCGTGTGCGATACACCGTCGAAGTCGGACCACCACGTCTGTCGTTGCTCCGGGTAACGGGTCAGGGCGAGCAAGCCGTGGCTGATCGCGTTGCGCGTCGTCTCGTTGCCGGCGACTGCCAGCAGGATGAAGAACGACGCGACCTCGGCCGAGGTCAACCCCTCGCCGTCGACCTCGGCTTCCACCAGGCTCGTCGTCAGATCGTCATGGTGATTGACGCGACGATCCTCCGCCAACGCGCTGGCGTAGGCGCCGATTTCCATCGAAACCCGAACGAACTCATCGAATTCGGTAGTCAGATCCGGGTCGCCGAAGCCGAGGATAACGTTGGTCCAGTGGAAAATCCGCTGATGGTCCTCCTCGGGAATCCCCATCATGTCGCAGATGACCTGCAGCGGCAGCGGTCCGGCTAGCTCGCTGACCGCTTCACCATTGCCGTCGGGATGAGCGGCGATCATCGAGGCGACCAGCCGGTGCGCCCGCTCGCGCACCGATTGCTCGATGCGGGCCACGACTTTCGGGGTGAAAGCCCTGCTGACGATCGATCGCAGCCGCTGGTGCCGAGGGTCGTCGAGCACGATCATCGAGCCGAAGTACTCGGACACCTCCGGCGTCTGGTCGTTGATGGTGATGTTCGGGCTGGAGCTGAAGATCTCGGGATGGCGGCTGGCGTAGAAAACGTCGTCGAGTCCGGTCAGCGCCCAATGCCCGCCGCCTGCCTGGAAGCCTTCTTGGACGGGCTCAGGCCAGAACGAGATCGGCGCCTCGCGCCGTAGGGTGGCGAACGCCCCGTCGCGCAGATCGTCGTCGAGTGCCCAGAAGTCCCACGTGCCCAGGTCGACATCGGCGAGCGGCACCTCGGGCGGCGCCGTGCCGTTAGCTCGAGTCGCAATGCTCATGTCGACCGTCCTCGTCGTTGAGCGGGCTACAGGCGCGAGCCTAAACCGCCCCCGCCGATCTTGAAGGCGAGTCGAGGAACTGCTGAACGACGTCGGTGAGGATGCGGCCACCCTTGGTGTTGAGGTGAATGCCGTCGATGTGGAGTTCCCAGCCGTTTCTCTGCGAGATCTGATCGAAACTTCGTCGCAGAATCATTTCGCGGAATAGGTAGTCGCGGTAGAAGGCAGCGAAGGAGAACCGGGTAAACGGTTTGGCGATCATTGAGCGGGCCAGTTGATCACGGAAGCACTCGTAAAACGGGATGTAGTAGCTGCCGCTGCTGCGTGATACGTCGGCGATGATGCCGTTGTAGGCGGCAACCTGATCGTTGAGCCGCGACTGAACGGCGTCGCTTGATCGAAGAGCTTCTCCGACGGGCGCGACCGAACTCAGCGCGATTCTGGCGTGGGTTGCCTGCTGCAGGCGGTGGGTGATCAGCTCGAGGTTGTCTTTGAAGTGTGCCGGCGAGGGATCTTGAGCGATCCGTTTCCAGGCGCGGGTGAATCGTCGGAAATTCGGAAAGACGCTCGCCAGGATGTCGTTGGTCCCGATCAGCACGATGACCCGGTCCGGCGCTACGCGGATTACCGGGTCGAGCCGCCTGGTGATGTCGAACGATTGGTCACCGCCCACGCCGAAGTTGACGAATCGAAACCGGCTGTTTTGCGGTCGGTCGGCCAGTTCATCGATCCAGTTATAGGTCCCCTTCGCGGCGGTCGTGCTCGAGCCCAGACAGGCGACGATTTCCGACTCGGTCATCGGCCCAGAATGCGGGACAGCGCCTGGTTGAGTGCATTTGCCGGCGAACCAGGGAGAGTGTCAGCGCGCCAGGCGACGAAATCATCGGGGCGTGCAAGCAGCGCCGCATCCGGGCCGAGCCCGGTGAGCGCGGCCCATCGGCCATCGACGTCTCGGAAGTCGGCGTCGGCGCCGACACTGCGGACGTCAACCGAGACACCGAGCGATCTGCACACCGCGTCGGCTGCTTTCGTCCATGGCGTTCCGGCTGAACCGACGAACAGCGTGAAGCCCGGGCCGAGCAGATCCAGTGTGGACACGCGGGGACCCTTGTCGCCTTGCACCCAGGCATGCGGCACCCTGGTGCCGGGTTCGCCCCGCAGTTCCTCGGTTTCGACCAGCTGCACCGCGTCGGGGTCCGCCGGCGTCGCCTGGTCGCTCACCACCGCAGACGAGCGGTACTTGTATCCGGCGATCATGTAAAACAACGGCAGATCTTCTTCGGCGGGCAGCTTTGGCCGGTCGTCCTCCAACGAAAGAAAGGACGTGGCCGGCCCGGTCAGTGACTGCCGCGCCGCGAAACGTCCGACGGGATGCCGCTCGACATGATAGGTGTCAAGCAGCCCGGGACCCGCGGTCCC